>Ga0194125_10000341_pt1 | contig 77452 bp, 82 predicted proteins | sample TA2KigC250mmetaG_FD_148626 | JGI IMG/M metagenome (GOLD analysis project Ga0194125, IMG submission 148626) | Freshwater microbial communities from Lake Tanganyika, Tanzania - TA2015034 Kigoma Deep Cast 250m | ecosystem: Environmental > Aquatic > Freshwater > Lake | place: Tanzania: Lake...
CTTGAGGGTGGACAAACTGTCCTTACCCTTCGATCTTTAATCTTGAGCAATCGCTGGGAGGAATTCTGGACCTATTTCATAGGCCGTCATTTTCCCGAAATCCAAACGTAATATCAGGCGTGCACCCGTTGAGGATTACTTGATATCGAAGTTTACCGATGATAGCTTCCACCAGAGCTTCTTGCAAGTCACTTAATCCGTCATTCCGGCGAAAGCCGTCCGCCTCAGGCGGACAGAATTGCTCGAAAATCCTGGATTCCGGGTCGCGCTTCGCTTGCCCGGAATGACGACTTCCTCTTGCTTTCAGGAGTTTTGCAAGGAGCTCACCATTCATACATTAAGAAAACACTAAAGGAGGGTTTATGGAACTATTTCAAGAACTCGAAAATATAACTCTGGAACAAATTGCTCCGGGGATCCGGCGTTTTATTTTCACCTTGAACCAGGTCATGAGCATTTATTTCGAAATCGACCCGGGGGTAATGGTGGGATATCATTCCCACCCCCAAGAACAAATGGGAATGTTGATTAAAGGGAAGATGAAGTGGCGAATTCAGGGGAAAGAAACGATCCTGAAAGCTCCCGCTCTTTATCGCATTCCCTCGCAGGAATCCCACGAAGCCGAGATTCTGGGAGACGAGCCCGCCTTAGTTCTCGATATTTTTTCTCCCATCCGGGAAGACTTTCTGAAAAAGGAACCCCCCGGATATTTACTAAGGAGTCCATAATTGATGATCTCGTAAAAAGTCCGAAAGCTCCTCTTCCCGTCATTCCGGCCCCGTATCAAGTACGGGGTAAACTCCAGCCGGAATCCAGTTATTTAAAGGAGTTATCAAACCTCTGGACTCCGGTTTTCACCTGTCTGCCAGGCACAGGCAGGCCGGAGTGACGACTTTTTTCGAGGCCATCATAATTGATGGTTTCGTAAAAAGTCCAACCACATGTCATTGCGAGGAGCGTAGCGACGAAGCAATCCCATAAAATCAAGCGCTGGGGAATTCCTCCCTTTTGTAAAGGGAGGGAAGGAGGGATTTAGTATCTGGTGTCTACACAATTATGGACTGATTAATAATCCAAAAATGGTGAATACCCTCCACCAAAGACTTGATATCCGGAATAGGGGGGGAACGTTCCTCTGGGAAGCGCTGAAGTTCCACGAGGGAAAAAGAAATAGGTTGAAAGAATGTTTAGGCTAAAGGAGCCAAAGAGAAGAAGGACCTCTCTTTGGCTCCCAAATAGAGTAAAACTATTTTTTCAGCCAGGGGGGCAATTGATACTCCACTGTTGCAATTTTAGAGGGCCATACCACGCCCCGGCTCCCGTCTTTCCTCCACTGGGCAATAGGAAGCTGGCGGTAACCTTCTCCGTACCGGGGGTTGTGGAGTTCATCGAAAACATAACGCCCGGCCACTCCCACATAATCCATTTTTTCGATGATGGGAACCAGCTTGTCAGGGTCGGTCGTTTTGGCTTTTTCCACCGCCTCCTTGTACATATGAATGGCATCATATGTATAACCAGTGGGATAGCCCGGAGCCAAATTAAATTTGGATACATACTTATCATAGAAAGGAATCGTCTTGGGAGTTATGGCCACGCGGGGCGTATAGACGACGATCGACTCGCTCTCGGCCTTCCCGCCGCTATCCTTCCAATAACGTTCATTCACTCCGGTTCCGGAAACGCCCCCAATCATCGGGCCCTTCAGGTCAAACCATTGTTTGATATAAACAGCTCCGTCCACGTGGGCAGAAATCTCATAGATGAAGTCCGCCTTGCTCTTGATGATTTTGGTAAAGATCGGGGTGAAATCCTTGGTTTCAGTGTCAAAAAATTCTGAGTAGGCAATCTCCAATCCTTTTCCCTTAAAGAATTCTTCGGCGTCTTTCACCATTCCCCGGGTCCAAAGCGCATTCTCGGCCATAATGGCCATCCGTTTAGCCCCGTGCTTTTTCACCGGCAGGTTGTAAATGAATTCATGGACCGCCGTGGAAAGGTCGCCCGAAAGATGCATTACCCGAAACCAGTACTTATAATTCGCTAAGTCCGACTTCAAGAGATCGGACAAAGCTTCCGAAGCCGCGCCGGTGGCGATGAATATTTTTTTGTAGCGGGCCATCTGGTCCATGACCGCCTTGGCCACTCCTGACGAGCAGGTTCCGAAAACAACATCGCATTTGTCTTCCAATACGAGTTTTTTAAAGGCCATGACTCCCTTTTCGGGTTTGTATTCGTCGTTGCCCAAAACCAGTTCGACCTTTTGTTTCATGATCCCGCCCTGAGCATTGAGCTCCTCGACGGCCATTATGGCCGCGTTTATCTGGTCCTCCCCGGAAGGGGTCTTAAAAGGCGCGATCACTCCGATTTTAATGGTCTTGGCGGTTGCCAGGCCTGAGGTCAGGAAAAAGAAAACCGTTAGAACCGTCCCGATACCGATCACCCAACTTCTCCTTTTCATTTTCATCCTCCTTTCTGGATAGATAGATAAAGGATAACCTCCCGGTTTCGGTTATCCCTATGTCATTCCCAGGTAAGCTTCCTGGATGGATGGATCCTCGAGCAAATCTTTAGCTGGCCCCTGTTTGATGACGTGCCCTTCTTCCAAGACATAGGTAAAATTTGTTTGTTCCAGGGCCAACCAGGCATTCTGCTCGACGAGCACCAGAGTGAGGCCGCGTTGGTTGAGGGTGTGAAGCACCTCAAAGATCGAGCCGATCACCAGCGGAGCCAAACCGAGAGAGGGTTCATCAAGGGTTAAAAGTTTGGGGGCAGCCATGATTGACCGGCCGATAGCCAGCATCTGTTGCTCGCCCCCGGAGAGGGTTCCGGCCATCTGTTTGGGCCGTTGCCCCAACACTGGGAGGTAGTCAAAGACCCGTTCTAAATCTTTTTTGATCTCTTCTTTATCCTCCCGCAAAAAAGCCCCCATGAACAAGTTCTGTCTGACAGTCATATTAGGAAAAAGCATTCTGCCCTCAGGGCAGTGTATTACTCCCCTGCAAATCACCTCCTTCGGAGTCATGTGGATCAGTTCCTCGTTGTCCAGGAAAATCTTTCCTTTTCCGTGCACCAACCGGGAGATCGTCCGCAATAGAGTGGTTTTCCCAGCTCCATTGCTCCCGATGAGCGAAACGAAATCTCCTTTTTCCACTTGCATGCTCAGGCCATGTAGTACGCGCACCCGGTGATAAAAGGATTCCAGGTTATCGATTTTAAGCCAGGCCAAGTTCGCTTTTCCTTTCGCCCAGGTAAGCCTGTATGACTTTGGGGTCATTGACCATCTCAGTAGGGGTCCCTTCGGCAATTTTTTCTCCAAAATGCATCACCATCACTTTTTGGATCAGTTTCATCAACTCCTTTAATCGGTGTTCGATGATGACCAGCGTCAATCCCCGCCTATTTAATTCCAGAATCATCTGGGATATATTTCCGGTTTCCTTGCGACTCAACCCTGAGAAAGGTTCATCAAGAAGGAGGATCTTGGGATGGGTGATCATGGTCCGGGAAATGTCCAGAAGTCTCAGTTCACTCTGGTTCAGATTGTCCACTTCTTCCCAGAGCTTGTTTCCCAGGCCGATCTTGGTGAGAATTTCCACGATTTCTTCTTTCTGCCGGGAACTGGACGTGCCTATGGCCCTGGCCCGGTGGCAGAAAGAAGGAACAATCATGGCTTCCATGACCGTCATGCCCAAAAATGGTTTCACGAGTTGCCAGGTCCGGGTCAATCCCAGGTTAACTACCTGGTAGGGTTTTTTCCCTCGAATATCATGTCCGTCCAAAAGCACGGAGCCTGAATCTGGGGCGTAGAATCCGGAAAGGACGTTGAATAGGGTTGTTTTGCCCGCACCGTTCGGGCCGATGATGCCAACCCTCTCGCCCTGGTGAATGCTGAAATTAATGTCGCGAAGAGCCTGGAGGCCACCGAAGGATTTAAAAATGCTTTTCACTTCCAGAAGGCTCATGATATTCCTCTTTCCCCAGAAGGAACCGTTTTGCCCGGGGGTTGCGTTTTACGAAGGGAAGATTCACGAACCCCTCCGGAGCCAGGTAAATGAAGACAATCAAAAGGCCGGTATAGATGACGATCCGGTAAGCCTCCACCGCCCTCAGGATCTCGTTCAGGGCCGACAGGAAAATAGCTCCCAACAAGGGACCCACGATGGTTCCCATTCCTCCGATCATGGCCAGGAGAACCACAAGGACGGAGATGGTCCCAGAAAGCATGGTCGGACCGATGTGCATCTGGGCATGGGCGTACAGGCCGCCGCCGATCCCCGCTAGAAATCCGCTGATGGCGAAGGCTTCTATTTTGTAGTAGGCGGTATTGATGCCCGATGATTGAGCAACGTCTTCGTCGGCCCGGATGGCTTTGAGAATGATGCCGTGTTTGGACCTGGAATAAAAGATCAACAGGAAGTATACGCCCACCGTGACCGTCCAAATCAGGTAAAAATCGGTGACCGGACCTGCGGTCAGGCTTTTCAAACCGGAAATTCCTTCTTCCCCGCCCGTAATTTTATAAAGGATGAACGCCAGTTTGTAAAGAATACCGGCAAAGGCGAGCGTGACCATGGCAAAGTAGGGCCCCTTCAGGCGGAGGGTTAGATACCCAATCAAAAGGCCAATCATCCCCGCCGTCAAGGCGGCCAGAGGAATGGCCATAAGCGGAGGAAAGAAAAACAAGGAATTGAGAACCCCGCTAAGATATCCGGCTCCTCCGATAAAGAAGGCAAACCCAAAATTCACCTCGTGCGTATAGCCGGTCAGGATATCCCAACTCATGGCGAAGATGGCATAGAGGACAGCTAATATCAAAATTTCCACGTACAGAATATTTCCACTGACCAGAGGGAAGATTCCCAGGGCGAGCAGAACCAACAAACCCACAGGAGATTGCCGCGAAAGCGGAAATGAAAATATTTTGGCTGTAGCTCCCATACTTAGCCCTGTTTATACCCCATGATCCCTGATGGCTTAAAAATCAGAACGAAAACAATCACCACCAGGGAAATCATCTCGGTTAGTTGCTCATCGATAAGAAAAGACGTTAAAATCTCTGCGTATCCCAGAACGAAAGAGGCAATGATGCTGCCGGTGAGAGACCCCATGCCTCCCAGGATGGCAATGGCAAAAGCCTTAATCAAAGGAAACAACCACATTTCGGGCACGACCGAAGACACCGGCGCGATCAAAGCGCCGGCCAGGGCCGCCAGTCCTGCTGAAAGTCCAGAGGTAATCAATGTGGCTCTTTCCACGTTGATTCCCATCAGAAGGGCCCCGGTTCGCTGTTGCGAAACGGCGTCTATACTTTGGCCCGTCCTGGTTTTCTTCAGGAACATCCAGAGTCCAGGCAAAATCAAAGCTGCGATCGGCAGGATGATCAATTGCTGATTGATGATTTTGATTCCGGAGATCGAAAGATGCCCTTCGACCAGGCTGGGTACAGATGTTCCGGAAACGCCGAAGAGGAGGGACATGACCTCGCTGACGAACAGGGCTAATGCCAGCGTCATAACCATGGTATAGATGTGGGAGTCAATTTTCCTCTTGAGGAGAAGGTAATACACCAGACAGGCCAGGGCCGAGACCGAAGCGGCCGCCAGCAGGACCGAAGAAAGGAGCAGGACGCCTCCCGGAGAATTGAAAACGAGGCTGTAAAAAATGAAGGTGAAGTAGGCGCCGAGCATGTAGAATGTCCCGTGCGCCAGATTAAGAATACCGCCTACGCTGAAAACCAGCACGAACCCCACCGCAATCAAAGAATATAGGGCTCCCCGGACCATGCCGATGATCAAGATATCCATTTCAAATCGAATTCCCCGTTAAAAAGCATTCACCCTAAATCGAAATAAATCGGTATCACTATCAAAAACTTGCCGCTGGCATAGACGAACTGATTTTTTAAATTTATTGGGACACAGATTTTCACAGATAATTATTTCTTTTTATTTTATCCCGATAGTCTGTGTGTACATCCGTGTCCAAAAAGGAAATTCCTATACAATTAAATTAATCTTCGAGAAACCGAGTGAATCGAAATCTCATACCTCAACCCATGCGCATTGAGGGGATTCAACCAAAATTCTGATCATTCAATGGATGATGATCTCGTAAAAAGTCTAAAAATGCCCTTTTCCGTCATTCCGGCGGAAGCCGGAATCCAGTTCTTTCAAATAGTTATAAGTTCTCTGGACTCCGGTTTTCACCTGTCTGCCCGGCACAGGCAGGCCGGAGTGACGACTTTTTACGAGCTCAGTCAATGGATTACAGGCAAAGCTTAATGAAAACCTTAATGGAAGAGTGTGTGGTTTTATAATATTTCGAATTATTTGTCAACAAAATTTTTTGGTCTTTTCCGGGCCAGATTTTCCATCAATCTTTTTCATTTCCAATCTACCACAGCTCTTACCTCAACCCCTTGACATTGCGCCTCGCTCAATGTTCAATGTTCAATTATCAATGGCCAATGATCATTGCTAATTCCTAATTGACCATTGCTAATTGCCTCACGCCTTGCACCTTAAGCCTCGTGCCTTGTATCTTGCGCCTTTTTTATATATATCCATACGCTTCCCAGCCGCCATCGATATTGATCACCGATCCGGTCATGAAGCTGGACTCATCGCCGGCCAAATAGACGGCCAGGCCAAGAAGTTCTTCCACTTCGCCGATGCGGCCCATGGGTGTCCGTTTTTCTATGGCCCCAATGGGGAGCATACCGCTGTCGATAACCCCCTGCACCAATTCGGTGCGGATATATCCTGGGGCTATGGCATTTACCCGGATGTTCTTGGGAGCCCACTCAATGGCCAAAACCTTGGTAAGCATGTTGCAGGCCGCCTTGCTGGCGCAGTAGGCCGCCCTTGCCGGAGCGGCCACAAGTCCATAGACAGAGGTAATGTTAATGATTACCCCTCCCCCCTGGGGAATCATCTTGCGGGCGGCGCACTGGCAACCATAAAACACACCCGTTAAATCAGTGCTTAGGGCGCGCTCCCAATCACCCGGAGAAAGCTCTTCAGAAGGGACGGCCATGGAAATCCCGGCATTGTTGACCATAATATCCATCCGGCCGAAATGGTCCATCGATCTTTCAATCATTCTGGCGACACTTTCATAATTGCCCACATCCACTTCCAAGGCCAGGGCTTTTCCTCCTTCCTGGTTGATCTGCCCGGCGATGGATGAAAGCAAGTCCATCGACCTGCTGGCCAGCACCACAGCCGCTCCTTCCTTCGCATACCGGAGAGCGATCCCTTTGCCAATTCCTTTGCTGGCCCCTGTAATGATGGCAACTTTTCCTTTAAGTTTCATGTTTTCCATCCTTCCTTCAACCATATAAAGTCATAAAAATCTTCAAGCAGTCTCTTCCGCCGGGATCTCCTTTCTCTTTTTCCTCATCCAGGGAATGAGGGGGGAGACAAGGAGGAAAATAGCCAGTATCAGGGAAGTCTCGGGCAGAAGCATGTTTTACGAACTTCATTGATTTTGCTCATCCGAAGCTAAAATCTTCCCTAAAACGCTTTCTTTAGCCCCGGGAGCTTCCCCAGGAAGGTAAATCATCACACCTCCGCGCACAGGCCGGGTGACGATCTTTCCTTCTTCCGCCATTTTTATGGTAACTTCGACCGGATTTTTCCCGAAATGTTCCTTGAAGGCCTGGTTGAAACCGCTATAGACGCTGTGAATGCCCCGGTAGGGTGGTTTGCGCAGCCGTTTGATTGCCCTGAAGACAAATTCCTCTTCGCTAATTTTGGCCGTACTCTCTTCCATTTTCCACCTCCAATTTTTTAGTTATTTCGGCAAAAGTCTTTTCCTGGTTTTCTAAAAATTACTGAATCGGCACACAAATCACCATGTTTTTTTGATGACCCTGGTCAGAGGCGTGCGTCCATATCCAAAAGAATTCTCTGAATTTTTATTTTTTGATTCGCTTCTTTTCATCCATAATACTGCCAACCTCCTTCCATTTTCCGTTGGAATAGATCAAATAAACATCCCCCATGGCCGTGTCGATCACCCAGGCAGAATTCCTGTCATATCCGGCTATCTGGTACTTTCCTCCCTGCTGGCTCATCTGGGGGGCGAAAGGCCCTCCGGCAGCAATGGAAGTATCGCGCCAGTGGAACAAATTACCGGCAATAAAGCCGAGCATAAAAACTGCCCCCAGAAAAATAGCTTTGACACTTAAAGGAAATTTTTTTTCCATAATCTTTCCCTCCTTTGCGGATATTGGTTTAGAAACAGTCAGGGGGAACAGGAATAAAAGGCTGCACTGGCGAAGGTGACCACTGACTGTGTTCCTGTATCCAGCGATTGATCATATTTAAGAAGCCTACCTTCCCGCCCCCGGGAGCCAAGCAAGTGCAGCAGGGTATAAATCGGAGGAAGGCCGCAGATACGGCGCCGGTCTCTTACTCGCCGAATGGATTCGTAGAACCCTTCGGCATCTTTCCGTTCAGCAAACCCGATAAGGCTACGATCCTCATCGGCCAGTGATTGTAGAGAAAAGCGATTCGGGGCCTCGGCATCCCCAAAGCGCAGGCCAACATGGGCCAGGTCGGCGCTGGCCAACAGGCAAATTCGTTTGGGGCTTCTTAAGATGGCCATTTTAAAAGCCTCGATGAAAGGGGCCACCCCCGGCAATTCCATTGGGCTAATGTTTTTCTGGATGGCTTCGTGAAAGGAGCCGCAAAGTACAGGTACAATCTGGAAAAGATCCTGTCGTTGCCAAAGGGATCGGAGAAAGATGAGCTGCAGCTCAATGGAATGCTCCCCCTTATGAATGAATTCATCTTCATATAAATCGAAAGGAAAACTTGTTTCGATTTCGCGAAGGAAATCTCGATCGGTTTCCACTGGCCCCCAGGGAGTCTGAAAATTCTTTTGCGTAAGGACAAATGGTCTTTGGGTAGCGGAATGGGCCGTGCCCAGAATAATGAATAGATCGGCAGAAGATGATTCTACGATGGCCCGGTGAGCCCAGGCATAACAGCTCCCTCCCCGGCTGTAGTCAATGTGGGGAGCGATGGCTCCCAGAAGGTCTCCAGTTTTTTGGCCGATGACCGGCAATCCCGGCCCTTCAGGAGAAGTAAAAGAGGATTCGATCATCCTCCTTAATGAATCGGGGTCGTCCGGATAGGTTTCCCCATCAAGGGCCATGGGTCTCAGCGAAGCTTTTTTAAAAGCCTCAATAATCTCCCTTTCCATCTGACGGAATCGTTCGCTGTCCAGCAGAAAATGCTCTTCCAATTGGTTGGCGAGCTCCAGAATCTTTTCCCGGTAAAGAAGCTCTCCAAAGCGGCGCATAAATTCCATTTGAATGTCCGTAATGGAATGACAGCCATCAAATAATCTGATGATGAAGAAAGCCGGATAGGGGTAAAAAAGAATTTTTCCTGAGAGATTCAGCGGATCTCGCAGGCAGATCACCTTCTGGCCGGCGTAGTCTGCCGGAAAAATATCCACCTGGCGCAATTTAGGGTAAAAGCTTTCTGCTCCCATGAAATTCCTGAGATTTATTTTTTGGGATTGGGAATTTGAAAAATTTTTCCTGGCCAGATGTTTATAATGGTCTTTTGGGAAAATGTCAAGGAAGAAACCTATGTCGCGGGTAACCCTTCAGTCACGGGTGGGTGGCCAAGGTCGGAAGAGGAAAGGTTCGGCGTAAAGGCCAAGGGCGCCCATGGCCGGGGGACCAGTCCAGTCCGCTTGGAACCATGAGGCGCTGATTTCTCCGTGGATGGGGCGGGGCTGACGCCTTCCGCCTCCTCCGGCGGAGGTTCAGTGAGTGCACCATGAACAGGGATATCCCAGCCGATGCTTCCGGCGCGTACCGGCCTGGCCCCCCGGCCAAAACAGAATCTTTGCCAGGGTTAGTTCCTCCGATATTCCTGTCATAGCCACTCGTGACTGAAGGGTTACATGTCGCGGCTCAGGCAGAGGGGGAAAGGTCGAAACCATTGTTAAAGGAACGGTTTCGTGATATTTTAATAACCAGAGGAGAAAAGCATGAACGATTATTTCGAAATGGGGCCCATTCGCCCGCCCAGCGAGGCTCAGAGCCTTTTAATCCGGGTGACGCGAAATTGTCCCTGGAATAAATGTGAATTTTGCCATACTTACAAAGGGGAAATATTTTCTTTCCGTTCGGTTGAAGAAATCAAGAAAGACATAGATTCCGCAAAAGCAATTGCCGATGAAATCCTCAAGATCTCCTGGAGAATGGGGTTCGCAGGGAATATAAACCAGGCCCTCCTTCAGGCCCTTTTTAATCGGCCGGGGCCCCATGGCCATGCTTTTCAGAGCATTATCGGGTGGTTATATTTCGGAGGGACTCAAGTTTTTCTCCAGGACGCCAACTCCCTGATGGCCAATACATCTGATCTTGTGGAGATTATCAAATACCTGAAAGAAAAATTCCCCTCCATACAGCGAATTACCAGTTACTCCCGGGCCAGGACTTTGGCTAAAAAAAGCGTCTCAGAGCTTACAGAAATCCGCGCGGCTGGCCTTTCCCGTATCCATATCGGGATGGAGACAGGTTACGATCCCCTTCTCCAGTACATGAAGAAAGGGGTTACGGCCAAAGAACAAATTCAGGCGGGTAAAAATGTAGTGGAATCGGGGATCTCTCTTTCGGAATATGTCATGCCCGGGCTGGGGGGAACCCGCTGGTGGCGCGAACACGCCGTGGAAACCGCCAGGGTATTGAATCAAATCGACCCTGATTTTATACGCCTTCGCACTCTTTACGTCCGCCACGACATGCCCCTTTACAGCAAAGTTGAAGCCGGGGAATTTATCAGGCTCTCGGACGACCAGGTCGTCGCGGAGATCAAACTTTTCATCGAAACCCTCGATGCCCTGCACAGCACCTTAGTCAGCGACCACATCTTAAACCTGCTGGAAGAAGTTCAGGGTAAGCTCCCCGAGGGGAGGGAGAAGATTTTGGCAGTCATCGACCGCTATCTGGCCTTACCCGCAGAAGAACGTCTCCTTTATCGCGTAGGTCGAAGACTGGGTTACTATCGCAGCCTCGATGACCTTAAGGATATTCCCCTTAGGCGGCGGATTTTGCGAATGATCGATGAAGTCCGGCGGGCCAATAACCAGGAAGGGACCATCCTTTCCGAAGAAGCCGAAAGAGAAATTTACAGGTTGATGGAAAATTATATTTGAGGGGAAAAGATCTTTCCAAATTCCCCGAAGGAATTGACGAGGAAATGATGGGCAACATGACTTTATTGACGGACCTATACCAGTTGACCATGGCGGGAGGATATTATCTTCTTGGTAAATCCGAGGAAAAAGCAACCTTTGATTATTTTTTCCGTAAAATTCCCGAGCAAGGCGGCTTCTGCGTTGCTGCCGGCTTGGAACAATTAATCCATTACATCGAAAACTTTCATTTTGACCAGGAGGACCTCGATTATTTGAAAAGCTTGAACCTCTTCCCCCCGGAGGTCCTGGATTATTTTCGACAGCTGCGCTTCACGGGAGATTTATACGCTGTTCCCGAAGGAACATTGGTCTTTCCCCAGGAACCCATCGTACGGGTTACGGCCCCTTTACCCGAAGCCCAATTGATCGAAACTGCCCTCTTGAATATCTTAAACTTCCAGACTCTGATAGCCACTAAATCCGCCCGCATCTGTATCGCCGCCGGTGGAGATCCGGTCATTGAATTCGGGGTCCGCCGAGCGCACGGCCCGGATGGAGGATTGAGCGCGGCCCGGGCCGCTTTCATCGGCGGAGTTAGGGCCACCTCGAACTTGATGGCCGGAAAGGTTTTCGGCATTCCGGTTCGTGGCACCTTGGCCCATAGCTGGGTGGAATCCTTCCCTTCCGAATTGGAATCATTCCAGGCTTACGGAAAAATTTATCCGAAGAACTGCCTTCTCCTGGTTGACACTTATGATACTTTGCGCAGCGGGGTTCCCAACGCCATCAAGTTAGGAAAAGAGCTTCGGGAAAACCAACAAGGAGACCTTGCGGGAATCCGCCTGGACAGCGGAGATTTGACCTTCTTAAGCCGGGAAGCCCGCAGGATGCTCGACGAAGCCGGATTTGAACGGGCCCGCATCCTGGGTTCGAGCGATCTCGACGAGTGGCTGATCGAATCCATCAAAAAACAGGGAGCGGAGATCGACATCTGGGGTGTGGGGACTCGCCTGGTCACTTCCTACTCCTGTCCGGCTCTGGGCGGGGTTTATAAGCTTTCGGCCATCCTCGAAAATGGCCATATGCGCCCCAAACTGAAAGTCTCCGATGACCAGGAAAAAATCACCAACCCGGGTATTAAAAAAATATTCCGCTTTTACGATGAGAAGAATTACATGCGGGGAGACGTGATTGTTTTAGATGACGAGACTCTCCCAGAAGGCCAGCCGGTTAAAGCCTTCCATCCCATGCTCTCGCACATAAACAAAACCTATCCCGGGCATTTTAAAAGAGAGGAAATTTTAGCCCCGGTCTTCAAGGCCGGCCAGATGGTTTATCAGAGCCCCTCTTTAAAAAAAATCCAGGAAAATACCTTGCAAAATCTCCAATACCTCCGGCCCGAGCACAAGCGCCTGCAGAACCCCCACATTTATCATGTAAGTTTGGGAGAAAAACTCTTTCAACAAAAACAGGAGCTGCTCCGATCAACTGTTTAAGGATGATCCGTCGGTACGAGAATGCCAGACGCCCCAAATGAGTCAGATATAAGAATAAGGTGGTCCTCTCTTTTTGATTGTTTTTCTTCAATAAATGGGGCTGAAAGAAGGTGCCGCCGTGGCTGTATCAAGAATAGCCAAGATTACCCGTCCGATCGTCACGGAAGTTTTTCCGAGGGTGCGGTTGTTTAAGCTTTTGGATGCCAGCCGGCAACGGCCGGTAATCTGGATTGCAGGGCCTCCGGGTAGCGGCAAGACCGCTCTGGTGTCCAGCTATCTCGATGCCCGAAAACTCCCCTGCCTCTGGTATCAGGTTGACCCGGGCGATGCCCATCCGGCAACCTTTTTCTATTACCTGGGGCAAGCCGCCCAAAGAGCTTCCCCTAGAAAGCGAAAGCCCCTTCCCCTCCTCACCCCGGAATACCTGGAAGGAATCTCAACGTTCACCCTACGCTATTTTGAAGAGCTTTACAGCCGTTTAAATCTACCCAAGCCCCATTTAAATCCCCCCATCCCCCCTTTACAAAAGGGGGGCAAGGGGAGATTTATATTAGTCTTCGACAACTACCATGAAGTGCCAGCCGATTCATCTCTTCATGAGGTGATTCTGAATGGCTTATCCCGAATTCCTGAAGGCATTAACGTCATTCTGATCAGCCGCAGCGATCCTCCTCCGGCTTTGATCCGGCTGCGGGAAAACCATTTTACACGAGGCGGCCGATGGGTGGGCTGCCGGATTAGTGCTGATGCTGGAGAGTGTGGAGAGAAAAGTCATTGAACCCCAGGCCCTTGGAAAGCTCACTCCAGATGAGATCTTTGACTATTTAGGAAAAGAGCTCTTCGATAAAACGGACAAAGAGATCCAGGATTTTCTGCTAAAGACAGCCTTTTTACCTAAAATGACGGCGAAAATGGCTGAAGACCTTACGGGTCTATCTCCTGCCAGTCGCATTTTGGACACTCTCAGCCGGACTCATTACTTTAGCGAGAAGCGCTTTCATGGAAAGCCCATCTATCAGTATCATCTATTATTCCGGGAGTTTTTGCTTTCCCGGGCCAAAGAAACATTTTCCCGGGAAGACCAGTCCATTCTGCTCCATCGGGCGGCTATCCTTCTTGAGGATTCCGGTCAGACAGAAGAAGCGGTAGTGCTCTTAAGTGAAACCGGTCGCTGGAGCGAAGTGGTTGAGTTAATCAGGAAACATGCTCCTGCCATGCTCCAGCATGGAAGGAATCGCTCTCTCGCCGAATGGCTGGAAATTCTTCCCAGGGGAATCCTCGAAGATAACCCCTGGCTGCTTTATTGGATGGGGGAATGTCAGGCTCCATTCGATATTCAACTTGGCCAGTTCTATTTTGAAAAAGCCTTCGAGAAATTTAGGACGGAGGAGGGAAGAGTCGGAATATTTCTGGCCTGGGCAGGGGTCGTTAATTCCATCATCAATGAATATCGAGACTTTACTCCTCTGGATAAATGGATCGCGGTGCTCGGGGAATTGATGGGAACCTCCGGGTCTTTTCCATCGGAAGAGGTGAGTCTTCGTGTATCCTCGGTTATGCTGCTTGCCCTGGAAATGAGACACCCCCATCATCCTGAGATCGAGAAGTGGGTCGAAAGGGTTCTTACCCTGTCTGAAAGCTGCCCGAACATTTCTGAAAAGATCATGGGTTACGCTCGATTGGCCTACTATTGGATACAAATGGGGGAATTCCCAAAAGGGGTGATGGCGATTCACCGGCTGAGACAATTGTCCCGACAAAGGAATATTCCCCCCGTAAGGTTAATAACCGCCAATTTTCATGAATCCATATACAACCGATTTGCAGGGCTTCATGAAGAGTGTTTGAAAACTGTATCCGCGGGGCTGGAGCAATCGCAAAAGATCGGTTCTTACCCTGTATATAATTGGCTCCTCATCCATGGAATCGCCAGCTCCCTGAATGTGCACGATCTGGAAACAGCGAATGCCTTGCTGGAGAAACTGACGGTCTCATTAAACCGCAATAAACCATGGGAAACAAATTTGTATTATTTACTCAGGGCCCGGGAAGCGCTGGCTCGGGGGAAACCGGGAGAAGCGGCCATCCATGTAGAAATGGCAAATAAATTTGCCGGGCAGGTCGGTGCTCCCAACAGCCTCTTCATTTTTAATATCGTAAAAGCCCACGTGATGCACCAACTGAATAAACATCAGGAAGCAGATTCCCAATATTTCCATTGCTGCCGATCTGGCTGACCAGATCGGCAGTAAGCTGTACCAATTTTTTATCTTATTGGCCGAAGCGCTGTTTGCCTTCGACCGGGGAGAGCAGGCATCCGGTTTGGTATCGCTGAAAAGAGCTTTGGCGATCGGGCGGGAAGGGGGATATTTTTATACTTATATTAACCAACCTTATGGAGTAGCAATGTTATGCGAAAAAGCCATCGAGGCGGGAATCGAAGTTGAGTATGTGCAGGAACTCATCAGGAGGCTGAACGTCATTCCCCAAAAGCCGCATCTCCATCTGGAAAAGTGGCCCTGGCCCTTGAAAATAAACACCCTGGGAAGCTTTGAGCTGTGCAACCCAAACCCTTTGTAAGGCATTACTTTCCGAGAAAAGGGGGATGGGAGAAGCGGCATCCCCATCTTGACTTTATCCCCTCCCTTGTTCATCCTTTCCGGGTCTCAATTTTTTTTCGAATCTGTAACATATCTGTAACACCTTTTGCTGTAAGAAGTAAGTAGATGCTGATAATCTCGTAAAAAGCCGCAATTCCATAGAATTCGTCATTCCGGCGAAAGCCGGAATCCAGATTTTCTTTAATGGCTCCCCTCTTCCGCGGAGACAAAGTTTGGACCCCGGCTTTCGCCGGGGTGACGCCGTAAGAGATTTCTTGTGAGATCATCAATGATGGATTTCCTTTTTTCGTGAGGGTTTTTCTTGGACCCAAAAGTTATCCCCAAGACCTATATTGTTCGGGTGTACCGTTTTGCCAGGGATAATCCCCGCCGACTCGTGGGAGTTGTGGAAGAGGCCGGGAAAAAGGAGAAGAAGGCCTTTACCGGTTACCAGGAACTCTGGGCGATTCTGAATTGGCCGGGGCGCTCAAAGTCTAAAAAAATCAGTCTGCAAGAGCGGAGAATAGGGAAATGTGAACAAGGAAGGGGAATAGGGGGAAAAATGAAATTGGATTGAGGGGAAGGCAGAAAAAGGGCAAGGCGGGGAAACCTATGTGAATTGGGAAACGTGGGAAAAGGTGGAGTCGCTTCCACCCCTTGTTATCTGCCTTCTCAAACTGTTACTGGTGTCAGGGTGAAGACCCGGGCAAGCTTAGCGGCGCGAGCGATGTCACCCCGGCGCAGGGCGTCGCGGACATCGTCCAGTTTGTAGGCATCCTCCAAGCTGAGATAAGGGGACCAACCCGTGTCAGTCTCAACAAGATCAATATCTACTTCTGCTACGTAGGCACCCTCGTATACCAGCTTTTTATGACTTCTCTTTTTCATGGTCTTCTCCTTAGAAAATCACTCGACCAAAGCTCGGGGTCTGGTCGATGGTCGATAAGCGGTAACAACTACGGCCGGTGTTGAGGCTCCCTTCGGAATTCCCCATACAACGTGGATCGGCTGCCCCTCTCGATCCTTTTGAAATACCAAGACGCAAGGCCCTTTTGGATAATCTGGATAGTCTTCCACAACTACGGCATCCTTAACGCCACCCATTATATCTCGGGCGAAGATGTTATCCTCTTCCATCTCGTCATATCCATGTTCGGATATCATCACCTCCTGTTTTTGAACAAGCCGAAGTACTCTCTCGAAAGTCTTACTCATGGTGATATATTAGCGTAATAAACATCCCTCTGCAACCCTTTTAGACCAAAATACTCCGGAAAGATGAAGATGATCGATTGATATTCAAGGGATATTTCCTTTCACAAGTATCCCCTTCACTTCTTCTCCGGTTTGCCGTTTCGCTTTTTCTCCACGCCCTCTTTCTCCTTTTCCCCGATTTTCCGTTACACCGTATCATTTCCTTATATATCTCCCCTTCCCTGCTTTCATAATTAGCCCTTTCCCCCTGTTTTCGTTTCTCCGCTTCTGCGTTTCTCCGCTTCCCCGATTCGTTTTTTCCAAAAAAAGTGCGGGTCGGGGTCGCACCAGAGCATGTACGACATTTGGGGACGTTGTTGCATACGTTGCATAATGCGACATTTGGGGGCGTTGTTGCATACGCTGCATAACTCTTGACAGCCATCCAAGATTCCGGTAAATTCGTTTCATGCCGAGGCGAGCCAGGCTCGATATTGCTGGTGCTCTGCACCATATCATGGTGCGGGGAATCAACCGGGCTCCGATCTTCCTAACCGATCAAGACCGACAGCGGTTCCTTGATCGGTTAGGCGAAGAGGTTGCGGAGGGGAAGTGTTCCGTCTATGCCTGGGTGCTGATGGAAACTCACGTTCATATCCTTTTCAAGAGCGGCCAGCACGGCATCTCGACCGTCATGCGAAGGCTTCTGACGTGGTATGCTCAATACTTCAACCGGAGGCATCGCCGGACAGGACATCTGTTCGAAAACCGGTATAAATCCATCTTGTGCGACGAGGAGAAATATCTCCTATCCCTGGTTCGATACATCCATCTTAATCCGGTGAGAGCGGGGATCGTTTCGACCCTGGATAAGCTGAATCGGTACCCCTGGAGCGGACATAGCGCTATAATGGGGAAGAAGGGGTATCCATGGATGAACACAGATTATGTTCTAACCTGTTTTGGGAAAAGAAGGGGTGCTGCGCGCCGAGGTTACCTGCGATTTGTGGAAGAGGGGATGGGGATGGGAAAGGTCCCCGAGCTTACGGGTGGAGGGTTGGTGCGGAGTTTGGGCGGATGGTCCCGGGTGGTGGCTTTAAGGAGAAAGGGGGAAGGGGAAGAGTCAGACGAACGGATTCTCGGGGATGGCGATTTTGTCGAGGCGGTTTTGCAGGAGGTGGGAGAAAGGCTGCTGCGTCAGCTTAAGGTGCGGAAGAAGGGGGTAGCAGTTGGAGATATCATCAAAGAAGAATGCGCCCGGGCCGGCGTGAATGTGGCGGGATTGATCCAAGGGAGCCGGCGGAGTTCGGTGAGCGGCGTTCGCGCGCGGATTGCGCATCGGTGCATTGAAGAAATGGGATTGCCGGCGGCGGAGATTGCGCGTCATCTTGGGGTGACGACTTCGACCATAATCCGGGCGGTTGAAAGAGTAAACAAACAAGGGGAAAAATGAGTTATGCAACGTATGCAACAACGTCCCCAAACTTCCGTTGGCTGGGATAGGTAGCATGAATCGACAGCGCAAAAAAAACGTTTGTCCGGTGGAACTCCCTGGCAAATTGCAAGAATTTTTCTGGGATTACGATTTCAAAAAATTAAGCTGGATAAAGGATCGTGATTTAATTGTTTCCCGAGTTCTTTCCTCAGGTGGATGGGATGAAATCATCTGGCTCCGCTCCCATATGAACGATCGGGATCTAAGAGAATGGATCGAACACCATCAGGGCCAGGGATTAAGTTCCAAACAACTGCGATTTTGGGAACTTACTTTGGGGCTTCCGCACAAAAAGGTAAACTCCTGGCTGGAAGCGCCAGAAAGAAAAATCTGGGAAAAGAGGGGGAATTTATGAACTTCCACCCGGAAGTTCTGGGAGCCAACCAAAAAAAAATACTTCGGCATCTTGGCCCCCTTACAAATCACCTGGGTTTTTATCTGGGTGGAGGGACAGCCCTGGCCATCCATCTTGGACATCGCCATTCTGTTGACCTGGACTGGTTCTCTAAAGAATCGATACCAGACCCCATGCGTTTGGCCCAGGATATTCGCGACGCAGGTATTTCTTTGGCCACGGATCGAATAGATGGGGGTACGCTTCACGGCAGGATATCGGGTGTTCGGGTCAGCTTTTTAGAATACCGGTATCCCCTGCTGGAACCCTCTATAATATGGCCCCAATTTGGGTGCCGCATTGCCTCAATGGCAGACTTAAGCTGCATGAAGTTCTCTGCCCTATCCCAGCGAGGCTCCAAAAAAGATTTTATCGACGTTTACGCCCTTGGTTTGAAGTATAACTCCCTACCGAGTATGCTTCGCCTATACCGGAAAAAATTTTCGATAAGGGATATTGCGCATGTTCTCTATGCCCTGTCCTTCTTTGATGATGCTGACCGGGAACAGATGCCCAGGATGCTCTGTCCCGCAAGCTGGAGAACTATCAAAAAAACAATCCATGAATGGGTAAGAGAAGTGGTAAAAGAGAACAAATTAAAATTTGCCACAGAGGGCACAGAGATCACAGAGTTTTAAACCAATGATTAAGAAAAATTAAAGAATAAGTGTTAAACGTCTAAAGTGATCCGCCTGAGGCGGAATAAAGTTGAAAAAGGAATTTCCTATACAATGAACTTATGACTTCAACTTTTTCTCTATGTTATCCTTGATCCAGTGCTCATCCCACCATTCGATGGGGTTCACAAAAATTCCGTTGACCAGCATGCTGAAATGGAGGTGATCGCCTCCGGCCAGGCCGGTAGTGCCGGTTCTTCCCAGAATATCCCCCCTCTTCACTTCCTTTTTCTCCTCGGTCTCGATGCGGCTTAAATGAGAATACATGCTGAATAGGCCGCAGCCGTGGTCGATTAGCACTGTTTTGCCGTAAATTCCAAGCTCTCCGGCAAAGATCACCCTTCCTGAATTGGCCGCCGGGATCGGGCTTTGAGCTAAAGAAGCCAGGTCAACACCCAGGTGGATCTGACGGTCAATCTCCTTCCCGTTGTGCCAATAGGTGCGCTCTTCAGCAAAGGAAGCCATGGGTTTTGAATTAGGAAGCCTGAGAAAGGACCCAGACCAAAGGGGCTGGGCTGCTGTATTTTGACAGAGCTCTTTAATTTTTTGGTGATCAGCCTCCCGTTGTTTTTGATTAACCGCCAGAAAAATCTCCAGCGGAGTGCCCCGGAGGTTCGGGTCTCGTTCGGTAAAATATGGAATAATGTTCTTCAAAAAAGAGTCCGTGACTTGAATTTTATCTTTCTTAAAAGCCTTCCGCTTAAGAATGAGGCGAAAGCCGGCCTTCGCCCGGTTCCCGGCCTGGTCTTCGGCCATAACCGCAGGTGAAAGATCAGATGGCGCATTCGGGAGAACAGCGAAATAGGCCAGGTAGCGGTCTTTTTCTATGGCATATCCAGGGAAAAAAACCTCTCCTACCTGAACGCCGTTTTTCGGGATCTCCTCGGAGGTCTGATAGGCAACCAGTCCGGCCCCGCCCTGATTGATGTAGTGCAAACCACCCTGCACCGTCAACTGGGGAGGGCGGGTATCGATGATTACATCCCTTTCCAGAGTCACTGGATTTCCTCCGCGCCAGGAATGATCGCGCGCAGTAATTTTTATCCTGATTTCCCCATCTTTAACCCCCTGCGGCAAAGGCCTAAGGGAAATGTTTTTTTCTATAAAAGGAGTTTTCTTGGGAAAGCCTTCGGTTAGTAGGGTTGTCGATTTCCCCCCCTGCACCGCTTCCACTCGCACTTCAGCCACACCACTCTTCTTATCTTCAACCTTAAAAGATAACTTCTGCCCGAGATACAGAGCCTCTGGCGTAATTTGAATGGTTGGTTTTTCCCCTTCGAACTTGACCAGCGCCAGCCAGGTCCCTGCACCCGCCAGAATGACCACCAGAACAATCAAAGCTATCAACATTTTTTTCATTTTTTTTTGCCTTTCTTTCTTCCCCAGCTACTATTTTCCACTTTGGGCGAATTAAATTTTTTGTAACACTTTAGCCCTTTGAAAAGAGGTGGGGCGTAAAGTCAGGGGGAATCCATGGTCCGGGGGCCTGGGCGGCCCGCTTGGAATCATAAGGCGCTGATTTCTTCGCGGGTGGGGCGGGGAAAAAGCCCCCCGCCTCCTCCGGCGGAAAAGAGCGGGGTTCTTCGTGGCCAAGCGAAAACCCAGCCGATGCTTCCGGCGCGTTCCACCCAGGCCCCCGGACCTCAACAAAGGTGGTAAAACCACTTTTTCAACCCGCTAAATTGATACAATTTTTTACTATTCAATATTTCATAGAACGTCATCGGTGTCAAGACTGACTAACTGTTGAACATTCGGATTAAAAATTTGTTTCGGGTATCGATTTTCGGATTTCTTATTTTTCAATTTACCTTTTTGGCTCGGGCTATGCCGGGTTAGAGTTGAGGGGTCAAAATAGGCCCGGGAAGGGTAAAACCTTTTCCATTTTGATTGAAAGAGAGCTATAATAAGCTTCAAGAGCAGCAGGAGAGAGTTACTTTATTTTAGAGGAGCTGTGATGAAAATAAATATATCCGACGTAAAAACCATCGGCATCGGCCTTTTGAGGCCGGAGGGGGTCATGGCTCTCGATGACGGCACATTGTATGCGGCCGACGCGCGGGGGCAGTGCGCTAAAATTGAGAGGAATGGAAATACCACTTTTTGGGGCTCAGTCGGTGGCCTGCCTAACGGGATTTGCGTAGACAAGAAAGGTAACTGCATAATCGCCAACATCGGCAACGGTGAGGTGCAATCCCTTTCTTTGCAGGGAAATCACCAGGTCCTGATGACGGAAGCCGGCTGTAAAAAAATCCCAACCCCCAATTTCCCGTTGATCGATTCCCAGGAAAGGCTTTGGGTCTCCAATTCAACAAACCGCCAGAACCTTGATGAAGCCCTGCAGCGGCCCATTCCGGATGGATGTATCGTCCTTCTGGAAAAAGGCCTCCTTAGGATCGTCGCCGAAGAGATTTGTTTCGCCAACGGCCTGGCCATTGACTTGGAAGAAAAATTTCTTTATGTAGCTGAGACAATGAAAAGAAGGATTTTGCGTTTTAAAATTGGCGGGAATGGGTCTTTGCACGACCGGAAAGTCTACGGCCCGGAAATTCTCGGATCTTTCGGTTTCCCGGACGGAATCGCCTTCGATGAAGCCGGCAATTTATGGATAACTTTTCCCCTGTGGAACGCCGTCGGTTATCTTACCCCCCAGCGGGAGCTGGTCATTGCCCTCGAAGACCCCGAAAACAAGGTATTGAAGCGGCCTTCAAATATTTGCTTCGGTTGGGAGGGTCGGAAAACCGCGTTCATTGGCAGCCTGGATGGAACAAATATTCCCTATTTTGAAGTTCCCTCGCCGGGTATGGGTCTTGTCCATCAAAGTAGTATAGATAAACCCGGATAAAAAGCATTGTATCAGTTTAGCGATTTGAAAAAAATGGTATTAAAGCCTTTGTTGAGGGCCGGGAGCCAGAGCGGAACGCGCCGGAAGCATCGGTTGGGTTTCCACTTGGCCACGAGGACACAAGATATTTTCTTCTGGAGGAGGCGGGGGTTCTTGCCCGCCCCATATGCGGAGAAATTAGCGCCTAATGATTCCAAGCTTCCGCTCTGGCCCCCGGCCTCTGGAATCCCTTAGCCCTTACAACACACCTTTTTTCAAAGAGCTAAAGTGTTACAAAGCATTTAAAGTGAAAGCGTGGATGCGCGAATATGAAGAACAGTAATTATGACATCATTATCGTGGGGGGCGCTGTGATGGGCTCATCGGTGGCCTTCCACCTGCTAACTGACGAGCCAAAACTCAAACTGGCCGTAGTCGAACGTGACCCGGCCTACACCCGGGCTTCTACAGCTCTTTCTCTGGGAGGCGTCAGAATCCAGTTCAGCTTTAAAGAAAACATTCAGATATCCCTTTATGCCCAGAAGTGCTTCGCCACTTTTGAAGAGGAGATGGCCGTAAACGGCGTGAAACCGTCTATTCAATTCCGCCAGGAGGGTTATCTCTTTTTGATCGAAGACTCTGGCCGGGCTCTGGCCGAAGAAGCCCTGACTTTGCAGAAGAGTCTGGGAGGAGAAGCGGAATGGTGGTCGGCAGAAGAAATTAAAAAGCGCTTCCCTTTATTTTCAGCCGATGGTTTTATCGGAGGCACCTTCGGCCCCAAAGACGGCTATCTGGATCCTTACGGGTTATTGATGGGCTACCGGGCCAAGGCTGTATCTCTCGGGGCGTATTATATTGCCGATGAAGTGGTTGAACTCAGAAAATCCGGGAAAACCATGAGCGGCGTGGGCCTGGCCTCCGGGCAAATCCTGAATAGTCCAATAATTGTTAATGCCGCCGGAGCCTGGTCAGCCGAACTGGCCCGAACTGCCGGGGTGGAATTGCCGATTATTCCAATCCGGCGTGAAGTCTTCGCCGTTAAACCTTCTGTCAACCTCGAACGCCCCCTTCCTTTGACGATCACCCCCTCGGGCCTCTACTTCCGATCCGAAACCGGGGGACTGATACTCGTCGGCCGTTCCCTGGAGGAAGATAAAGTTGGTTTTGATTTCAACTGGGATTGGGGGCGCTTTCAAGAGACCCTCTGGCCCGAGCTGGTAAGGATCATTCCGGCCTTTGAAACGCTCAAGCTCGTAAGGGGCTGGGCTGGTCTTTATGACCAGAACCTTCTCGACAGCAACGCCTTCCTGGGTCCATGGCCTGAACTCCAAGGATTATATTTAATCAATGGATTCTCCGGCCACGGCCTTCAGCAGTCTCCAGCCGCCGGTCGGTACCTTGCTGAATTGATCTTGGGACGAACCCCTACCCTTGACCTGAGATGCTTTAGCCCCCAGCGGATTCTGGATCATCGCCCCCTCCAGGAAGGAGGCATAGTTTAGGATCGCGGGCGAAAAAAATTTCCATAAAAAAAGTGGCCTAGATTTAACTGCCTGGGAGTGCATGGCCCGCGGTTAATTGAAAGTGAACTCCCCCTCCTGCTTCTCTTCTTTTGTTCGAAAATCTTTAATCTGTTGGATAAGGCCATTGATCTTGGCGGTGTAGTTTCGACGCTCGAAAACTTTGCTGACGATGGCAATGATATCCGCAACGTTAAAAGGCTTGGAGATGAAGTCCCCGGCTCCGTAATGTATGGCTTCTTTGGCGTTGGGTAGAGTTCCCTGTCCGGTTATGATTATGACATCGATGTTTTTATTGAGCTGCTTGATCTCCCTCAGCACATCGATCCCCGAAAGTCCGGGCATTTTCAAATCAAGTGTGACCAGGTCTATCTTTTCCCTCTGAATCAAATCCAATGCTTCCTGCCCATTTGCAACCGTGTGCACTTTATAAATGGACTTGAGAATCATGCGCAAGGCTTCCCTGGGGCCAAGTTCATCGTCAATGACCAGTATCGATCCTTTTGTTTCCATCTTCTTGCTCCAAAAAATGTTTTTACGACAATCTGCCGAATCTTTCTATTTATTTTTTAAGCAACTTCTATGCCCTAAAGGAGACTAATCCATTTATGATTTAATCTCTTGATATCTTAAACTTTTTTTTGATGGAGGGGAAAATAATCATTCGTTTGCCCTGTAACAGCCCCCCTCCCTTGTTAAATCGTCAAATACTTGACGTCAGCATGATTAAAAAAATGGGTGTTGCCGGTTTCCTCCAAATGTTCCCTAATTTTTTAGCCTTTAACCCAAAAAATGCGCGAATTTATAAAAACCCTTGTAGCAGGCTTTAGCCTGCGAAAGGACGAACCCAAAAGGTTTAAAAATATCTTCCACAAACGCGCAACCTAAAGGGTTGCGGCTATAATTCGCGCATTTTTTGGGTTGAATCTTTTTGGCCCTTCATGCTTCAATTCCTTCGGCTTCACGAAGAATCCCTTTGGAATACAATCTCCTAACCCCCGTAACCGCCGCCAATATTAAAATAGCAGGAACCCAGACCCAAAATATTTCATTTAAAATGACTTCTCGTCCCCAGGGGCTTAAAAATATCTCCAGACCAATAGGGGAAACTTTCAAAGGGGTCCAGAGGAAAAAATAACGAGTTTGATCAAAAGGGGAAAAAAAAGCCACCCCCAAACCCCCGTCGGTCAGGGCATCAAGGAGACCGTGGGACGATGCAAGTAAAAAGAAAAAGAGCCACAATTTCCGCCATGGCGCGGATAATGGGCGGTAATCTTTACAGGCAAATCTTATAGCTACCAGACTCACGAGAAAGGCGAATAAAAGAGAGTGGGAAAAACCCCGATGCCCGAGGATATCTCCACAACGTACCCCTATGAAGAACCCGAATATATCGATATCGGGTAAAATGGAGCAGATAATTGCAGCCATCCAGAATCGCCTGGGCATTTCTTGCGGGAAGAAAGTTTTCCCCATGGTCAATGAAAAAACTGCATGAGTGAACGCCGATGCCATAAACAGTAAAAAAGTCTTTAGTCTTCGGAAAAGCGTGTGGCTACTGAGGAACCGGATGAGTTATGTGAAGGCCGCACTTATGTTGCATAGAGCCTGTATCCTGCTGTATTTTAAGTCATTGTTTTTTGTGGACAGCACATAAGTGATATCGGTTACATGGTTGGATGTCCCCAAATCTAACAAAAGGAGGTCCAACCATGTTAGAAAGCTTATTCAAGTATCCCGCCGTCCAGGCTCGTCACAGAAATGCTCCGTTTTTTGAGGAGCGAGACCGCTATCTTAGGCACCGTGCAAAGCAAGGGTGCGCACACGAAACCCTTCTGCGCATCGCCAGAGAGCTTCCCCTGGTTGTTCAGCTACTGGATATGCCCTCCAAGTCGCTGGTAACGGCTCAGCACATCAAATGGGGTGAAGAACACGACCATCCCTGGGCGGCTATTCAGATCTCGGACGTTGACGCGTTCCTGAGTTCACGTAACGATAAGGGATGGTGCCGCGTCTCGATTGCCACCTCCGCCAAAGCGCTCAAAGCATTCTTTCACTATGCTGGGCAACACTGCTGGTGTCATCCCATGATAGCTCCTGCAATCCAGGGGCCTCGCCTCTTCTCTCAGGATAGTCTCCCTTCAGGTCCAAGCTGGAAAGAGTTTGAACGCCTGATTGGCTGCATGACCCCAGACCAGCCTCGGGACATTCGTGACCGCGCCATCATTCTCCTTTTCGCACTTTACGGCCTGAGATCGAGCGAAGTGGCACGACTCCGTCTTGAGGATATCGCCTGGGAAAGCAGTCGACTATCCGTATACCGATCCAAACAGCGCAAAGCGCAAATCTACCCACTGACATCCACTGTTGGCCATGCGATCATTCGATACTTGCGAACAGTGCGACAGCAAAGCTCCCATCGAGAGATATTTTTAACCCTCAAAGCACCCCTCCGTCCGCTTTCGGGCGGCGGTCTCTACAACATTGTCAGCCGGTGCATCGCCAGTGCTGAGGTTCAGACGAGGCACACGGGACCGCACGCATTGCGGCACGCTTGCGCGATGCATCTGATCTCTGCGGGCTTGTCTCTTAAGGAAATCGGTGATCATCTGGGACACTCCAGCACCTCTGCTACCCGAATCTAGGCGAAGGTGAACCTCGCGGAATTGCGACTGGTAGCCAATGTCGATTTAGGAGGATGGTCATGAGACTTTCTCAACTCGCCGCCGAATACGTTACCTTCAAACGATCTCTGGGGATGCGCTTTCGAACAGAATCCGTCATCCTCAATGCCTTTTGCCGAGCCATGGGGGACATCGACATTACACAGGTTAGTTCCATCTCCGTGCAAAATTACCTCGCCGGCACAGGCCCGATCACCGCTTTCTGGCATCGAAAGTTCGAAGCCCTCAGCGGATTCTACCGCTATGTCGTTAGCCGAGGCCATATCTCATTCTCTCCCCTGCCAACGATCCTCCCCAAACGCCCAGCCCCCTTTCAACCCTACATCTACACCCATGATGAATACCGCACATTGGTTGAAATGACCCATATCCTCGACAAGCGTCACAGATACCAGGTGCAACCGGCCACATTCCGCACACTCCTGCTTCTTCTTTATGGTACGGGCCTTCGGATCAGCGAAGCTCTATCACTAACACTGGCTGACGTCGATTTGTCCGCTCGTCTACTCGCCATTCACAACACCAAATTCTTCAAGACCAGATGAATGCCCATTGGCCCTCAACTGAGCACTGTGCTTGTCCTTTAGGCCAAGGTCCGGCGACAGCCCCCTCGCCCCGCCCGATACCCTTTAAGAAAACTTCCAAGCCCTCCATGGTCTATCTCGAAAAACACGAAATGGACGCCCTGCTCAATGCCTCCAATCGGCAATGCCCACAAGGCCTTCGAGATCATGCACTGTTGCTTTTTCTGTATAACTCGGGGGCCAGGGCATCCGAGGCAGCACAGCTTACCATTGCCGATCTGGATCTTGGCACTCCTCCCTCCGTCACACTCATAGGCAAGGGAGGTAAAGTGCGTCGGTGCCCCTTATGGCCGCAAACGGCTAGTAAATTGGCTCCTCATATTACCGGACGAGAGCCCCAGGCACCAGTTTTCCTAAATCGCCGCAGGCAACCTATCACACGGTTGGAATCCGTGCTCTCGTTAAACGATCTGCTCAAGATGCGAGTCGAAAATTGCCCAGCTTATCCGCCAAACCCATCAGCACTCACACCATCCGACATACGACCGCAGTACATCTGTTACGTTCCGGTGTTGACATCAACACCATCCGCGCTTGGCTGGGACATGTCTGTCTCGATACCACACACATCTACGCAGAGGTTGATCTTGAAATGAAGGCTAAACCCCTTGCTCAATGTGAGATTCCTCAATCACAATCAGCCATGGTTTTTCTAACGTCGCTCTAACAACCCGGAACTTCGCTTATGTGATGGCCGCACGTACCAAAATGTAAAAAAACCGGAAACTTGCTCCCGCTACATAACACAAGTGCGGCCTTCACATAACTCATCTTATCTGCTACAGCACATAAGATGAGGGAAACCTTCACGTCCGGGTCTGTGGGGAGGGCGTCGGGTAACCGATGCCTTTACCCGGAACCGGATCGCCGATAAATCCGGCTCCCGGTGACCTTTCCGTTAGGCAAAGGAAGTCAAATATGAAACGCTCAATTCTATTCCTGTCAATAATTGTGGTGCTCGCACTCAGTTGCGCTATGCAGCCGCGAATCAAGGTCATGCGGTATACAGCCGTGGAATACGGGACGTAGTTTAAAAATATAACTTTACAAAGAATGGGTTTTCTGGTAAGCGGGATCTATGCCAAGGCAAGCAAGATTGGACACTCCCGGGACTCTCCACCATGTGATGATGCGGGGGATTGAAAGAAAGCGAATCTTTCGAGAGGATGAAGAGCGGCCACCTCTTTGAAAACCGCTATAAATCCATTCTCTGCGAGGAGGAGAACTATCTGTTGGCCCTCATCCGGTATATCCACCTAAATCCCATACGCGCCGGAATAGTAGAGACCATGGAGGAATTGGAGCGCTATCCCTGGTGCGGTCATAGTGCCCTGGTAGGGAAACGGGAATGTTCCTGGATGGATGTTGATTATGTATTGCTTCAACTGAACGCCAAAAAAAGGAGAGCGCAAGATGCCTACCGCCGGTTTGTGGGAGAGGGAATTGCTATGGGACATCGGCCGGAGCTGACCGGAGGCGGCCTTATCAGGAGCAAAGGTGGTTGGTCGCAGGTCGTTTCAGCGAGAAGGAGCGGAGGCAAAGAGGAATATGACGAACGCATTCTGGGGAGTGGAGACTTTGTGAGTGCAGCGCTGAAAGAAGCCGAGGAGAAAACCAGGCTCCAGCTCAAATTTCGGCAAACCGGCAGAACTCTCACGAAGATCATAGAGCAAGAGTGCGGGCTGGCTAATTTAAGTTATCAGGAGCTAAAAGCAGGCGGTCGGCGGAGAATAGTGAGCAGGGTGCGCATCCAGATTGCAAAACGCGGATTGGATGAATTGGGTTTGTCGCTGGCCGAGATTGCACGCTATGTTGGCGTGAGTACCTCTGGCATCGCGCGAGCGATTAAACGATGAGCTATGGCGTAAGATATCGGTGAATATTCCATTTCGGTCACTACGTCCCCTAAGCACTAAGCACGCGTCCCCTAAGCATGGCGAATTTAAAACTCCTGACTCCGAACCTCTTTCAAAACCGGCACGGTCAAACTTCCCTGGGGCATTAGAATAATCCGGGGATGCGGCCCTACTTTAGCGAAGGCCATGGCCAGGGCTTCGCCCATATCTTTAGCAGGGGTGAACAACAAGGTTCGGGACAGATTGGCATCCAATCCGGAAATGAGGATAAACTCAGCTTTTTTCATCAACCGGGTAACGGCGTAGGCTTTATGGCCCCCGACGATAAAATCAGAGCGGATCTTTTCTTCGATCCGTTCGGGAGTTTTATGTTCCTTCATCCATTGCAGGTATTCCTCGGAACCCACTCCCTCGATGCATTCTCCGAGCATGATCACCACTCCGTCCTGGCGAACGGCCAGCCAGGCGTTATCCATGGTCTTCTGTAACTGGTAAACATTGATATCCTTCGGGTAGCCGCCGCAGCCGGCAATTACCAGGTCGGCGGGCTCCGGGATTTCGGCCCCGTAAATCATCTCCACGAACCTGCAGCCTTCCAGGTGAGCCTTAATATAGTCCCCGGCAAAAATTTTCAGGAACTCTTTCTTTTCGTTGAGCACGACATTCAGGAGGAAAGAAGGCCTAAGCATTTCGGTCGCTTCAACCTGGTCTTCATGGACGGGATTTCCGTTGAGTTTCCCCAGGCCAGCCCCCGGCTCGAGCATGAGGGCATGATTGCGGCAGATCGTTTGGTAAGCTGCCACGCCAGGGAGCAGGGCTTTCCGTCCTCCACCAAACCCGGCAAAGAAGTGGTAAACGATACTTCCCGTGCAGACAACATGGTCGGCCTCAAGCACCAGCTTATGAAAATAGATGTCGTTGCCCCGGGAAGTAGTGCCCACGTATTTGAATTGAGAAGGATCATGGGCATTGCTATTGTACATCCTTACCCGCTCGGCCACATCCGGGCCAACCAGCGACACCATCTCCTCTTCACTCAGTTGGCGATGGGCTCCTACTGAAAAGATAATGAACATATCCCTATCAGGAATTCCGGCCGCGTTCAATTCGTTAAGTAAGATAGGCATGAATACATGGCTATTGGCCAACCGGGTGGAGTCGTTGACCAGAAAAGCGACTGTTTGTCCCGGCTTCACAATTTCCCGCAGGGGTTTGGATCGAATCGGATTTCGGATGGCCTTTTGGATCTCCGCCCCAGGATCCTTAAGAGGGGGATGGTCTTTAATCGTCAACTCTCCCCCAACAAGCCGCGGGTCTAAATTAAAGCGAATCTCCTTTTTCCCATACTTAAACCGGTATTCTTTCGTCGCCATCTTCCTCCGTCCTTCCTTGCCCTCTCCTCTATGTCCTTTGTTCCAGGGGATATTTTGCTTTATTCTACCACACTTCATTTATTGGGACACGGACAAACACAAAGAATAAGGTTACGGCACGGATTTCCCTCCCTGCGGGCGCGAACCCGAGCGGTGAGCCGACCGTTCACCTGGCCTTCAATACCCCCCTGCCTGACCCCAACGTCCCCTTCGCCAAGTCGGTCTAATCTGGCGGAGCGGCGACCTGCATAAGAATAAGGGCTTAGATATTTCGGTATTGATTAGCCGGTCTTTTGGGGGATTATAAATAACGAAGCCCCATTTTTTTGGCGCAATCAACTTCTTCAATCAACGATTGCCCGCTCTGGCGAAAGGTGTAAACTCGATAAAATCTGCTTGACAGAATTTTCAGCCCTGATACCATTTAGTTGATAAACCATCGTTTGTAGAAACATTCCAACCTGCCCATCAGCCTTCTGGGATTTAAAATGAGAATGTGGGGTTACCAGAAGATGGTAATGTGAAGCCTCCAAGGGGTTCATACATCCCTTTGGAGGTTTTTGTATTTTAAACCGCTTCGAATTAAAGATGAAAAGCGACCGTTTAAAATTCATCACAGCTATGCGTTAAACGAACCCCCCCTGAAGAGATAGCCAGATTGCTAAGATCAAATCATGTAAGAGATTGCAATTCATACTGCAAAACTAAGGAGGGACCACCATGCCGTTCATCAATATTAAGGTTCTAAAAGGTACCTTGTCAGAAGAGAAAAAAAAGGAAATGATTTCTCGGGTGACAGAGGTTGTGGCGGAAATTGAAGCTCGTCCTATTCCGAAAGAGAAACTTCAAACCACATACTTGGTGTGTTATTGAGGAGGTTGACTTCGGAAGCTGGGGCATAGGGGGGGATGCTGTCACGCCAGAAATGCTCAAGGCGGTATTAGAAGGCAAAACATAAAGTGGGGATTTTATTTCAGGGGGGGTCGGGTAACTTGGCCGGGTCCGACCCGGAAGGAGAGAGGCTGTCTAAATTGCAGTTCTCCTGAAATCAATGATGAAACCAATGATTGACAAGCTTTGTTAAAAGGCGTAAATTCCTCGATGTAATGCACAGGGGAAACCCCCACGTTTTTAAACCGGGGCGAACTGAGCTTTTCGGGTCCCCTATTTCTCGGCCTTGGAGGTGAACAAATGTCCACCAGATCCACAGCGGAACTCCTTGTCAGAATGCGGGAGTTGAAGCCTAAAATTATGAAGCACTACAAGGCCAAGGAAATTGAATTGTTCGGGTCCATTGTTCGAGGAGAACAAAATCAATCGAGTGACATTGACATTCTGGTAGATTTTGCCGAGGGGGCCGACCTTTTTGACCTAACAGGTCTGGCCATCTTTTTGGAAGAAGAGCTTGGCAGAAAAGTGGATGTGGTCCCAAAGCGAGCCTTAAGAGAAGAACTCCGGCAATTGGTTCTCAAGGAAGCCATGCCTGTATGAGAGGCTACGGATTGTATTTGAAAGACATATTGGCTGCAATGGAAAGTGTAGAGACTTTCGTTGAAAGGATGGATTTCGAAGAATTCCGCGCGGATGACAAGACTGCCAGCGCCGTTATCAGGAAATTTGAAATCATTGGGGAGGCAACAAAAAATATTCCAGAAGACATCCGACGACGATATCCTCAGGTTCCCTGGAAAGAGATGGCGGGCATGAGGGACAGGCTGATTCATTTCTATTTTGGTGTGGATTATCAGCTGGTTTGGACAACAATAAAAGAACGCCTGCCCATAGTTAAGCCGCAAATTCAGAAGATTTTGAAAGAATTAGGCTAACAAATGGACCAATATTTCGAGGGGAAATCACCCCATTTTTTTTCTTGACATCATGGATTAGATTTCATAAATTCGTATTAATTCTTTCCTGCCGTAAACAAGTAAATCCAACAGCCTAACCCCCAACTTTCTGGAGCCTGGCATGAAAAGGTATTTCTGGAAAGTGCCAATATGAAGGCCCCTCGGGGTTTTAAAACCCTTTGGGGGCCTTTTAGTAAATTCAATAAAACCTCTTCTGATTTCCAGTTGAAATCCATCTGCCCTAAAGTGCATCTTCATTGGCAGGAAGATCGCCACACCTCAAGCCGGCAGTTCCCGGCTGGGTTCTTGATATCATGGGTAAAGCCGCAACCTCTTTTTTCTTTGGCGCCGGTTTATTGTTTTTCTGCATTTTCATATTGGAAATGTTCCATATAGGACAGAAGCGCTCCCCTCAGTTGAACAATTGAAATCCTCTTATAGTTGATGAATCGGAGCGAGCCAAGATCAGAAGGAAGGAGAGCTACAATGGCAGATGAGTTTATCGGGTGCGACGCAATCGGTTTGGGGGAATTGGTCCGCAAGAAGGAAATAAAGCCGGCCGAGTTGCTCGAGGTCACGATCCAGCGGGTCGAAAAGATGAATCCAAAATTGAATGCCGTGATTCACAAGATGTATGACCAAGCACGGGAAACGGCAGCAAATTGGAGTGTGGCAATCCAAAAGGGAAAGGCAGAGGGGGTAATCTTCTGCGGCGTTCCCTTTCTTATGAAGGACCTCTTTGCCGAATACAAAGGAGCTCCCTTTCATGAAGGTTCCCGGGCGGTCAAGGGATATGTTTCAAAAATAGATAGCGAGTTAGTGAAGCGCCAGAAAGCTGGCGGCTTGGTCATTGTGGGAAAGACCAATGCAGCTGAATTCGGGGCACTGCCCACAACCGAACCCATTCTTTATGGACCCACCCATAATCCCTGGGACCCGAGTTTAACCCCCGGGGGGTCAAGCGGCGGGTCGGCGGCGTCTGTAGCCGCAGGGGTGGTGCCGATGGCTCACGGGAACGACGGCGGGGGGTCGATCCGCATCCCGGCATCTTGCTGCGGAATCTTCGGCTTAAAGCCCACCCGGGCAAGGAATCCCCTGGGCCCGCTTTTTGGGGATATTGGCAGCGGAATTCTCTATGAGCATGCGGTAACGCGCACGACGGGATTCGGCGGCTCTCCTGGACGTCACCTCCGGACCGGACGTAGGGGATCCCTATTATGCACCCCCCAAGGAACGCCCGTTTCTTGAAGAAGTGGTACGGAATCCGGGTCGATTGAAAATGGGCTTCTTGACCCGCATCCCTGATGGCTGGTCCGACAGAACCACGATACATCAGGATTGTGAAAACGCAGTTGAAGACGCCGCCCGGCTTTGTGAGGGGTTGGGGCATACGGTTGAAGAAGTGGATCCGGGCCCCTTGAGCCATCCCAATCTTCCCGCAACTTTCGGCTTCATTTTTTCCTGTTTCCTCGGCCATGTGGTGGCGTATTGGGAAAAGGAATTAGGGAAAAAAATCAAGCCGGATGAACTGGAGCCCATAACCTGGGGAAGATATCAAGGGAGTTTAACCCGGCCTGGGGGAGATTACCTGTTTACGATTGAAGAGGTTCAGCGTTTCTCGCGGAAAATGGCACGCTGGTATCATGAAGGAGGCTATGATCTCCTCTTGACTCCGACGATGACCATTCCGCCAACCAAACTCGGCGCCTTCCAGTCAACGCCGGACGACCCGATGAAGTGGCTTGGGGTTGCTCTTGGCTTTTTGGCTTTCACCCGCGTTCAAAACATGACCGGTCAACCGGCCATGTCCGTTCCCCTATTCTGGAATCAAAACAACATACCGATCGGGGTCCAGTTCGCCGGTCGTTTCGGGGACGAGGGGACCCTCTTCAGGTTGGCAGCCCAGCTGGAACAAGCGCGGCCGTGGAAAGATCGATGTCCATCCATTCACTGCCGGAACATGTAGCCAGGTTAGCGAAAAACTGGAGGGCATTATTTAAAAGCTTTTTAAAAAACTAATTTCGCCAATCTAATGATTTTGAAAAAAAATTCTATGGCTGGAATCTAAAATAGATACTTGGGACAAAGGCTATGTGGCGGGAAGTAGTGGGGGCGAAAGGATCTTTTGAGTTACGAGAACCCTTAATATCTTACGAGGATGATTTTGGCCTTAAAAACGTGGATTTAAGGATAGAAAATGCCTTCTATTGGGATATATCTTTTTGAAAAACAATAACTTGGCCGGGTCCGACCCAATGCTGTTACTTTTACCCGATAATCTTCAATTGCTTAGACATGGAATCGCTGAGCATTAGGTAGAAGTGTTAAATTTGGCAGGAGGACGGAATTTCCTTTAGAAAACAAAGATTTCTTCCTGTAATCTTCAATTCTTAAAATTATACAGGGATTCAATATTTCAAACAGAAAACAGCAAAATGGGCCTAAAAGGGAAGGAAATTTTTCCCTTGACTGACCTTGAGATTAAGAGTATTTTTTTGGTAATAGTTCCCCTCTCCCGTAGCCAAGTAAACCCAACAATAAAACCTTTAACCTTCTGAGGATAAAAATGAGAAGGTGGAGTTTCAAGAAGGTGCCAATATGAAAGCCCTCAAGGGGTTTTGGTTTCCCCTTGGGGGCTTTTGATTTTTAACCAATTTTGAACTCCCCCGTAGCGAAACAATTTTGTAACGCTAAGGAGTACTGGCCCTAATTAAATCATCAAATAAAATCATAATGGACCCCGAAATTTGGACAGGATGATATGTTACACTTGGGAGAGAAAAAGAGGAGGCCCAAGTGGAGAATTTGAAGAAGCAGTATCCGCCGTCGTTTACTACTATATACTCCAACGCCATATTTATTATTTTCTTTCCCATCTTTCCCACGCTTTTAAGACCAGGCGGCGGGTGCGGTATTCGCCGAATTGCCTTTCCTCTTTCTCTTTGAGGACGTGGAAAGTTTCGCCGGAGAAATCAGGGCCGCAAACATCGTTGAAATCGAGAATGCAGCGAAGTTCGTCACTTCATCACTGGTCGCGCGAACTCAATACCGAATTACCGATGCCTGACCCCAAAGCCTCTTTTCATTGCAATTGAATTATTTAAGGGCGTCCCCTTTTCTATCACTTTTCTATCAGGCGAGCAAGGGGAGAGTTTCCCCCTTTTCACTTTCCAATACCGATTGAAGGAGGGCGGGCGGATCTGGCCTCCGACAATTCTGAAGAGTAAAAAGAAACTTGAGATAACGAATTTCTACTACGTGCAATCGAACCTGGTGCTTCCGGATGGCAAACTTTTTAGGTTTTTACCTCAAGGCATTATAATAGTCCCTAAAATTTAGAATGTGACATAAGGAGGTGTTACAATGAAAAGGTCTAACCGAATATTTTTATTAAGCGTTTTCCTATTGGCTTTCAGTAACGTTGCCTTTGCTCAGGAGGACAGAAAGGGGTGCAGGGAGCATCCGATGTTTACCCGGATGCCCAATTACTATCTCAATAATTGTAAAGAGAAAGACTTTCATCAGGCTGAATTCGTGGATGAAAGGGGAAAGGATATTAAGGTTGAAGGAAAATATCACTGGGCTGAATACGAAATCAAAAAAGGTCACAAAGCACCAAGTGAGTTAGAGATTAGGAGAAATTATGAAAATGCCATCAAAAAGATAGGCGGTGTAGTTGTTAGAGAAAGTGGTGGTTTATCATATCTAAAATTAACCAAGGAAGGAAAAACATTTTGGACAGTTGTTTTTCCAAGAGGGGGTGGGACTTACTACGAACTTACCGTTGTTGAAAAGGCGGAGATGGAACAGAAGATTGTAGCGGATGCCAAAAGCCTAATGAGCGATATTCAGGCGAAAGGTAGTGCCTCGGTCTATGGAATCTATTTTGATTTTGATAAGGCAGATACTAAGCCAGAATCCGAACCAGCCATTAAAGAAATTGCAAAACTTCTTGAGGAGAATAAGGGGCTTAAGCTCTACGTGGTGGGGCATACAGACAATGTTGGAACCATTGACTACAACATGAAGCTTTCAAAGGCCAGGGCAGATGCGGTGATGAAGGAGCTGGTAACCAAACATAAGATCTCTGCTGATAGGCTTAAGGCTTATGGTGTGGGATCTCTGGCTCCTGTTACCTCAAACAAGACCGATGACGGCCGCGCGAAGAATAGAAGGGTGGAGTTGGTGGAACAGTAGAAGAAAGCGAACCAAAGGGATTTGAAATTTCATAACCCCTCCTACCCTCCCCTTATTTTAAGGGGAGGAATATAGTGTAGTGGGTTGTGTCTTTATCTCAAATCCAGGAATATAAAACCCCCTCTTAAGATAAGAGGGGGTTAGGAGGAGTTATAAAGAATTCTCCTCCTAGGTTAAGATGGGTTGAGGGGCAAAAAGATGTTGGAAGAAAATTCTCAGATTCTCAGTGTCTAAAATCTATTCATAAGGAGGATGACTATGAAAAAGATTGTTCTTATGGGTTTAATTGCTTTCGTTTTGTTAACCGTTCAGTTTGCTCATGCCCAGCTGGGAAAAACTGCTGGTCCTCGGTTCTATTCCGAATTTAAGCCGGTGGTGGGTGGATGGTCAGAATACGAGATGACAACAAAAGGCGAGCCATCTTCAAAGATGAAGGTTGCCATTGTTGGAAAAGAGGGAGATGCCTACTGGTATGAAACTGTGATGGAAACAAAGCGGGAAGGAAAGGTCATTACAAAAATGCTTGTCTCTGGAAACCCGGAAGATCAGAAGAACGTAAAAAGGATGATCGTTAAGATGGGAAACGAACCTGCCATGGAGATGCCGGTTGGGATGATGCAGCCTTCAAAAACACAGGAAAAACCGGGTAAACTGATTGATAAAGGAACGGAAACGATCAAAGTTCCCGCCGGGACCTTCAAGGCACAACGTATGCAGTATCAAGATCCCGAAGGAGTGATGGATACATGGGTTTCTAAGGATGTTTCCCCTTATGGAATGGTCAAATCCCAATCGAAGGATTTTGAAATGGTTCTTCTCAGGTATGGAACTGATGCAAAGAGTCAAATTACGGAGACTCCTCAAAAATTCGAGATGCCCCAGATTCCCCAGAGACCTGAAAGACGCCCGAAACGATGAGTAACTCCCCCCTTTCCCCTTCTTACTCTAAGAGGGGGAAAAAGAGTTACCCCTCTTGAAGTGGGACGGAAATTGGAGGAGTCATCCCTCTTGATCCCAGGCATCGTAAGGAGGATGGGGGAACGGAGCTATAAGGGGTGTGAGATGACGAAGAAACGCTTACGGGTATTTCTGAGTGCTTTGGTAGTGTTTTCTATCCTGCCACAAGCCTTGGAGCCTAAAAATCTTGCTAAGGTCAACGCAGTTGACATCCTAAGGGTAAAAGCTGGGTCAGGTCCCAATGAAATCGGGATAATCACTCCATCGGAAGCCAATCCCGAGGGACCCATGAGTTTTGCCCTAAATGAAAAAGGAGAGATCTTTATTCTCGATCAGGAAAACTCCCGCATCCAGGTGTTCAAGGAGGGGAGAAGAATAAGGACAATTCCTATCCCATTCAGGACATTCATGGACATTGATGTTTTACCTGGCGGGAAGATCGTCTTGCTTGACAACCTGACCAAAAAGGCTGTCTATTTTCTTGAGCCCAATGGTAAGGTTATTCATCACCTTCCTCTGGCTGGGCAAAATGTTCCATATGCTCCCGAAGTGGAAGGTATTTATAGCGTTCATAGCGGAGATTTGGCTGGTGTCTGGCTTGACTTGGGTGGCAGGTCGGTTAGGATAGCTTCCCTTGAAGTAAAGCCTTTTTCGGATCGGATATCGGTTTCCGGAAGGTTGACACTGGATGGAAAGCACCTGATGAGAGCTGAAAAGATCGGGGATGTTACGGCCGTAATCTACTATTCCCAAGAAAAATTCTCAAGATGGACGCAATACACCATTACGTTTGATCTCTATCTTGCTCATCTGCTCGGATTGTGGAGCGATCGCAATGGAAGAATATATCTCGGAGCATTCCTCGTTGAGGAGCCTAAAGCCTCAAATATTTTTGTAGTCCTTACTCCAAAAGGCAAAGAGTTAGGGCGGGTAAAACTTTTCGTCCAAAAGATGCCACATGAAATCCATCGCTCGATTCGAGTCTCCCCTGACGGACACATCTTCCAGATGGCATTGGATGAAAAAGGAGTTTTTGTCAGGAGGTATAGTTTAACTAACTGAGACTTCAAGATTTCATCAGGGAATAAAATTTTCAGGCCAACAAAGACTCCGCGATAACCACGGAACATTTAAGAGGGACATCCTCCTTTTATAGGAGTTAGGCTTAGAGATTTTTGGGGAATATGGAAAAGAAAAGATTCAGATTGAGTCACTTTTATGAGCGAAAAGGGAGGAAATGTACTTTACTCAAAATATTGGCATTGCTCCTTGCGATTATTCTTATGAATCTTTTTCTTGCTCCCTCACAATCAATTGCTAAGAAAAAATTTGGAAAAACCTTACCCATATCAATCAATATAAGCAGTAAATGGGATTACCAACCAGGTAACCATAGAATCATAGGCAATTATAAGGCCACTCTCACGGGGACGGCTAATTTAATAAAGGAGAAGGGAGAATTTTTAAGATATTCCTCAGAAAATCTAACCGTCTCCTATGAATATAAAGAGGATCACATTGAGATGAGTTGGGACGATCCATGTTTTGGAAAAGTCGTTGGACAGAATTCTGGAAGCGGGGATGCCAAGTTAAAAACTTTTCTTGTTGATGTATTTCTTGGTCAGACAGGGAGATTTACGTGGGTGGCCTCTCAAGGTAGGGCACCGACACCAGAAGAATTAAAGGCACCAAAGGATGTATATCAGGTATCAATGGTGGCTGAGGGAAAGTAACCCTCAACGCTCACTTAAATTGACCCACTTATGCTCAATAGAATTGACCCACCCTAAAAGTGTATTATTGCGCGCGCAATATGAGAATATTTTCACTCAACTATCTGATTTTTAAGCATTGTGGCTATACCTATGCTTATATAACCTGAAGTACTCCTGCCTGGGTTATTTTTCCTTAGCATAAGTGGGTCAATTCCTATGAGTGTCAAAGTATTTACCGCCATCGATCAGGATCTTTTTGGTTTCAATCCTTGTTTTTATGGAACCCGCACTTCAACTTTGACAAAATCAATGATCGAAGAAGCCTTGAAAATGTTTCAATCCTTGTTTTTATGGAACCCGCACTTCAACAGTTACTCATTCAGGAATTACAACTCCTTATATATTGTTTCAATCCTTGTTTTTATGGAACCCGCACTTCAACACACCTCAATTACATTTCTGGGCACATTGTAAAAACGTTTCAATCCTTGTTTTTATGGAACCCGCACTTCAACCGGAATTCGTGCCGCTGTCAGGATTCTCCTGACAGAGTTTCAATCCTTGTTTTTATGGAACCCGCACTTCAACAGTGCCATTCCAATTATCCAAACCACTGACATGGGGTTTCAATCCTTGTTTTTATGGAACCCGCACTTCAACAGTATGTGGACAGAAGTTAATCTTCCATTTAGAGAATGTTTCAATCCTTGTTTTTATGGAACCCGCACTTCAACCTGTTCCTAGCGATTCTGCTGGCATCGTTTCTGAGTTGTTTCAATCCTTGTTTTTATGGAACCCGCACTTCAACCATTTCATTTTACGGCATCCGCTTCGCGGGCAGTTAGTTTCAATCCTTGTTTTTATGGAACCCGCACTTCAACCTATAATTTATCCCCGTTATCTGGCCACTAAAGAATGTTTCAATCCTTGTTTTTATGGAACCCGCACTTCAACCATAACGTTTAGAGAGATAATTAAAAGGGAGTCGAAGTTTCAATCCTTGTTTTTATGGAACCCGCACTTCAACTATATTAATACATTACATACATTACGTACATTACTTGTTTCAATCCTTGTTTTTATGGAACCCGCACTTCAACGTAAAATGTATAGATACATTATACATTTTTCCTACGGTTTCAATCCTTGTTTTTATGGAACCCGCACTTCAACCCAATTTCTCGATTTTTTAAATCCTTTCTTTATGTTTTTCTCTTTCTTCGCCGCCTCATTTTTCACAAAAACAGCCGCAATTACCAATTTTTCACCCCGTCTTTTGTCCACGTTTACAGGGTTTTATCATCAAAAAGCCTTTACTTTTCAAGTCGTTATTAGATTCTTATCACTTCACACAGATATTTTTGTAGCAACAATCAATACAGCGATTCAGTGACTTTGTTCTGGAGGGGAAATAGTTTTTTTGAACAATTTCAAATATCTTTTCTACGATTCCCTTCGCCTGCCTGAATTTATCCTCCGAAAAATTCAATTCTTTCAGAAAATTGTTGCTCCGCACGTAACAGACATATCCCTTATTAACCTCCTTCTGATAATTTTCCCGGATGAGCAGTCCGTAAAGCGCCGACTGGATAAAATGGGTTTGGAAAACATGATCATTGAATTCCGCAAATTTGTAGTCAAGCGGAGCCAGAGTCCCGTCACCGAAAAAAAGGACTTCATCGATAATGCCGCGTAAATGCAGGGTTGGCGAGGCAAGATATACGTCAATTTCCTTATCCACGCATCCGATCTTCTTCCGAAGATAATCCCTGTTGATCCTGCTTTTCTCTTCATGAATCTCTCTTCCCTTCAACACTTTATACCTTTTCTCTTCATGCTGGGGGATGTCCAGGCAGTTCATAAAGTAAATGAAACGAGGGCAGAAGATATATTCAATCACTTCCGAGGGCGTGATGAATATCGGCTCCGCCACCCAGCCAAGGCCTTCTCGATTATTTGGCTGTGCTTCAAAAGAATTTGGCTCGGATTTCATCACTCACCAGGCTCGGGTCAAAAGCACGCCCTAATACCCGGACTTTTTTAAAGTCATCCTCACATAAAGGAAAGATGTACACGGCATCGGTTTCATGATCGATGATATCTTTGGATTTCAAGACCAGCTCGTCTATTTCATTTTTATTCAGATCTCCCAGAAAAACACTTTTTTGCACGCGGTAGAGCCCTATGTTTTTACAAGCTTTAGCCACCCGACTTCGCTTTTTATCATCGGAAATGTCATAGATGGCCCAAACCGTCATGTTTCTCCCTCCATCAAACCTCATCCTTGATCAGGGAATTAGCGATCCGGTGACAATCAAATTGGATCGTATCCCGTTGTTTAATATTTCTTCCCCGATACCTGACGGATTTATCAAGGGTTTCGTTCAATGCTTCGATGAGCACTGCCTTCCCCTCCTTATTCAAAGTCATGCCGTTGGGAATGATGTCGAAATATTCCTGCTTCACTTTTCTCTGGCTGAATAGATAAACTACGGTTTCTTCGGCAAAAATTCTGTACATCTCAATCAGATCGAACACCATGGATTTTTTGTTGTAATGATCAGCATGGACTATCCCGATGTAGGGATCAAGCCCTGCGATAATACAAGACTTCTCCACCATCGAATAAAGAACCCCGTAAGCATAATTGAGGAGGCAGTTGAATTCGTCTTTGGCCGGCATTTTACTCCGGCCGTTAAATTTGTACCGGTCCGGCACGATAAAACTAAGCGCATTAAAATAACTTTTTCCTGCGGACCCTTCAAGCCCCATGATGGTGCCGCGAAGCTCTTCCGTGGTTCCCGAAAGTCCCTCCAACTTTCCCTTGGTCTCCTCAAGGGATTTGATATAAGCATCCAATTCCTCTTCTTTCGCCGGGCGGGAATTTCTGAGCCTCTTTAAAAAATCGATCTGGTTCCCGATTTTTGTGGTAACCCATTCTTTCGCCATATCCATTCCCGTCACGTCCCCGGCCACTTCAAGCTGCCGCCTTCGGATGGCCGTAGTGCTTCCGAGTTTAGAATGCCAGACCCGTCCGAAAGGGTCCCCGAAATTATCCAGAAAAATAACGTCGATGTTATTATCCATCGCCAGCTTCACGGCATCCGTGGAGAGGTATGCGCTGGTGGTGATCATGATCGACTGTACTTTTTTGGCCGAAACCTCAAAGACCTTATCTTCGTTTTTAACCAGAAAGTTACCTTCTTTTACTCTGAGGTAGGAGCCGGGAGTATTAATGACTAATTGCATAGGACCAACCTCATTATCGATCCGGTTGTTTGATAAAATCATTTACGGAGGATTTAAACCTTTTCAAAATATCGTCAAGGCCGTTAACGATGGGCTGCTTTTTCATAGACAAGCTTTCCTTCCTTCATTACAAGGCTCTTGAATTTCGTCATCTTTCCGGAGAGGTCGATGATGTCAACATCCTTAGACATCTCCCGGAGGAGTTCTCCATAAAACATAAAGAGCTTTCCAGGTGGTATGTCCGCCACGGCGAAATCATAATCCCTAATTTCGGGGGGCTCCTTGTATAGGGCAGATCCGATCAAGTACATCTTCCCGATGCCATATTTTTTGGCAATAGCAATGGCCTTCTCAAGCTCTTCCTTCGGAATCATATTTTCACCCCTTCCTCTTCGATATTTTTTACGATGGGGGATACTCGTAAAGGGGAATCTACTATTTCATAACGTGAAAATACGAGAGGAGAGATAAAAACAGAATACTCTAATCCGACCTCCCAGGCTATGTGATATATATTATCTTCCAATCCCTTATCGATATGCTCTGCTTCAATAAACACATCCATGTCAGAATACTCCTCAGCCTCACCCCTCGCCCTTGACCCGAATATCCTGAAATCTACCAACTGGACAACTTTGGCCAATCTCTCTTTCAGCTCCTTGGCTATTTTATAGTCTTTTTGGGTCATACAAACTCGCTTTCTCGCGCTTGGAAGTCAGAAAAACTGTATGACAGCTCTTTCTTTCTCCCCAGATTTTTCTTTCCCTTTTTTCCTGGTCACTGATCACTGCCCACTGATCACTGATCACTGATTACTGTTCACTTTCCTTACCGTTCCAAACCCCCTCGAAACCGACTTCCCAATCCCCCAATAATCCGGAATTTCAAAATTGACCGGAAATCATCGCAGCCCTCCTCTTATAAATTCTAAAAATGCCCTAAATCCTTCAAGGGGTTCGAATGGAAACGGGGAAACCTCCACCTGGTTTTGAGAGCCCCTATGAAAATGATGCGGAAAAGTGGCTAAGGACTGCCATTGCTTGTCGGGGAAATTGTCATACCGGAAAAAAGTGCCGAGTTCATCCATGGTTTCCCAGTGAAACCCAAACCGATCAGAAAATTTTTGCGACAAGAAAGCGTCTAAAAAACTGCCGTTGATAAAAACAACCCTCAACTTATAGTCAATTTCATAGGTATTCTTAACGATATCAGAGAATTCTATTTCCGCGATTCTTTTCAAGTCTTCGATGGTGGGCATCAAACTGCCTCTGAAAGGAATTTTTTAATCTTTTCCCTTTCCGCCTCAAGGTTATCGAAAACAAAATAGTCCTCATACCCTTTTTCTTCTGTGATAAACCCTTCTTTTACTCTCGAATCAAATTCAAAGACATCCTTAACCCCATATTTTTTCGTCAAAATATAAATATCGGCTTCAATCTTTGCGAGCCTCTTCTCGAGATAAGTCCTGAGACTTTCCTTTATCAGCTCATCCGGCTTCATATGAAGTTCTTTCGCGACTAAATCTATAGTGGCCATCTTACCCTCCTTTGATCACCTTTTTCTTTTCCAACAAATTCAATCTTTCCCCGTTCAACTTTCAATTCTTTGAACCGTCCCAAACCCCCTCGACAACGATCCTGAATCAAGTTCAGGACAAGCCCCCCAATTTGCCAATAATCTGGAATTTCAAAATTGACCGAAAAATGGCCGGGGAATCCAAGCATTGGGGTGCCTTTTAGGATATAGATCAATCATGCTTCTTTTGACCATATTCTTCCTGATTTTCGTGTACGGCTCCAACCGAGATGGAAGTGGGTTCGACCAATCGGCTTTTCAGTCTGTCCCAAAGCGGATCCCTTTCGATAAGCTCTCGGGTCTTTTTGCGCTTCTCAACCCATGAGAGTCCCTGATCTTCTTCGTCAATTTCCACCCGCCGTCTGCGCATCCAGGCAACAGCATCAAAGGTTTTCTTCATGGGACAACACCTCCCTCGGAGTACGAATTTCAATCAATCCGTAGCCTTGCTCTAAATTAACGGCATTGAACAGCCGTATTTTGTCTAAATTGACGACATGCTTAAAATTCCAACTGACTAACACGTCCACGTGAGCAACCGTCGCCAAAGCTACATGAAAAGCATCCGACCGACTACCAGGGCCAACGATCCCATGGGCCAGATATGCTTCTGCCAAAGCATCGGCTTCCGGTGTATCTGCAAGTATGATCTGATGCGCCACAGGAATATCAAGAAGGTGTGCACGCACGTTTTCAGGAGCTCCGCTTAATTCTCGAAGAGTATGTTCCGACAGAACCTGCATAAAAACGCCCTTGATGAAAAGGCGCCACAGTGAGAGACTGGGTTTAGCAAATTCGCTGTCCTCGCAACCGCCAATAGCCGAGGCATCAACATAAATATAAAGCCTCTTCATCTGTATCTCTCCCCACCTAACTTCGTCCCCGTCTCCCATTTCGTCATTTTTTACTGATCACTCCTCACTGTTCACTCTTCACTTTTTTTATCGTCCCAAATCCCCTCGACACCGACTTCCCAATCCCCCAATAATCCGGAATTTCAAAGTTGACGGAAAAGGTGCCCAAAAACCCAAGCATGGGAGTGCCTTTGAGGGAAGTTTTAACTTCCTTAAGATAATAGATATTCGCCTCGATTGGAGCCGGCACCGTATACCCCAGACTCTTCGACATCGAAATAATATTGCCAATCATTATCTTCTCGAGGAGTTGCTTCTTCTTCCCCCAAGTGCCCAACATCTGGTATTTTTCGTAATTCTTTTCATTTAAGGCAAGCCAGGGGGTGAGGAAGGAGTAGGATTGAACGGTCTCAGTGGTTTTTATTGGGGTATGATGAAATTCTAATTCTGTAGTAAGGATAGTATAATTTCCACACCCTAAAAAAAGTGTTTTTGCCGCCAGATCAAGATTGGCAAGGAGTTTTGCTCCGTCCTTAAATCCAACAAGCAGACAATTACCATTAATTATCTTATACTGAACCAGCGGATGGTGGTAATCAATTTTCCCATTTTCACGATGTTGATGAAGTAATCGTTCTTCGGGATAGAGATTGGATACTGCTCCGCGCAAGTCTTTGGTTTTAACTTTCCGATCAAGGGGTCGGTCAAATTTAAGTTTGAGAATACAGAGACTTATTTTACTATTCATAATATTAATACTCCACCTGTAGAATCATCATCTATAACCAAACCTTTATCTGTAGAATAAAATCTATCGTGTAATATCCACTGCCCCAAATATTCAGTTGCAATATCCTGTGGATCAAATCCGCGTTTTGCATAAACACTAACTGAAATTTTTGCTATCCTGCCTGCCATCGCTCGCCATGCCTCTCTCCGCTTCCAACGGTCGTCTATTTTGTTTGCTTTTGACATTTCATCTTTTAATTCAGGATCCTGTTTTATAACCAGAAAGGTGTATTTCTCCCGTTCTTCTCCCCGAAGTAGTTCCTTAACAGACTTATCTTCCTCCCATCTGGCAAATTTTTTAAGATGCTCAATCCCTGTATTCTTCTTTGCGGTCAACATCTCAAAGTAACGATCTGCAAAAGGTAGGATATCCCTTTCTTCGATCTCTGTAATCTCCTCTGTTAGTTGTTGAGTAATCTGCAAATGAACATCATCGTACACCATATCGGAATACCGTTTCCCCTTTTCATTGTTCAAGTCAACGACCTCAACAGTTGCCGGATGAGATAGTCTGCCGTTACGATTACAACGGCCAGCAATTTGAATTAAGCTGTCAAATGGAGCAAAGTCTCGAATTACAAAATTCATATCAATGTCAACCCCTGCCTCTATGCACTGAGTTGACACAACAATACAAGGATTATCTTCCTTAATTGTCTTTATAATATCTAACCTATCCTTTGGAGTTACATCTGCACTGAGGAAAAATAATGGAATGTTTGAAAATTCCCGAGGCCAATCATCAGCCAGTTTATCACGCACAAGCCGGGCGCTCTTGCGGGTATTCAATGTAATAAGTACCCGCTTGTTATTTTTTAACCATTCATCTCGGCGATTAAAAACCTCATTGCAGAAATCATTTATCTTAAGTTTTTCCTGAAGCCTAAACTGCAACTTATATCGGTTGAATTCCTCAAAATAAGCAGAGTAATCTTCTACGAGTGGTTTTGCATCCGAAATGATGGCAGGGAGTGTAGCCGACATCAACAAAACACTGCTGTTACCAATCTTTACCAGACATCTCAATAGTTCTTCCAAAGGCTTCCATAACTTACAAGGAAGAGACTGAACCTCATCCATTACAATTAAAGAGTCGCACAAATTATGAAATCGCATCTGGTACCTTGTCTTTGTATCCATCAGAGCCATTAAGAACTGATCATAAGTGGTAATCGTCAATTCCGTTCGCCATGTATCAACAAAAAAGTGTTCAACATCTTCCTCTAATCCCTGCTTATATTTTCTGTCGGACAGGGAGTGACTTGTTAAAAACCATGAACCATCGGCCTCTTGACCACCAGTTGTCAGGAGAGATTCATATTCCCTTGTTGTCTGGTCAATTACAGAAAGAAAGGGCAACACAATTATTGCCTTTGGGCATAGTCCTTTCTTGCTCATCTTCTCACGTAATTTTAAAAGCCATGTGGCAGAAAGCATCGTTTTGCCACTACCTGTTGGTGCTGTCAGGCTGAATATACCAGTCCTTTCAATCTTCTCAATCTGGCTTTTTAAAGTAATTCTTAGTGATTGTCGGATCTTATTAACCGGTGTATCTTCTGGTGAACCAATCTTTTGGTCAACCCATTGAGAGTTCCAGTATTTTATCTCTCTCTGGAGATAAGTTTGGGGGTTTTTTACAGCAAGAAGTGCCTTATCAGCCTCAAGCAAAAGAGAAAAGAGCAACTGGGTTTTTAGCCTGAAGATAATGGCATCCTCAATTGATAATCCCTCAAATTTAGGCACGACAGAATTATCAAGATATTTTAAAGCCTCTGCCCAGGGACGACCATCAAGATTTAGCCTTGAAATATCAAGACCAGAATGCTGATTTAAGCCATCAGCTTGCAGGGTTGCAATCTGTCGCTTTAAGGTTTTGGGAAGTGCACCAATGCCTATTTCCCTCAACCTTTCTGCTAACGGTAATTCTTTATGGTGGCCGAAAACAATAGCAGATACACTCATTGTCTCTAATGCCTCCCACTTTTCCTCTCTGGAAATTAAAAGTGTAAGAAGCAGAGACATTGGTGTATGAGCTTTATCCATTGGGTCGCCGGTGTAAGCAGGTGGATTCTCAATATATTCCTGAAATGCCTTTGTCCCTTTCCCTATATCATGCAAAGAAACTACCTTCTGAATAAGTGCCTTAATTTCCGGTGACACTACACTCTTTGAATGCCAACCGCAGAGGCTGTCTATTGCGGATTTAACTTGAGCAATATGTTCAGAAAGTTGGAGATCTGGATGAGATTTCAGTTTGGTCATAAATACATTACAACCTTATCGTCAACTTTATATGCTTGGTCTGTCTCTGCAGGAACTGCCCTTCCATCGCGCTCTACGAAATAGGCAGAATGGGAAAAAACCCTATCAGCCGTAACGGTTCGGGGCATTTGGAGAGAATGGATTACTAATTCCTTCTCAAATATCTTTTCCATTTCAAGAACACCCACCCCCTGCTGAAATACAGACTGAACATCGTAAGTGCCTTTTGGAAGCAACATACATTCATTTGTGCCAAGATATTCAATATCCGCTATCATTTCAGAAAGCCCAAGAGATGGACTAAAATGCCACTGCCTCTTGTTTAGTCTATTTTTCAGTTCGGTATGGTGTGGCTCGGGGATTGAAACCCAGACGGTATAACTTGGTTCAAATAGCCATTCTTGAAGAATCAATGTTGGTTTTTCAGGTACTGTATTCCGGTCTAACTTTTGAGTTCTTCTTATAAAGTGAGGTAATAAGGCGGGTGGATCCTTGCGCAACTTTGCCCTATGCCAATGTGTCTTTGGCAATCTTCCATAAATTGCAACATTAGCTGGTTCCAGAGCAACCTGTGGCTCATCTTTTGGCAAACCAAGAACAGCACCTAAAATACCCAAGATAACAGTTCTTGGTGGAATGGGGTAACTCAAAGCGCTTGCTGATGCCTCTGCCCTTAAGAAATGCGCAAAGCGACCACTGAGTCGGAAAATTATCAATTCCATTGGTTACTCCTTTGATGTCTTTGCAGACTCATTATCTTTCTTGGAAGTGGATAACATTTCAACATCAAAAGACTCCCATCCCGATGGCAAATCTTCTGTCAACTGAATATCCATTGATTTAGCATAACGCACCTTTTTTATCCTCACATTCTGAGCCATCAACCGGTTAATTAATATCGTCAGGTCTAACTTGTAATCATCAGGTGATGCCCATGCCTTTTCGTCTTTGCCATTACTTGCCAGCATTTTCACGTAGTCATGCAATCGTCCAAATTGAAACTCTTCTTCTGCATTGTATTTGATGTCAATCAGCAGATGTGGAATTTGTCCTACTTTGGTTCTGGTGTTTCCACAAACCCTCACCCCGTGCCACATTGCTTTCAGCAGATATTCATAATCCTCGTCTGACATTTTCGAAATCTTTGCAGAATGTTCGTTTGCCACGCCAGAAAAGCCAATCAAGGCATAACGAAGGCCAAAGTAAGCAGTAAATGTACCTGCCTTTTCTTCCCCACTTTTGGAAAAGATAGTTGTTCCATGAATATCTACTTCCTCTGCTTTGTGAAGGACTTCGCCCATATTGAGTTGAACCGCACCAGTCATTGTTTTGGGGACAAGATCCCATTTTGCCTTTCTACCGCTTCCTTTTCCTTCCTCTTCTTTTTTAAATGCAAAGGAGCTGCCAAAAAGCTTGGCATCAATAAAGGCATCCAAGAGTATCTTGACTAACTCCTCGCCGTTTGCCTCCTTCTGGTTGTGCTTTTGGAGATAATCCACAACCCTGCCGGTCAAATTTGTTGTCCTGCCTTCAATGTTATCAACTAAGATGTCTTTCCCCTGACTTTTCATAAAATCCCGAGCAAAGCGTTTTAACCGAACATCAGTTACATAATGTGTTCCATCCGGCAAAACCCGGGGTCTGTTTTCATCTGGATCACCATTTGGATTACCCATCTTGATGTCATAGAGAAACAGAAATTCATGCCTGCTTGATAAAGTATCTTTAGTTTCCTTGTCCATTTTATTTTTCCTCCTTTTTCGGTAAGATTGTTGTGGTCATAGACTGACCCAGCAACAGATAATAGTTAGTTGGTATCTCACCCAACTCAATATTATCTCCCAGCCTCCAGCCAAGATTCCCAATCTCAGCAATAAGTTCCCTCACATCTTCGCTCTTTTCGGTTTCATAAGATAGGAGCTTTTCCCTGGTTTTAATATACAATTCAGGAAGGTCTCTTCCCTTCAATGTACACCGTTTAAGCCAGGTAAGGGCATTTGCACCTACATTAACACCCCTTGCCCCTTGGACTTGAAGCACCTTTCCATAAAGCACACCAAGCAAGAAGGCATACGCCTTTTGTGGAGAATCAATCCCACTTTCAGCGCCAAAATAGAGATTCAATCTCTCCATCTGCGGTTCGTAATATTTGTCTTCCATACTCATCACCTCCAATTTCTTAAAATAATATAACCACCAGCACAGATTTCTTATCCAACCAGCAGCAGTTAAAAAGGTCTCTCCAGTTTTCTTTCGGCCTTCGTAAAGAAGACTATTGTATCCTTTATCTTTTTGAATAGCATTCAGCCAATAGACTCGGGCAATAGTCATAATTTCTTCCCAGAATCTTACCGTTGGAATCTCTGTTTTGTGATATACAGAGGCAGCTATTGCTTTCTTTAATTGATGAAGTTTCATACTTGCGTCTGGACGATAAAATAGTGTTTTTAATGCCCTAAGTGATAAATCAGGGTGGAAGTTGATTCTTTTATCAGAAAAAAACATTATTTCTGGAAAAAGAGGATGTTTCCAATCCCGTGATTCCTCATTAACCTTTGATAGCTCAGTCAATCTACCTGGTGGCACATTCGTTATCATACCTGTTACATCTTCTATATTTTGCCCAACTGTAGCCCAGAGGAAAGTAAGATTTAATATCCCTTTTTTATCCTTAAGGATGTCCAAAATCGTTAGCTCAGCCTCTTCCACATCAGAAGGTACAGTCTTCACAATGTCCTTTACTGCTTTCCAAATACTCTGTCTCGCATGGTAGTCTACTGTAGTAAATGGGATTACAACAGCATTCTCTCCTGCAATAGGGGTGATAAAGGAATTCTGGTTTTTAGAGTCCTTTTTCAGGAAGTGGAATTTATATATATACAGCAGATCAGCACAGGCATTACAGAGGGCATATCCTTTCCATGCTTGAGTTGTATCAATACCAGGAAAGGCTCCTGCTCTATCAGCATTGCTTATGTTAATGCCAGCACCTTTCAGAGCATTCGGGAAAACAGTAACACCTGTTGCGCCACATAGAGGACAGGTTTGATTATCTACAGCAGGTGTATTGCCAGTAACATATCTTGTTCCGGCAAGTTTTTCAGTCATCAGATAGGTGAGATATTCTGGTCGTTGACCAGGAAGTTTCCCGCTGCTATCCTTAATAGCAAGAAATACAGTCTGTTTCTGTTCGCCAATTTTATCAACCGCAGCGGCGAGAAGATTTTCGTAACCAACATCTTTCCAACAGACAATAGAGTTATCTATAAGTTTGAGTTGTGGACGATTCAGCAACCCTACAATTTCATTAAAATAAGGTGACCACGGTTTATTATCACCAGCAATTTCCTCAAATGATTCAATAGTTGTTTTAAGGATTTTAGTGGAAGGTCCTGGACCTCCTGCCTTACTATAGCTGCGTTTTATTACTGGCCCAATCTGTGCCCCTTGAGAACCAGATGGCCTCATAAACGGTAGCCACCTTGCCTTTTCTTCAGTCATATCTTCAGGAGACAGCCTGACAATGTCTTGGTCTACATCCTTCTCAAGAATATAGATTTTTTCAACATTTTCTCCACTCTCAACCAAAAATGGAAACAGCCGTTCAGGGTGATCGGTGCGTAACTTGTGATACCATTCTTCCAGATTTTGAGGCGGATTGTCTTTGTCTCCCAGTTTGTCAAAAAGAGAATCCCATGCCATTGTTCTCATTGCGTTAATCATTGAATACCACTCCTTTTTAAAAATTAGACAGCTTTAATCTCTATCTGCCATTTGCCGATTTATCTTATTGCAGAAAGCATAACTTACTTCCCATATGCCCATGAAATTCTGGACTATTTCTATGTAAATTCCCGAAAAACCCACGGATGGCGCGGCCATCGCTAAGTGCCAATGGATTTTCAGTGGTTATCCAGATCTCGGTCTTTTCGAGGTTCATAGATACCAGTGTCAGTGTCAGCGGTTGGTGAAAGGCGCAACCTAAGGCTGCGGCTGCCTTCCCCTCACCCTGCCCTCTCCCGCCAGGGGAAACATTAATTTCTCCCGCCAGGGGAGAGGGAATTTCGATCCCGCGATGCGCGGGACTCAGGGCACGCCCAACCCCCTCCCGCCAGGAGAGAGGGAAAGGACGCTGTATTGCCCGGATAGAAGAATCAAGGGTTAATGGGGTGATATACCCTGGTCCTCGACATAAGTTTCTTTATGCTATCTTTCGGGAACCACAAATCTATTTCCTTGAAGGTTACTTTGAGCTTGCCTAATTCCTCTCTAAAATTATGGATATTCTTTTGGGGTATAGCTACGACACCAGCTCCTACACGCATCCCCTGCAATGTTTGAACGATTCCCAATTTTTCGCTCTCATACGATTTATCCTTTATAAGTTTTCTTGTTTTTTGACCATATAATATCCTTTTAACTTTCATCTTATTCTTAGGATTCAAATTCGCAAGGCCAAACGTTACAAGCACATAATGTTCTAATTCCAAACCGTTAACTGTTATTGAAGGAGACCTCGAAAATAAAAGGATCCCTTCCTTCATCACCACTTCCATAAAATGATCATCTAAGCCTGCAAAGTTTTTGTTTGTGAAAATAAGTTGAATACTTTTCCCGTATTCTTTCTCCAGGCTAAAAGCGAGTTCCGAGATTCTCGTTCTTGCTTCAACTTCTTCAAAATCCCTGTTATAGGAATCCAAAACTACCAACAAATCTATATCAGATCGTCTATCGGCATCGCCTTTGGCTACCGACCCAAATAAGAATATGTGAGCGACTTCCTCTACCGAGGCGTGCTTTGCAAATTTAAAAACCAAGTCTTTAAATTCATCTTGTATCATTCTGGCACTCCGCAAATTGCTTCAACAAATCGAAAGAGCTCTTGCGTCCTTCTAAGTTTCTTACCGTCAATTGCTCCTCCATAAATCTGTCCGGGCCTTATCTGATTTTCAATCTCTTGAAATGACCTCCAAACCTTTTCAGTATTCTCTCCAAAAATCTCTTGATTATTTTCCAGGATCAATCTGACCTTCTGAAGTTTCTCAAGGTGAATTCCCAACTCAGCTGCTTTCGATTCTATTAAATGGAAAAGAGCATTAAAGTAAGCTTCTATCCTTGTCGGAATTGAATTTATTTCATTTTCGGCATCGTGCTTGAACATGAGATACTTCTCCTTATGAGAGTTAGAATCCGACACATTCTTCTCTTTTCGTCATACTATATCACGAAAGTGCGGTTTTTGTTGTATTTCGTTATATTATATTGCGAATTATCCGAAATTAAATTGCCCAGACCACCATGAAAACCGATTGTGTGAAAAATGGGACCTTCGGGCAGAAGGGACCTTAGATTCTTTATTCTTAGATAAAAAGGTCCCCCATTCCCCAGCATAAAAAAAATCTCCAGGATTACGGATCTTCATAAATTCCTTTGGGCCCCCGCTTTATAAAAGGGACATCCTAAGCTGAAAACTAATTTTCATTCTTGGAGTTTCCGTCGCTAAGTTCCAATGGATTTTCAGTGGTTATCCAGATCTCTGTCTTTTCGATCTTCATAGATATCAATGTAAGTGTCAGCGGTTAAGGAATGGCGCGACCCAGGGCTGTGGCTGCCTCCCCCTCACCCTACCCTCTTTCACGAGGGGAGAGGGAGCTGGAGGGAGGAGCATATTCAAGAGGGGAGAGCGGTTGTTATCTGATTATCCTGATTTTCCGATACTCTTTTTTATCAGTTTTCTCGCCAGCCCTTTAAAGAAAACAGCCATCTCCTGGTCTTGACATTCTTTCTTCATATTCAGCAGTTCTACTCCCTTTTCCGGACATTCCAAGAACCTTCCTTGAAGGATATACCTTAACCCTTTGATGCCGAATTTTTGTTCCGTGGCCTCGACCATTTCATCGATGGACGGTTTTGGACAATCTCTCAAGATAAAATAAATGTCCACATAGTCTTTCACATCCTTCCTGTCTGTCAATGCCATGAATTTATTAGCCAAGATGTCGAGGATGCTATCAACCTGTATTCCCTCAACCCTCTTGAATGGTTTAATCGTTTTAAATGGATATTTTGTGAATTCCACTTTTAAGTATCCAGCGTCTCGGTACCGGATTATGAATATTTTTCTATCGAACTTCCTTTCGAGATTTAAATCTTGAACCTCCGGTAGGGATTTCAAAAAGGCCAAAATGAGTTCTGTTTCAACCTCCTCCTCGGTGAAGAAGTCGAGGTCTTCCGATAGACGATGTCGGAGGAAAAAGGCTGACAAAGCGGTCCCAGCCGTAATATAAAACTTCGAAGCCCCGGGCCATTCTGCAAAATGCCTTAATAAGATCTTCTGATGTTTTGTAAGAATAGGATTATTTTTTATTTTTTCCACTCTTCTCCTCCCAGGCATTCTTGTATTCTTCTACGAGCAGTCTTGTGGTCTCATCCATCCTAAGCTTTCCCATCATTTTGTAAAGCCTAAACACGGTCTCTCTATCCCGGCCATAAACCGGGAAAAAATCGGCTATCCTTTGAAGCCTCCACAGTGGATCATCGGGAGGCTTTTTGTAATCCCATAGCAGCTCTTTGGGAATCTCAATTGCTTGGGCGTTCGTTCGTTTAATAACAATTCTCTTTTGACCCATTTATAAATCTCCTCTTTTCACTTGTATTTAGGCACTTGTTGGGTTAAAAATACTCCCCCTTGAATCTTCAAAACAGATTTTCAGGTATTGCTGAAAGTCCATATACAAGTTTATGGGTCTGAGTGAAAAATGGAACGTTCGTGCAGAACGTGCATCACATTCCTTATTCTTAAAAAAGTTGCCTCATTCCCCAGCATCCCAAAAATCTCCGGGATTCAGGATTTAAAGGCAAAAGCGATGTTACGAGTTTCCGGTTCCAAGTTTCAGGTTATTATTCCGGCAACCAAATACAACAAAAATAATCATTCCCGTGAAGGCGGGTATCCAAGAAAATACTGGATGCCGGATCAAGTCCGGCAAGACGGAGTTAATCTTTTATATTATCTGGTTAATAAAAATTCTTTATTTCAAACCGTGGCTTTATAGCAAGATCTTTTTTTCCGTAGCTGAAATCCAATCTTTTTCTTTCGAGTTTCCCTTTCCACCATCAATTGCCGGATTGCTGATACGAGAGATCGGATTGCCTCGTCATGACTGCCAATTTTCCGTTCTAATTCGGCAAATTTTAAGGCTAATTCCTTATGGCTGGCTAACATTTCACGCAGTTTAACGAAAGCTCGCACCACATATACACTGACTTCTGTGGCCCGTGGCGTATTGAGGATGGCAGCCAACATGATCGCCCCATGCTCAGTGAAGGCAAATGGAGCATAGCGTTGTCCACCTCGGCCCATTTTTGAGGTCGCAATTTGCGACCTCAAAAAATCGATTTCTGATGGATCCAATTGAAACACAAAGTCATCAGGAAAACGGTCTTTATTCCGTTTCACCTTTTCATTCAGGCGCTTGGTGGGCACTCCATAAAGCTTGGCAAGATCAGCATCCAGCATAACCTTCTTGCCGCGGATAAATAAGATCACATGTTGCATGCGCTCAATTGGAATCGGAGGTTTTATTTTGGTCATATTTTACCTTTGAAAATAGGATGTGAAAAGCAGATCCCCATGATATAAAATCATTTGGCGCCGGGGTGATTCCGCTGAAGACATGGAGCGGCTGATTGGGGTTGGCTATTACTTCGCTGATAGTCTGGATGAGATGGAATAGGCGCTGTGTTTTCATTTTGCTCCCAGATAATTCAAGGTAAATTTGAATTCCAGGAAAATCAAAGCGCCAGTCTCAATTTGGCGACTGGGAAGAATGATTCTGAAACACTTACTGGCAAGGATGCGGCTTCATCTCGATCTCGAAATACGAAATATACAGAATCCGCAGGAAAAGTCAAGAAAAACTGCCATTCCCAAGGTTCGTGTCATTTATCCCGGCATTCGCCGGACGGACTCCAAATTTATCTTTGGGAGTGACCCGGCGAACGGTGAAATGTTTGACGAAATCTTAAACTCTCTTCCGGTTCCTTGCCAAATTTGAGGAAAGTTTCTCTTTAACCTATTCATTGAGTCTGCGCCCCAGGTCTGCATTGGTAGCCAGCATTCGCCGCAGGCGCACGAAAGCTCTCATAATTTCTATGTTGACGTAAATCGCGCGGTCACTCCGCAGGACGGTGGAGAGCATGGCCACTCCTTGTTCGGGAAAGCCATCGGGAGATATTTGGAATGTTCTCCTCTTTTAAAGGTGCCAATTTGGCGCCTTACACCATCATACTCCTCGCTGGTCAATTCAAACCTGAAGTCCGGTGATAATAGGAAATCGTCGCTGGCAAAGCTGAAATTATGGCTCTGGAGTCTTCAAGATCACATTTTGAGATCTTGATCGGAAAAAGACTTCAAACCTTTGAGAGAGTTTCCGGGCATTGGGGTATCGCCTTGCTTTAATCTGCCCGTGAAACCAGTGGTAGCGCTCATAAGAAAGTTTCTTACCCACTACAGTACCCCCTAAACTCCGAAGACAGAGTGAATCCGGGTAAAGGCTATCATGGGTCGATGGTGAGGGACCAGAAAGGATGAGAGCGAAGGCATTGCGCCCTTACGCTGGGATTATATGAAATCGGAGCAATAGGATCAAGAGATTTTTAGGGAGGAATTCCCCTCTCTGGAAAAGAGGGGTGAGGGGAGATTTTGGGAAAAGATGTCTGGTCAATTATGATGGTTTCGCAAAAAGCCCTTTTTGTCCCATTTTTGTCATACCCGCGAAATCTGGACTCCTGCTTTCGCAGGAGTGACTGCTTTTTCGCCTTTTTTCGAGATCATCAATTTATGAACCAGCCAAGGCTACGAACTCCTTGAAAAGTCTTCTGCTGGCTTCGCTCGCCGGGTCTTTTTCCGGATGCCACTGGATACCTATAACCTTGGGAAAATCGGGCAGTTCGATTCCTTCAAACAGGCCATCAGGTGACCTGGCGTTGACTTTCAGGCCATTTCCGAGAACCTTGACAGCCTGATGATGGGTGCTGCATACGTCAAACTCCCGCATATCTCCCAAAAATTCGGCCAACTTTGACCCGGTCTCCACTTGTACCCGGTGCATCGCAGGTGGTTTTCTCTCCCTTTGCCGGTGCAACAGCGAACCAGGCCTTTGAGTGTCCAGATCTTGATAAAGAGACCCGCCGAGGGCAACGTTCATAACTTGCATGCCGTGGCAAATCGCCAGGATTGCCTTGCCTGCTTTTAAGGTCGCCCGAAAAAATTGGAGGTCGAACTCCGTCCGCTGATCCGGGGATAGGCTGATGGGGGCTGTTATTTCTTCTCCGTAAAAAGAAGGGTGAATATCCGCCCCGCCAGTCAAAACCAGCCCATCGATTAAACTTAAAGCCTCCTTAAAAAATTCCGGTGAAGGAAGCGGGGGAAAATGCACCGGCATTCCCCCGGCTTCCCCTATGGCCTGGGCATAAGCGATGTCAAGAAAGTTGAGCCGCTTTTCTCCTTTTATGCTGAGTTCCAGGGTAATGGCGATTCGAGGTTTCATAGTCTCAAAATATTTTTCGCAACACTTTAGCCCTTTGAAAAAAGTCTACGTTTTGTCATTCCCGTGAAGCTTGTCCTCGCGAAAACGGGGAACGGGAATCCAGAACCCATTAGGAAAAATCCTGGATTCCTGCTTTCGCAGGAATGACGCCCTTAAAAATCACCCTGTTCGGGATAGTTTTCAAAAAGCTAAAGTAATACCTATTTTTAAATTTTATATTGAAATGTTATTCAATAATTCTTGAGAAACTTCTTTAACTCCTAACCGGCCATCAAGCTCGATAATTTTAAACCCGGCGCCGGTATTTTTAACTTTTTCTTTGAAGTAGTTGACCGCAGCAAGGGTGCCGCTTTCCTGGTCGTAGTAAATGGCATGTCTTTTGTCAATGGCCACTTCATCCTGATCATCCGATCTGGTCTTCAATTCCCCGCCGCAAACCCGGCAAGCCATATTTCCGTCTTTCTGGATTGGCTTTATGGCCTCAATGAAAATATTATTCGGATGGTTATTGTCGTTGAGGCATAGTCTCCGCCCCATGATCCGGTTCTTGGAGGTTTGGCGATCCAACACGATTTCGATCACGTAATCCAGTTGCAAATTTTCTTTGTTCAGGGCGTTATCGAGCTGTTTGGCCTGGTTGACGTTCCGCGGAAATCCATCTAAAAGCCATCCTTTAGCGCAGTCAGGCTGTTTCAACCGGCTAAGAATCATGGGGATGGTGATGTGGTCTGGAACCAATTCCCCCCGGTCGATGTGTTGCTTGGCCTTGCTTCCCAGTTCCGTTCCTTTTGATATATTATCCCGGAAGATGACTCCTGTTTCGATGTGTTGAATGTTGAATTGTTTCTGAAGAATGGCTCCCTGGGTGCCTTTCCCGCTCCCGTTGGGGCCGAATAACAAAATATTCATCTCGATCTCCTTGTCTTTTCAAGTTATTAACACCCCCACCCCAACCCTCCCCCATCGAGGGGGAGGGAATTTTGGATCCCCCAGTATCTCCCCTCCCCTGGCGGGAGGGGGTTGGGGGGAGGGGGATAGAAAAGGAAATTCCTATACAATCAAGTTAAGTGAGTATGCTTTTTCCGCGACTGCCCACGGAAAAAAAGGCCCGCCTCAGACGGGCAGCGAAAAGTCCTGAAATCCCCCCTAACCCCCCTTTGGCAAAGGGGGGAAAGGGGGATTTATCGGCAGGCATTTCCTTCTTACAAACATGTTTGTTTTAATGAGGCGCTAAGCGCCTAAAGTGCCTAAAGTTAAAAAAGCAAATTCCTATACAATAAATTTATTGGGACACAGATTTTCACAGATAACCGCAGATAATAATTTCTTTTTATTTTATCCCGATAATCTGTGTACACCCATGTCCAAAAAGGAATTTCCTATACACCTAAAATATTTTGTATCAATTTAGCGGTTTGAAAAAGTGGTTTTACCACCTTTGTTGAGGTCCGGGGGTCTGGGTGGAACGCGCCGGAAGCATCGGCCGGGTTTCCGCTTGGCCACGAAGAACCCCGCTCGTTTCCGCCGGAGGAGGCGGGGAGCGTTTTCCCCGCCCCGTCCGCGAAGAAATCAGCGCCTTATGATTCCAATCCCGCCATGGCGGAACCAGGCCCCCGGACCATGGATTCCCTCTGACCTTACGCTCCACCTCTTTTCAAAGGGCTAAAGTGTTACAATATTTTTAAACCCAGAATTCACAGAGGACGCAGAGAAAAAACAAAATCGGTTACTTAATTTTCCTTATATCCTGTTCTTTACCGACCACCGCCAAAATATCGCTGTCTTTTATCACAAAATCAGCGGAGGGGATCATTTGAATCCGATCGGTGAGGACATCTCTGGAAGCAATCACGCCAATGTGCTGCCTTTTCCATTTCCCTTAAAATTTGGAGTATAGACCAAAAAGGTCATTTTTACCACCGCAAAAACCCTTTGCATTCGCCCATAAAAATGATATAAATAATTCACCTGGAGGTAATGCGCATGGCCATCAATCTCAGCCCTCAGGTTTTTTTGTTTTTAAGCCAGATCCTGGGAAAAAAAATTGTTGACTCCACTGGCCGGCCCTGGGGGAGGGTCTGCGACCTGGTGGTCACCAGCGCCGAAATATATCCTCCGGTGACTGGGGTCCTTTTCAAGCCCATCGGGAAAAAAGCCATCCTCCGTTTCTCCTGGGAAAAGATCATCGATTTGGGCAGGGAATTAATCGTCGAACCCGCAAACATAGGGAACCAAATCGAAGTGCCCGTGAAGGAAGGGGAGTTGCTGCTCAAAGAATCCCTGTTGGACAAACAGATTGTGGACACCCATGGGGCCAAAGTCTTGCGGGTAAATGATCTCCATCTTTTAAAGGTTAACCACAGCCTGCGCCTGGTCCATGTGGACGTCGGCCTGCGCGGGTTGATGAGAAGAGTAGGCTGGGAAAAGGCCATGGACAGGTTTTTCCAGTGGTTCTTCGACTACCATTTAACCGACTCTTTAATTCCCTGGAGATTTGTCCAGCCTCTTTCTTCCCCCGACCTGCTGCGGCTGAGGATTGCCCAAAACCGCCTGGCCCAGCTCCACCCGGCAGACCTGGCGGACATTATCGAGGAACTGGACATTCACAAGCGGTCCGAGGTCTTCCAGTCCCTGGACATCGAGACCGCCGCGGAGGCTCTCGAAGAAACAGACCCGAAGATTCAGGTCCGCCTGATTGAAAACCTGAATCCGGCCCACGCTTCTGATATTATCGAGGAGATGTCCCCCAGCGAGGCCGCTGATCTTCTGGGAGATCTTCCCAAAGAAAAAGCCGAGGGCATCCTCAAAGAGATGGAAAAAGAAATTGCCGAGGACGTCAAAGAGCTTCTGGTCCACCCCGAAGAAAAAGCCGGAGGGTTGATGACCACTTCTTTTCCGGCCCTCCCGCCGCAAGCGAATGTCCAGGAAGCCCTGGATCATCTTCGCCAGCAGGCGGAAAACCTGGATTTGATCTACTATCTTTATGTTACCGACGCGGAAGAACACCTCCTCGGGGTGGTCAGCCTGCGGGATCTCTTCACGGCCCATCCACAGGCCAGCCTTGCGGATCTGATGGATGCGCGCGTCGTCACCGTAACGGTCGAGGAGGGGAAAGAAGAGATCGCCAGTCTTTTTGCCAAGTATGGTTTTCAGGCTATTCCGGTGACGGACGAGCATAACCGGATTAAAGGGGTAATCACTTTTAAAAATCTTCTCGAAGTGGTCGCGCCCCAATTAGGGAAATGATTAAGATGGAAGAAGGGGATATACAACCTTGCCCGCAACCCGCCCGCAGACAACCGTGCCGGCTGCCGCCGAAAAAATTTCCCGCAAAGGGTTCTTAAGAAACCTGGGTATTTTCTTTGCCCTCATCGGCCCGGGCATCATCACTTCCAACGTGGACAATGATGCCGGCGGGATCACCACTTATTCCCTGGCCGGTTCCGAATTCGGCCTGACCCTCCTCTGGGTTCTGATTCCCACCACTTTAGCGTTGATCGTCATCCAGGAGATGTGCGCCCGCATGGGGGTTGTTTCGGGAAAGGGGCTCTCCGAGCTTATCCGCGAACGTTTTGGGGCCAAGGTTACCTTCTATTTGATGGTCGCCCTTTTTTTAACCAATTTCGGCAACGCCATATCCAATTTTGCGGGGGTGGCGGCCAGCATGGAAATATTCGGAGTCAGCAAGTATATCTCTGTTCCCCTGAGCGCCTTTTTCGTCTGGTGGCTGGTAGTCAAGGGCAGTTACAAATCCGTGGAAAAAGTTTTTCTGGTCGCCTGCTTTTTCTATATCTCCTACATCATCTCCGGATTCCTGGCTAAACCTGACTGGGCCCTGATCGGCGAGCAGTTGATCACCCCCACCATCCGCTTCGAAGCTGATTTTCTGACCATGGCCGTGGGCCTGGTGGGCACGACCATTGCCCCCTGGATGCAATTTTACCTGCAATCTTCCGTGGTGGACAAAGGGTTGAAGGCCGAGGATTACCAGTACGCTCGCATGGACGTGATCTTTGGCTCGGTGATCGTGCATGTTGTGGCGTTCTTCATCATCATGCTTTGCGCCGTAACCATTTTTCAGGCCGGGATAAAAATCGAGACAGCCAAAGACGCTGCCCTGGCCCTGGCCCCCTTAGCCGGAAAATACTGCACCTGGTTGTTTGCTTTTGGCCTGCTGAACGCTTCCCTGTTCGCTGCCTCCATTCTGCCGCTCTCAACGGCCTATACCATCTGCGAAGCTTTCGGCTGGGAATCCAGTCTGAATCGCAAGTTCGCCGAGGCCCCGCAATTCTACGGCCTTTACTCCCTCATGATTTTCCTGGGAGCCTCAGTCATTCTCTTCCCAAATATTCCTTTGATACCCATCATGTTCTACTCGCAGGTGATCAACGGCCTGCTCCTTCCTTTCGTTCTCATTTTCATACTCATCCTGATAAACGACCGGAAGATCATGGGGACTTATGTCAACGGCTGGGTCCTAAACCTCATCTCCTATCTGACCATCATCGCCCTTATCTTCTTGTCCGGCATGATGTTTTATACCTCCCTAAGATAACCCGGATTTTGTATCAATTTAGCGGTTTGAAAAAGTGGTTTTACCACCTTTGTTGAGGGCCGGGGATCTGGGTGGAACGCGCCGGAAGCATCGGCCGGGTTTCCGCTTGGCTACGATGAACCCTCCTCGTTTCCGCCGGAGGATGCGGGGGGCGTTTTCCCCGCCCCACCCGCGAAGAAATCAGCGCCTTATGATTCCAATCCCGCCATGGCGGGACCAGCCCCCCGGACCATGGATTCCCTCTGACCTTACGCCCCACCTCTTTTCAAAGGGCAAAGGGCTAAATTGTTACCTGATTTTTAACCTTGAAAGTTTCCCTGTCAAAGGGTATACTTCATCCTGAGTTGTATCAGTTTAGAGTTTTGAAAAAATGGCGGCAATGCCTCTGTTTGGGCCCGGGGGCCAGGCCGGAACGCGCCGGAAGCATCGGTTGGGTTTCCCCTTGTCCTCGAGGATAAAAGCCCGTTTCCTCCGGATGAGGCGGGGAGTATCTTCCCCGCCCCATCCACGGAGAAATCAGCGCCTTATGATTCCAAGCGGGCCGGTCTGGCCCCCGGGCCCTGGAATCCCTTAGCCCTGGTGATACACCTTTTCAAAGAGCTAAAGTGTTACCCTAAGTTTTGTTTGGATAGCTATACGCTGTAATAATCATCGGAGAAGTGGTGGAAGCCGATAAGATTCCTGAAGGCAAATTTAAAAGGAAGCGCCAGCGTTATTTTCTTTATCTCTTTGCTTCGCTAATGGGCATCATCCTCGTTATTGCCTTTTTCCGCCCCTCTCCCCCCGATAAGCTTAAGCCCGCTAAAACTCAGGAGCCCCTTGCCCTCCCCCCTGCTCTCCCCCCGGATAAAATCCATTCCGGCCAAGTGGGTAAAGGCGACACGCTTTCCTCAATCCTTCGCTCCCGGAACTTGCCCCCGGCCATGGTCGAAGCCATTTGCCAGAAATTAAATTCCCTGATCAACCTGCGGAAAATGAAGCCAGGTGATTCCTTCGAGGTGCGCTTAACTCCTGATGGCCAGTTTCTAAGCTTTTTCTATCAAACCAGCCCCATAGACATCTACCAGATAACGGCGCAACCTTCAGGGGAGTGGCAATCCCGGAAAAAGGAAGTTCCCGTAGAAAAGTACTGGGCCCGGATATCAGGAGAAATATCTACAAGTCTTTTTGAAGCGATGGATGCGCTGAGCGAGCATGATCAACTGGTCCTCGACTTTGCCGGAATCTTCGCCTCCGAGATCGATTTCCACTCCGACCCTAAACCCGCAGACCGCTTTCAGATCGTGGTGGAGAAATATTATACGGGCAACACTTTCGTTAAATACGGACGGACGCTTTACGCCGCCTACCAGAGCGGGTCCAAGGCCCACCAGGCGATTTTTTTCCCGGGTTCCGGAAAAGAGGGCGGTTATTACAATTTTGGGGGGGAATCCTTGCGGAAATTATTTTTGCGCTCGCCCCTCCAGTTCAACCGGATTACTTCCGGTTATTCCAAATCCCGCCGGCATCCCATCCTGGGAGGATATCGCCCTCATTATGGCATCGATTATGCCGCTCCCAAAGGCAGCCCGGTGTGGGCCGTAGCGGACGGGAAAGTTTCTTTTTGCGGGTGGAATGGGGGATATGGAAATCAGGTCATCATCAATCATAGGGATGGCTATAAATCGATGTACGGACACCTCAGCCGGTTTGCTCCGGGGATTAAAAATGGAACGGCCGTCCGCCAGAAACAGCTTATTGGATATGTCGGGTCCACCGGCCTTTCCACGGGCCCGCACCTGGACTTCCGCCTCATGAAGAATAATGTCTTTCGCAACCCCTTGCGGGAAATTTCTCCCCGGGCTTCCTCCCTTAGAAAAGACCAGATAGCTGATTTTGAAAGGACAAAAGAGCTGCTGCTCGCCTGGATGAATGAATTCTCTCCTGAAAAATACCGAAAAGTGGCTGATCTGACTTCGCGGGACCTGGAACCCCTCAAGGATGACAAAACAAAGCCCAGGAGGCCAAAACCACGACCTGGCCGTGATCGGAGAGGCTGAGGGTGTTGCAAAAGGAAGAAAAATGAGAACAGTGATCCAGAGAGTCAGCCGGGCGCAGGTCCGGGTCGAAGGAAAGGTCGTTGGTGAAATCGGCAAAGGTCTCCTTATCCTCCTGGGTGTGGGCAGGGAAGATTCTTTGGCAGCGATCGATCCCCTTCTTGATAAAATCATCAACCTGCGCATCTTCGAAGATGGGGAAGGAAAGATGAACCTATCCCTCCTGGATACCGGCGGCGAATTGATGGTCATATCCCAGTTTACCCTCTACGCTGACTGCCGCAAGGGGCGGCGGCCTTCCTTTACTGAAGCCGGCCCCCCGGAGGCGGCTAAGGCCCTCTACGATGCCTTCATAGACCAAGTTAGGAAGAGAGGAATTCCGGTGGCCGCCGGAGTTTTCCAGGCCCTGATGGATGTTGAGCTGGTAAACTCCGGACCCGTAACAATCTTGCTGGACAACCCAAATATTTTCTGATAAAAAGACTTATGTGATAAAAATGTTAGGGTCCAAAACCCGCCTTTTTCACGCATATAACTTTGATGATCTCGTAAAAAGTCAAAATTTGGATGGCCAAGTAAAAAGCTCCATATGCAAGGCGCGCAAAACCTGAGGAGTGAGGCGTACTTACAAGGTACGCGGCAACGACGGGGGTGAAGCGTAACGCCGCAGATGGACTTTTTACGAAGCCATCAACTTTCCCGAAATTTAAAGGACCGAAGGAGGAGAATCCGAATGATCAATTTTAATCTGAGCGAAGAACAAAGAGCTTTACAAAATCTGGCCAGGAAATTTTCTATGAAGGAAATTTCTCCCGTGGCTTTACAGTATGACAAAGAACCGGCATTCCCCGAAGAGATCATTAAGAAAGCCCACGCGGCCGGCCTGATGAACCTCACCTGCCCCAGGGAATACGGCGGGCAGGGCATGGGCCTGGTCAACGCCTCCCTGATCACCGAGGAAATGAATGCGGCCTGTGTGGCCATTTCCGGAATGATCGGGATCAATTCTTTGGCCTGCGGCCCCATTTTGATAGCCGGATCTGACGAGCAAAAGCGGAGTTTCCTTATACCCTTAAACCAGGCTGGCCAGACCGCCTCTTTCGGCCTGACTGAACGGGAAGCAGGGTCTGACGCCGCAGGCCTGAAGACCCTGGCCAAATTGGAAGGCGACCATTACGTGCTCAACGGACAGAAATGCTTTATCACCAATGCCAGTTATGCCGCCCTTTACACCATTTTCGCCACAATCGACCCAGCGAAAGGGACAAAGGGGATCTGCGGATTCATTGTTCCCCGCGAATCCCCCGGCCTCTCCATCGGCAAAGTGGAAGACAAGATGGGCCATCGCGCTCTCAACGTGGCCGAGGTCAACCTGGAAAATGTCATCGTCCCCCGGGAAAACCTTTTGGGAAAAGAAGCAGAAGGTTTCAAAATTGCCATGGAAACCTTAGACGAAGGCCGGGTGAATATCGCCACTTGCGGAGTGGGCCTGGCCCGGGCAGCTTTCGAAGCGGCTTTGGACTACGCTAAAAAGCGGGTGCAATTCGGCAAGCCCATTGGAACTTTTCAGGCCCTCAATTTTATGCTGGCCGATATGGCCGCGGCCGTTGATTCCGCCCGTTTACTCACCTGGTATGCCGGATCACTGGCCGATGCCGGAAAACGCTTCACCCGGGAAGCGGCCCAGGCTAAATTTTACGCCACGGACGTGGCCATGCGCGTGACTACCGATGCTGTCCAGATCTACGGCGGATACGGATATACCAAAGATTATGCCGTGGAAAAATACATGCGCGACGCCAAGCTCCAGCAGATCTTCGAAGGAACCAATCAGGTTAACCGGATCGTGGCCGGCGGCGCGCTCATGCGCGGGTAGGGTGAGAGGACAGAGAAAAAGATGAAGACCGAAGAGCAATATATCGAAAGCCTGCGAAGACTGAATTTGGAAATCTATCTCCTGGGAGAAAGGGTAACAAATCCCGTTGACCATCCCATCATTCGCCCTTCCCTCAATTCTGTAGCCATGACCTTCCGCCTGGCCCAGGAAGAAAAATATAAGCATTTCATGACCACCGCCTCTCATTTGACCGGGAAGACCATCAATCGCTTCACGGCCATCCATGGGAGCGCTCAGGATCTGGTCAATAAGGTAAAGATGCAGCGCCTTTTGGGACAGAAGACAGCCTCCTGCTTTCAGCGCTGCGTAGGCATGGACGCAATGAACGCGCTCTACAGCACCACCTTTGAAGCTGATAAAAAACACGGCACATCCTACCATTCCCGCTTTAAAGGTTTTCTGCAAAACGTCCAGGAGGAAGATTGGGTTGTGGACGGGGCCATGACCGACGTCAAGGGAGACCGGAGCCTGCGCCCCGGCCAGCAGGCTGACCCTGATCTTTACCTGCGGGTGGTCGAAAAGAGAAATGACGGGATCGTAGTCCGCGGGGCCAAAGCTCACCAAACCGGTATGGTTAATTCGCATGAAGTCATCGCCATGCCTACCATAGCCCTGCGGGATGATGAGAAGGATTATGCTGTCTCCTTCGCCGCGCCTACGGACGCCAAGGGCCTGTTTTTTATTTACGGCCGGCAGTCCTGCGACACCCGCAAGCTGGAAGGAAGCGCTATCGACGTAGGCAACCATCAGTACGGCGGGCACGAAGTTCTGGCCATTTTCGACGAGGTCTTTGTCCCCTGGGAACGGGTCTTCCTCTGCGGGGAAACAGACTTCGTCGGCTCGCTGGTGGAGCGTTTCGCCGGCTATCACCGCCAGAGTTACGGGGGGTGCAAAGTCGGAGTCGGCGATGTCCTCATTGGCGCGGCCTCGCTGGCTGCGGATTTTAACGGCACAGCCAAAGCTTCGCACATTGTTGACAAACTCATCGAAATGATCCACCTCAATGAAACCCTTTATTCCTGCGGCCTGGCCTGTTCCTCTGAAGGCTATCCCACCCCGGCTGGAAACTATGAAATCGACATGCTCTTAGCCAACGTGTGCAAACAGAATGTCACCCGGTTTCCTTATGAGATTGCCCGGCTGGCTGAAGACATTGCCGGAGGCTTAATGGTTACCATGCCCTCGGAAAAAGACCTGCGCAATGAACGCACTGGTCCTTATATCCAGAAGTATCTGAAAGGAGTTGCTTCAATACCCACCGAGCACCGCATGCGCATTCTGCGTCTAATCGAAAACATCACCCTGGGCACAGCCGCCGTTGGCTATCGCACCGAATCCATGCATGGCGCCGGCCCGCCCCAGGCCCAGCGCATAATGATCCGCCGCCAGGCAGATCTCGAGGCTAAAAAAAATCTGGCCAGGAATATTGCCGGGATTGAATAAATTTTTCGACTTTTCCATTTGACTCATGTTGTTGTTAAACACAGCTTATATCGTGGCTCGGGGGCCAGGGGGCTGAGCGCCGGCAGCATCGGCCGGGAGAAAACCTTGAAGGAAAGGATTTGCATAGTTTCCGCACATTGAGGCGGGGAGCTCTTTCCCGCCTGATCCATGGAAAGCCAAGCGCCTCATGATGCCAAGCGAAGCGCCCTGGCCCCCGGGCCTGGGAAGAGCATGGAATGTTATAATGCTCTTTTTAGGCAAGGTGGTACTGGGCATCGGAAAGGAATGCTATGGAAATGACTTTGGGGTATTCTGTAGTCCGCAATGCCCGGAAATATCCCCATAAAACCGCCATTATATGCGGAGAGGAACGGCGAACCTACCGGGAGTTGAATGAGCGCGCCAACCGCCTGGCCAGATCCCTTGCCAGCCTTGGCCTGAGGAAGGGCGACCGCATCGCCACCCTTTCCTTTAACTCCCTTGAGCTCATGGAGGCCTACATCGCTCACCTGAAGATGGGAGCCATTACCGTCCCCCTGAATGCCTGGGGCACGGACAAAGAGATTCAACACCAGGCCGATTTCACCGGCTGCAAGATGCTCATTTTCCACCGGGACTTTCTGGAACGTGTGGAACGAATCCGCTCCTTTCTTCCGCAGGTCGAGGAATGGATTTTCATCGGAACCGGCCTGCCCTCCTTCGCCAGATCTTATGATAAATTGATCGACCAAAATTCTTCCACCGACTATCCCAGCGAGGTGCAAGAAGAAGATGAGGCTTTTATTCTTTTCACCGGCGGCACAACAGGCGTTCCCAAAGGGGCCGTTCTCACCCACAAGTCTCTGCTCTGGAACATCATTAACGTTACCACGGAAATTCAGAGTCCTACATTCGCAGATGTCATCTACTTTCCCATGCCCCTCTTCCATACCGCCGCTCTGAGCCGGTTTTTAGCCTACATGTATGCGGGAGGGACTTTTATCGTCAGCCGGGAATTCGACTCCCGGAAATGCTTAGAGATCATCCAGCGCGAACGCGTCACGGCTATGACCGGAAACCCTACAATATGGGGAGAGCTTCTCAAGGAAATGGACCGGGGAGAATATGACACCCGCTCCATGCGCATGTACCTCTCCTCCCAGGGAATTCTACATGAGGACATGCAGCAGGCCATTCAAACCCGGCTTTTTCCCAATGCGAAAACCTATGTCAGTTATGCCCTGACCGAAGCGTCACCCGGGGTAACGGTTCTCAAACCCGGGGACCGGCCCAAAGAGCCAGGGAGTGTGGGCAAGCCATACATGTCCACGGAAGTGCGTATTGTGGATGAAAATGATCAGGACCTTCCCACCGGGGAAGTTGGCGAAATCATCGTCAAAGGCCCCACCGTAATGAAGGAATATTTCCGAAACCCGGAAGAGACAGCCCAGACCACGCGGGGAGGATGGTTACACACCGGGGATTTGGGAAAGTATGACGTCGATGGATTCCTCTATTTCGTGGATCGAAAAAAAGACATGATCAAAAGCGGCGGCCTGAATATTTACTCCAAAGAAGTTGAAGAAGTTCTGTCCCGGCATCCCAAGATCGCTGAAGCAGTGGTCATCGGTGTACCGGATAAAAAATGGGGAGAGACCGTTAAGGCGGTTGTAGTCGTCAAAGAGGGAAACACCCTTTCTGAAGGAGAAGTAATCGATTTTTGCAAGCAACATTTGTCCAGCTATAAAAAACCCACCTCCGTGGCCTTCATGGATTCCCTCCCCAAGAGTAAGTTTGGCAGCAAGGTCCTCAAGCGCGAACTTCGTGAACGTTTTTTGAATTAATGGGGACACAGATTTTCGCAGATAACCGCAGATAATTATTTTCTTTTTGATTTATCCTGATAATCTGTGTTCATCCGTGTCCAAAAAGCAATTTCCTATACAATAAATTTGTTTTTAAGGAGCCGAAACGATGAAACATCCAATGTTTTCCGAAGAGCACGAGTTATTCAGGGATTCGGTGCGCAAGTTCGTGGAAAAAGAGTTAGCCCCTCATGCTGAGGAATGGGAAGAGGCCGAGGACTTTCCTAACAGTATTTTTACCCGCATGGGCGAGCTGGGCTATTTGGGCCTGCGTTATCCGGAAAAGTACGGGGGCCAGAATGGCGACTTCCTTTTTTCGGTCGTCCTGGCCGAGGAGCTCGGCCGCTGCGGCATGGGTTCCATCGGCATGGCTGTGGCTGTGCAGAGCGAGATGGCCACCCCGCCCATCTTCAAGTTAGGAACCGAAGAACAGAAGATGAAATATCTCCTTCCGGCCAACCAGGGGAAAAAGATTGCCTGCCTGGGCATCACTGAACCCAACGCCGGTTCAGACGTGGCCGCCATTCAGACCACGGCCAGGAGAGACGGCGACCATTGGGTCATCAACGGCCGGAAGATATTCATCACCAACGGCGCCCGGGCCGATTTCATTACTCTCATCGCCCGAACCGGCGAAAAAAAAGGATACCGGGGATTTTCTCTGTTCCTGGTGGATAAAGGGATGCCCGGCTTTACCTTGACGCGCAAGCTGAATAAGGTGGGCATGCGCTCTTCCGACACGGCGGAGTTTCTCTTTGAGGACTGCCGGGTGCCGGCGGACGCTCTCCTGGGGGAAGAAGGCAAAGGGTTTTACCATATCATGTGGGAATTGCAGGGAGAACGAATCATGGCCGCGGCCAATGCCGTGGCCAGGGCCCAGATGGCCTTTGAACTGGCCCGCAAATATTCTAAGGAAAGGGCTCAATTCGGAAAACCCCTGGCTCATTTCCAGGTGACCCGCCATCGACTGGCGGACATGGCTACGGAGATCGAAGCGGCCCGGCATCTTACTTATTACTGTGCCTGGCTTTTTCAGAACGGGGAGTACCCGGTCAAGGAAATCTCCATGGCCAAACTCTTTGCGGCGCAGATGGGTAACAGGGTGGCTGACGCCGCTCTGCAGATCTACGGAGGCTATGGCTATATGATGGAGTATCCGATTCAGCGTTACTGGCGGGATATCCGCTTAAGCCGGATCGGCGGCGGTACGGATGAAATCATGAAAGAAGTCATCGCCAATGAGCTCTTAGGGAGGATCAAGGAATAAACTTTCCTTATTCAGCTTTTCAACTTTGATGAACTCGTAAAAAGTCTGAAAATGCCCTTTTCCGTCATTCCGGCCCCGATTTTCATCGGGATAAACTCCAGCCGGAATCCAGTATTTTCAAATACTTATAAATACCCTGAACTCCGGTTTTCACCTGTCTGCCAGGCACAGGCAGGCCGGCGTGACGACTTTTTACGAGATCATCAACTTTATTCCGCCTCAGGCGGATCACTTTAGACACTTGACACTTATTGTATAGGAAATTCCTTTTTTAACTTTAGGCACTTAACTTGAAATTTGTACTTTGTATTGGAAGGCATCAGCTCCTGGCTTTATCCATTTTATAAATCTGGTAATATTTGGCAAACGGTTCGGTGACCTTGCGGGCATAGGAATAAGGGTCTTTCTTCCGGGCCACGACCTGTTCGATTACCTCGTCAAAGGTTATGTCGTATTTGAGCATTTTATGAATGTATTTGGAGATCTCTTCTTCGATCAAGTTGATAATCTCCTCGCGGGCCCGCAGGTTGCGTTTGCTCAAAAGACCATTTCCCTCCTTTAGAAATTTCCGGTGTTCAAAAATTTTCTCGCTCAGATCGGAGATCCCCTCCCCCATGGTGGCTATGGTCTTGAGGACAGGAGGCTTCCAGGGACCCGCCGCCTGGTTTAAGCCAAGCATCAGATTCAGTTCCATGGCCAGGCGGTCCGCTCCTTCCCGGTCGGCCTTGTTGACCACGAAAATATCCCCGATCTCCATGATCCCGGCTTTCAGGGCCTGGATTTCATCCCCCAGCCCGGGAACGGAAATAAGCAGGGTGGTGTCGGCGGTCCTGACAATGTCCACTTCATCCTGCCCAACTCCCACGGTTTCGATGAGGATAAAATCTTTCCCGCAGGCATCGAGTATTTTAATAGTATCGGCGGTGGCTTTGGATAAACCTCCAAGCATTCCGCGCGTAGCCATGGAGCGGACGAAAACCCCTTCATCACTGGCGATATCCTGCATGCGCAACCGGTCCCCTAAAAGAGCCCCGCCGGTGAAGGGGCTGGTGGGGTCAACGGCAACGATTCCCACAGTAAATTTTTTTTTCCGCAGCTCCTTGGTAATTTTATCGGTCAAAGTGCTCTTGCCCGAGCCCGGCGGGCCGGTAATTCCGACTACATAAGCCTGGCCGGTTCTGGGGTATAGTTGCTGTAAGGCTTCTACGGCGCCGGGCATCTCGTTTTCCACCATGGTGATCAACTTGGCCAGGGCCCGGACAGAGCCGGCAAGGGCTTCGCTCACTAAATCGGCGGCGTTCATCATCTTCGCTCTTCTTGCCTCAGGGCATCCCTTTTTCTTCGAGGACAACCAAAGCGTCGACGGCTATGGGCTTGTCGCCGAAAATAATCAACGGGTTCACATCCACTTCTTTTACGGCATCGAGTTCTAAGCCCAGTTTGCCGGCATTAATCAGCAGTGTAACCAGCAGATCCATGTCCACGGGGGGCATACCCCGAAATGAGTTAAGTACAGGAGCCCCTTTAATCTCCCTGGCCATCTCTACGGCATCCCGTTTCTCCAGAGGGGCGATGCGGAAGGAGACGTCTTTGAGGACTTCCGTGAAAATACCCCCCAATCCAAACATCACGCACGGGCCAAACTGGGCATCCCGGATCATGCCGATAACCAGTTCACGGGAACCCTTGACCATTTCCTGAACCAGTATCCCGTCCAAGGGAACACTGCCCGCCCGCTCTACAATTGCTTCGTAGGCCCTTTCCACTTCCTTTATACTGCGCCTATCTACTTCGATCAGCTTCTTTTCGGTCTTGTGGGCGATCTCCGGAGAACAGCCTTTGAGAACCACCGGCAACCCAATCTCCTTTGCGGCTTTCACGGCCGCGGATCGACTGTTAACCAATTTTTCCCGAACCACCGGGAAACCATATGCGCTGAGCAAACGCTTGGAATCGTACTCCGATAATGCTTTCTGCCCTTTTTTCAACGCTTCTTGAATTATGTCCATTCCTACCTCCACATGGCCATCAGTGCCTAGGTTTTTTCCGCGACCTTGCGCGTAAAAAGTGGCCCGCCTCAAGCGGGCAGCCAAAGTGCTTCAAATCCCCCCTAACCCCCCTTTTTTAAAGGGGGGATGGGGGAGATTTTCTAGTGCCAAGAAGTTTGATGATCTCGTAAAAAGTCGCGAAAGGGTCATTGCGAGCGAAAGCGAAGCAATCTCGTTTTTATAAGTGCCCGAAAAGACAAGATTGCTTCGTCGTCCCGCCAATGCAGAACTCCTCGCAATGACAGGAACAGGACTTTTTACGAATCCATCAAGTTTCCTTCTTACAAACATGTTTGTATTAATGAGGCGCTAAGCGCCTAAAAATATCTAACTCCATCCAGTTTCTAACAACCTTCCGGTGATTTGTCAAGAAATTCATCTGCTCCACCAGAATAAATATGGACAGGATTATGATCCCAGGGTTTGTTTTGATTGGGTTAGCTCTTCGGGTTTGCCCCTTTTTTCTCCAGGAATTCTTCATATTCTGCTGAGCTCAGCAAGTTTTCCAGCTCTTCGGGGTCGTCGATTTCCAAAACCGCCAGCCAGCCTTTTCCGTAGGGATCGTCATTGACCAAAGAAGGCTCTTCTTCCAAATCCTTATTGACCGAAACGACTTCTCCGCCCACCGGGCTGAAAAGTTCCGCTATCGTCTTCGAGGATTCCAGGGTACCGAATACGTCTCCCTGTTCAACCTGGAAACCTTCATCCGGAAGTTCCACGAAGAGAATCTCTCCCATTTCCTGTTGGGCAAAATCGGTAGCCCCGATGGTTCCTCGACTTCCTGAAACTCTTACCCAGGTATGGTCTTGGGTGTAATAGAGGTCTTTTGGATATTCCATATTCGTCCTCCTTTCTTACCCTTCCTTTAATTCTGCCTGCCGTCTAAAGAACAAAAAAGGATGGTTTCGTAAAAAGCCCATCTGCGGCGTTGCGGTTCACCCCCGCCCTGTTAGATCAAAAACTCCGCATTGAAAGTATAGGGCGTGGATTTAACTTCCAAGAGGAAGATTCATCTTGGGGTTTATCTAACAGGGTGAATCGTTGCAGCGTACCTGCAAGTACGCTTCACTCCTCAGGTTTTGCACGCCTTGCATCTGGAGCTTTTTACGAAACCATAGTCCTGATGCCTTTTTACGAGATCATCAAAAAAGAATCGGCTATTTAACGCGGGTGATGTATTCCCGCGTGCGCGTGTCAATACGCAAGACATCCCCTTCTTCCACAAAGAGCGGGACCTGCACCACTGCGCCGGATTCCAGGGTAGCGGGTTTGGTCGCTCCGGTGGCCGTGTCCCCGCGGATTCCCGGGTCAGACTTGATAACTTTTAATTCCACAAACATGGGCACTTCAATGTCGATGGGGCGTTTGTTATAGAAAAGAGCTTTGATCAAGATATTTTCTTTCAAAAAATCCTTACGATCCCCCAACTGATCTGGAGTCAGAAAAAGTTGATCGAAGGACTGGGTGTCCATAAAGTGGAACTCTCCTCCGGCTTCGTAAAGGAATTGCATTTCCCGCTCTTCCAGGTCGGGTTTATCCACCCGGTCCCCGGAGCGGAAAGTCTGGTCGATGACATTGCCGGTAATCAGGCTTTTCAGGCGAGTGCGCACGAAAGCCCCGCCTTTTCCCGGTTTGACGTGCTGGAAATCCACCATGATAAATGGTTCTCCGGCGATTTCAATTTTCAGGCCTTTGCGGAATTCTGACGTTGAATACACAATAAATACTCCTTAAATGATTTTCACCGCGAAGATCGCCGAGTCCGCGGAGATAAAAGAATTTAGCCAGAGAGGGCACAGTGCGGCATAGCCGCAACCAAAAGCTTATGGCCAATAGCTAATGGCTTAAGGTACTTAAAGACTTATTTGCTTAATAAAATTTCAAGAAATTGAACGTTAGTAGTACAGAGATCACAGAGTTCTAGAAACTAAAAAAATAGTGTCAGTTTAGAATTTTGAAAAAACCGCGGCAACGCATCTGTTTGGGTTCGGGGGCCAGGCCGGAACGCGCCGGAAGCATCGGTTGGGGTTCCCCTTGTCATCCGAGGATGAAAGCTTGTTTCCTCCGAAGGAGGCGGGAGTATTTTCCCCGCCCCATATGCGGAGATATAAGCGCCTTATGATTCCAAGCGTTCCGCTCTGACCCCCGGCCCCTGGAACCCCTTGGCCTTTACAACACACCTTTTTTCAAAGAGCTAAAGTGTTACGAAAAAAGGAATTTCCTATACAATAAATTTAGCGAACCAGGATGTTTTCTTCAAGGTCTTTCGAAAGGCCGGTCAACTTTTCGCACCCCTGCCCGGTAACCCGCACGATATCCTCCAAACGAACGCCTCCCCAGCCGGGAATATAAATCCCTGGTTCTACTGTAAAGACCATCCCTTCTTGGGCAACCCCCCGGGCTTTGGGGGATATGCTGGGCGCTTCATGAACGGCCAGGCCGATTCCGTGGCCCGTTCCATGCCCGAAATATTTTCCAAACCCTGCCCGAACAATGAACTCCCGGGCCGCAGCGTCGATCCTGCGAAAACTCACCCCCGGGCGAATGGCCTTTAACGCCTTTTCTTGAGCCCGGCGGACTATTTCATAGATTTTTCGCTGCTGGGCATCTGGCTTCCCCAGGATCAAGGTCATGGTTTCATCGGAGTGATAACCCTGAAAACACGCGCCGAAATCCACCACAACCGTCTCACCCTTTTGCAGCGGCTTATCCGAGGCGACTCCGTGGGGAAGGGCTGCCCGCGGGCCGGAAGCCACAACTGTGTTGAAGGCCGGCTGATGGCTGCCCCGGCGGATCAGGCGGCATTCTAAATTTTCAGCCACCATTCTTTCCCGAACTCCTGGCTTTATTCCGGACAAAGTGTCTGTAAAACTGCCGGAAGCTATCCGGATAGCCCGACGAATTTTTTCCAGCTCTTCGGCGCCCTTATACACCCTCAGGCTGCCAATTTCCTTAGCGAGGGGAACGAAGGAGATGCGGGGTAATTTCTCCTGCAACTTCCGGTAATCCTCATAGGTAATGGCGTTTGACTCGATGCCTAAACGCTTGATGCCTAAAGCTCCCAGGAACCGGGCCAAACCCTCAATTTTTTGTTTGTATTTTTTAAAGTTAGCATCATGAATCTCTTCCCTGGCTTGCTCCTCGTAACGGGAATCGGACAGGAAGGTGCGCTCCTGTCCGGAAATGACCAGGACTCCGTCGCTCCCTGAAAAACCACACAGGTAACGAATGTTTTCCAAACTTAAAAAAAGGATCGCTTCAACTTTAGCCCGATGCATGATCCGGGAAATGGACTGCTGATTCATACTTGTTTCTGCTCCTGCCAACGGCCAGAAGTTCTACTATATGTTTTTTAAATTAAAATTAGCCACAGAGGGCACAGAGATCACAGAGTTTTAAAACCATGATTAAGAAAAAGTAAAGAATATGTCAAACGTCTAAAGTGATCCAACTTCAGGCTACACTAAAGTTGAAAATAAAATTCCTATACAATCAGGTTGAAACCGGTTCCTCTTTGGAAGAAACCACGGCCAACCAACGTTCCAGTCTGTTTATAATCCTCTGGCGCGATGCGCCTCTTCGTTCCGCCTCCAGACGTTTTTGCAGTGTTTCATATTTTTCTTTCACCTGGATATTTTCAGGTTCCCGGGAAAGGATCTCCTTATATATGGATAGGGCTTTCTCCGGATGCCCTTGCTTGATGTAGATTTCAGCCAGAGTATCGGTTTGAATGGCCTGTTTGGCCTCTTTTTCTGTAAAAGATTTTCGCTCTTCCGCGGTATCTTCCTGAGAATCCGGCGGAGTGGGCGCCAAAGCAGGTCTGATTTTTTGCTGCATTAAATCCAGTTCTAACGGGGTCATCCCCCTTTTCGGCTTCTCTTCTTCGGCGGGGAAATATAACGCTTTCCTGAGCGCCTCTAAAGCCCGGTCTATGTTTTTTTCCTGCAGATAAACCTGGCTCAACAGCTTATATACGGATAGGCATTCCTCGATTCCTTCGGCCACCTTTTCCAATTCTCCCTTGGCCTCAGCAACCATGCCTTTCTCCAAATAACATCTGCCCAGAATCAAGCGGCCCCGGAGAGCATCCGGATTTCTCCCCAGACCCTTCCGGCAGGCATCGATGGCCTCGTCATAACGTCCCTGCAAGCGATAAGCTTCGGCTAGTTGGCTAAAAAGGGGCGAGTTGGCCACTGCCTCCAACGCCTCTTCACGGCCGTCTAAAATATTTTCATCCCTGGGCAGGTTATCTTTTTCCATAATTAATTTTTCCAGTGTGATTTTTTTCCTTTAAGAATTTGCCGGATCCGGGCCAAATTCTCTAAATCATCCTTTGAATTATTTTTGGGTGTTTCCAGGATCATGGGCACCCTCTGAAAAGAAGGGCAGCGGAGCAAGGCATGGAACCCTGAAAGCCCGATTTTTCCCTGGCCGATATGTTCATGGCGGTCAAGGTGGGAGCCGAGTTCTCCCGAACAATCGTTCAGATGCAGCAAGGATAGCCGCTGCCAGCCGATTGTGCGCTTGATTTCTTCCGCAAGCGAACGGGCTTCTGGAGGAGTCCGAAAATCATAGCCGGCGGCATAGGCATGACCGGAATCTAAGCAGACCCTAAGCCGCCCATCATCCTCACCTACCCTTTCGATAATTTCCTTAAGCTCCTCCAGGCCCACTCCGATAGAATGTCCTGCGCCTGCGCTATTTTCCAGCAGGAGGGAAACCGCAGATGGTTGCCGCAGCACAATCTTCAAGGCCTCGACCACCCGTTCCACCCCAAAAGCCTTGCTTTTCTCCTTGGCGCTGCCCAGGTGGGTGACCACGTAGCGGGCTCCCAACTGATCGGCTCTTTGGACATCCAGAATCAAAGCCCGGATGGAGCGCTGATACAAGCGCTCTTCCGGCGACGCCAGGTTAAGGAGATAGGGCGTATGCACCACGATCGGGTCAATATCCCATTTTTCAGCGGCCTCCTGAAAAGCGGCAATCGACCGCGAAGAAAGGGGTGAAGTCTTCCACCCCCGGGGATTGCGGGAGAAAACCTGCATGGCCGAACAACCCAATTCCCGCGCCCGGTCAATGGCTTTTTCCATCCCCCCAGAGATCGAAACATGAACCCCTAACCGGATGGGGAATACAGCCATATCTTTTCTGCCCATTCTGAAAATGATTTATCTTGAAGCTCTTGCAAAAGTCTTAAACACCGTCATTCCCGCGAAAGCAGAGATTTTAATGGCACAGTTTATTTTACGTTTAGGCCGTCTCTTTCTATTTACCCTGAGAATTACGCCGAAATTATGTCCAATTAATTAGAGTCTGTTTATAAACTGCCGATTTTTTGAAAGAGCCAGCGTGTCGAATTGGTCGGCTCAGATAAGTTAACAATATTTTATATCCAAGAACGGCTTCAATGAGTCCCGAGGCGAAAAATGCTCGGATCTGGACGCACCTCTACTTTCGGCTTCTCTATTCGTCACATTCTGAGTAAAATTATTGAGGCTGAGGCATT
>Ga0194125_10000342_pt1 | contig 77394 bp, 53 predicted proteins | sample TA2KigC250mmetaG_FD_148626 | JGI IMG/M metagenome (GOLD analysis project Ga0194125, IMG submission 148626) | Freshwater microbial communities from Lake Tanganyika, Tanzania - TA2015034 Kigoma Deep Cast 250m | ecosystem: Environmental > Aquatic > Freshwater > Lake | place: Tanzania: Lake...
GAACCGATACTCCAAACTTCGAGTTGGTTTCCTTCGGGCAGCCGCGGGACTTGGGCTGGCCCTGGTCATCCTGGGCAGCCTGGCGACGGCGTTGGCGGCCCAGGCTCTCTGGAGCCGCGCAGCGTTGGCAGGCCAACCCGTCCGGTGGGTGGCTGCGGCGCCCGCGAACCCTGACCTGGTCTATGCCGGCGTGGATAGTCTGGGGGTGTACCTCAGCACAGACGGCGGTCGCGCCTGGACGCGGCTGCCCACCGAGGGCCTGACTGATCTTTCAGTGCAGGTCGTCGCGGTGTGTCCGTCCGGCGCGGTCTATGCGGGCGCTTGGGGCGGCGGCGTGTTTCGCTACCAGGGGAACTCCTGGACAGCCGCCAGCGCGGGCCTGGGCGAGACGTACATCACGGCGCTGGAGTGCGACGCGCAGGGCGTCGTGTTCGCCGGCACGTATAGCCGAGGCGTCTATCGGTCAGCCAACAGCGGCGAGGGGTGGGAAGAGGCGTCGGCTGGCCTGGGCAGCCCGGAGGTGCTCGTTTTGCGCGCGGGGGCTGGCCCGCTTCTTGCCGGCACGATGGAAGGCGCGTTCAGATCGGCGGACGGCGGCGCCTCGTGGACCGCGAGCGGCCTGGCCGGACACGCTGTCTTCGACATCGCATTCGATTTCGCTCTGCCTGAACGCCTGTGGGCTGCGACCGTCACGCAGGGGGTCTGGGCCTCGACCGATGGCGGCGGAACCTGGCAGTCGGTCGGCAACCCGCTGTTGGCGTATACCATCGCGCGCGATGGCGCGGGAAACCTCTATGCAGGCACGCGCAACGCGGGCGCGTTTCGTTTTGAGGCCGGCCAGTGGATGCCTGAAGACCTGGGGGCCAGCCGGGTCTACTGCATGAGGCTGGTGGGCAGCGAGCGCAGCCGATTGGCGGCCGGAACCATAGACGGGCTGTGGACGCGGCAGGGAGCGCCCCCGCCTACGCCCACGCCGACCGCCACCTCTACCTCGACGCCAAGTCCATCCCCCTCGCCAACGGCCACCCAGCCGCCCACTCCTGGCGTGCTCGTCGCGCTGCGGCGAGCGCCGGCCGGACCTGTCGCCCCTGGGGACGAGATCACCTACTTCATTGACTACCAGGTGGTCGGCGCGGGCGTGGCAAGGAGCGTCGTCTTCACCAATGCCGTGCCCAGCCACACCGAGCGGATAGTGGCCCGCGGCCATTCGGAGCGGGACGGCGCTACGGTCACCTGGCTCTTCGACGATCTGGAGGCGGGGAGTTCCGGCACGCTTTCGTATCAGGTGCGCGTTGTCGAGCCCACTGTGGCGCCGCCGATCACGCCGACGCTCGAGCCGACTGTGACGCCGACCGCCACACCGATAGAAATACTGACCGTCAAAGCGATAGTCACCCCGACTATCACCCCGACGCCGACCGAAGCTGCGATTCAAGATCGGAGCTCCAGCGCCAGACAAGACTCGCCGCAACGCGGAGATGCGGCCCAGGTGATCGTGGTCAATGAGGGCGTGTATGTCACCTGGTTGCACAATGATCGTTTGTATGAGGTGCGATCCAACATCGTCCTCAACGGACAGCTTCTTGTTTTCCCGGTGATCTACCAATGGACGCTACGCTGATCCTGGCTTCCCAATCGCCGCGGCGCCAGGAGTTGTTGGCTGCCCTGGGATTGGCTTTCAGCATCGAGGTCGCGGACGTGGACGAAACCCCATGGCCCGCTGAAGCGGCCGATGACATGGTGATCCGCTTGAGCCGCGCCAAAGTGACGGCCGTAGCTGCGCGGCGGCCAACTGCGATCGTTTTGGCGGCCGATACCACGGTTGCGCTCAACGGTGCACTGCTGGGCAAACCGACCGATGCGGCCGAAGCGACGGCGATGCTGCGCGCGCTGCGCGGCAGCGTGCACCAGGTCTACACCGCGGTCAGCGTGGGGCGCAACAGCGTAGTGACCTGTGCGTTATCGCGCAGCGATGTCTGGATGCGATCGTACAGCGATCGGGAGCTTGCGGCCTACGTTGCCACGGGCGACCCGCTGGACAAGGCGGGCGCCTACGCCATTCAGCATCCCACTTTTGCACCGGTGGAGCGTTGGGAGGGCTGCTTTGCAGGGATCATGGGGTTGCCGTTGGGCATCGCGGCTGATCTGCTGGCCGCAGTCGCCGTGCCCATGATCAGCGATGTGGCGCAGGTCTGCGAGACGATGAGCGGCGGCCCGTGCTGCCTGCGGCGCTGCCCGCGGCATGGGCGACTGGCCTGAAAATCGCCTGCCCGCCGCTCTGGTCTCGAGGCTGTGCGAAGCCTCCTTTAGGATCAGCCGGTTTCTGCCGCCGACCACCAAACCGGCTAAAGCCTCCAAACCGGGACATTTCTCCACGGGCCGTGGCGCCGCGGCCGGCATGGGCGACTGGCCTGAAAACCGCTCACCAAGCGCCGGCGCTTGGCGGGTTTGTGAGCCGCTGCTATCGCTTTTCGCACACCTCCAGGTTGATCTGATCCACGAAGAAGGCCGTGGTGTTGCTCTGATCGTTGTTGGCGCGGAAGTGGAGCTGGAGCGTCTGCCCGGCGAAGCTGTCCAGGTTGAACGAAGAAGTGTACCAGTACGGGTGCGCATCCCGGTTGTCGAGGGTCTGCACCGTGCTCAGCAGTTCTCCTGTGGCAGACCGGAGCTCTACGGTAAGGGTGTCGTGGCGGCGGCCATCCGTCTCGGTCGTCACCACCGCCCACGCAAAACTCAGGTTGACGGTCGCCCACGGCTTGATAGACATCGCCTGATATACATCGTCCTCGATGTTCCAGCCCCGTCCCATGTAGAGGCAGTACGTACCCGCCATGCAGCCGTTGTTCATCAGGGTCACAAACTGCGTCGCGGTCCAAGGCGCCAGGTCGCCGCTTTCGAAGCCGCCATTCTCCACAGCATTGTGGCACGTGACCCCCACCGACTGGCCCGATTGAAACTGCGGGCCGCCGATCGCCGGCAGATGGCTGCGTGCGCCGGGGATCAGCAGGTCGCGACCGAACCGGTTGTTGTCCGGTATCGGGTCGTTGACGCCGGCAGGCAGCGCGATCTCGGCCACGAGCGCGTGGAGGCCAATCGCTGGCGCATCCCAGGCGATCACGACTTCCCGCTGGCTGCCGGCGCTCAGCTCGCCGAGGGTCGCCTTGGCAAGCAACTGCGCGTTGTCCCAGAAGCGAACCTGGGCGCCTGCCACTGACATGCCGGCCAGATTCCGCACCGTGGCGACGAGGGACCGGCTTGACCCGGGGCTGCCGCCGTTCTGGGCATTGGTCTGGCCTTCGCGCACCTCCAGCGATTCCAGGTGAAGATCGGCGCGCGGTTCGATGAACACGCGATTGTCGCTTTCGTTGGCTTCTTTCACCGCATCGTCTGGGTCCACGATCACCCTGACGCGCCATTGGCCGCCTACTGGTCGCTGCCAGATCGCTTCGACGAGCGCGTTGCCCTCATAGCGCGCGGGCATCCCGTTCACCACTTGGGAATGGATCAGTTGGCCATTGCCGTCTTCGATCAGCACGCGGAACGCCTGCGCCACAGCCGTGTTGCCCCGATTCTGGATCATCGCGCGCAGGCGGACCGATTCGGTAGCGCCATCCGTTGCGGCTGTCGCGGCCGGAAGCTCTTGCACGCGCGCCACGACCAGGTTGCTGTAGGGCCGGCGCAGAGGCGTCGCCAGGTCGGCGAACGCCTGGCCCAGGGGTCGCATCTGCCGCGTGGCGGGATCCATCAGACCGGCGATGGTGTTGCCGGCGTTGTTGTAGTTCGTGTCGTCCAGGCTATACCACATCCAACGCTGCACCAGGTGGTTGTCGTCGGCCGGATAACCGGTGTTCGGGTCGCTGGCGGTCAGCATCCAGTTCGCGGTGTTCACGAAGAAGTTGCGCACGCGCGTCAGATCGAAACCGGAGCTTTCGGGGAAGAGGATGCCGTATTCGGTGATGATCAGCGGCCGCTCCCGATAGCCGTTGTCGGCCATCCACCGGCGCATCGCGGTCACGTGCTCCTGGAAGATCGTCAGGCTGTCGTGATCGTTGAACGGATAGGTGGCCGCGCGCGCGCCGTAGTAGCCCGGCGGGATGCCGCAACCCCACTGGCCAGGCGTTTCCTGCAGAACGTAGTTGTGGATGTTCCACACATCGGCCGGCAACGGGCCGCCGTACAGTTGCCGATAGGCCGCCAGCGTGGCCGACAGCCAGCCCAGGCGCAGCGGCGTCGGCTGCACGATGCCGCCGGCCGCCACCTGGGCCGTCGGATCGGCCGCTTTGATTGCGAAGTATGCCTCGCGATACTGCGCGGCGTATTGGGTGGGGGTCACGTTGTCTTGCGCGAACATGTCCGGCTCGTTGCCGATGATCCACAGCCCGCCTGGATCCGCGTCGGCGATGCGTTGGACGGTCGCGCGGTCAAGCGCCAGCCCCTCCGGCAGAACGCGGACCACATGCGCGGCCAATGCGCCGGCCGGATGCGAGGCGTTGAGCGCCAGCGACCAGTTCTGATACCAGCCGGCATTGAGGGGCGCTACGTTGTAGTTGTCAATGCCGTAAAGCACACCGTATCCGAAACGCTCATTGGGCGAAGGAAAAAGCGCGGTCGCGCCGGTCGGAGGCGCATCGGCGCTCGCGTGGCGGCCGGCCCACGCGCCGATCGCCAACCAGAGAATCAACCCAATGCGCAATACCAGATCCAAACGATGTTTCATGCTTATACCTCCCAGTATATTATGAGCCGTCAGATTTCCGAAGTCTGTCCTTCCCACCAGGCGCCAGGCATCCTCTCAGGTGCCTGGCGCCTGGTGGGCTTCAAACTAGAATACTTGCACAGCTATTGTACCACACACTATGCACGGAGGTCTATAGGAGCAAAGCACCAACGGCGAGCGGCTTGCCAATTCTGGGTTGATCCTGTAATATTCGAGTAGAATTCCTCTTTGGAGCGATCATGTACGATGACATCCTCGCCGGGCTGAACCCGGCGCAGCGGGAAGCGGTTACGACCGTGGAGGGGCCGGTGCTGGTGCTGGCCGGGCCAGGCTCTGGCAAGACGCGCGTGTTGGCGCATCGCGTGGCCTATCTGCTGCGCGCTGTCGCCGCGCACCCGCGCACGATCATGGCCGTGACCTTCACCAACAAGGCCGCACAGGAGATGCGCGAGCGGATCAATCGCTTGCTGGGCGAGAGCGTACCCACGAGCACCGGCTGGCGCGGGCTGACCATCGGCACGTTCCACAGCATTTGCGCGCGCATTCTGCGCCAGGAGGCGCCCGCCGCACGGCTGAGCCCCAACTACGTCATCTTCGACGACGGCGAGCAGTTGACCGCGGTCAAGCAGACCCTGCGTGATCTCAAGCTGGACGAGAAGCTATATCGGCCCGAGGCTATGCGCTCGGCGATCTCCACGGCCAAGAACGAGCTGATCCGACCTGAGCAGTTCGAGGCCGACACCTACTGGGCTGAAGTGGCGCGTCGCGTCTACACCCGCTACGAAGAGTTGATGGCCGCTAACGCCGCGCTCGACTTCGATGACCTCCTCTGCCGCACGGTGTATCTGTTTCGCGATGAACCTGTCGTCGCGCAGCGCTATCAGGATCGCTATCACTTCGTCCTGGTGGATGAATTCCAGGATACCAATACAGCGCAGTATGAGCTGACCCGTCTGCTTGCAGGCCGCCGGCGCAACCTCTTTGCCGTCGGCGATGAGGACCAGTCCATTTACGCCTTTCGCGGCGCGGATTATCGCAATGTGATGCGGTTTCGCGAGGACTTCCCGGAAGTGAAAGTCGTGCTGTTGGAGCAGAACTACCGCTCCACACAGACGATCCTCGACGCCGCGAACACGATCATCGCGCGCAACGTGCATCGCACCCCGAAGAAGCTGCGCACCGACCGCGGCCACGGGCTGGACGTGACAGTTCACGAGGCGTATGATGAGTCGGATGAGGCGAACTACGTGGTGAACACGATCCGGCGGCTGGTCGGTCAGGGAGAGGCGAAGCTGTCCGATTGCGCGGTGATGTACCGCACCAACGCGCAATCGCGGCCTCTGGAGGACGCCTTCGTATCTTGGGGCATTCCCTACCGGCTGGTGGGGGGCACGCGTTTCTACCAGCGCAAGGAGATCAAAGACGCGCTGGCCTACCTGCGGCTGGTGCACAATCCCGCCGACAACCTCAGCCTGACGCGTATCATCAACGCGCCGCCGCGGGGCATCGGCGAGAAGACGGTCAGCGCGCTGGCCAGTTGGAGCGCCGGGCTGGGCGTCTCGATGGCTGGAGGGTTGGCGCTGGTGGCCGGCGACCTGCAGAGTCCCACCCTGCCGGCGGAGATCATCGCACTCCATGCCAGGCCGCCTGAGCGTTCCAACGCCTCTGCTCAGGATCAGCCCTTCGGCCGCGCCGCACAACGTGCGTTGACAACCTTCTATCGCGGCCTGGCCGGCTGGCTGGCGGCGAAGGACGGCTTGACCGTGGCCGGTTTGCTGGACAAGATCGTGGAGGAGGCCGGCTATGCCACCTGGCTGCGCGACGGCACCGAGGAAGGGGAAGATCGCTGGGAGAATCTGCAGGAACTGCGCAGCGTGGCCGCGCACTACGATGAATTCCCGCCTGAGCTGCGCCTGACCGCCTTCCTGGAAGAGGTCGCGCTGGTCTCGGACCAGGATGAGCTGGCCGAGGAGAGTGACCGGGCCACCCTGTTGACGCTGCATACCGCCAAGGGGCTGGAGTTTCCGGTGGTCTTCATGGTCGGGTTGGAGGAGAACATCCTGCCGCACAGCCGCAGCAAGGAGGATCCTGACCAACTGGAGGAAGAGCGCCGCCTGATGTATGTCGGCGTGACGCGCGCCAGGGATCGCCTCTATCTGGCGCGCGCGTTCCGGCGCACTATCTGGGGCCGCAGCGAGGTCAATGAGCCCTCGCGCTTCTTGCGGGATCTTCAGAAGGCGCAGCGCGGGATGCTGAGAGACGAAGCACGCGCCGCGCAGAATACAGAACCCAGGACCAACGAAAATGGACAGGCGACCCGCGACAACCTGAAGGCAAGGGACGACGGACGATCGTTGCCGGTCATGCCATCCCCGCTCCGCCAGCCGCAACCGGCGCCCCGTGCACCACAGCCCGCCAACCACAGCGCCCTAACCGCCGATCGCCAGCCGCAGTTCAAGCCCGGCAATCGCGTGGATCATGGCCTGTTCGGGCAGGGGATCGTGCTCAAGTCGGAGCTGACCGCAGACGACGAGGAAGTGACGGTGGCCTTTGCCGGGAAGGGCACGAAGACGTTGCTGGTGGGGTTTGCGAAACTGAAGAAGATCAGCTAGAGACTACCCCTTTCTGGCCTTCTACGGTATAATTGTTCTTGTGTGTCGTGACGACCACTATCTCAATCTCACGGAGGATATTTCGATGGCAGCGATAATCAACTTCCTGACGAGTGCCGGGGTCATCATCCTGGCATTGCTCGCGCTGGCAAGTTCGGCGATCAAGGTCGTGCAAGAATACGAGCGCGGCGTGATCTTCCGTCTGGGTCGGCTTGTTGGTCCGCGCGGCCCCGGCCTGTTCCTCATCATCCCGTTCATTGACCGGATGGTGAAGGTGGATTTGCGCGTCGTCACCCTGGACATCCCGTCCCAGGAGGCGATCACCAAAGATAACGTGACCGTCAAGGTCAACGCAGTGGCCTATTTCCGTGTCGTGGATCCCGCCAACGCCATCGTGCGAGTGGAGGATTTCCGCCGCGCCACCTGGCAGATCGCGCAGACCAGTCTGCGGTCAGTGTTGGGCCAGTCGGACTTGGATGAGCTGTTGATCCATCGGGACGAGATCAACCAGAAGCTCCAGCAGATCATTGATGAGCAGACCGAGCCGTGGGGCATCAAGGTCAGCATCGTCGAGGTCAAGGATGTGGAGCTGCCCGATACGCTGAAGCGCGCAATGGCTCGCCAGGCCGAAGCCGAGCGCGAGAAGCGCGCCAAGATCATCCATGCTGAAGGCGAGTTCATCGCCTCGCAGACCCTGAAGGATGCCGCCTCGGTCATCGCCCAAGAGCCAGCGACGATCCAGCTTCGCTATCTGCAAACTCTCACCGAGATCGCCGTGGAAAAGAACTCGACGATCATCTTCCCTGTGCCGCTCGATTTCCTCAAGGCCTTTGGGAGCATCGCGAAGCCAGCGCCCGAGGAGTCTGCTGCATAGGCTGTTGATGGGAGCGTCGGCCGGTGGAGGAGTGACTGAGCGTGGTGTGAGACGGGGGAGGGTCAGTCGTGAACGCCCTGAAGGGGATACGCGGCTACATCGGACTCTCGTTGGCGTGGCTGGCGGTGCTGGCCGGCGCTCTGTTCGTCAGTCGCCAACCCTCTGGCCAACCCATCGAGATTGCGCCGGCCCCGACCGCGCTCCCGACTGCGACGCCTGCGCCCATGTCAACGCGCGGCCCCTTGCGCGTTGACGTGAGCGGCGCGGTGCGCTCGCCTGGCGTCTACAGTCTGCCCGCGGGCGCGATCGTTGCAGATGCGCTCGCGGCCGCAGGCGGGCCAGCGACCGATGCAGATCTCGACCGCCTCAACAAGGCCACGCCGCTGCAAGATGGTATGCAGGTCCACGTGCCGCGCGTCGCTCAAGCGGGCCCGACTCCTCCAACCCTCTCCACAGCCGCCGCGCCTGCGGCAGCCTCGCCGACGAAAAGCGCAGGCGGCGCGGCGACGCATCTGATCAACATCAACACCGCCACGCTGGAGGAGTTGGATACGTTGCCCGGCATCGGCCCCGCGACCGCCCAGAAAATCGTCGAAGGCCGGCCCTACGCTGCGGTGGATGACTTGCTGCGCGTGAAGGGGATTGGCCAGGCCACTTTCGAGAAGCTGCGAGATCTCGTGACGGTGCGGTAGGGGATCCCCGAACGGTTCAGGTTATTTCTATCCTGGTTTTCTGAGAAATGGTAATCTCGCTCACTGGCGGCTACGGCGAGCCGTAGTACCCTGCAATCAGATTCTTCCTCCTCCTTTGCGCACGAACGCCGGGGCCCCAGCAACCCCGGCGTTCGTGTTTAACTGACAGGACTTACGCAGTGGCGCCGAAAACCAGCCACGAATGACACGAATTGACACGAAAATGGGTTGACCAGGCGGCTGAATTCGTGAAATTCGTGCAATTCGTGGCTACTCCGCACGGCACTGCGTAACTCCTGTAACTGAGAATCGCCCACGTGCCAGGCATCCTCTCAGGCGCCTGGCGCGTGGGCGGTTTTCGGGACAGTCGCCCATGCCGTGTGCGGCGCCAGTGCGAAGCCTCCCCGTGGGACGGCGCATGAAAACGTTCGTCGTAACGACTTCAGTCGTTCGGCGCGGGCCACGGCGACTAAAGTCGCTACTACGAACCCGCCCATTTGCAGGACAGTTTCCTCAAGAACTGTTCGCCCGCGGCCGCGACGACCGCGGACTGTTCCACCAGGACCATGTGGCCGCCGCCGGGCACGATGACGAGCTCTGCGCCCCGGATGTGCTCGGCCAGATAGCGGCTGTACTTCACAGGGGTCATCTGATCCGCTTCCCCGCAGATGACCAGCGTGGGCAGGGCAAGGCTGGCGAGATCGGCCCGCCGATCGAAGGCATCGCACGCGAGGAAATCGCCGTGGGCGATCAGTGGATCCACCTCGCGCAAGCGACGCCGGTAGACCTGCAACGTGTTGGCATTGACGTGCTCGCCGTGCGCCCAAGTCGCCAGCAGCTCGACTGTGGCGTCGAAATCGGTCAGGATGCCCTGGAGAAGTTGTGGGGCCACGCGCAGCCTGGCGCCCGAGCTCACCAACACCAGTCCGGCCAGTTCCGCAGGATAGCGCAGCGCCAACTCCAGGCCAATCGCGCCGCCCATCGAGTGGCCGCAGATCACATAGGGCGTCAGCCCCAGCGCACGGCCGAATTCGCGCACGACTTCTGCGTACGCGGCGATCGCGGTCCGGCCGCGGCCGCCTGAACGACCGTGCCCTGGCAGATCGAGCGCACAGACAAGCCGGCCAGGCGCCCGGCGCAACGCGGTCGGCCAGTGCATCAGATTACCGCCCGCGCCATGGACCAGCACGAGCGCCGGCCCGCCTCGCTGCGCCGCAGCGCCATGCAATTGATAGTGGAGCTTCTCTCCGCCGACAACGATGCCAGGCATGAACTATACTTCCGCATCTCGCTTGACGCTCGACGTTTGGCGCTCGACGCTTCACGCTCGACTTTTGACGTTTCACGTCTCACGTCTCACATCCTCAATCGCATCTCTCAGCATCCCCGCGGTTTCGCGCAACGTCTGCGGGATCACGCGCACATCGGCGAACAGCGGCATGAAGTTCGTATCGCCTGCCCAGCGCGGTACGACGTGCAGGTGAACGTGATCCAGCACCCCCGCGCCTGCCACCTTGCCGATATTGAGCCCGATGTTGAAGCCGGCAGGCTTGAGACATCTCCGCAGGCTGCGCATGCTCAACGTGGTCAAGGCCATGATCTCAGCCAGTTCTGCCGCGGTCAGGTCTTCCAGTGAAGCCGCATGCCGATACGGCACGGCCATCAAGTGGCCGTTGTTATACGGATACTTGTTCAGCACCAGGAACCCCAACTCGCCCCGGTGCAGGATCAGCGTCTCATCGCCATCTGCTGTCGCCAGCATCTCGCAGAAGATACAGCCGGCCTGCTTGTCGCTCAAGATATACTCCATGCGCCAGGGGGTCCAGAGATGCTCCATCCTTGAGCCTCCATTACCGGCCCAGTACTCGCAACGCCTCCGCCGCCACGCGCTCGGCAGTGATTCCCAGGTGGGCCATCACGGCCGGGCCTTTGCCCGATTCGCCGAAACGGTTGATGCCGACGGCCGCGCCCGCGAGGCCGACATAACGCTCCCATCCGAGGGTAACGCCTGCTTCCACCGAGACACGCGCGGCGACCGAGCGCGGCAAGACCTTTTCGCGATAGGCTGCATCTTGGGCTTCGAAGAGATCCCAACTGGGCATGGAGACGACGCGCGCCTGCACGCCCCGGGCCGCCAGCAGCTCGCGCGCAGCCAGGGCCACCGCAACCTCGGACCCCGCGCCGATCAGGATCACGGCTGGTTTGCCATCTGGCGCATCCGCCAGGACATAGGCGCCCTTCGCCAGGTCCTCGAGCGCGCCCGCGCCGGGAAGCACGGGAAGCGCCTGCCGGGTGAGCAGCAGCGCCACGGGCCGGTCGCGCTGGGTGAGAGCGTAGCGCCACGCAGCGGCCGTCTCGTTGGCGTCGGCCGGCCGGATGACGGTCAGGTTTGGGATGGCGCGCAGGCTGGCCATGTGCTCCACCGGCTGGTGTGTCGGCCCATCTTCGCCCACGCCTACGCTGTCGTGCGTCCACACGAAGATGACCGGTGCGCGCATGATCGCGGCCACGCGCACGGCCCCGCGCATGTAGTCGGAGAAGACCAGGAAGGTGCCGCCATAGGGGATGATGCCGCCATGCAGCGCCAGACCGTTCAGCATGGCGCCCATCGCATGTTCGCGGATGCCGAAACGGATGTAGCGGCCGCCGAACTCGCCGGCCGCGATGTCAACCGCGCCCTTGAACCGCGTGTTGTTGGAGGGGGTCAGATCGGCCGAGCCGCCCATCAGGCTTGGGATGCGCGGCGCGATCGCGTCGAGCACTTTGCCCGAAGCCGCGCGCGTGGCCAGCTTCTCGCCCGGCTTCCAGAACGGCAGTGCGGCGTCCCAGCCGGCAGGCGGTTGGCCGGCCAAAGCCTGCTGGAAGGTCGCGGCCAACTCGGGATGCTCCATGGCATAGCGGGCCAGGAGATCGTTCCATCCGGCCTGCCGTTCGGCGCCGTCCGCCAGCGCGCTGCGCCAGCGCGCCAACACCTCATCCGGGGTCCAGAACTGTTCGTCAGGCGGCAGGCCGAGCGCCTGCTTGGTCAGCCGCACCTCTTCGACGCCGAGCGGCGCGCCGTGCGCCTCGGCCGTGTCCTGCATGTTGGGGCTGCCGTAGGCGATGTGCGACCGACAGATGATCAGCGACGGCCGATCGGAGACCGACTGCGCCGCGCGCAGCGCCGCATCAATGGCCGGCATGTCATAGGCATCCACCTCCTGGACGTGCCAGCCGTAGGCCGCGAAGCGCCGCGGCGCGTCGTCGCTGTACGAAAGGGAGGTCGGGCCGTCAATGCTGATCCCGTTGTCGTCGTAGAGATAGATCAGCTTGCCCAGCTTCAGATGTCCGGCCAGCGAGGCCGCCTCGTGGCTGATCCCTTCCTCCAGGTCGCCGTCGCTGACGATGGCGTAGGTGTAGTGATCCACGAGGGGAAAGCCGGGCCGGTTGAAGGTCGCGGCCAGGAACGCCTCGGCCAGCGCCATGCCGACGCCAGTGGCGAAACCCTGCCCCAACGGGCCGGTCGTGGTCTCGACGCCGGGCGTCACGCCATACTCCGGGTGGCCAGGGGTGCGGCTGCCGAGCTGGCGGAACTGCTTGAGCTGCTCCATCGGCAGATCATAGCCGGCCAGGTGCAGCAGGCTGTAGATCAGCATGGAGCCGTGCCCAGCAGAGAGGATGAAACGGTCGCGGTTGAACCACCGGGGATCGGCCGGGTTGTGGCGCAGGAAGCGCGTCCACAAGACGTGGGCCACGGTGGCCATGCCCATCGGCATGCCCGGATGCCCGGAATCTGCGCGTTGCACGCCATCCATCGCCAGGCCGCGAATCACGTTGGCCGCGAGGAGGTCGGTGGCGTCGTAGGGAAGGGGTCGTTGTGACATGGAGGCTCCGTGTTGCGTGATGCGTACTGCGTATTGCGTATTGCGTATTGCGTAAGGTTGATGTGAGAGATGCCCTGGGGGCGACGGTAGTTTACCAGAAAGAGGGGGATGCGTCAAAGCCAACGACGATGCAGGCAAGTGGACGGTTTGGCGGATCGGTTGTATACTTCCAAATGTAACCATGTACCCACCAGGCGCCGGCACTTCCGAAGCGCCGGCGTCTGGTGGGTGATTTTCAGGACAGCAACCCTTGACTAACGATCTATCTGCCCTCACGATCGGCGCTGTCCTTGCCACCCGGCGGCTCGGCCGGCCGGCGTTGTTTTTTCCCACCGTCGCCTCGACCAACGACGTGATCCACCAGCACGCGGCGGCCGGCGCGGGGGAGGGGTTGCTGGTCGTCGCCGACGAGCAGACAGCCGGCCGGGGACGCCTGGGCCGCTCCTGGTGGGCGCCGCCAGGGACCAGCCTGCTGATTTCGCTGTTGCTGCGACCGCCCATCCCGGCCGGCCGCGCCGGCCAGATGACGATGTGCCTGGGCCTGGCCGCGGCCGAAGGGATCGAGCAGACGACCGGTCTGCGGCCGGTCCTCAAGTGGCCCAACGATCTGCTCCTGGATGGCCGCAAGTTGGGCGGAATCCTGACCGAGCTGCGTACCACGGCCGATCGGCTGGAGTACGCGGCGCTGGGGCTGGGGGTGAATGTGAATGTGGGGCGATTTGCCAAATCGCCCCACATGCCTGCTGAGTTGGTCGCGACCGTCATCAGCCTCTCGTCGGCGCTGGGCCGGCCGGTAGAGCGGCTGGCGCTGCTGGTCGCGATCCTGGCCCGCTGCGAAGTCTGGTATGATCGCCTGCTGGCCGGCGAGTCGCTGCACCGGGCGTGGGCCGCCAGGTTGGACACGCTGGGTCGTAGCGTTACGGTGACGCTGGCCAGCGGCGCATTGCAGGGGGTTGCGACCGGGGTGACGACCGAAGGCGCGCTGCTGGTACGCGACGAAGAGGGCCGCGTTCACACGGTCTGGGCCGGCGACATAGCACCGTCCGGTAGTTGATGATACCATACACGGCGCCAGGGCGGATGAAAAGCTCACGCCAAGCAGAGGCGGTCAGAAGAACTCAACGGTCCTTTGCGCCTTTGCGTGAGGCCAGGGGGACCGTTCTCAGCGCAGTTGTAGAACTGCAGGTCCTCGCCTGACGCTCTTGGTTGTTGCTGATCGGTCATGCTATAATCCGCCCGTCATGCGAAACCATCAGCCCCAACTCCACACAGCCAACGACACGTCGCGTGTTTGTCCTGTGCGATCGGTGATCGCGCTGGTTGTTCTGGCTGCGCTGCTGACCTGGGCGTTGCCTCGCGATGTCGTGGCGCGCTCCACGTTTCAATCGCCGCCCGCCGAGCAGGCCACGCCAACCCACACGGCCACTTCAGCGCCGCCGACCGCTACGGCTAGCGCCACAGCGGCGGGCGTGACCGCAACCGCTACGGCCACCCAGGCGGCCGCGACCGTCACACCGACCAGCGGTCGGGCCACAGGCACGGCCACGCCATCTCCCACCCGCCGCGGGACAGTGACCGGCACGGCTGTTGCGCAGCCATCGCCAACAGCAGGCGCTGCGGTCACAGTCACCGCGACTCTCGCCGCGCCTGCTCCCACGCCCGCGCCGAACATCGCCGGCACGCCGGCCGCGCCCGGCTTCTTGCCCGCGCCCACCTTGAGCGCGCCAGGCGGCGTGGTCCCGTTGTTGCCTGGGCCCCAACAGCCGCTGGCCGCGTCCCCGGCCGAGCGCCTGCGCCCCACCAGTCCCGCGACGAGCAACTCGCCGCCGGCCGTCGCGACCCTCATTGACAATGCGATCGTGGCGCTGAGTTATGTCTGGCTCTGTTGTGGGGTAATCGTGCTGGTCGTGGCCGGCCTGGTTCTGGTCTGGCTGGCGCGGCGGGGCCGGCGTGGTTAGGGTCGGCGATGACGAACATACGGCCACACCTTGCGCGGTCGCAGGCAAAGACGATCCTGTTGGCTCTTCTGCCCGTGGGCCTGACGCTGTTGGCGTTTGGCCTCCGGGTCTATCATCTGACCTATCAGAGCCTCTGGCGCGACGAGGTTGACGCGTTGCTCTTCGCCACGCGGCCGCTCTCTGAGTTGTTGGCGACTTTCCGCAGGCCCGGCGAGAACGGGCCGCTGTTCTTCTTGATGCTGCGGCCCTGGATCGCGGCCGCCGGACAGAGTGAGTTCGCGCTGCGTTTTCCCTCGGCCCTGGCTGGCGCGCTGGCCGTGCCGTTGGCCTACGTTCTGACGCGTCGTCTGGCCGGTCGGGGGCCGGCGCTGGCGACTGCCGCGCTGATGGCGCTCGCACCCTACCTGGTCTGGTACGGCCAGGAAGCCAAGATGTACGCTCTGTTGACCGCGCTCGTCCCGCTGGCGCTGTGGCTGACCATCGAGGCGGCGGAGCGCGGCGGATGGCGGCGTTGGATCACGCTCTATGTCGTGACCAGCGTGTGTTTCTACACGCACGTGCTGGCCGCGCTGGTCGTTCCGCTGCAGGCGATCTGGTTTCTGGTTCTCCGGGGGGGATGGGGGGGGAGTGAAACCCACCAGGCGCCAGGCGCTTCCGAAGCGCCTGGCGCCTGGTGGGCGATTCTCAGGGCAATCCGACCCTGGCTGGCGCCGGTCATCTACCTGTTCGCGCTCGTGCTGCCCTATCTGCCGCTTGTCTGGTGGCAGGCGGTGCTGTGGCTGTCACCGACCTTCGAGACGGGCCACCCGTTCGTGCCGCTGCCCGAGATGGCAACCGTGCTGGTGGTCGCGTTCAGCCGCGGCATCCTGCCGGTGCAAGAGCCGCTGACGCTTCTGCCGTTCGTGCTGGCCCTGCTCGCGGGGGCGCTGTTGTGGCCGGGGGGAGACAGGAGACAGGAGTCAGGGGGCAGGCGTCAGGAGTCAGGAGACGGCCGAGATCGTTGGCGGCCGCTCGTCCTTCTGTTGACCTGGCTGCTGTTCCCGGTGCTCGCTATCTACGGCGTTTCCCTGGGCATGCCGATCTTCGCCGATCGTTATCTGATCTGGATCATGCCGGCTTTTCTCGCATTGATCGGCATGGGGATCGTAGTCCTGGCTCGCGGCTGGCGGCCGCTGGCGCTAGCTGCTCTCGCCGCGATCATGGCGCTCAACCTGGCGGATGTGGCCGCGCACGCCAACCAGCCGATCAAGGCGGACTTTCGGGGCGCCGCGGCCTTTGTGCTGCCACAGTTGCAAAAGGATGATCTGGTGATCTTCCAAATCCCGTATAGCCGCTTCACGTTTCGCTACTACAGCGGTCGCAGCGTGAACAGGGTGGACGGGCCGTATACCAACGATGGCATGAGCGAGACTGAACTCGCGAACCAGATGGTGACTGCCGTGGGACAGGCCTCGGTCGCCTGGTTGGTAGCGTCTGAGGCTGAGCTGTGGGACGCACGCGGCCTGACCGAGAAGTGGCTGGCCGCGCACGGCGCCATCACCGACCGCGCGGAGTTCATGCGCGTGACCGTGACCCGTTATGATCTGAGGTGACAATATGACGGCGACTTCACCGGAACTGAGCGTCGCGCTGTCCGCGGACGAGTATCGCCTGGCGCTGCTCGGTCTGGTGGATTTCGAGGGACAATGGGAGGCGTTGGCGACGGCCGCGGCTTTCGTCGTGGATGGATCGCGCAAGGCCGCGCTCGTTCAGGAGCGTCTTGCGCCCATCGCCAGCCATCTGCCGGCGCTGCTCAAGCGCAAGGTGGACGCATTCGAGATGATTGCGCTTCGTCATTGGTTTCGCCACATGCGCCTTGATGAAGCGCCTGATCCAGAAGAGGCCACGGCATGATAGGATTGGCGTCGTTCTTCTCTGCTGAACCGGACAGGCAAGGTTTGGGCGAGCCAGAATGGATGCCCAGCCTGGAGGTGGTCGCGCGCGCGCGGGCCAACCTGGAGCGCCGAGGCATCGTGCGCTGTCTGTCTCGCAGGGTCGGCGGACCGCAATGGGTGGCGCCGGGCGAAACCCCCTGGCTCTGGTGGGGCGCGGCGGCCCTCTGGATCGTCCTGTGGCCCGGCCTGATCGCGTGGAAGGCCGGCGGCGAGCTGGCCTGGTTGCCGTGGTGGCTGCCGGCGATCCTGGCCATGGTCCACATGCTCGGCCTGGCCGCGCCCGTGTGGATCAGCGAGCGCGCAGCTACCCGCGAAGACCTGCGCCGCAGATTCGGCAGAATCCGCACGATCGCCGAGATGCTGGCGCTGGAGCCGAGCGAGTTCGAGAGCTGGACCGGCATGTTGTTCCAGTTGCTCGGCTATCGCGTGGAGAATACCCAAGATGTGGCAGACCACGGCATAGACTTGGTGGTGCGCAATGCGCAGACGCGGTATGGCCTGGTGCAGTGCAAACGCTATCGCGGCACGGTGGGCGAGCCGGTGGTGCGCGACCTGTTCGGCACGCTGGTGCACGAAAACGCCGACCGTAGCTGGCTGGTCACGACCGGGGGCATCTCGCGACAGGCGCACCAATGGTCCACGGGCAAGCCCATCGAGCTGTGGGACGGCCAGCGTCTGGTAGACTTCGCGCGGCGGCTGAGATGATAAGAACCAACGAGGTGAGTCTTGAAACGACCTGATGTCAACCGCCCCTTGATCTTTGCGCACCGCGGCGCGTGCCGTGTGGCGCCGGAGAACACCCTGCCCGCGTTCGAGGCCGCCATCGGTCTGGGCGCCGACGGCGTGGAGCTGGATGTTCAATACAGCTCCGATGGCAAACTGGTGGTAATTCACAACCCACGGCTGGAAGAGACCACCAACGGCGCCGGCCGCGTGACTGCGCACACCTTCGAGGAGCTGCGCGGTCTGGACGCCGGCAGTCACTTCGGCCCCCAGTTCGCAGGCACGCCGATCCCCAGCCTGCAGGAAGTGCTAGACTTGCTCAAGGGCCGGCTGCTGATCAACATCGAGATCAAAGCGTTCGAGCTGGCCTCGACGCTGGGGCACGATGTCGTCGCGGCCGTGCGCGAGCGCGACATGGCGGATCAGGTGGTCATCAGCTCCTTCAACCCCTTCGCGCTGCGTCGCGCCAAGCGGGCCGGCCCCGAGATCGAGTGCGCGCTGCTGACCGCGGCCGATTTGGCCGGCTGGATGCGTTGGGAGTTGACGCGGCGCTTCAGTCGCGGGGACGGCATCCACCCAGAGCATACCATGGTGGACGCCGCCTACATGGCCTGGGCCAGGAAGCGTCGCCTGCCCGTGCGGGTGTGGACTGTCAACGAAGAGGCAGACATACAACGGATGATCGCGCTGGGCGTGGACGCGATCATCACAGACGCGCCCGACCTGGCGCGTGGATGATCGCCGCGCGCGGGTTGCCCGAACAGAGAAGGGCTTCGCCAGACACATTCAACAATGGAGTTGCACATGTCTTCCCTGCCGCCGCACTCAGCCTCTTTGCGTCCCTTTTTCACGCCCAACGGCGTCGCCGTGATCGGCGCGAGCCGCGATCCCACCAAGCTCAGCTATGCCATCATGGGCAACCTGACCGACCCTGGCCACGCCTATGCCGGCCCCATCTACCCGGTCAATCCCAAAGCCAGCGAAGTCTGCGGGCTGAAGTGCTACGCGGACATCGCAGACGTGCCCGACCCGGTCGAACTGGCGGTGTTGGTCATCCCTGCGGCGCTCGTGCCGGCCGCCATCGGGGCGTGCGGACGCCGCGGGATCAAGGCCGCCATCGTGATCTCCGGCGGCTTCCGCGAGATCGGCCCCGAAGGCGCCGCCCGCGAGCAGCAGATGGTGGAGATCGCGCAGCGGTATGGCGTGCGGATCGTAGGACCGAACGGCATCGGCGTGATTGACACCCACACGCCGCTCGATACGACCTTCGTGCGGGGGATGCCGCCCAAGGGCCACATCGCCTTCTTGTCGCAGTCGGGCGCGCTGTGCGGCGGCGTGATTGACTGGACGATCGGTCGCAGCATCGGTTTCAGCCGCTTTCTGAGCGTGGGCAACGAGGCCGATGTCAACGAGAGCGATGTGCTCACGTTCCTGGCCGCGGATGAGACGAGCCGCGTCATCACGCTGTACCTGGAGGACGTCAAGGGCGGGCCGGCGTTCGTGGATGCGTTGCGCAGCGCCGCCGCTCGCAAACCGGTGCTGGCGCTCAAGACCGGCCGCACCGCCAGCGGCCAGGCCGCCACTGCATCGCACACGGGCGCGCTGGCTGGCGCGCACGCGGCGTTCCGCGCCGCGTGCAAACAGACCGGCGTGATCGAACTAGAAACCATGCAGGGCCTTTTTAACGCCGCGCTGGCGTTGGCCTACCAACCGCTGCCCGCCGGCAATCGCATCGCGCTCGTCACCAACTCTGGCGGCCCTGCAGCCCTGGCAGCCGACACGCTAGAGGCAGCGGGGCTGCGGCTGGCGCATACCAGTCCCGCTGTCCAGGACCACTTGACCGGCGTCCTGGGCGCCGATGTCCAGGTGATGGGGCCGGTGGACTTGTTGGGCGGCGGCGGCGAACGGCACTACCGCATCGCGTTGGATGCCATCCTGGCGGACCCGGCGTGCGATGGCGTGTTGGCGATCCTCACGCCCCACATGCTCGTGCAGCCCCCGGCGATCGTCGAGGCCATCGCCGCGGCCGCCGCGGGACAGGAAAGTGCGCCCCCGGGCGAGTCGCATCCGCCCAAGCCGGTGCTGGCCTGTTTGCTCGGCGACGCCAGCCTGGAGGCTGCGTTCCGTGCCGCGCACGCTGCGCACATCCCGGCCTATGCCTTTCCGGAAGACGCTGTGCACGCGTTCGGCGCGCTGTGGCAGCGCGGCCGCTGGCTGCGAACGGCAGGAGACAGGGGACGAGAGGCTGGGGACAGGAGGCAGGGGACAGGAGTTCAAGGGCGGTTGGCGGCGGGAGTTGCAATGCAGACCGCGCTCGCTGATCCCTATGCTGGGCTCGTTGCGGCCTACGGCATTCCCACGCCGCCAGAGCGGCTGGCCACGACGCCAGAGGAGGCCGCCGCGATGGCTCGCGAGATCGGCTTCCCGGTTGTGCTTAAAATCGTCAGCCCGGACATCCTCCACAAGAGCGACATCGGCGGCGTGATCCTGGACGTGCGAGATGCGGCCGCAGCCCGCGCGGGGTTTGCGACCCTTGTCGCCCGCGCGACCACAACACAGCCTGCCGCAGTCGTGCGCAGGGTTCAGGTGCAGAAGATGGTCACAGGCGGCCAAGAGGTCATCGTCGGCGTCAAGCGCGATCCCATCTTCGGGCCGCTGGTGATGTTCGGGTTGGGCGGCATCTACGTCGAGGCGCTGGCCGATGTCAGCTTTCGCCTGGCGCCTCTCACCGAGTTCGATGCCTGGGAAATGATCGGCGAGGTGCGATCTGCGAAGCTGTTGGCGGGCGTGCGCGGCGCGGCCCCGGCCGATCGGCCGGCGCTGGTAGACGCCATCGTGCGCATCGGTCAGCTCGCGACCGAGCGCCCTGAGATCGCCGAGCTAGACGTCAATCCGCTGCTCGTGTTGCCAGAGGGGCAGGGCGTGGTTGCGGTGGATGTGCGCGTGATCATCGATCCCCGACTGATCCCCCGGTGTGACAAAAGTCAATGACGGCGACCGCCTGTTGGTGGTATCTTCTGGGTGGGCGCTGAGAATGCCTGTCTGCATTGCGCCCAAGGAGGAATCGCCGTGCTCAATCACTACTGTCCTGGTTCGTCTTCGTTGCGTAACGACATCACGCTGACGATCAAGACCTGTCCCGACTGCGGGTCTGACGTCGAGTTGTTTTCCATAGACAAAAAGGTCGCATGTGACAAGTGCGGCTTTGTGGTCTTCAACAATCTGCAATCGTGCATTGAATGGTGTCGCTACGCGGAGCAGTGCGTGGGGACAGAGATGTACACCAAGATGAAGCGTCAGCCAGCCTGATGCTCGTGGAGATAGAACAGTGACCAAGATCAAACGACAGATCATCACCATTGATGAAGAGAAGTGCGACGGTTGCGGCGCGTGTGTGCCTGGCTGCGCCGAGGGCGCGCTGCAAGTGGTGGATGGCAAAGCGCGCCTGATGAAAGAAAGCTTCTGCGATGGGCTGGGCGCGTGTCTGGGCGAATGCCCCCAGGGTGCGCTGCGTGTGGTGGAGATGGTGGTGGACGCATACGATGAGCCAGCCGTGCTGACGCACCTGCAGCGGACCGCGCCGGAGCTGGTTGAGCGCCATGTGGCGCACCTGCGCGAGCATGGCATGGCATCTTCCTACAAGCCAGCGCCGGCCAGCGTGGTGGCCTGCCCGTCGGTGCAGTTGCGGGAATGGAATGAGCGCCCGCACGCTACAGGCCACGGCCAGGCGCATCGCCACGCATCGGCGGCCGGCGGCCGGCCAGCGGCAGCGGTCACGCCCATCTGGGACCGCGAGCCGCCCGCGGCAGCCGAGCCGCGCGTCCGGTCGGAGCTGCGCCAGTGGCCCGTGCAACTGCACCTGCTGCCGCCGCAAGCGCCCTTTTTCCAGGACGCCGATCTCTGTCTGGTCGCCGATTGCGCGCCGTTTGCCTATCCCAACTTCCATGCTGATTTTCTGAAGGATCACGCGCTGGCGATCGGTTGCCCGAAGCTCGATGATGGCCGCGCCTACATCGCCAAGCTGACGCAAATCCTGCGCCTCAACGATGTTCGCAGCCTGAAGGTCGTCCGCATGGAGGTGCCGTGTTGCGGCGGGTTGGAGTTCATCGCCCAGCAGGCCCTGGCCAACAGCGGCAAGGAGATTCCGTTCGAGAGCGTGATCGTCAATATCCGCAACGGATAGCCCATTGCAGATCGGGGCGCAGACAGCCTGCCGCCCGCATGTGAAGCACTTCCGAGGCGCGCCAGGCGCTCACAAAGCGCCTGGCGCGTGCGCGTCAAAAGAGATTGCTTCGCAAACCATGTCCTGAGCTTGTCGAAGGATGCGCTCGCAATGACTGGCGGGGGCGATTTCCAAGGACAGTTGTTCATGCCGGCCGCGGCGCCAGCCTGCCCTGGCTGCGCCACGCAGGCCAGGGTGCGCAGCCTCCCTGTGGGATGGCGGATGAAAACGTAGCGCAAGATGCCATTTTGCACCATGCCGCTGCTCGCGCCGGTTCCGTGAACCGGCGGCGGGTCACGGAACCGCCCAGCGCGAGGAGTGGGGCCAGCGCCGCGATTCTCCTGCCCACGGGGAGGCGACTCAAGCGCAGGGGATGCGCGGTCTGTGATTCGTATTTGTGCATAATGTGTGCTTGACAAAAGTCGCTGACCTCGAACGGGTGTTGTGTTATACTGCGAGCACTGTCGGACTGAGTGGGGCGTTAGCGACGTGGCTGTGCAGCTCTATGGCATGAGACTGGTGGAAGCTGAGCGGGAGGGCCGCATCATCCTGCTCTACCACACCATTGCCCTGGTGGTCGTCGCAATCGAGACCTACCTGATCACTGCACTGATGCCGATGAAGCGGCACGAGCAGTCCACCATCAATGGCACGATCACCTTCGGTTACATCATCGCCCTGGTCTTTGGGCTGTGGTTCGGCTACTTCGGCCACGATTTCGTGTTCCACGGTCTCTTCATATGCGGCCAATCGCTGGTCTTCTTTGCGGGGCTGCTGCTCGCAAAGGCGTTGTGGCCCTGGCGCAAGGAGTATCGCGCCAGGGGGTCTGCTTATGCGCAGACGGCCGGCGGCATTGACCTGGAGCGGGTCGCCTTCTTCACCATGGCGTGCGCCGCGCTCGGTTCGGCGCTCTTCGGCGCGGTGACCGCCTCGTACTGGGGCCGCGGCCAATGGACCGCCGACGTTCACGCGGGCATGCATGATCGCACCTTGCGAGGTGGCAGTAAATCGAATTATGGGTATAATCTACGTGTGTGGACGCGCAACAGCGCGCCCCCCGACTATGCCAGCCCGGACGTAGGATTTCGGTGTGTACGGAAATGACAACCACCCATCTCGAATCTGAAATCTCAAATCTGAAATCTCAAATCCACGCCTTCCTGACAGCGGGTCTGCGCGGCTTCTGGCCGCTCATCAAGAGCCTGCAGACGGGTCTGCTGCTGGCGACTGGCCTGGCCGGGTATCTGAGCGCGCATCGCGCTGGGCTGACCTGGCCGGGCTTGCTGGCGTTGGTGGGCAGCCTGGCGCTGGCCGTGGCCGGCAGCACGATGCTGAATATGTTCTACGACCGCGACATTGACGCCCAGATGCAGCGCACCTGCTGGCGACCGTTGCCCACTGGCCGCGTCGCCCCGCGCACCGCGCTGATCGTGGGGTCGGCGATGTCGGCCCTGGGGATCGCGTGGGGGTTGGCGTTGGCACCGCTGTACGGGCTGGTGCTGGCCGCAGGGTGGTTTTTCGATGTGATCATCTACACGGTCTGGCTCAAACGCCGCACGCCCTACTCCATTTTGATCGGCGGGCTGGCTGGCGGGATGCCGGTGTTGGCCGGCCGCGTGCTGGCGATCGGTCAGATTGATGCGGTGGGCGTGATGCTGTCGCTTGGAGTGTTGTTGTGGATTCCGACGCACATCCTCACCTTCAACATGCGTCACTACGCCGACTATCAGGCCGCCAGGATTCCGACCCTGCCGGCGCTGTGCGGCTTCTACGTCACACGCGTGGTCATCGCCGCGTCGGGTCTGGCGGCCGCTCTGCTGATGGCCGGCGCAGCAGCCGCGATCGGCGCCAGGATCGGATTCTTGTACCTGCTCGGCGTGCTCGGCGCCGGGCTGTTGGGGTTGGCGCTCTGGACCTTGCTCCGGCCGTCCGATAAGGCTAACTTCGGGTTGTTCAAGTACGCATCGCTCTATATGCTGGGCGCGATGGTCGCCATCGCGGTCTGATCAGTACAGCCCTGACCGTTTCAGCAACCTGACACGCTCTCCAGTCGAGGAGGTTCGTCATGCAACAAGCTCCGCCGGAGCCCCGGATGCTCCGCCCGGCCAGCGTTTGGTTTCTCAACATCTTCCCACTCTGGATTTGGCTCACGATGGCGGGTTTGTTCGGCGGCGTGGTGGGTCTGGGGGGATTTACCTTTTCCTACGCGCAGGGGTTCTCCTATCTCTCGAACGATCCCAAGGCCTGCGTCAATTGCCACGTGATGCGCGATGTCTACGACGGCTGGAACCGCGGCAGCCATAAACACGTGGCTGTGTGTAACGACTGCCATACCCCGCATGACTTCGTTGGGAAGTGGGCCATCAAGGGACTCAACGGCTTGCGCCACAGCGCAGCCTTCACCCTGGGGAACTTCCCTGAACCAATCCGCATCACCGCGCTCAATCGCGACGTGACACAGCATACCTGCCTGTACTGCCATGGCGAGCTGGTCTCGACCATTGCGCACGAGAAGAGCAACGATTCCACGGACTGCCTGACGTGTCATGCAGGGGTGGGTCACGGCAAATAGCTCCTGGCGCGCTGTCGTCGCGCAGCTACGACGAGCGCCACGATTCATCCGACGGAGGAGACCAATGACTTCATCTACGAACATCCCCCGCCGCTCCTGGCTCTGGATCGGCGCGGCGTTTCTGGTCGGCCTGCTGCTCATGGCCGGCATCGCGGCGTTGTTGACCAACATCCAGGCGCGCAAGGGCGAGGCGAGCCAGTATCCTCTGCGCATCGTCCAGATCGGCGCGAACGAGCTGGACCCCGCAGTGTGGGGCAAGAACTTCCCGCGCGAATACGATAGCTTCATCAAGACCAAGGATGACACGATCAGCACGCCCTACGGCGGATCGAAACCGATCAATAAACTGGAGCGCTACCCGATCCTGAAGCGCGTGTGGGCCGGTTATGCCTTCAGCGTGGACTTCAACGAGGAGCGCGGCCACTACTACGCGCTGATTGACCAGAAAGAGACCAAGCGTCAGCAGGTCGTCAAACAGCCGGGCGCGTGCGCCAATTGCCATGCGGCCGAGGCGCCGCTGCTGGCTGCGGAGATGGGGTGGGAGAAGTTCAACGCTGCGCCCTACAGCGAGATCGCTGACCGGCTGCACCTGGGTACTTCATGCCGGGATTGCCACAACCCCGCGACGATGGAGCTGTGGATCAGCCGGCCGGCGCTCCAGAACGCCCTGGCCGAGCGCGGGGTGGATTTGAGCCAGGCCACCCGCCAGGAGATGCGCACCTACGTCTGTGCGCAGTGCCATGTGGAATACTACTTCAAGGGTGATAACAAGGCACTGACCTTCCCGTGGAGCCAGGGCTATGCGATCGAGGAGATCGAGAAGCACTACGATGCCTATGGCTTCAAGGACTGGACGCACAAAGAGACGAACGCCGCGATGATCAAGATTCAGCATCCGGAGTTCGAGCTGTACACCACCAGCGTACACTATCGCTCGGGCGTGGCCTGCGCCGACTGCCACATGCCCTATGTCCGCGAAGGTTCCATCAAGGTGTCGGATCATTGGCTGCGCAGCCCGTTGACGAGCATCAACCGCTCTTGCCAGACCTGCCACAAGCAGACCGAAGAGGAGCTGAAGGGTCGGGTGGCGCTCATTCAGGAGAAGACCGCGGGGCTGCTGCGCGCCAGCGAGAAGGCGCTGGGCGACGCCATGGATGCGATCGTCGCGGCGCAAGGATCAGGCGCAGGAGACGCGGACCTGGCGCAGCCTCGGCGCCTGCACCGCCAGGCATCCATGCGCTATGACTTCGTCATGTCGGAGAACAGCACCGGCTTCCACAGTCCGCAAGAAGCCGCGCGCGTCCTGGCCAACGCCATGGATCTCGCGCGCCAGGCGCAATTGGCTGCGGTGAAGGTGACCAAGAGGTAGGGAGACTGCAAATTGCAGATGGCAGATGGCAGACTGCAAATTGCCTATGGCGGAGTACAAGGTGAATAGCGCGTGGCGAGCGGCGCGACCGGTCAACGGCGCTTGGGTGTGGTTCAGGGTTCTGCGCCAGGCGCCCCCCATCTGTCATGCTGAGCGGGGCAGCCATCCCAGACACGGCGCACGCGAGAACCAGCGAAGCATCTCGGCTTTGGCTTGGACGGGTCAAGCACGAGAGATTCTTCGCTGGTCATTCGCTGTGACGAGAGTCTCGCCGCCCACCCGCTCAAAATGACGGCAGCTCAGAATGACGGCCCCTCGCAAAACTCTGAACGCGCCCCCGGCGCTCGCTCGCCGCAGCCTCCAACTCTATAGCCGATAGCATTCGCGCGGGACGCGAGAATCTTCAGCGGCGTCATTGCGAGCGCCGGTTGCGAAGCAATCTCCAGCGCATGAAGGGGATTGCTTCGTCGCACAGACCGCTCCTCGCAATGACAGCCTATCGGTTGCGGCAGGAGGCCACGCTATCTGACGTTTGCCGCCTCACGTTTGCCGCCTCACGTCTCACGCCTCAACTCCAACGCATAGCGGTACAACTCCTCATAACGCCGCACAGTGCCTTCGATGTTGTGCAGCCGCGCCGTGGCCAGGCTGGCCGCGCCCATCTCGGCCCAGCGGCAGCGCTCGTCCGCCAACTGGCTCATGCGCCGGGCTGCCTCGTGATGGTTGCCGGGCTCGAACAGGTAGCCGTTGACGCCGTTCTTGACCAGTTCTGGCAGGGCGCGAGCGTTGGCTGCCAGCACTGGCCGGCCGCAGGCCAATGCTTCCAGGGTGGCGATGCTTTGCAGTTCGGCCTCGCTGGGCATGGCGAAGATGTCGGCGCTGTTGAGCAGCCCTGGCAGATCCTCGGCCGGCACGAAGCCGGTGAAAACGACGCCCTTGTCCAGGGCCAGTTCTTGCGCCAGGTCGTGCAGTACGCAGGCGTGCCGGCCGCGGCCGGCGATCGCCAATTGGACATCCGCGCGGTCGAGGCAGGCCATCGCGCGCAACAACACTTCAAGACGCTTTTCCTGGTCCAGCCGGCCCACGAACAGGAACAGGGTTCGATCCTCGGCCAGCCCGTATCTCCTGCGCAGCGCCGCGGCATCCACGGCTGGATCGGCGCGGAACAGCGCCAGGTCAACCCCGCACGAGATCGGATAGACCGGCGGCCGTGGATGTTGCCGCCGCAAGATGCTTGCCGCGGTCTCGGTGGGCGTCGTGGCCACATCAGCGCGGTTGTACACGTCCAGCACCCAACGCCAGGCCAGGTATGTCAAGGGCCTGCTGGCCCAGCGCGGCATCTTCAGATAGTGCAGGATGTTCTCAGGCAAGAAGTGATTGGTTCCCACGACAGCGATGCGACGGCGCCGGCCGGCCGCCAGCACCGCACGACATAGTGGATAGTGATCCTGAATGTGTACGATGTCGGGCTGGAATTCGCCTAAGAGCCGACCGACCTGCCGGCCGGCCGGCAGATTGAGGTAGACATCGCCCAGGCCGCGGCCGAAAGGCACGGCAGCCACCTTCTCCACGCGCAGTTGGCCGTGCGAGACGACGTAGGGCCGTCGCAGGTCCGAAGGCACGATCACCAGCACTTGATGGCCAGCTTGCGCCAGTCCTTCTGCCAGGTGGACGGTGAAGACGGCCTGGCCGTTCAGCGCCGGATGATAGGTCTGGCCCGAGATGAGAATGCGCATCGAGAGGCGTTCCTAGGAGTTTGGGGAGTCAGAGTTCCCATTCAGAGTCGGCCGATGCCGAAGGAAGTAGCGCACCGCAAGCACCAGAAAGATGGCGATGCCGACGACCGCGACGATCTGGAGCCCCGCTTCCAGCCGCCGCAACGACAGCGTCAGATGATAGCCAATGAACACCAGACCGCCCGTCCACACGATCTCGGCGGCAAACACGCTGGTGAACCAGCGCCGCCATGGCACCCTGGCTATCCCGGCCGCGATCAGCGCAGGGATGGCGAAGCTCAGCGTCAGTTTGGCCAGGATCAAAATCTTGCGGGCGTGCTCGTGCATACCGCGCTGCAGGCGGTGAATATGCGCCTCCTGGATCCCCAGACGGCTTCCGTGTTGAACCAGCCATTGTAGCTTACCCAGCCGTCCCAATGAGTACCAGAGCACATCAGCGAGGAGATTGCCGACGGAGGCGGCCACAAAGACCCATTCCGGCTTCAACACACCGCCCGACGCGGTCATCGCTGCCAGGAGCGTCGCGATCGGCCCCTCGATCATCACCAGGATGGCTATTAAAAAGTAGTTCCAGTTGCCCAACGGCTGCAAGGTTCCGACGACCAATCCAGCCCAGAAATCCTGTAATGCCTTGATCCAAGCATCCATGTCTGTTAGCTCGATGTAGAGGATGCCGACAATGGCTGCCTGTCAGAGCAGACCCGGGCTTGCCGGTGGAGCCTATCATATGCGGATTTGGCCGTTTGCGCTAATCTGGAGATGTATGGTGACGATCAGTCGCCCAAGACCGCGGCTTCGGCCTGCGCGTTCCACATGCGGTGATATACGCCCCCGGCCGCCAGCAAGGCCGCGTGCCGGCCGCGCTCGACGATCCGCCCTCCGGCCAGCACCAGGATTTCATCGGCCGCCTCGAGCCCTGCCAGGCGGTGGGTGATGATCAGCATGGCGCGACCGGCGGCCTGAGCCTGAACCCCTTGCAGCACAGCGCGTGCTGTCAAGGGGTCGAGGTTGGCGGTCGGCTCGTCCAGGATCAGGATCGGCGCTTCTTTCAGCAGGGCGCGCGCGATGTTGAGGCGCTGGCGTTCGCCGCCGCTCAGACGTAGCCCTTGCTCGCCGACCCATGTGTCATAGCCCTGCGGCAACGCGGCGATGAAATCGTGAATCTGGGCTGCGGCCGCGGCCTGCTCGATCTCGGCCTGCGTCGCGTCTGGCCGCGCCAGGCGCAGATTTTCGCGAATGGTCGCGTTGAACAGATGGGCGCTCTGCGCCGCCGCCGCAACCAGGCGCCGGGCGTCCTCCGCTGTGTACTCACGCAGATCGCGACCCGCCAGTTCGATGCGGCCTTGCCCGCTTTCCCAAAAGCGCAGCAGCAGGTTGACGATCGTGGACTTGCCCGCGCCGCTTGGCCCGACGATCGCTGTGCGCTGACCGGCCGCGATGGCGAAGGTGACGTCATCGAGCGCGGGCCGCGCGTCTGTCTCGTAGCGGAAACGCACCCCCTCGAAGCGAATCACCGGCCCGGCTTCTGCTGCCGTGGTATGCGGCTCGCTGGCGAGCTCTTTTTCTGGCTCCTCTGTCCTGAAAATCAACGCCCGCTCTGGTCTCGAGGCTGTGCGAAGCCGCCTTTCAGGATCAGCCGGTTTCTGCCGCCGACCACCAAACCGGCTAAAGCCTCGAATCCAGCCCGCCTGTTTTTCATGCGCCGTCCCACAGGGAGGCTGCGCACCCTGGACTGCATGGCGCAGCCAGGGCAGGCTGGCGCCGCGGCCGGTATGAGCAACTGTCCCGAAAATGGCCCGGCTGGCCTCACGCAAAGGCGCAAAGGTCGCCAAGGACCGTTGAGTTCTTCGGGCCGCCTCTGCGTCTTGGCGTCTTTGCGTGAGCTTTTCATCCGCACTGCCGCCGGCCGCGGCATGGGCATCTGCCCTATCGCCCCTGCCCTCTTCCGTGGCCGTCAGATCGGACAGCCGACCGGCGGCCGTCAGGCAGCTCGCCAGGTGCTGTGCGGCCGCGGGCAGGGGAAAAACGGCTTCGAAGCTCGCAGCGGTCGCCAACGCCAGAACCGCCAGATCAACACCGCTCAGTCGTCCGCCGCCGATCAGCGGAATCGCCACGGCCAGCACGGCGACGGTCGCCAGACCGACCAGAAGCACGTCGAGCGCGCTGTTCAGGCTGCCGAGCATTGCCAGGCGTTCCTGGGCCCCGATCAGCGTTTGGCTCAACCTCGCAACCCGGCCGGCGTGGCCGCGCGCCTGGCCGAAGGCGATCAGATCCGCCATCCCCTGGATGCTGTCCACCAGCGCTGCGTTCAGATCTGCGCGCAACAGCACTGTCTCCCGGCCCGGTCTGCGGCTGAGCGCACGCGCGAGGAGCGGTACGCCGAGGCCGGCCAGCAGCAGGAACGACAGCAGCGTGAGCGCCAGGCGTGGATCGTAGCGCGCCATGAAGCCGGCCATCAGCAGCAAGACCAGCAGGGCGGTCAGCGGCGGCGCCAGCCCGCGCACGTATAGGTTCTCCAGGGTCGCCACATCCGCGACGATGCGGCTCAAGAGGTCGCCGCTGCGATGCGCTAGCAGACGCGCCGGCGCGAGCGGCTCGATCGCGGCGTAGAACCGCGTGCGCAATCGCGCCAGAATGCGAAAGGTCACATCGTGTGAGACCAGTCGCTCGGCATAGCGCAAGAGGCCGCGGCTGATGCCGAAGAAACGCACGCCCACGATAGCTATTTGCAGCTCGGCAATGGAAGGATGCAACGCTGCGCTCGCGATCAGCCACGCCGAGATCGCCATCAGCCCGATCCCGCTGCCCACCGTGAGAAATCCGAGGAGCGCCGCCAACGCCATGAGGGGGATTATTGATTTTGGATTTGCGATTTTGGATTTTGGATGGGCGATCTGCAGTTGGCGATTTGCAATCGGCAATCGGCAATCCAACATCGGCAATCCAACATCGGCAATCCAACATCGGCAATCGGCAATCCGCAATCGGTAATACACCCCCTGCCGCGCCATCAATGCCGCATGGTCGCCCGTTTCGACCACGCGACCGGCATCCACCACCAGGATCTGGTCGGCGCGGCGCACGGTGTTGAGGCGATGCGCGATGACGATGACCGCACGTCCTACGATCAGGCGTTCGATGGCCGAGCGGATCGCGATCTCCTGTTCGGGGTCCAGATTGGAGGTCGACTCATCCAGGATCAAGATGGGCGCATCCTTCAGAAAGGCGCGCGCTAGCGCGACGCGCTGCGCCTGGCCGCCGCTGAGCCGCGCGCCCCGCTCGCCGATGACCGTGTCGTAGCCCAGGGGCAGGGCCGCAATGAAATCGTGCGCGTGCGCGAGCTGCGCCGCGGCCATCACATCCGCCTGGCTGGCCCCTGGTCGGGCCAGGCGGATGTTCTCGCCAATGCTGGCGTTGAACAGATAGGGCATCTGCGGCGCCCAGGCGATCTGCTTCTGCCACTGGGCTGCTGGGATGCCCTCCAACGGTAGGCCATTGATGGCGATGGCGCCGGAGGTTGGCGCGATGAAGCGGAGCAGCAGTTGCGCGATGGTAGTCTTGCCGGCGCCGCTTGGACCCACCAATGCCACAGTCTGGCCGCTGGCGATGCTGAAGGAGGCGTCGCTGAGGGCCGGCCGCTCAGCGTTGGGGTAGGCGAAGCTGACGTTCTGAAAGTCAATGCGCCAGGGCGCAGGGGGCAACACGACAGGCTGGTGGGAGAGCGGGGCAGGCGCGGTCTCGAGAATGGCGAAGATCCGCTGCGCGGCGGTCGCCCCGGTCATGGCCGCGTGGAAGCGCAGCCCCAGGTTGCGCAGCGGCAGATAGAATTCGGGGGCCAGGATCAAGACAAAGAAGGCTTGCTCGAAGGGCAGGTAGCCGAAGAGCAGGCGCAGGCCGACCTGCACCGCGACGACCGCGATGCTGAGGGTGCTCACTAGCTCAAGGGCCAGCGCGGACAGGAACGTCACGCGCAGCACGGCCATCGTCGCCGCGCGGTGCCGATCGCTGATCTCGGCGATCACGCCGATCTGCTCGCGGCTGCGGTTGAAGAGCTTGAGCGTGGTCAGTCCTTGCAGAACATCCAGGAAGTGCGCGCTCATTCGGCTGAGCGCCGTCCATTGGCGTCGCGCCAGCGCATCGCCCAGACCGCCGATCAGGATCATGAACACGGGGATGAGCGGCGCGGTGAGGAACAGCACCAGGCCGGAAATGAGATCCAACGGCGCGACGAAAACGAGGATGGTGAGCGGGGTCAGTACGGCCATGACCAGCGCAGGCAGATATTGGCTGAAGTAAGGGTCTAGCGCCTCGATGCCTTCGGTGAGGGTATTGGTCAACTCGCCGGTGCGCTCGCCGTCTAGCGCGGCCGCCGGGTCGCGCACATGCGCCGGCCCCAGCGCTAGCAGATGTTCGAACAGTTGCTCGCGCAGGTTGCGCTTGACCCGGCTCGCGATGCGTACAGCCGCGGCCTCGCTGCCCCCAACGGCCAATGCGCGTCCCAGCGCCAGCGCAGCCAGGCCGATCAGCAGCGGTCGCGCCGAAGCCAGATCGCCGCCTGCCAGGAAAACCTGGCCCACAACTCGACTCAGCCCCTGGGCCTGAAGAACGGTCAGTACGCCGCCCAACAGACCCAGGAGGATGGTCGCGGTCAGGTGGACTCGCGCGGTCTGCGCAAGCCGGAGGAGGCGGCGATCAAAGAAGGGCTGTGCGGACATGGCTGCGGCGGTTGCTCCTGGCCGGGCGGAGAGGGAAATCCGTTCGGCCTTCACTCGGCCGCCGCGGGCGCAGTTGTGCGCGAGGCCGTCACACGCCAGAATGCCGGCGCGACCGCAAGGCGCAGACACTCGGCGGCGATCAGCGCGTGGAGCGCCGTGCGTGCAACCACCGAGAGGATCAGAAGCGGGCGGAACTCCGGGAAGAAGGAGAAATATCCAGGCAGCTCGATCAGATTAAACAGGCTCAGCCATCCCAGGTAGAGCGCGCCGCGCCGATTCGGGAAAAGGATCGCCAGCAGAGGTGCTGTCCACAGCAGGTACTGCGGGCTGTAGCCTTTGGAGTAGAGCAACAGCAAGTGCAGGGAAAACGCGGCTGCCGCGACGATCTCCTGCGGCTGACGGATGCGCCATGCCTGGCGGTAGAAGATCGCATAGGCCAACGCAAAGAAGATCGTGATTTGGGTCCAGGGCAGGTCGCTGGGATGATTGGCCGCCAAGGCTTGACTCGCATCCATGTGTTCGGCCAGCGGAGCGACCATGCCGTAGCCATAATAGCCGTCCATCAGCGCCCAGATCGTCTCCCAAGAGCTGCGGCCCAGTTGATTGCGCAGCGAGGCCAGCGTCATTTCAGGGCTGGCGAGCAGGAACGGCAGCCAGCAGGCCCCCACCAACGCGACGACGATGAGGGCGCAGATGAGCTTGTTACGCCAGCCGCGGGCAATGGCGAAAGCCAACGGCAGCAGCACGGCAGGAAAAACCTTGGCGACGATGCCCAGACCGATCATCAGCCCGCTCCAGCGCGTCCGGCTCTTCAGGAGCAGGTAGAGCGCGGCCATGAAGAGCAAGGTCGGCAGCGGATCGAACCAGCCGGCCACCACGTAACCCGGAACCGTCAAGAGGAGATAGATCAGCGCGCTGCGCCGGGCAGCCTGCGCGCCATGGAGTTGCAGCGCGATGGCATGCAACAACAAAAAGGTTCCGGCCTCGCACAACACCAGGAGCACGCCGAATGCGGCATAGAACCACGCTTCGATGGCACCCTCGGCCACGAGCCAGCGGCCTGCACGGTACACGCCGACCGCCAGCCAGGGATGGCCGGGCGGGTATTCCATCCAGAATCCCAGGTAAGGATAGAGTCCCTGATCTGAGAGTCGGGCCGCGTCCAGGATGTAGCGCAGGTCATGGGCGATGGCTGTACCGGTCAACGCGGGGATGCGCCATAGCAGGAGCGCCAGACGCGAGAGCGCCAGGACTCCCAACATAAAGCGCAGGCCGACCGTTTGCCGGTCAAGACGGCGGTCGCAGACCGCCTGCAAGCGGGATGTGAGTGACATCGGGACCCTGACTGGGCCGGAACCGGAGAACTAATACTTGAGCGCTTGCTTGCCGCTGACGCGCGCCCGGAATACCCAATAGTTCCAGGCCTGGTAGAGCAACACGATCGGCACGAAGATCAGCGCCACGATGCTCATCACCCTCAGTGTGTATTCACTGGACGAAGCGTTGGCGATCGTCAGGCTCCAATCAGGGTGCAGGCTTGACACCAGCACACGTGGATAGAGGCCGCGGAAGGTTGTGACTACGGTGAGAACGATCGTCAGACCGGTCATCGCGAAGGCCCAGCCCCACCGCTGGCCGCGAATGAACCAGCCGCCGATCAGGAAAGCCGCGCCCGCAGCCAACGCGCTGACGCCGGGATTGATGCCCAGGCGCACGAAGATATCGGTTGCGAAGTAGCTGGCGATCACTGTCGCGCCGCCCACGACCAAGACTGGCAGCCAAAGCCGCCTGGCGACGGCCTGCGCTCGCTCTAGCAAGACATCTGTCGTGCGCAGGCTGAGGAACAGCGCGCCGTGCAGGGTGAAGACGCCCAATCCTGCCAGCCCGCCCAACAGCGCGTAGGGGTTGAGCAGGTTGAAGAAGCCGCCCACGTAGTGCATATCAGCGTCAATCGGGACGCCGGCCACGATATTCGCCATGGCCACGCCCCACAGCAGCGCGGGCGTGAAGCTGCCGACGAAGATACAGCCATCCCAGGCCACACGCCAGCACGGGTGGGCGTCCTTGCTGCGAAACTCGAAGGCCACTCCGCGCACGATCAGGGCCAGCAGCATCAGCATCAGCGCCAGGTAGAAACCGCTGAACATCGTGGCGTACCAGTGCGGGAACGCGGCGAACATCGCGCCGCCGGCCGTCAGCAGCCACACTTCGTTGCCGTCCCAGAAGGGGCCGATCGTGTTGATGATCACCCGGCGCTCTTCGTCCCGCTTGCCGACGAACGGCAGCAGGATGCCGACGCCGTAGTCAAAGCCTTCCAGGAAGAAAAAGCCAGTGAAGAGAACGCCAATCAGGATGAACCAAAGGGTTTCCAGGTTCATGGTCGTCTCCTGTCAGGGATCAGGTGTCAGCGTTCAGGCGTCAGGTTTCGGGCGTCAGGAGCCAGGTATGGCATCCTCGGCCACTTGCGCCGGGTCCGCCTTCGCGTACTTCGCCAATAGATAGACGTCGGCGACCATCAGGATGCCGTACACCAGGGTGAAGAGCGCCAGCGAGAGCAGTACCATGGCGCCGGGAACGTTCGGTGAGACCGCATCCGTGGTCTTCAGCAGGCCATAGACGATCCATGGTTGCCGGCCCATCTCCGTCAGGATCCAGCCGCTGCTGTTGGCCACATAGGGGAGGAGAATGGCCAACGGCAGAGCCCGCCAGAAGAGCGATTGCGAGGAGGTCAGGCGATTGCGCCACACGAGATACAATGCGGCCAACGCCAGCAACGTCATCAGCCCACCTGCGCCCACCATCGCGCGAAAGCTCCAATAGATCAGCACGACGAACGGCATGTAATCGCCGGGGCCATAGCGTTTCTCGTATTCGGCCTGCAACTGGTTGATGCCCTTGACCTCGCCGGACGCCCGGTTGTAGGCCAGCACGCTCAAAAGGGCCGGTATCCGAACGGCGAAGACATCGCGACGATTGGTCATGTCGCCGATTGTGAAGAGCGACAGCGAGGCCGGGTCCTCGCTGTCCCACAACGCCTCGGCCGCGGCCATCTTCATCGGCTGCGCTTGCACCATGTGTTGCGCCTGGCTGTGACCGACCAGCCCCACCATCAGGCTGCCGATGAGCGCGGCCGCCGCCGCCACCTGGAACGATTTGCGGAAGAAGAGATTGGTAGATTGGGACTTGGTGGATGGGGACGCTCCTGACCCCTGACTCCTGTCGCTTGACTCCTGGTTCTTCAACAGCCGATAGGCCGAAATCCCCAGCATGAAGAAGCCGGCAGTCGCCAGGCCCGAGAAGAAGACGTGCGGCCACTGCACCCAGACGTGCGGATTGGCCAGCAGCGCGCCGAAGTCATTCATCTCGGCGCGGCCCGTGGCCGGGTTGATGACATAGCCGACCGGTTCATGCATGAACGAGTTGGCGATCAGGATCCACAGCGCCGACAGGTTCGACCCGATGGCGACCAGCCAGATCGTGAGCGCGTGCAGCCGCTTGGAGAGCTTGTCCCAGCCGAAGAGCCAGATGCCCAGGAAAGTGGATTCCAGGAAGAACGCCATCAGCGCCTCGATGGCCAGCGGCGCGCCGAAGATGTCGCCGACAAAGCGCGAGTACTCGGACCAGTTCATGCCGAACTGGAACTCCTGCACGATGCCGGTCACGACTCCCATGGCGAAGTTGATCAGGAACAGCTTGCCCCAGAACTTCGTCATACGTTTCCACATCTCATCCCCTGTCCGCACGTAGCTGGTTTCCATCACGGCGACCAAGAGCGCCAGCCCCAGCGTGAGGGGCACGAAGAAGAAGTGGTAGACGGTAGTGATAGCGAACTGCCAACGAGCGAGGATGAGACTGTTCATAGGCGGCTGATCTACCTCCTGATCATGTCTTGGCGGCCCCATCCTAACGCGACCGCGCCGCCTTGTCAAGTTCTTCACGGGTCGCGTACCTAACGCCCGGGAGTCGGGATTGGCGACTGCGCGAAAACTGGCTATAATAACCCCATGACTCGCCGGATCGCCTGCCTGACACTGGATGTCGAAGCCGATCATCACGACCTCGCGCGTGGGCGCTTCTACGAGGCGCTGGATCATGAACCATCCTGGGAGTGGCTGCTGCGCTTCAGCCGCGACCGTGGCCTGCCGTGGACCGCTTTTGTGGTGGGTGAATTGCTGGAGGCGCGGCCCGATCTGGCGTCGCGGCTGGCCGCCGCCGGTTGGGAGCTCGGACTGCACGCCTACAGCCACGATCCTGCGCAGCCGGATACGCTGGATGAGATTCAGCGCGGTAAAGCAGCCTTTCGCGCCGCATTCGGTTACGATCCAGCCGGCTATCGGGCGCCGCTAGGTCTGGTGACGCTTGACGGTCTGCGACGGCTGCAAGCCGAGGGCTTTCGCTATGATTCCAGCCTCTTCCCTGCCTGGCGCCCCGGCGCATTCAACCATCTCAGCGTGCCCACCCTGCCGTTCGCGCCGGTGGCAGCCGCCCCGCTGGCAGTCGGCGCGCCGCGGCTGATCGAAGCGCCGTGCGCTGTGGTTCCGCGGCTGCGCGTGATCGTGAGCGTCAGCTATCTGCGACTGCTGGGGCTGGCGTTCTTTCGCCCGGCTTTGGCGCTGTTTGGGCTGCCCGATGTAGCCGTGATTGATTGCCACCTGCACGACCTGGCGCCCGCGCCGGCGGCCCATCGGCAGTTGCCGCTCTTCTGGAAGCTCGTCTACCGCCGCAATCGGGGTCGCGGGCCGGCGCTGCTGACGTGGCTGGTGGACTGGTTGACGCAGGCCGGTTACGAATTCACCACAGTTGGCGCAATGACTGATTGGGCAAGAGAGACCATCATCCATGACTGATCCCGGTTCCGGCGGCTCACAGGCCGTCCGCCAATCGGACGGCGCCGATGGCGTCGTCATCATCCCCGCCTATCGCGAAGAGGCCAACCTGGCGGCCGTGATCGGCCGCGTGCGGGACCAACTGTCCGGGGCGACCATCGTCGTGATAGATGACTGCTCGCCCGATCGCACGGCCGCGGTCGGCCGGGCGGCCGGCGCGGTCGTGCTCAGTCATCCGATCAACCTGGGCGATGGCGCGGCCCGGCAGACCGGCTTCAAGTACGCGGTTCGGCTGAACGCCAGGTGGATCGTGCAGCTCGATGGCGATGGGCAGCATCAGCCGGAGAGCATCCCCGCGCTCCTGGCGCCCATCCTGGCCGATGAGGCTGACCTGGTCATCGGCAGTCGCTTTCTGGGGGTGGGCGACTATCGAGCGCAGCGGGGAAGGCGCATCGGAATGCGCATTTTCGCCGCCATCGCCTCTTGGGCCACCGGCCGCCAGATCACCGATCCCACCTCTGGCTTCCGGGCGATGAACCGCCGGGCGTATCGCTTCTTCTGCGGCAGCGCCTACCCCCAGTGGTACCCCGACGCCGACGTGTTGATCGCGGCGTATCGCGCGGGGCTGCGGCTGAGCGAAATACCTGTGCTCATGCGGCAGAGCGCCACCGGCCAGACGATCCACGCCGGACTGCGACCGCTCTATTACGTCTACAAGATGGCGCTCTCGATTTTCGTGACCATGTTGCGCGGGGATCGGGCGACTTGAGGCTCGGATGGATGCTCGCAGGCCCGTCCTCGGTGGTCGTCCCGGCGGGCGGGCGCAAGGCCGCGCCCCGACCGCCGGTCACAGACCGGCGGTGAGCTGCCGAAAGGCTTAGCTTGATGCCTATGGGGTCGCAGACCCCCTGAAAGCAGGCTCGTAGGCGGTCTGTGACCGCCGTTTCCCCGGATTATTGAGAGGATACATTGAGAGGATACATTGTGGAGATATGCTATGCCCATCCGACAAGTGATCTTCCTCCTGATCATCAGCGCGGCATTGCTGCTGATCGTCATCGAATTGGTGCGCCGGAGGCGGCTGCGCGAGGAGTACGCCTGGTTGTGGCTGCTGGCCGCGATCGCCGCGCCGCTCGTGGTCGCCGGGTTTCCGCTCATCCGGCGCTTCACCCGTCTGGTCGGCGCCGACGAGCCGGTTTCGATCCTGTTCTTTCTCACCTTGATCTTCCTGATGGTGGTGAATATCCACTATTCGACCAAGATTTCGCAGCTCACAGAGCAGGTGAAGGACCTGGCGCAGGCGATCGCTCTCGCGACCGCAGATAGCGGGCGCGCGATACCCGACAGAGGCTGCACGACCGCGGACGAAACGTCCGCCATCCCACAACTTAAGAGCTGATCATATGTCTTTGAGAACTCTCTGTCGCTCACATCGCGAATGGCTCGCGGTGGCCGGCCTGCTGCTGGTTGCGCTGGTCATGCACCTGCTCTCTCTGGTTGGAACGCGCGTTGTCTGGGGCGATGAGCCGTTCTACCTCTGGCTGGGCCGCAATTGGCTGACCGGACAGGGCTACCAGTTTCTCGGCTTCACCGATGTTCATCACCCGCCGCTCTTTCCGCTGCTGGCCGGCCTGCTCTATCTGCTGACGGGCAGCCTGGAGATCGCCAGCAACGTCCTCTACATCGTGTTCGGGTCTCTGGTCATCTTGCCGGTCTATGGGATCGGCCGGCGGCTGTATGGGCCGACAGTCGGGCTGCTGGCCGGGCTGTTGGCGGCGCTGTGGCCGGCGTTCAATGCCGCGGTTCCCTGGTGGGGCAGCATGACCGAAGCGCCGTTCTACTTCTTCGTTGTGCTGGGACTGTGGGCCGCGGCCGCGGCAGCTGGGCTGGACGGCGATGCCCGGCGCGATGGGCCGGAACAGGCAGCCGCCGCGACCGCCAGCCGGCCGCTGTGGTCCTGGGGATTGGCCGGGCTTGCCTTTGGGCTGGCGTATCTGATTCGGCCTGAAGGGATCTGGTATGCGCCCACGGTCGGCGGCGCGTTGCTCGTAGTGGTATGGCTGCAGCGTTGGGCATGGCGGCGCTGGCTGGTCGGCGGCGCGTTGTTCGCCCTGGGCTTTTTCCTGGCCTTCACCCCCTATGCCATCCACACCCGCATTCACAGCGGCGCCTGGATGGTCAGCGAGAAGGTGGGCATCACTTTTCAGGACGCGCTGGCCCTGGCGCGCGGGGACATGGCCGAGCACGATCGCGTGCTCTGGCAGCTCGACACCACAGGCGCGCAGGTCTTCTTCTTCAGCCCGGAAAGCTTTCACCTTTCGATGTGGGATCAGATCAGGGCCAATCCGCGCAGATACGCCGGCGTGCTCTATCTGAACGTACAAAGCCTGCTGCGACGGTTCTTCACGGTCGAGGGCTTCCTGCCTGTCATGCTGCCGATCTTGGGGTTGGGGCTTTTCGGCGCGGCGTGGACGCAGAGGCGTGGACGCGGAGAGCTGCTGCTGCTCGCGGCGTGTCTGCCGCCGCTCACCTTCGTGCTCTTCTTTATCTTCACACGCTACCTGTCGCCGCTCCTCTTTCCGATGCTGTTGTGGACCGGCCTGGGACTGGCCCGGCTGGGCGATTGGGCTGCGGCGACGTTGGTCGCACTCTGTCCCCGGCTGGCGCGCAGCGGCGACTTTGGTCGTCCTGCCATCGGCCTGGCTGTGACTGAGGCCGCCGAGGCTCAGGGGAGGCCGCCTGATGGGAAGTCGGCTTGGGAGCGGTGGGCCTGGCGGCTGCCTGTGTTGGTCGTTGCTGTCATTCTGCTGGCCGCTCATCCCCAGACGCGGGCTTCTGTCGCCGGCACGCAGGCCGTCAGGCAGGAGCACCGGGCGGTGGGCGAGTGGCTGGCGACTCACACCGCGGCTGATGCGGTGGTCATGGCCCGTTACCCGGCCATCGCGTTCCACGCCGACCGTCACTGGATTCCCAGCCCCAACAGCGAGTACGGCGCGGCGCGGCGCTACGCGGCGATCAACCGCGCTGACTACTGGGTGGTAGATGGCAATGAAAAGACCTGGCGGCCGCAGCTCGGCTTTCTATCCGATGGCAAGCCGCCTGCGGAGCTCGAGCTGATCTATAGCGCGCCGACGACGGGCCGGCCTGTGTACGTCTATCGGATCAAGCCATGAGGCGCTACATCGGCCGAGGCTACCTGCTGCTGCGCTGGTTGCCCCTGGGCGTGCTGGCGCTGGCCGTCTTGTTGCTGTTGACTACGCCCGCTCTGCGGATGTGGTTCAAGTTCGCCATTGACTACAACGAGGGTTGGAACGCCTATCATGCAGCCCGCGCAGCAGCCGGCCAACCGATCTACGATGCGAGCAACGTGTGGACCCCGGCAGACTATCCACCCCTCTCCTTCTACATCGTGGGACTCGCAGGTCGTATGGTCGGCGACCCGGTGATCGCGGGTCGGGTGATCTCTTTCCTGGCGCTGCTGGCGATCGGCCTGCTCGCGGGCAGGATCGTGCAATGTCTCGGCGGCGATCTTCACGCCCGCGTGTTGGCTGTGTTGCTCTGCATCGGCCCATTTGCCGCGTATGGAACCCACTACGTGGGCATGAACGATCCCCAGATGCTGGGCAGCCTGTTCATGATGGTCGGGCTGTGGCTCTACGTTTCGCGCCTGCCGGCCGGCGCCAGCCTGCCCTGGCTGCGCCATGCAGTCCAGGGTGCGCAGCCTCCCTGTGGGACGGCGGATGAAGAACAGGTGGGCTGGATTCGAGGCTTTGGCCGGTTTGGTGGTCGGCGGCAGAAACCGGCTGATCCTGAAAGGAGGCTTCGCACAGCCTCGAGACCAAATCGGTGGGCGGCGATTTTCAGGTCAGGTCTTGCACGGACGGTGCTGGGGACAGAGAACCGCTGGCTCTTCCTGGTGGCGCTCTGCTGCGCGCTGGGGCTGTTGGTCAAATACAACCTTTTGCCTCTGCCCGCAGCGATCGGGCTGGACCTCTTGTTGCGCTCGCGCAAGGCGCTGCTGAAGTGGCTCGGCTTCGTCGCGTTGATCCTGGGCGGCTTCTTCGCGATCGCCTACCTGGTTTGGGGCGTCGAGTTCTTTCGCCAGATGCTGCTCAGCTCCACCACGTTCAGCCTGGGCAAGGCCATCGAGTGGAGCAGCGCGATGGCGCGGCGTATCGCGCTGCCGCTGCTGCTGACCGCGCCGTGGGCCGTGGTCGCCCTGCTCAACGCCCGCTGGCGGGTGATCGCGCTCTATCTGGGGCTGGCGGCCCTGTTTGGCGTCTATACCTCGAGCAGCACCGGCACCGATGTCAACGTCTTCTTCGATCTGTTCATGGCGCTGGGTATGGCTGGCGGGCTGCTGGCGACGTGGACTGCCGGCCGCGGCGCCATGGCGGATGAAAAACGGGTGGGCTGGATTCGAGGCTTTAGCCGGTTTGGTGGTCAGCGGCAGAAACCGGCTGATCCTGAAAGGAGGCTTCGCACAGCCTCGAGACCGGAGCGGGCGGCGATTTTCAAGCCAGTCGTCTGCCTGCTGCCGCTTGTGTTGGGTTTTGGCCTGCTGCTGGCTGCACCGCAGAAAGCGGCGCGTCCCTGGACTCTTGACGACTTCAAGGCTCGAGAGGCTGCGTTTCTGGCCGATGCGGCCTTCCTGGCCGGGCAGCCGGGGCCGGCGATCTGTGAGACGATTCTCCTGTGCTACTACGCGGGGAAGCCGTTTCTCTACGACCCTTACAATGCGGGCGAGATGCAGGTGAAAGGGATCAGGCCGGAGGGCGATCTGTTGCGTCAGTTGGAGGCGCAGGAATACGCGGTGGTCCAGCTCAACCGGCCCCTGCCCGACCGCTATCGGGAGGCGGCGGCCTACACGCCTGCGCCGCAGCGCGGGTCCAGCATCGGCGACCGGTTCACAGAGAACACCAAACGTGCGCTCGGAGCGCACTATCGGCTGGCCAGGCAGACGGGCCAGCGTTCTTTCTACTTACCTCGGTAAAGCTGTGATTCGTTCCCGGCCTTATTGGGTCGGCGTCGTGAAATCAATCGTCGGCGCTTCGCGCGGCTGGAATTCGATCGGCAGCTCCACGTGGAAACGACTGCCGCGGCCGGGCACGCCGTCGCTTTCGACCCAGATGCGGCCTCCGTGTCGCTCCACGATATGCTTGCAGATGCTCAGCCCCAGCCCGGCGCCCCGATAGGCTCTGCGCTCGCTGCCGTCCACCTGGTAGAAGCGGTCGAAGATCCGCTCCTGCTCCTCCGGCGGCACGCCAATGCCGGTGTCCGACACGGTCAATCGCACCCGATCGCCAAGCTGCGCGGCGCTGATCCTGACTTTTCCACCTGCCGGCGTGAATTTGATCGCGTTTTCCGCCAGGTTCGTAACCACTTGCTCTAACCGCACCCGATCGCCGCCGATCTCGGGCAGACCCTCGTCCATCTGAACAACCAACTGCAGGCCCGCTTCCGCGGCCAACGGCGTCAGTTTGCTGGCGACCGTCTGAGCCAGCCCGCGCAGCGACACTTCATCCACGTGAAGCTTCACGCGGCCGGCCTCCATGCGCGAGAACTCCAGCAGATCGTCAATCATGCGTTGGAGCACAGTGGTCTGGTCTTTGACGGTGCGCAAGAAGTCCTGCTGCAGGGCCGTCACTGGCCCGGTCTTGCCCATCAGGATGATCTCTACGAACCCCTTGATCGAGTGCAAGGGCGTGCGCAGCTCATGACTGACGGCTGACAGGAAGTTGGACTTCATCCGCTCCAGTTCTTTTTGAGCGGTGATGTCGCGCAGCACTGCGACCACACCGGTGACCTCGCCATCGGCATCGAGCACCGGCGATGCGAGCGCGCCGTAGACGTGGCCCGCACCGTCGCCCACCGCCTCGCCCGAACCGGGCGCCGGCAGAACCAGTTCCCGGATTTGCTCGCTGGGCTCCTGACCGCCCATCGGCTGGCTGCGCAGCGCCTCGCTCAGCAATTCAGCAAGGGCCAGCGCGGTTCCAGAGGGCGCCTTGGATTCCAGATAGGAGCGCAACGGCGTACCAGCCAGCGGCTCTGTTCCTGGCGGCTGCAAGCCGCCGGCCGATCCCAAGATGTCCCTGGCGACCGGATTCATCAGGATCAGATGTAGGTTCGGATCTACGACCACTACTCCATCGCCGATCCCCGCCAGCACCGCCTCGAGCTCCCGACGCTTCTCGGAGGCATCCTGATAGAGGCGGGCGTTCTCGATGGCCGTGGCCGCAAAGTACGAGAAGCTGTTGAGGAACTGCTCGATCTTATTTCTGTCGGCCGGCCTGGCCGCCGGCGCAGATTCCCCGTCTGCGCCGTCTTCGTCGGTTACATAGAGCGCGCCGATCTGCCGGCCGTGCGCCGCCAGCGGCGCAATCAGGTAGGCGCGGCGGCCGAGCAGTTGCGGGAGCGGTGAATGTCCGTTGGCGACGCGTACCATGCGATCGTTGCGCAACGCGTCGATCGTGGCTGGCTCGGCCGCCAGCGGCAGCCGAAAAGCTCGCGACGGTTCAGTCGTCCCCTCTTGCGTAACTGGCCGTTGATTGGCCGCAGTCGTCGGCGCATCTTCGGAGAGGATGCCATTCAGATACCCTTCGCTCCAGGAAGACGCTGCGTTCTCCGCATCTATCAGGGCCGCAGCACAACGAGCGCTGCCCGTGACCCCGCGCAGGCGCTCCACGATCACTTCCAGTATTTCATCCAGCCGGAGGGTCGAGGCCAGCGCACGCGAGACCTCTTGCAGCGAGCGCAGTTCCAACACCCGGTCGCCCAGGTCAGCAGCGGTCCGTTGCAGAACTTCGGTTTTTTGCGCCAGGGCGGCCTGTTGCTGCGCCATGGCTGTCTTCAGGGCATTGGCCTGGGCAGTGCGTCGTTCCAGTTCCCAAGCTAGAAGCGCCAGCCCCACCAGCCATGCCCACAGCAGCAGGTAGCGGCTGAGGAACACGCCGTCTGTCATGAAGGCGAAGCTGGCGGACGCCAGCCGCAGGGCCACGACATAAAGCGGGCCAAACGCAAACGGCGTCCAGACCATTCCCGGCAGGAACTGCGCCAGCCCGACCGCCTTCAGCGCCAACAAGCCCAACAAGACATACAAGGGACTGCCCAGCCCGCGGTCGCGCCAGATCAGCGCAGAGACAAAAAGGGCGTCGGCCAGGCAGGCGACATAGATGGCCCAGGGAATCCACCGTCCGCGCTTTGCTTCCGTATTCTGCTGCCCGCCGGCGTTGAGCGCGCTGAGCCACAGCCCGGTGGTCAGCAGGGTGATGAGAGCATAGCTGGCGACAATCGGCAGCCATGGCTCTTCCCAACCCGCGTCGCGCGTGCGCCACAGCACCCACAAGCCAACGCCGAAGAGCCCCCAGCGGCTGGGAGCGTCCACTCGTTGCATAAAGAGCTTCAGTTCGGGCAGGCGACGCGGCATCCGTGCACTCTCCATCAGCGGGGCACCGGCGTGGCAAACGGCGTTTCTGTCGGTGGAACGGCCGTTGGCGGCGGCGCAGTGGCGGTGGGCGGCCGCGGGGTGGTTGTGGGAGGCGCGGCCGCCGGCTGAGTGGGCGCGGGCGGTTGGGTCGGCGGCAGTGTCTCGGTGGGCGGCGGCGATGGCGTGATGGTGGATGTGGGGGTCGCAGTCCGCATCCCTGTCGGGGCAGGCGTCACGCTGCGAGTCGGCGTGCGGGTGGGGGTAGCCGCCGGCGTAGCTGTGGCGCGCACGGCGGGCGATGCCATATCTGTCTCAACGGTTGGCGTCGGCGATGCGACCGCGGTCGGTAGGGGCCACGGGCTGCTGGTAGCTGTGGGCCTGGTCGTCGCCGCAGGCTGCGGCGTGTGGGTTTCCGATGGGGTTGGCGCAGGCGTCGGCTGCAGCGGCGTGACCGTGCGCACCCACACGCCGTCATCGGTGGCCGCATAGAGCAGGCCTCGGGTCTCCGGGTCGAGCGCCAGCGCGGTGATATTGCGTGCGCCAGGTCGGCCCAGGTAAAACCAACCCAGCCTGGGGCCATCGGTGCGATAGACATCGCCGCCGACCAGGGCCACGTAGAGCGTGTCAGACACGCGCGTATCAACCAGCATGCTCGTGGCATGGCCGCCAACCCTTCCCCCCTCATGAGACCAGGTCGAGGGTTGTGCAGTCCAGGTCGCGCCGTTGTCAGCGCTGTAGGCCACACCGGCCGTGGTAGCGGCCCAAATGCGCACGCCGAAATAGGGCGCAATCGCCAACGCGGTGAAGGGCTGGCCGGCTGGCCTTGCAGCGGCCAAGAAAGCGGCGTCGCCGGCTTCCTCCCAGGCTGGCACAATCCGCCAGGCCAGCCCGCCAGTCTCGCTTACCCAGAACGCGCCGCGTTCCGTCAGCGCGTAGAGGCGGTCAGCCGCGCTGGGATCGTTCAGCAACAGGCGCACAACGGCCCCCTTGACCGGCTCGGCGAGGGCCGATTGCGCCGCGTCGTCGGGCCATGGGCCGCCTGGCGACCAGGAGGCGCCGCCATCCGTGCTGCGTTGCACGCGGCTATCGGTGACCAGCAGGATGGTGTCTGGGCCGCCGCCGAGACCGGGCACGACAACCAACGGCGGCCGCGCAGTCTGTCCGGGGGCAGGGCCGATCAGTTGCCAGGTCTCGCCGCCATCCTCTGTGCGATAAAGCTGGCGCGCCGTGCCGGCGCCCGTCACGGCATAGAGTTGCGTGGCGCGTCCGGGCGCAACGCGCCAGGTCGCCAGGGCCGGTCCGCCAAGAGGTGTCCGCGGCAGGGATGCGTCGCAGCGGACCCAACCAGGCTCGCCGGCTCCTGGACGGCTGGCCGGCGGCGGCCGGCGGCCTGACGTATAGCGCCAGAGCCCGGTGGCAGTTTCGGCGTAGACGATGCGCTCGCCGCCGCTGTTCGCCACGCTCAACATGCGCACCGTCTCGCCGCGCAAACCCAGAGGGGTCCACGCATCGGCGCTCGCGTCTTGGGCGTGGGGCCAGAGCAAGATCGGCAACAGAAAGAGCACGCTGGCGGCCGCGAGTTGCAGCGCACGTCGCAGTCTCGCGCTGCCAGGCGTTTGGGCGTGCTTCATAGGAATCTACACCATCGGTCAAGTAATCCGCCGCGGCAGCCAGCAGCTGGGCAAGCACACGTTGACCGTCAGCGCGGCGGGGTGGCTGTCGGCGCAGGTACAGGTGTGTCGGTGGGCTGTGGCGTCGCGGGCGGTCCGCCTTGGGCATCCCAGCGTTCATTCCAGAAGTCCATCACCTGGCAGGCAGCGCCGCGCGTGATCACCACGAGGCTGCTCTGTGGACTGATGGCGCGCCAGCCAACCTCCAGCCGCTCGCTGACGGTGTAGACGCCGGCCGTCAGATCGCCATAGCGGTAGTAGCCGTCGGCGTCAGTCACGCGAGCGCGTGTCACGCCGTTGGGCGGAGTCAGCAAGATGGTCCAGCCGCTCAGCGGCCGGCCGCCGTGGGTATCGCGCACCTGGCCCGTCAGACAGATCATCTGGCCGCTGGGCGTAGGCGGTCGCGCGGCCGGGACGAGGGTGGGCGGCGGTGACGGAGTGATGATCGCGACTGCCGCCGCCGCGCCCCGGAGCTCCACCCATTCCGCGGCGACCCAGCCAGACTGTCCGGCCACGCAGCACACCTGCAGCCAATCGCCGTCGGCGTTGCGGCCAGTGAGGGTCAAGGCGTCTCCCGCCACGACCTGGTCCAGGATGGGGTAGCCCAAACCAGGGCCTGCGCGCAGGTTCAGGGCTGCCGAACGCACCACGGCATAGGGTGTGGCGGTGGGCGACGGGCTGGTCGGCCGCGGGGTTGCGGTAGGCGCGGGCGTGGGCGTGGGAGTAATGGCGCGGGCATACGCCTCGCCTGCGATAGCTGCAGTGTGATCGGCCACTGGGACGTTCTGGGCCTGTTGATAATAGCGCACCGCAGCCGAGATGTCGCCGGTTTGCGCGGCTGCCTGGCCCCGTTTGAGCAGCAAAGCATAGAGCTGTCTGGCGGCCTGGCCGTTGGCATAGGTTGGCGCCTCGCCTAGCAGCACTTCCAGGCGGGTCTGCGCTTCGGCTGTGTTGCCGGCGGCCAACGCCCGCGTGGCATCCAGGTAGAGGCTGCCGAGTCGACGTGCATCGGCGGCGGCCCGGTTGCGCGGCAGAAGGGCGAGCGCGCGGGAGAAATATTCGACGGCTCGTTGGACTTGGGGCGTCTGGCTCTCGGCGTTCTCGATGAGCGACTGGCCAGCGTTCAGATAGCAGACGAAGAGGAACTGGGCGACCGCCTCTGTCCGATAGGAGGCATCCAGCTCGCGAATCTTCTCGAACTGGCCGATGGCTTCAGCCCACTGACCCAGGTCGTAGAGCCGGCTGCCGTCGCCATAGAGACCGGCCAACCGGCGGCGCTGCGCGACGAAATCGGCTTTGGCCTGCGCGTCGGCATAGCTGCCGTCGAGCGCCAACACCTTCCGCAGCTCCTCGGCCGCGGCATCCCAGTTTTCCAGGGCGATGGCGGCTTCGGCGGCCGCATAGCCCTGCGCCAGGGTCTGCATGCGCTCAGCGCGGGTGAGTCCCAGCCGCGCCTCTGGATCGTTTGGCGTAAGCTCCAGCAGTTTCTTGAAAGCGCCATAGGCGCCTTCATAGTCTCCCACTTGCAGCCGCGCCTGCCCGCGGTGGTAGAGGTCCTGCGCTTCGCGGTCAGCGGCGTTGACCCAGGGCACGCGGCCCTGCAGTGCGATCAGCGCAATGGCCACGATGCCGATCAGACCCAACGCGATCAGCCCCCAGGTCTGCCAGCGCGGGCGCGGCGCAGGGCTGGCGTCTCGACGTGCGAGCGGACCTGCCAGCGAGTCGGCTGGCGGCTGGGGGGCGGCGGCCTGGAGCTGTAAGAACCACCGCGTTTCATCCAGCAGGGCATCCAGGCCGGGTCGGGTGGGTTGGAGCACCTTCAGGCGACTGAAACGCGCCAGCGCCTCCTCCCAATTCCGGTGCTGATAGGCCGCCATACCTTCGTAGTACAGGGCCTCGGCCGGATCGGGCGGAGGCGTCACGTAATTGCGGGGCCGCAGGGACGGGCGTGCATCTGGGTGCTCCATCCGATTTGGCGGCCGATCAGTCGCGTCGAGCGTCAAGGGTGCCTCGTGAAACGTGAAACGTGAAACGTCAGGCGTCGAGAGTAATACGTGCTTCAGTTATAGGATCTACGCAGTGGGCTCCTCGTCGCGGTCATTGCCCCTAGAACACCGGTCACGTAATCCGCCACGGGCGACCGAGGCTTCGTCGTGAGCTCAGCCGAACGGCCACTGCAACGCTGGCGAAGTCCCACAGGGATGCTTCGCAATCGCCCTGCGGCGACGAGAGCCAGCCGACGCCGAGCCTGTCCTGAGCTTGCCGAAGGATCGGCTGTGCAGTGGTGGCAGCGGTTTTCAACCGCCCGACCGTCGGGCTTGGCATTCCTTGCCCGACGTTCCAGGGGGTCTGCGGCTCCGAGGAGCGTAGTATGCGATTGCGCCAGCATCCTTCAGGACGAAGCAATCTTTCTCGCCAGACAGGGGATTGCTTCGCGGACTGCGCTCGCAATGATGTGCGACTGTGTAAGGCCGTGTCTTGCGTGGCGGGTTGTTGGCCCTACTGCCTAACTCCTGTCAGCTAAAGGGCCATTATGGGCTCATCGTTTGCCCGGCAGGGCAGGCGATTTGTCCGCCTGGGACGCTGGTCCGCTTTGGCCGGCGGCTGTCTGCGATCCGGATCTGGTTATGATCGGCAGATAGCGGCGCTCATTGTACGGCCAATCCTGCACCTGGATGCCATCAACGAAGCTCCAGGTGTTGAAGAGATTATCTTCACGGTTCCAGTTCGAAAACTCAAGTTGCACGGTCTGGCCGGCGTAGGGTCGCAGGTCTAGCATCGCCAGCTTCCAGCCGGTGTCGTGCAAAACGCCGTATTGGTTGGTGGTGTTCCCATCGCGCAACAAGAGCGCCAGTTGCTGGCCTTTCTCGTCGAGGATGGTCACCTCGAAAGCATCCACATATCGCTGAAGCCGTTGGCTGAATACCACATCGTAGGAGAAGACGCGATACCAGAAGGTCAGTGTCGGCTGCGCCACATGGGCCAGGCCCGGCACGACGATGGTTTGCGAGAGCGTTGCGCTGCCTACGGGCACCTGCCCCGGTTCTTCCACGCTGGGGCCGTATTCGGGCGTCCCCAGCCGCGCAGCCAGTACCGTGTAGCTGCCTGGGCCATTTGTCGGCACAACCGCTTTGCGCAGCAGCCCACTGGTCCCCCACTCGCTGAAGTTGCCGGTATCGAAACTGCCGTTGCGAACCGTCTCGATCACGGTATAGGCATCGCCCGCGCTATACCCGGCCTGGTTGCCGGCGACGTCGCGTGCGCGCACTCGGAAGTAGTAGGCGTGACCGCGTTGCCCGCCGAAGACCGCCTGCGTCAACGTTGTGTCCACCAGCCAATCTTCCCACGCGCCTTGCAGACCGTTGCGCACCTGGACGTCGAAACTGGCCAGGCCTGAACCGGGTGACAGATCGCTCCCCGACCAACGCACGGTGAAGTTTGGAGCGGTGGAATACTTGCTGAGCGCACTCATCCGCGCCAGGGGCGGCTGGCGGTCAATGGCAATCGTGTAGAGGCGCGGCTGCTCCGCATTCCCGGCCCGATCGCGGGCGGCGATCTGCACCGTATGCAGGCCATCAGCGTTCAGAGAGAAACTTTCGCCCGTATTCCAGGCCCCGCCGTTGACCTGCCACGAGATAGTCTCGACGCCTGACGCCGCATCGGCGGCCGACATGGTAAATGTGACCGCGCTGCGATACCAATCATTTTGCCCCGCGCTGCCCGTCAGCGTCACGATCGTCGTCGGCGGCGTACCATCGTACCACAGAGCCGAAGGAAGCGCAACCGCCGTGAGATGATCGCTGTTGCCAGCCCGATCGCGCAACCAGACGAACAGGTCGTGTTGGCCTTCAGCCGGGACTTGCACCCCTTCCAGGATTTCGCTGGCCGGGTAAAAGACGCCATCAGATGCGTGAGCCGGCCCCGCGCCGAACCGCACGTAGGCGCCCGCGATGCCAGACTGATCGAGCGGATTACGCCACGTCAAACGGAAGTTGTTATAGTGCTGCCAACCGCCTGGCTCGGCCGCCAGCCGCTCGGGCGTGGCCGGCGGCTGCAGGTCAATGCGCACCGTGGTTTGGCGGATCGGCTCAACGTTGCCCGCGACATCCTCGCTGGCATAGGCGAACACATACTTATCGGGCGCTGTCAGGGTCAGCGACGTTCCCGTGACCCAGTCGCCGGCATCCAGCCGGTAGCGCGTGGTTGCAACCCCCGAGCGCAGGTCCGCAGGTTCCAGGGTAAGCGTGACGGCCGACCGATACCAGCCATCCACGCCCGCCATCCCCTGGATGCGCAGCGTGGTCGTGGGCGGCGTGGCATCGTAGCGCAACAACGGCGCCAACGCATGGTTGCGCTGGTCGGCGTTGCCTGCGCCATCGCGCAGCCAGAGATATAGACGATGTACGCCTTCGGCCGGTACGGTGAGGTTGTCCAGACGATTCGTGACAGGCGAAAACACGCCATCATCTGGCGCGGCCGGCGCCTGGTTTAGCCGGTAGAAGACGCCCGCGATGCCGCTGAGATCGGTGGGGTTGGCCCATTGCACACCAAAACGGTTCGTACGGGTCCAGGCGGTGGGCATCGTCTCGACGGCGGTGGGCGCGACCGGCGCAGCCTTATCCAGCCTGATCTGCACCGGGAAGCTGCGCTCGACGTTGCCGGCCAGGTCAACCGAGTAGAAATCGAGGGTATAAAGACCATCGGCGGTCAGTTGGACCTGCGCGCCAGACTGCCAGGGGCCATCGTTGAGGCGATAGTGCGTCGCTGCAACGCCTGAGCCGGTATCGGTCGCGATCAGCCGGATCGTCAGCGGCGAAACGAACCAGCCGTTTTGACCCTGTGCACCCTCGACCAGATAGGCAGTGGCCGGCGGAGTCACGTCCAGCCGGGCCTGGGCCGAGCCGGTCGCGGACCGATTGCCCGCGGCGTCCTCGCCGTAGAAGTCTATCTGGTAGACGCCATCGGCCGGGAGCTGGAACTGTGAGGCGGTCTGCCATGCGGTGTTGTTTAGCCGATAGTAGCCGACCGGATTGCCCGACAGGGTGTCGCTGAGCGCCAGCGTGAACCGCACCGCCGCGGTGTACCAACCGCTGGCCGGCGGCGGCCGTTCAGCCAGCAACGCCACGGCCGGCGGCGTGAAGTCCAGGCCGATCGTGATCGTGCGCATCGGCTCGAGATTGCCGGCCACGTCCTGGGCGTAGTAATTCACGACGTGCAGACCTTCATTGGCAATCTGGACCGAGGGAAAAACGGTCCAGGGGTTGGCGTCAACCCGATTCCACACCACATCTATGCCGGAGCCGCCCGGCCCATCGGATGCGCTGAAGCTGGCTGAGACGGCTGTGCTGTACCAGCCGCTGGCGGGCAGCGGGGGACTCAACTGCAGGCTGCTGACCGGCGGCGTGCCGTCGTACCAAAAGACCTGCGGGTCCACATTGCGATTGTTATGGTCCGCATTGCCGGCCGCATCCACGAGCCAGAGATAGAGATCGTGCTTGCCATCGGCCGGCACGACGATGTCAGTCAGCGTGCCGGTCGGCGGCCTGGGGCTATCGCTTATGCTGACGAAGATGCCGTCGGTCGGATAGAGGCCGGGGCGGTTAATGCGATAGTAGACGCCGACGATCCCAGAAAGATCAGGGGGATTGGTCCAACGCTCCGAGAAGCGATTGACATTGGTCCAGGTGCGCGCCGGATTGCCCTGCAAACCCGAGGGCGGCGAGGGGGATGTGCGATCCAGATAGAGGATGGTTGACGCCGTGCGAGTGTGATCCGCGCGGCCGAACATATCCTGCAGCCACACGTAGACAGGGTGCGCTCCATCATCTGTGGGCGCGATGCCGGCAATGTAGGGCGCAGCAGTGGGCACGAAGATGCCGTCGGTCTGGGTCGTCGGCGGTTGATCCAACTTGTACCAGGCGCCGGTGATCGTCGCCAGTTCGGGCGGATTGGTCCACGAAAGGGCAAAGCTGGCGAGGTTAGTCCAGTTGACAGGGCTGGCCTGCAGGTTCTGCGGCGCGCCAGGCGCGGCGGCCGAGACGGTGAAAGCCGCATTGCTGCGGTCGGCGCCGCGGTTGCCAGCGCGATCTATCGCCTCGACTTCGATTAAGACCTGGCTGCTGTTCACTGCCGGTGGGGTCCAGCCGTAGCTCCCGCCATTGGGGACGCCGGCCGCGATCGGCATCCAGTCGGCGCCGCTGTTGTACGAAACGCTGATGGTGATCGGATTAGCGGCCAGTCCTCCGGCATCCGCCGCGCTCCAGGTAATCGAGTACGGCCGGCCACTCGCCCATACCTCTCCGCCGTTCGGCTTGAGCACCGTGACGGTTGGCGGCGTGCGGTCGAAGGTGAACGTCACGCCCGCGCCTGGGGTCTCGGTGTTGCCCGCAACGTCGGTCGCGCGGCTGCGGATCACGTAGCTGCCATCGGCCCACGCCGGAGCTGCGCCGGCGTAGGTCCAGCTCGCTGCGCCGTTGGCATCCAGCCATTGCTCGCCGCTGGTCCAGGCTGCTCCGTTCCAATAGAGACCGGTCGCCGTGGATCGAATGCTCACCGCTGCCCGGTTCACCCCAGAGACGCCATCGGTGGCCGTTCCTTGAATCGTTGGCCCTGTGTTGAGCGCCGCGTTCTGCGCCGGGCTGGTGATGACGGAAGCCGGCGCCGTGGCGTCGACGCGCACCGTGTAGGCCGGGCTGGTTTCCAGCGCGGCGCCGAGCTCCTGAATCCGAAAGCGGATTTGATTGGCGGTCGCTGAGTCCCCGAAAACCAGGCCTGTGACGGTCAACATCTGCGTGGCGCTGATCGCGCCGCCCACCGTGAGGCTGGCGGTTGACCAGGATGACCAGTTGGCGCCGCCATCGGCGCTGATGGTATAGGCGGCAGTGGCGGGATCCAATCCTCCTGGCGCCTGGACGGTGACAGTGCCTGTCGTCGGGATCGCGACGACCCAGGCGACAGGCGCGAAATTGCTCCAGGTCGCAGCGACGACCGCGACTGGCGCAGGTTTTGCAGTCAGTCTGTTCCCCGCGCTGATTGGCGTCGCGATGATCAACAGAGCGATCAGGAGCCATAGGCCGGGCAGGCGGACCGAGGCCAGATGCCAGTTCGTGGAACGCAGAGTGAACTGGCTGCCCGGTCGCCGTGAAGCGCCGCCGGCTCGGTGATCTTCGATGCGCATGGCGCAACCTCAAGGCTTGATGTGGAAGCAGGGGAACGCAACGCGTCCCCCTGCCCCAAGTGCGAGGATAGCAGGCGATAACCCCGGGCGACCGCTCACACGCCGGCGTCGAATCTATAGCCGATCCCGCGCGCGGTCAGCAGGTAATGCGGTTCTTCTGGGTTCGGCTCGATCTTGGCGCGCAGGCGGCGGATGTAGACGGCCACCTGGTTGGAGTAGCCTTCGTAGTCGTAGCCCCAAACTGTGCTTAGCAACTGCTCGTGCGTCAACACGCGGCCACTGTTGCGTACCAGGTAGTGGAGCAGGCGGAACTCGATGGGCGTCAACTCGACGCTCTTGCCGCCGGGCGTCGTTGTCGTATTGTTGACGGGGTCGAGCCGGAATGCGCCGACCATCAGTTGGTTCTGCGGCTCGCCGAAGGTGAAAGCTTCGGCGCGGCGCATGACCGAGCGCACGCGCGCCAGCAGCTCAGCCGGCTCGAACGGCTTCGCCAGGTAATCATCAGCACCCAGGTCCAGGCCGTAGACCCGATCGCTCGTCTCGCCCTTGGCCGAAAGGATGATGATTGGCAGATTCGTCGTGCGCCGCAGCCGCTTCGTGACCTCCCATCCATCCAGGCCCGGCATCATCACATCCAGGATCAGTAGATCGGGCGCCTTCTCATCTATCAGGCGCAAGGCATCCTGGCCGTTCTCGGCTGTGAGCACCGCATAGCCTTCTTCCTTCAGCAAGAAGGCAGTCATCTTCAAGCTGGGACGATCGTCGTCCACAATCAAGACCCGCATAATTCCCACACGCTCCTCGCCGGCAGGTTTGCTCCAGGCGGCCGGCTCCGATTTCGCAAGGGTATTATACCATCGGGATGAGGTATCGGCAAACGTCTCCCGAAATGCGGGATGTGCGGCGGGCGAGCGAGAGTTCACAGCGTGTTCCTTTCGATTCGATGCAGCGACTCTGCCCATCGTAGCCAGTACAGATGAACAGGATATGAACGCCCCGCCGGGTCACTTTGACAGTCTTTTCACACCACAATTCTGCGCACACCTGTCAGGTTCTTGAAAGACCTGACAGGTGTGCAGGCCGAAAAGGTGCATTGCAAGCTGAATGTAAGGTTTAACTGTTGACATATGGTGTAAAATGAGTTAGCTTCTGGTTGAGCTGAGAGTGGGCTGCAATTATCAAATAAGGAGGATGTTCATGGAAGTCATGAAGTATCTCAAGGTAATTGGGTTGACCGTTCTTCTGATGGCCGCGTTGGCGCTGGCTGCGCCGGCGGGGGCGAAGGAACTCGATGCGCGCAGCCAGGCTGCGCCTTCGGCGCCTGCTGCGGGCAGCATCGGGGATCTGGTCTGGCGTGATGACAATCTGAACGGGTTGCCTGATGGCGGCGAGGCGGGCATCAACAACGTGCTGATGCAGTTGTTCAGCAAGCCTTGTGTGAATGTCCTGCCCGGCGATACGCCGACGGCAACGGCAACCACCGCGGGCGGCGGCATATACGCGTTCTCTGGCTTGGGCGCGGGGCACTACTGTGTGAGGCCGGCCCCCAGCAACTTCGCTCCGGGCGGCGCGCTCTATCGCCTGGCCTACACTCCCGAACCATCCATCGCGCCTGAGGCGCGCGATGTGATCCTGGCGACTGGTCAGGTCTTCAACGACGCCGACTTCGGCTACACCGATAGCGGCCTCGCCCTCACCAAGACGGCTTCGACCACCGGATCGTGCCCCGGCGTGGACCCGCTCACGATCTACGATCCGGGCACGACCGTCACCTACTGCTACGATGTACACAACACGGGGCATACCTATCTGAAAAATGTGCAGTTGTCCGATGACAAGCTGGGATTTCTGGGCTACTACCCCGGTCCAGGTCCGCTGGCGCCGGGCGCTCACTGGCTGTTCTCGACTTCGACCCAGATCTACACCACCACGGTGAACATCGGGTCTGTAACGGGCGATCCGAGTGACTTCAAGAGCCGGCCGCTTCCCGGCGATTCCCCCAGCGCGCAAGACCCGGCGACCGTCTACTACGTCCCGCGGGCGGTCATCGGAGACCGGGTGTGGGAGGATGTCAACGGCAATGGCGTGCAGGATGCCGGCGAGCCGGGCATCGCTAACGTCACGGTGAGGCTCTATGACAGCTCCGACGTGCTGCGAGGTACGACAACAACCAACGGCAGCGGCCTGTACAGCTTCAATCCGATCCCCGGCGACTACTATGTGCAGTTCGTGCTGCCAGGCGGCTATGTGTTCACTTTCCGGGACCAGGGTGCGAACGATACCGCCGACAGCGATCCCGATAGGACCACCGGCAAGACGGCTGTGACCACCCTGGTTTCGGCCGAGTATGACCCGACCTGGGACGCCGGTATGTTCCGCTATGCGACGTTGGGCGACAAGGTATGGTCGGACACCAATGCGAACGGCATCCAGGACGGGGGCGAGGCGGGCTTGAGCGGGGTGACGGTCAAGCTGTACAACAGCGCCAACGTCTTGCAGGGCACGACGACGACCAACGCCAGCGGGGTCTACAGCTTCACGAACCTGGTGCCTGGCGACTACTATGTGGAGTTCGTCAAGCCGGCGGGCTACGTGTTCAGCCCGCAGGATCAGGGCGCCAACGATGCGGTGGACAGCGATGCGAACACGAGCACGGGCAAGACGGCAGTGACGACGCTGATCTCGGGCGAGAGCGATCTGACCTGGGATGCGGGGCTGTATCAGTATGCGACGTTGGGCGACAAGGTATGGTCGGACACCAATGCGAACGGCATCCAGGACGGGGGCGAGGCGGGCTTGAGCGGGGTGACGGTCAAGCTGTACAACAGCGCCAACGTCTTGCAGGGCACGACGACGACCAACGCCAGCGGGGTCTACAGCTTCACGAACCTGGTGCCTGGCGACTACTATGTCCAGTTCACGCTGCTGACGGGCTATTACTTCAGCCCGCAGGATCAGGGTGCGAACGATGCGGTGGACAGCGATGCAGACACGAGCACGGGCAAGACGGCAGTGACGACGCTGATCTCGGGCGAGAGCGATCTGACCTGGGACGCGGGGATGTACTACCATGCGAGCCTGGGCGATTTCGTCTGGAATGACACGGACGCCGACAAGGTTCAGGATCCTGGCGAGCTCGGTATCCCCGGTGTTGTGATCAGCCTGACCCTGCCGAGCGGCGCTGTGCTCACGACGACTACCGATGTTAACGGCCTGTACCTCTTCGACAACCTGCCGGCCGGGAACTTCGTGGTAGATGTGGTCTCGGTGCCCAGCGGCTACTTCCTGACCACTGCCAACGATCCGCTGCCGGTGACTCTGGCGCCGAGCCAGAACTACCGAGACGCCGACTTCGGCTATGCCGGCAAGGGACATATCGTCGGCGTGGTGTTCTATGATTGGAACAAGGATGGCGTGCAAGACCCCAACGAGACCGGCATTGACAATGTCGAGGTGTGCCTGTACCAGGATGTAGACGGCGACGGCGTGTTCGACAATCCAGGGGACGTGCAGTTGGCGTGCCAGAACACGACCGGCGGTGGAGGGTATGCGTTCAATAACTACATGCCTGGCCACTACCTGGTGGTGCAGACGCAGCCATCCGGCTTGCAGAGCTCACCGGCTTCGCCCAATGTGCGGCCGGTGCACCTGGTCGTTGTGGGACCCGGCGGCCAGTCGGAGCAGCGAGACTTCGGCGAATTCTATGTGGTGCGCGTGGGCGACCAGGTCTTTGTGGACGCCAACGGCAACGGCATTCAGGACCCTGGAGAACCGGGCATGATCGGTGTGCCGCTGCAACTGACGGGCATTGACGCCGCTGGAACGGCTATCAGCCAGTCGGTGAACAGCCTGAACGGCGCGTATATCTTCGATATCCTGCTGCCGGGCACTTACACCGTGACCGCGCCGACGAACTTCAACAACTATCTGCGCATCTCGGCCAGCCCGCTGATCACGACCTTCGTGATCGGGTCGGCGGCCCGTGAGGATCTGACACTGGACTTCCGCTACGCATACCCAACCGGCCTGAGCCTGCAGCGGTTCGATGCTGCGGTGCAGGGCGGCAAGGTGGTCTTGAGTTGGGAGATCATCGGCGCGGCGCCGCAGGGCTTCAACGTGTGGCGCGCCGACAATGCGAAGGCCGCAGGGGCCGTCAAACTGACGGCCACGCCGCTGCTGAGCGCCGACAGCGCCTACCAATTCGTGGACAAGACGGTCACAGCCGGCCAGAGCTATTGGTACTGGCTGGATAACGTCAGCGATGGTCAACGCTTTGGCCCACAGTCGGTTGCGGTGCCCGCTGGTCCAACCATGCGGGTGCGCGCCTTCTTGCCGATGGTGAGTGGGAGTGTGAGCGGCAAGTAGGGTGGGCGTGAAACGTGAAGCGTGAAACGTGAAGCGTGAAACGTGAAGCGTGAGACGTCCAACGTCCAACTTTCAACCTTCATAACTCAGCAAGAGACCCGTCTTCGATGAGGAGGCGGGTCTTTTGTTTCAGTCGTGTCTCAACAGCCGCGAGGAGTTGCCCAGGATGCCCAGGTCCGGCAGCGACTGCGCCGCGGCCGCCAGGATCGGCGGCAGGATGCCCAGGGCAGCCAGCGTCAGGCCGACGATGTTGTAGGCCGCGGTGAAAGCCAGGTTGATCCTGACAATCCTCAACGTGCGCCGCGCGATGCGAAATAGCTCCGGCGCCAGACGCCAATCGTCGCGCAAGAGCGCCACGTGCGCCGCCTCGATGGCCACATCAGAGCCAGCCGCAGCCATGGCCAGCCCCACATCGGCCTGAGCCAGGGCCGGCGCATCATTCACACCATCCCCCACCATCACCACGACGCAGCCCTGAGTCTGATACTCCTGGACGATGCGGATTTTGTCCTCTGGCAGCAGATTGGCTCGATAGGGAATGCCCAGTTGCCCGGCCAGGAGTTGCGCGGTCGTCTCGTTATCTCCGGTCAGCAATTCGATGCGCCGAATTCCCAACCCGCGCAGCTCGGCCAGGGCCGCGGGCGCTTCTGGCCGCAGCGCATCGGCTGCGGCGATGACGCCCACCAACTCGTTGTTCACGACCACATAGAGCCGCATCTCCCCATTGGCCGCTGCGGTTGGCGGTTCTGCGCCCACCTTCCAGGGGCCAACTTCCGTCTCGATCAACCGGCGATTGCCTACGGCCACGGCCGCGCCGCCGACTCTGGCCCGCACACCCAAACCTGGCAGCGCCTCGAACGCCTCCGGTTCCGTCGGTTGCACACCTTGCTCGTGCGCCGCGACCCGGATAGCCTCGGCCAGCGGATGCTCGGAGTAGCGTTCGGCCGAAGCTGCCCAGTACAGGATGTCGGAGGACCCCCCAAAAGTGCCAGGCGCTTCCGAAGTGCCTGGCACCTGGGGAGCGATTTTCATGGCAGACGTCCCGGCGCCGGTCGCGGCTAACGGTCTCACATCCAGCACCTCGGTCACGCGTGGCTTTCCCAGCGTGACCGTGCCTGTCTTGTCAATGAGCAAGATGTCCGCACGCGCCAGCGTCTCCAAGTGGCGGCCGCCCTTGATCAGCAAGCCGCGGCGCGCACCCGCGCCAATGGAGGCGAGCATGGCGATGGGAGTGGCGAGAGCGAAGGAACACGAACAAGCTACCACCAGCACGGCTGCGGTTGCCAGTGGATCTCGACGCAACAAGAAGGTCAGGCCGGCGATGCCAGCCACGATCGGCAAGTACCAGGTCGAGAACCGATCAGCGATCAACTGGACGCTCGCCCGATTCGCCTCCGCCTCTTCCACCAGCCGGACGACGCGGCCGAAGGTCGAGTCGGCGCCGATGTGCGTCGCGGCCACCCGCAGGCTGCCCAAGCGAGCGAATGACGCGGCATAGACGTGCGCGCCCGGCCCCACTTCGACCGGCATGGCTTCGCCGGTAATGGCCGCCTGATCCACAGTGGCTTGCCCGCTCACCACCTCACCGTCCACTGGAATGCGCTCACCGGGCCGCACGATTACCACCTCGCCGACCCGCGCCTGGCCCACAGGGAGCGTCACCTCGCGACCAGCGCGCTCGATGCGCGCGGTCTGGGGCGCCAGCGCGGTCAGATCCCGCACCGCACGGCGGGCGCGCTCGGCGGTGAAGCGTTCCACGTAGTCGCCCACCCGCATGAAGAAGACCACTACGGCGGCCGTCGCCCATTCGCCCACGGCCAGCGCCGCGACCACGCCCAGTGTCATCAGGGTGTGCGAAATGATCTGCCCGCGCAGCGTCGCCCGCGCCACTTTGCGAAAGACCGGATACCCGCCGGCGATGACGATCGCCAGACCGAGCGGCCACGGCGCCCGCGCGGTGATCCGCTCGAACAGCCCCAGCCATTCGCCAAAGACCACGACGAAGAGAACCGCCGCGAAGAGAAGGCCCAGCAGCAAGCCCACCTGCCGGCTGAGGCCGGCCAGCGGCGGCCGGGCTGGCTGTTGATTGGGAGAGCCTCCGATCTGGTCGGCGGCTGTCGCAGCAGCGCCAGACGCCGCATAGCCAGCATCGGTCACGGCTTTGACGATGGCATCCAGGCTCACCTGGGCCGGATCGAGCTGCACAGTCGCCCTCTCGGCTGCCAGCAATACTTCGACCGAGACGATGCCCGGCAATGCGGCGATGGCGCGACGAACGTGCTGTGTACACTCGGCGCAATCCATACCGGCGATGGGGACGACCAGCGTTTTCAGATCATTCACAGGTTCAGCTCTCGCGGCGGGGAAGGATCAGCCGGCAGCGCCCCCGCAGCAACTCCTGGTCTGACGTTGCTGTGGCCGATTATACCCGGCGACGGGCGGGTTCGCAAACGCCTGGGGTTTCGTTTCCCTGCACCAGCAGGATGCGAATTGCCGCCCCTGTGCGGAGATGCTATAATGATCGTCGGAGGTCGTTTTGTGAGCCAGACGATGACCAGACGTTGGCGCAAGGTGATGTGGGGCTGCTTTCTTGGCGTGGCTGTACTCCTCTTCGTTGCGGGGTACTGGACCACGCGACCGCAACGTCCGCTTGTGGCGCTGACGCAGGCGCCAGAAGACGCTGACGCGGCGGCCAAGGCGGCCCTGGAGCGCATCGGCTATGCGCCTCTGGCTGCGGTTGGCTGGGCCGGTTACAGTCGAGACTGGCGCGCGCCGGCTGAGTATCGGCTCTTTTTCGCTGCCTCCGCATCAGAGGGACTGGCCGACATCTTCACGGCAAAAGCGCGCGTGGATAGCACAGGCCAGGTCGTCCGCCTGGGCTGGCCAACACCCGTGACGGATACCTCGGCGGGCGACGAGACCGCGCCGCTCTTGACCGATGGCTGGCTAGCGTTCGCCACGCGGGTGGATGGACGCTATCAGAGCGTGACCTGCATCCCCTTGGGCGATCTGACGCACCGCCTGGTGTTCGTGTTCGACCAGCCGCCAGAGCACGCGACGCTGCGCTGGCGGCCGGCCGGTCCGGCTGAGGCGTTGGCGCTGATCGCGACCGCGGCGCGATCAGCTGGCGTCAGCGAGTTCCTGATAGATGTCAGCGGACCGGGCGTCCACCCGGCGGACAGCGGGTTGGGCTACCTGCCCGCGGTGCGGGGCGAGCAGGCCTGGCTGCCGAACCTGGTGAGCCGCGTGCGCGAGCTACCCTTCGTCGGCCCAGAGAAGATCGCCTTTGCGGAGAATGTCTTCTTCACCCTCGTTGATCGGGTGAACCGGCTGCTGCACGCCGCGCCGTCGGCGACAACCTCTGATACTGCGCCGCAAGTTGCGGAGCCGGTCGCCGCGCCGACCGAGGAGGATGCGCGACCGGAGGCGCGAACTGAGCTTCCCATCGCAGAGAAGCCCGGACCGACGGGCGAAGAGCGCAGCACACCTGCAGAAGCGCCAGCCGCAGCCGCAGCCACGGTCGCGGCTGAGGCGACGGACGTGCGATCGGGATCGGCTGTCACAGCGACCCTGGCCGCGACCCAAACCGTCGCTCCACCGGTTGCGGCGACCGATGCGCCCACGCTGACTCCTTCGGCCAGCCCGACGCCGGCTGGCATCCTGCTGGCCGAGGGGATCGTGCGCCGGCCGTCTGTGCGGCCTGACCCGCAGCGGCCCTACGCCGAAGTGGACATCATCGAGTTGGACCCGGCTCTGCTGCAGATCAAGATGATCCCGGGCACGATCGAGCCGAAGCCGACGACCGGGCTGATTGGGTCCGGCGTCATCCCGAAGGAGGACTGGCCCCACCTGGTAGCAGGGTTCAACGGTGGTTTTGCGGCCATGCACGGCAAGTTCGGCATGGTGGTGGATCGCAAGGTGTATCTGCACCCGCGTGACGGCATCGCGACGTTGGCTGTCTATGACGATGGCTCGCTGCGCATGGGGACATGGGGCAGAGATGTGACGCCGGCGGCCGACCTGGCCTCGTATCGCCAGAACTGCCCGCCGCTCATCGAGAACGGCATCATCACCGCAGAGACGGGCAAGTTGACGTTGTGGGGTCTGTCGGTCGCCAACGAGGTCTATCTCTACCGTTCGGGCCTGGGCCTGACCACGGATGGCAGGTTGATCTATGCGGCGGGCCGGCACCTGTCAGCCTACACGCTGGCGCGGGCCTTGCAGATGGCCGGCGCGGTGTATGCCATGCAGTTGGACGTGGACGAGTATCACGTCGCCTTCATCACCTACGAGGTCAAGCCCGGCAAGCCAAACGGGCCGCCGACGGTCGTGGGCAAGAAGCTGCGCGATGATATGCGCGGCTTCGAGGGATTGTTCCTGCGGCCGTTCCAGCTCGACTTTTTCTACCTGGTGCGCCGGCCGCTGGCGCTGGCCCATCCTGTTCGCACTGCATCGGCTGAGACGCCAGAGGCCAGCCGCGAGCCAGCCGCCGCTCCCGCGAGCGCGGGGGCGCTGCCTGCTTTGCCTGGCCAACTGGCTTTTGCCTCCAACCGGGAGGGCAACTGGGAGATCTACGCCATGCGGGCCGGCGCGCCAGAGACGGTACAGCGACTCACCGATCACCCGGCCGACGATCTCTATCCGGCCTGGTCGCCAGATGGCCGGCGGCTTGCCTTCGCCTCTCGGCGGGATGGCAACGCCGAGATCTACGTTCTGAACCTGGAGAACGCGGGGCTGCGCCGTGTTACGCAACAACCAGCGGAGGAGTGGTCGCCCGTCTGGTCGCCCGATGGTCTGCGCCTGGCTTATCAGTCCGACCGCAACGGCCAGTCGGACATCTACGTCAGCCTGGCTGACGGCAGCGGCGAGACGCGGCTGACGCCCTACGAAGGGAATCACGAAGCGCCGGATTGGTCGCCGGACGGCAAGCGGATCGTCTTCGACTCGGATTTGGATGTCGGCGAGGCGGTGCACGCCTCGATCAACCTTTACTTCATGAACGCGGATGGCGGCCAACCTAGGCGCTTTCTGGCTCATGCCGAATCGCCGGCCTGGTCGCCGGACGGTCGGACGATTGCCTTCACGGCCGCGCGTGATGGCCGTTGGCAGGTGTTTCTGTTAGGGGTTGACGGCGGCGGCTATCGCCAGTTGACCACAGGCAGATACGATGCGCGCTACCCCGCCTGGTCGCCCGACGGCCAATGGTTGGCATTTGCCGGCAACGAGGAGGGGCGTTGGGAGATATACGTTGTGGCCGCTGCGGGGGGCCGGCCGGCGCGCCTGACTCGCAGCGCGGCGGATAGCTCATATCCAGCGTGGGGCAAATAGAAGGGAGGGTGGGAACATGAGCCTTGTTTGGCCGCCAGTACAGGTTCGCCAGGAACTAGAGACCGTGTTCACTGAGAAACAGGTAGCCGTGCTGACCAAGGTCTATCTCGAGCCGTTTTCGCAGATGGTGCGGGTCGGCGATTTCACCGAGCTAAAGCTGATTGTCAAGGATCTGGCCGCGGCGCAGGGGCGCACCGAGGCGCGCGTCGAGGAGTTGGCCGTAGCGCAGCAGGGACTCACCGAAGCACAGCGGCGCACCGAGGCGCGCGTCGAGGAGTTGGCCGTAGCGCAGCAGGGGCTCACCGAAGCACAGCGGCGCACCGAGGCGCGTATGGAAGTCATGGCAGCCGCGATCCAGCGCCTGGCGGAAGAGCAGGTCGTAATGCGCCAGGAGCAGCGCGAAATGCGCCAGGAGCAGCGCGAAATGCGCCAGGAGCAGCGCGAGATGCGCCAGGAAATCGGTGGTCTGGCGATGACCGTGGGGTATCGCCTGGAGGACGAGGCCTTCCGGGCTCTACCCGCTCTGCTGGCGCGCGATCATGGCCTGGAAGTCACCGGTCGCCTGCGCCGTGACTACGTCACCGATACGCGAGGACGTGCGTTGGAGGTCAACATCCTCGGCACGGCGCGGCGAGACGGTCAGGAAGTCACGATCATCGGCGAGAGCAAGGCGCAGTTGTCCAAGAACAAAGTGGACGAGTTCATCGCGCGCCGGGTACACGCGCTGCGAGAAGTGTTCGCACACGTCTTCCCTGTCATCGTCACTCACATGATCAGCGAGCCGGACGCCGAGGCGTATGCCCGCGATGCCGGGGTCGCCGTGTATTACTCGTATGACTTCTGAAGCGAGGTGAATGGTGCCGCTGACCCTCACTGAAGTGGAGCACATCGCTGAGTTGGCCAGGCTCAGCCTGACCGAAGCAGAGAAGGTGCGCTATCGCGAGCAACTCGCTGCTATCCTGGACTACGCGGCGATCCTGCAACAGGTAGATACCTCAGCCATTCCGCCCACGACGACGGTTCTGCCGCTGCGCAACATCATACGGGACGATTTGGTAGCGCCATCTATGCCCATCGAAGATGTGCTGGCGAACGCGCCGGCTGCTTCCGAGGGCTGCTTTCAGGTGGCCGAAATCCTCGGCGCCTGAGCCTTGAGAGTGAACGCTGGAAGCTCGATGTTACACACACTCACCATCCATGCGGCTGCGGACCTTCTCCGGGCCGGCGAGATCACCGCGGCCGAGTTGACCGAGGCGGCGCTCGGCCGCATCTATGCCGTGGATAACGCGGTCAAGGCTTACCTGACGCTGACGCCCGAAGCTGCTTTGCAGCAGGCGGCTGCGGCCGATGCGACCATCGCGGCTGCGCGGCGAGACCATGCGCTCGATCATCTGTCGCCGCTGGCTGGCATCCCCTTGGCGATCAAAGACGTGATCAGCGTCGAGGGGGTGCGGACCACCTGCGGCTCGAAGATCCTGGAGAACTACGTCCCACCCTACAGCGCCACGGCCGTCGAGCGGTTGGCGGCGGCCGGCGCCGTGATCCTGGGCAAGACCAATACCGACGAGTTCGCCATGGGCTCCAGCACCGAGAACTCGGCCTATTTCACCACGCGCAACCCGTGGGACCTGGCTCGCGTGCCTGGCGGGTCCAGCGGCGGGAGCGCGGCGGCCGTGGCGGCCGATGCGTGTCTGGCTGCGCTGGGCAGCGATACGGGCGGCAGTGTGCGCCAACCCGCGGCGTTGTGCGGCGTTGTGGGCCTCAAGCCCACCTACGGCCGGGTCAGTCGCTATGGCCTGGTGGCTTTCGCCTCATCGCTCGATCAAATCGGTGTGTTGGCCAAGGATGTGACCGATGCGGCGCTCTTGCTCGGGACCATCGCCGGACATGACCCGCGTGACAGCACCAGCGTGGACGTCCCGGTCGCGGACTACTTGTTAGGGGTCAGGGGTCATGGATCAGGAGGCGATGGACAGAGATCAGGAGACAGAGGGCAAGGGGCAGGGGTCAGGGGGCTGCGTGTGGGCGCGCCCAAGGAGTATTTCATCCCCGGCATGCAGCCCGAAGTCGAGGCGGCCGTGCGCGCGGCCATCGGGGTTCTGGCCGATCTGGGCGCCGCGATCCGAGAGATCAGCCTGCCCCACACCGACCTCGCGCTGCCGGTCTACTATTTGATCGCGCCGGCCGAGGCGTCGGCGAATCTGGCGCGCTACGACGGCATCCGCTACGGTCTATCCACGCCCGGCGCAACGTTGTGGGACGGCTATCGGCTGACCCGCGGCCAGGGCTTCGGGCCAGAGGTCAAGCGACGCATCATGTTGGGCGCGTACGCGCTCAGCGCGGGCTACTACGATGCCTATTATCTCAAGGCGCAGCAGGTTCGCACCCTGATCAAGGCGGATTTCGAGAATGCGCTGCGCGAGGTGGATGTCATCGCTTGCCCCACCAGCCCGACGACCGCGTTTCGCATCGGCGAGAAGGCCGATGATCCGTTGAGCATGTATCTGGCGGACGTGTTCACACTGTCGCTCAACCTGGCCGGCATGTGCGGCATCTCCGCGCCGTGCGGGTTCGACGCCGCCGGCTTGCCCATCGGCCTGCAATTGATGGCCGGCGCGTTTCAAGAGGCAACGCTCCTGCGCGTCGCCTATGCCTATGAACAGGCGACCGGGTGGCATCGGCAAAAACCACATATCGCTGACCAACGAAGGTAACCCATGACCACAGTCAAAGCTGACTTCGCGCCCTTTGCCCAACGCATGATGGCTGAGGATTTGCCCGACATCGTCGTTCGGAATTTTGAGTTCTATTACCGGCAGTTGGCTGAGGGCCGCGCCGGGCTGATCGCCGAAGCGGATCTTCAAGCCATCTCGACGCTGCCCGATGCCGAGGCGTTCGGCGCGGCGCTGTCCACGACGGGCAGAGCGGCCATGTCCAAGACGATCCTGCTGAAGCTCAACGGCGGCCTGGGCACGAGCATGGGGTTGGACAAGGCCAAGTCGCTGCTGATCGCCAGGGATCGGCTATCGTTCCTGGACATCATCGCCCGCCAGGCGTTGCAAAGCTCCGCGCCGTTGGTGTTGATGAATAGCTTCAACACCCGCGATGATTCACTGGCGGCGTTGGCGTCGTATCCCGATCTGCGGCGTTTCAACATCCCCCTCGACTTCGTGCAGCACAAGGTCCCCAAGATCGTCCAGGCGGACTTGACCCCGGTCATCTGGCCGGCCGCCCCTGACCTGGAGTGGTGTCCGCCGGGTCACGGCGACATCTACACGGCTCTGGTCACCAGCGGCATGCTAGACGCTCTGTTGACGGCCGGCTATGGGTACGCCTTCGTTTCTAACGCCGACAACCTGGGCGCGGCGCTCGATCCCGCGATCCTGGGCTACTTCGTCGCCGAACGCCTGCCGTTTCTGATGGAAGCGACTGACCGCACGGCCGCCGATCGCAAAGGGGGCCACCTGGCCCGCGCGACCGATGGCCGGTTGATCCTGCGCGAGTCGGCGCAGTGTCCGCCGGAGGACATGGCCGCGTTTCAGGACATCAACCGGCATCGTTTCTTCAACACCAACAACCTGTGGCTCAACCTGCCGGCTCTGAGGGCTTTGCTTGAGGAACGCCAGGGGGTTTTGGGCCTGCCGATGATCCGCAATGGCAAGCCGGTGGATCCGTGCGATGCCGCTTCCACGCCGGTCTACCAGTTGGAAACGGCCATGGGCGCGGCCATCGGGCTGTTCGAGGCCGCGGGCGCGGTGCGCGTCCCGCGGACGCGCTTTGCGCCGGTGAAAACCACCGACGACTTGCTGGCGATCCGCTCCGATGCCTACGTGCTGACTGATGATTTCCGGATCGAGCCCAATCCACTGCGACGACTGCCTGGGCCCCCGGCGGTCAGCCTGGATGCGCGGTTCTACAGGCTGATTGACGACCTGGAGGCGCGTTTTCCCTTTGGCCCGCCGTCTCTGTTGGATTGCGCGCGGCTGGCGGTGCAGGGCGATGTGCGCTTTGGGCGAGACGTCATCTCTCGCGGCGCGGTCGAGATCGCCAACTCCTCGGCGCAGCAGGCGCAGATCGCCGATCGCGCGATCCTCGAAGGACGGATCGGCTTCTAGAACGTCGGTCAAGTAATGCCAAGCCCGACGGTCGGGCGGTTGAAAACCGCTGCCACCACTGCAAAGCCGATCCTTCGGCAAGCTCAGGACAGGCTCTGCGTTGGCTGGATCTAGCGTAACTTTTGCGCAATCAGCGGCACAATCGCTTACGCTTAATCGCCGCGAAAATGAGCATTTGCGTCCGAGCTAGATGGTGGTTCCGGCGACATTGTCTGGCAGTGGGTTGCGGCGGGCTTGATCCAGCCTCAACCGGGGACTCGACAATACTTCGAACAGCAACGTTTGGAGGAATTGGCGGCTGCGCACTTGGCCATACTGTAGGCCAGTCTCATTATCTTTGAGACCAGTCCGGGCATGTAGGCCAGTCTCACTATCTCTGAGACGTCAGTCTCATTATCTTTGAGATCCTACAGCAGGTCTGGGCCAACGCCACCTTGTCCGCCGGGCCCGGTCTGGCCGCCGTGCTCAAGTTATGCGACCAGGCCGCACACTTCGCACAGGCCTACGCCCATCCGACGGCGTACCGCACCAGTAACATGCTTGATCGGCGTATGGATCACCTGGACCGCCGTTTCTACAGCGCCCATTACTTCCATGGTCATCTCATGACCGCCGAGCTGGCGGTGCGCGCCGAGGCGTTGCTGGTCAATTTCCTGCCCTACTGCCCGCGCGCCGCCATAGCCAAGCAGTACCGCGCACCCGCACACAAACTCAACGGCTTTGTGTATCACGATAACTGGCTGCACAACCTCCTGATTTCGGCTTCTATGGGGGGCTGTCCGCAGTGACCACAGAATCCGTTAGAACTAGAAAAATTCTTCGCGATCACAGAATGAGGGATTCCAGATATGAACCAACTTCCCTACCTTGATCCATCTCTTCCTCTCGACGCCCGCGCCGACGACCTCGTCTCGCGCATGACGCTTGTCGAGAAGATCGGCCAGATGCTTTACGAAGCGCCCGCCATCGAGCGGCTGGGCATCCCGGAGTACAACTGGTGGAATGAGTGTCTGCACGGCGTCGGCCGGGCAGGCGTCGCCACCGTCTTCCCGCAGGCGATCGGCCTGGCCGCCACCTGGGACGATGACCTGGTGCGCCGCGTTGCGACCGCGATCTCGGATGAGGCGCGCGCCAAGTACAACGACTGGCAGCGCCGCGGCATCCGCCAGATCTACACCGGGCTGACCTTCTGGACCCCCAACATCAACATCTTCCGCGACCCGCGCTGGGGCCGCGGGCAGGAGACCTACGGCGAAGACCCGTATCTGACCGGCCGCATGGGGCTGGCGCTCGTGCGCGGGCTGCAAGGGGGCGATCCCCGCTATCTCAAGGCGGCGGCCTGCGCCAAGCACTACGCCGTCCACAGCGGGCCAGAGCCGGATCGCCACGGCTTCGATGCGGTGGTGGACGCGCGCGATCTGCGCGAGACCTACCTGCCCGCGTTCGAGACGCTGGTGCGCGAGGGCCATGTCGAGTCGGTGATGGGCGCATACAATCGCATCAACGGCGAGGCGTGCTGCGCCAGCCCCACCCTGCTGGAGCAGATCCTGCGCAGGGAGTGGGGCTTCGACGGCCACGTCGTCTCCGATTGCGGCGCGATTGACGACATCTGGCGCTTCCACGGGCTGGCGAAGAACCGGGAGGAGGCCGCGGCGCTGGCTGTGAAGAACGGCTGCGAGCTGAACTGCGGCGAGACCTACGGCAGCCTGCTGATCGCCCATCACAAGGGGCTGATTGACGAGGCGACCCTCGACCGGGCCGTGTGGCGGCTCTTCCGCACGCGGCTGCGGCTGGGGATGTTCGATCCCCCGGAACAAGTTCCGTACTCCGGAATTCCTTACGAAGTCGTGAACTCGCCGGAGCACCGGGCGCTGGCGCTCCAGGCCGCGCGGCAATCCATCGTGCTGCTGAAGAACGATGGTCTCCTGCCCCTCTCGAAGGAGATCGGCAGCATTGCGGTGATCGGCCCGAACGCCGACGACCTGATGATGCTGCTCGGCAACTACAACGGGACGCCAGCCCAGGCGGTCACACCGCTAGAGGGGATCCGGCGAGCGGTGTCACCGAAGACCGCTGTCTACACCGCCAAGGGCTGCCCCATCGCCGATGGCGTGCCGAACCTGAGCGTCATCCCGTCTGAGCACTTGCGGCCGGTGACCGCCGATGGCCCGCAGCGCGGCCTGACCGCCGAATACTTCGCGTCCGGCCAGCTCGAAGGCAACCCCGCGTTCACCCGGCTCGATCCGACCGTGGACTTCATCTGGAAGGACGCCACCCCGCTCGGCGGCGAACGCGGCGATCACTTCGCCGTGCGCTGGACGGGCTCACTTGTGCCGCCGGTTTCCGGGATGTATCGGCTCGGCGCCAACGGCCACAGCGCGTACAAGCTCTATCTCGACGGCGAGCTGCTGGTGGAATATCACGGCGTTCACCACGCCCTGCGCCGGACGAAGGAAGTTCAACTCGAAGCCGGCCGGCTCTATCGCATTCAGCTCGATTATATCAATGACGGCATTGACCCGTGTGCGCAGCTCGTATGGGCCGTGCCCGGCGTGGACGAGGCGGCTGAGGCGCTCGAAGTCGCGGCGAAGGCCGATGTCGTGGTCATGTGCCTGGGCCTGACGCCGTATGTCGAGGGCGAGGAGATGCCGGTCAAGGTCGAGGGCTTCGTCGGCGGCGACCGCACCGATATCGCCCTGCCGAAGGCGCAGCAGCGGCTGCTGAAGCGCGTCCACGGCCTGGGCAAGCCGGTCGTGCTGGTGTTGATCGGCGGCAGCGCGATCGCCGTGCCCTGGGCCGATGCGCACGTGCCCGCGATCCTCCAGGCGTGGTATCCAGGCCAGGCGGGCGGGACAGCGCTGGCCGAGATGCTCTTTGGCGACACCAATCCATCGGGCCGGCTGCCGGTGACGGTCTATCGCTCCACCGCCGATCTGCCCCCCTTCGGCGATTACGCGATGGCGAACCGCACCTATCGCTACTTCCGGGGCAAGCCGCTCTACCCGTTCGGCCACGGGTTGAGCTACACGACCTTCGCTTATGACAACTTGCGGCTGAGCAAAGGTAAGATCTCTCTCGATGAGCCGCTCACCGTCCAGGCCGATGTGACCAACACCGGCCCGCGCGCCGGGGACGAGGTCGCGCAGTTGTACCTGAGCTATCCGCCCACCTCCCCGCGCAACCCGATCCGCCAACTGCGCGGCTTCCAGCGCGTCAGCCTGGCGCCGGGCGAGACGAAGACGGTCAGCTTCACCCTGACGCCGCAGGATCTGGCGCTGGTGAACGACGCTGGGCAGCGGATGGTCGAGGCCGGCGCGTATCGCGTGAGCGTCGGCGGCCGGCAGCCATCGAAAGCAGACCGGGCTGGCAGCGTGGCGGTCGGCGCATTCCACGCAGGTTGATCGAACGGGACGCGGAGGACGCTGACCACGCGGACGACGCGGAAAAGGCAGATGAAATATCCGCGTCGTCCGCGTCCTCCGCGTAGTCCGCGTCCCCGGAAGGAAAACTATGGACTTCCCGACCCAAGAATCCAACGCGCCGCGCTGGAGCTACACGCCCCCGGCCGGCCGCTTCGACATGCGCGACGCGCTGACACCACGCCGGCTGACCCTCGCGATGTGGGATCAGGCGTTCCTGCTGCGCCACATCCCCGGCGGCTCATTCTGGGACTACGACCGGGTGCTGGATGAGACGCTCGAGCGCGGGTACAACACGGTGCGGCTCGATCCGCTGCCGCAACTGCTCGACCTGGCCCGGCCCGAAACGATCTTCGCCTGGGACGATCCCAAGACGCCGTACATGCCCTGGTGCTGGAACACCGCGGTCGCGGGGCCGGTCGGCGCGTGGCTGATCGAGTTCATGGAAAAGCTGCTGCGCCGGCCGCTGAGCTACACCCTCAGCGCGTGGTGGTTCCACGGCGGGTCGGGCAATAACCCGTTCCCGCAGGCCGCCGCGGCCCCCCGCACACACGTCGAGGCCGCGGGGCTGTGGATCACGATGCTGCACGAGTGGAAGCGGCGCTTCGGCTTCGCCGGCCTGGCCTACGTAGATCTCGCCAACGAGGTGCCCTACTTCCTGCCCGGCTTCATGGAGCGTTTCCGAGCGGAGACCGGCGCGCCGTGGGGCGGCTCCCCGCGCTTCTCGCCCCAACAGATCGAGTTCCTGGCGAAAGAGCTGAACGACGCGTTCGCGCTGCTCCGCCGCGAGTTCCCGGAGCTGCGCTTCACCGCCTCGATCCACGGCGACGAGCGGTGGCTGGACGTGCCGGTGGATTTCGACTGCCTGGACGTTCACTTCTACGCCGACGCCGACCGGCGTTGGGGCCAGCGCACCCGCTTCGGCGAACATGTGTCGCACCTCTTCACCGACGCGTCGTGGCACCGCGAGTTCAGCGACCGCTGCGCGGCGGCCCAAGCCGCGGTCGCGCCGATGCTGCGCGGCCGCCAGCGAGCCAAGCTGGCCAGCTTCGCTGCCTGGAGTGCTCGTTTCGGCATGCCGCTGACCACCAGCGAATCATGGGCCTCCTGGTACTACTACGACAGCTCGGACCTCGACTGGGGCTGGTTGCTGGAGTGGGCCGAGTGGTCGGTGGAGGACGCCATCGAGTTCGGCATGTGGGGCTGGACGCCGCACAACTATTGCCAGCCGCAGTTCGCCAACTGGCGGGACATCCGCTGGCACCGCCGGCTGACGGAGCGGTTCTTGCGGAGTTGACGGAGATTTGACAGGACCTTCGGCAGGATGAACAGGATTGGATCATCGTGTCAATCCTGCCAAAGGTCCTGTCCAAACGGAGTTTTCCATGACCACCAACTGGCACGAGCACGTCTTCTTCGGCATCCACTACGACCTGCACGCGAACGCGGATGACACCGAGCTCGGCCGCGAGTTAACGGCCGGGCACCTGCGCCAGCGGCTGCTGCGCGTCCGGCCCGACTGGATCCAGGCCGACTGCAAGGGGCATCCGGGCTACACGAGCTGGCCGACCGCGGTCGGCTCGACCTCGCCGGGCGTCGTCAAGGACGCGCTGCGCATCCACCGCGATGTGACGGCCGAGCTGGGGATCAAGCTGGGGATGCACTACTCCGGCGTCTGGGATTCGCGCGCCATCGAGCTGCACCCCGACTGGGCGCGGCGCGACCAGGCCGGCCAGCCCGATCCCAACATGACCTGCCGGCTGAGCGGCTACGACGCCGAGCTGATGATCCCGCAGATGTTGGAGATCGTGGAGAAGTACGACGTGGATGGCTTCTGGGTGGACGGCGAGAACTGGGCCTCGAAGCCGTGCTGGTGCGACCGCTGCCGGGCGGAGTTCACGCGGCGGACGGGCAGCACGGCAATCCCGACCGCCGCGGGCCAGCCCGATTGGGACGCGTGGTTGGCCTTCCACCGCGATCTCTTCGTCGAGCACGTGACGCGCTACGCCGACGCGATCCACGCCCGCAAGCCGGCCTGCCTGGTGTGCAGCAATTGGATGTACACCGTCCGCCAGCCCGACCCGATCACCGCGCCGGTGGACTACCTGAGCGGCGATTACGATTGGGCATGGGGCGCCAACCGGGCGGCGGTCGAGGGGCGGGTGCTCGATGGTCGCGGCAAGACCTGGGATCTGATGGCGTGGGGCTTCACCAAGACCGGGACGATGGGCGCCAACCCGCCGTGGGTGATGAAGACCGCGACGCATCTGTGCCAGGAATTGGCCGAGGTGATCGCGCTCGGCGGCGCGGTGATGATCTACAACACCCCGCAGCGCACCGGCTGGCTGACCGACTGGCATCAAGACCTGCTGGCGGAGGTCGCCGGCTGGTGCCGGGCGCGCCAGGATGCCTGCTTCGGCACGCAGAGCGCGTCGCAGGCGGCCATCCTGCACCTGGCCGACCATTATTACTCGTGCAATCAGCCGCTCTTCAACTATAAGGAGGCGATTCAGCCGGTGGAGGGCGCGCTGCACGCGCTGCTGGAGACGCATCGTTCGACCGACATCCTGACCGAGGATGCCGCGCTCCGCCGGCTGGGCGACTACGCGTTGGTCGTCGTTCCCGAACAGACGCGACTCTCGCCTGCAATCATCGCCGCGCTCGAGGCATTTGCGCAGGCCGGCGGCCACGTGCTGTTGAGCGGCGCGCGCCTGGCGGCCGAGTGCCCCGCACTGGCGGGCGTGGCGCCAGACGGCGAGCCGATCACGAGTCCATCAACCTATCTGCCGGCGGACAACCGGGCTGTCCCCGTCAGCGGCCCCTGGCAGCCCGTGCGCCCGCTGCCCGGCACGGAGGTCCTGGCCCATCGCCTCTCGCAGCAAGAACCGGGCAAAGACACCACCGGCCAGGCCATCGTCACTCGGCGCAGAGTCGGCGGGGGCTCGGTGACCGCCATCCACGGCCCGATCTTCCGCGACTACTTCCTGGGGCATTACCCGCTACTGCGCCAGTTCATCGGAGGGCTGATCGAGCGGCTGGGCATCCCTTGGGAGGTGACGGTCGAGGCGCCGCCGCGCTTGGAGCTGATCGTCCGCCGCAAGGAGGACGCGCTGGTCATCAACCTGGTCAACCGCGGCGCGGGCGAGGCGCTCTCGCCGAACCGGGTGATCGTGGAGGAGCTGCCGCCGGTGGACGATGTCGTGCTGCGCATCCGCCGAGACAGCGCGCCGAGAGCAGTCAGCCTCATGCCCGGCGAGGCGTCGGTGGATTGGGAGTTCAGCCGTGATACGCTCACGATCAGGGTGAAGCGGATCGAGATTCACTCTGCGATTGTGATCGAGTAGCAATGACTCGGAGAGGAACCACGATGAACCAAGGCCAGATTTCGTTCTCTGTCTTCACCAAGCCGTGGAAGATGCCGCTGCCCGAGCTGGCGCAGTTCGTGGCCGGCCTCGGCTTCGACGGTATCGAGCTGCCCGTGCGGCCGGGCTACCAGGTGTTACCCGAAAATGTCGGTCGCGACCTGCCGCCGGCGGTCAAACTGCTGGCTGAGCATGGGCTGAAGGTTTTCAGCGTGACCCCGCCCGGCGGGCCGCTCGGCGAGCCGTTCATCGCGGCCTGCGCCGAGGCCGGCGTGCCGGTCATTCGGGTGATGGCGCCGATCGGCGACGACGGCTACTTGGCGAGCGTGGCGCGCCTGCAACGGGAATACGATGCGCTGCTGCCGCTGCTCGACAAGTACGGTGTGCAGCTCGGCGTCCAGAACCATTGCGACCGGATGGTGTGCAACGCGATGGGGCTGCGCCACCTGATCGGGCAGTACGACCCGCGGCGGATCGCTGCGGTGTGGGACGCCGCGCACAACGCGCTCAACGGCGAGGAGCCAGAGCTGGCGCTTGACATCATCTGGGCGCACCTATGCATGGTGAACCTGAAGAACGCGTTCTGGCGGCGCGCCGGCGGGCCAGAGGCCGACGATGTGCGCTGGCGGCCGTGGTGGACCACCGGCCCACAGGGCCTCGCCTCGTGGCCGCGCGTCGCCGCGGAACTCAAGCGCCGGGACTACCGCGGCGTCATCTGCCTGACCGCCGAATACAGCGACGAGGCCGCCGTGAACCGCCTCATCGCGCAGGATATCGGCTTTGCGAAGGCGCTGTTTGCTTGAAGTAGTTGTCAGTTGTCAGTTGTCAGTTTTCAACTGATAACCGATAACTGACAGGAGTTACGCAGTAGATGCTCTCAGCCGGTCTGTGACCGGCGTTGCGGGCCTGACCATGTTGTTTTCGGCGCCCAACGGCGGTCGCAGACCGCCTGAGAGCGTGGAGTGCGTAGTCCTGTAAGAGATAACTGATAACTGATAACTGATAACTGATAACTGATAACTGATAACTGATAACTGATAACTGATAACTGATAACTGATAACTGATAACTGATAACTACCCCCCCGGGAGGTTCCCATGCCCACACTTGCCGCCGGCCCCAAAGTCCGCGTCGCCATGATCGGCGCGGGCGTCATGGCGAACCGCGTCCACTATCCGTCGCTGGCGTCCTTTCCCGACGTGGAGTTCGCCGGCATCTGCGACCTGCGGCTCGACCGGCTCCACGCGACCGGCGACAAATACGGCATCGCGAAGCGCTACAGCGATTACAAGACGATGATCGAGGAAGTTGCGCCCGATGCGGTCTACGTCATCGGCCCGCCCGACGTGATGTACCCGCACTGGATGTGGTGTCTGGAACACGGGCTGAACCTTTACATCGAGAAGCCGATGGGCATCACCCTCCATCAGGCGCGCAGCCTGGCCTATCTGGCCGAGAAGCGGGGCTGCCTGACACAGGTCAGCTTCCAGCGGCGGAGCTGCCCGATGGTGGTGAAGCTGCGCGACGCATGTCTGAAACGCGGGCCGATCATCCATGCGGTCTGCCGCTTCTACAAATGCCAGATCGAGCCATATCTCGATGCGCGCGATCACATGATGGATGACGGCGTGCACGCGATTGACACGCTGCGCTGGATCTGCGGCAGCGAGGTCGTGGGGGTGGAGAGCGTCACGAAGCGCGTGCTCGTGCCCGACATCAACTTCATCGCGGCGACGCTCCACTTCGACAACGGCGCGACCGGCTTCATGCTGAACAGTTGGACGAGCGGCCGGCGCATCTTCGCGGTGGAGATGCATGCGCCGGGCATCTGCGCGGAGGCGGAGCACGAGGGCAAGGGCCGGCTCTACGCCGACGGAGACACAGCCGGGGTCGAGTTCGACACGCAGGAGGTCGCGGGCAGCGACGAGTTCTTCGTCTTCGGCGGCTTCCAGGCCAAGAATCGCGAGTTCATTGATTGCCTGCGGACGGGCCAGCAGCCCGGCTCAAGTTTCGCCGACGCGGTGAAAACGATGGAAGTGGCGGAGAAGATCCTGGCGCAGGCAGCTTTGCGGCAGTAAGGGCAGGGTGCAGGAGTCAGGAAGAGCCTGAGTAGATCACAAGTTACTCGCCCCGACCGCCGGTCTCATACCGGCGGAACGATCTTCTGGAGTCGAGGCTTTAGCCGGTCGCTCGCGCTGACCACAAAACCGGCTGAAGCCTCTAATCCAGAACGTCAAGGCCAGGCGATGTTAGCAGTTCAAACGCCTTCCAGGAGGTGGAAATGTCAAGTATCCTGAACTTGCAACTGCGCAGCAGACAAGGCGCTGATGTCAGCGGCGAAAGCCACCCCGTAACCCGCCCGGCGACCTGGGACGCTGACCGCACCGCCGCGATCATCTGTGACATGTGGGACGCACATTGGTGCGGGGGCGCGTCGGTGCGCGTGGCCGAGATGGCCCCGCGCATGAACCGACTGATTGCCCAGCTGCGCCGCCGGGGCGTCCTGGTGATTCACGCGCCCAGCAACACGCTCGATTTCTACGCCGATCACCCCGGCCGCGGGCCGGCGCAGGCCGCGCCGCCCGTCGAGACCGCGATCCCGCTCCAGCGTTGGGTGCATCTGATCCCCGAACGCGAGGGGCCGCTGCCGATAGATGACTCGGACGGCGGGTGCGACTGCCGGCCACAGTGCGCTCAGGGGCAGCCGTGGCGACGGCAGATCGCGACGATCGAGATCGCGGATGGCGACGCGATCAGCGATAGCGCCGAAGCCTACTACCTGATGCGTCAGCGGGGCATCGCGAACGCGCTCATCATGGGGGTCCACGCCAACATGTGCGTCTTGGGCCGGCCGTTTGGCATCCGCCAACTGGTGATGCAAGGGATGAACGTGGCCCTGGTACGCGACCTGACCGATGCGATGTACAACTCGCGAATGCCGCCCTTCGTGGATCATTTCGCCGGGGTCGAGCTGGTGATCGCGCACATCGAGCGCCACTGGTGTTCGACGATCACCAGCGATCAGATCCTCGGCGGCACGGCGTTTCGCTAACCGCCGCAAATCTCAGACTTGACAACCCTGCCGGTTCGTGATATAGTCTACATCGTTGTCGTTAGCGTTGTCAGTTCGACAACGCGCCTCTTCGAATTCTCCTTCTTTCAGTACTTGTACGGCTGGGCTTTCTCGTAAGCTTGCGGGAGGGATGTGCCTTTGACCGCAACGTTGCGCGATGTGGCGCTCAAGGCTGGCGTCTCCATCAAGACCGTTTCGCGTGTGGCGAACAACCAAGGCGAAATCTCTGAGACGACCCGCCAACGGGTGCAAGCCGCCATTTCTGAGTTGGGCTACCGGCCCAGCAAGGTAGCGCGCGCTCTCGTCACGCAACGTACCGATACCATTGGACTGATCCTGGGCAATATCACGAACCCATTTTTCCCGGAAGTGGCTCGTGGGGTGTTGGATGCCGCAGAGGCGCGCGACCTCAACGTCTTCGTTTGCAACTCCGATGGCGACCTCCAGCGGGAACTTCGCACCCTGCAGTCGTTGACTGAACACGGCGTGGACGGCGTCATTACTCGGCTTTCGTGTAAACTCTAGTTTCGGCTAACCGGCTTCCGGGCAGAATACTGTCCGGAAGGTATGGCGGGCAGCACCGAGGGCCTCGTCAGCGCGGCGAGGTCTTCAGAACGTGAATTGGGTTGTCCAACGGCCCTGAAAC
>Ga0194125_10000343_pt1 | contig 77387 bp, 47 predicted proteins | sample TA2KigC250mmetaG_FD_148626 | JGI IMG/M metagenome (GOLD analysis project Ga0194125, IMG submission 148626) | Freshwater microbial communities from Lake Tanganyika, Tanzania - TA2015034 Kigoma Deep Cast 250m | ecosystem: Environmental > Aquatic > Freshwater > Lake | place: Tanzania: Lake...
TTGGGAACGGTGCGAAAATCGACTGTCCGCTCCAGTTCCTGGACAAAAAAGTCTATGTGATAGTCAGGAAATCACGCTGAGTTATGCAACACAGCAAAATAAACCTCAACATTGCATAAAAACGACCCGGAAGGGAACGAGCGGACCCCGGAGGGAGAGCCCCTCGAACCCCCTGAAGAATACGCCGGGTCGTATCTGGATTTCATCGAGCAGCGACAGATGCCTTCCGGGAGGACCGGCGGTGACCCGGCCGGAGCGCCATCCGGACCCACGGATGACGGAGCCGGTCTGGTCTGGGATTTCATCGATTCCCGCCCGATGCCTCCGGACGGGGCGCCGTTATCCCGGACCTGGGATACTGACGGCAAGGGCCTCAGCAACGGCCACAGGACCCCTGCGCGCAACGGCAACGGCCTGTCCGGCGGCCGCAGCCTCGTCAACGGGAACGGGCTGGTGAACGGCAACGGGTTCGTGAACGGGGCGGGCAAGGGGTTCACCGCCGGTGGTGGCCTCATAAACGGCAACGGCCTCGTGAACGGCTGCGCGAAGGCCCCGACGGAGGAAGGGCTGGCTCCCCGGAGGATGCAGGTCCTGAGGATGGCCGCCCTCCGGAAGCGCTTCAGGCTCGCCATCGTGGTCCTGCTCTCTGCGGTCCTGGTCGTCACTGTCCCAATGCTTGCCATGCTCTCGGTCCATCCGGAGGCCGGAATGGCCGTGGACGGCGATTTCTCCGACTGGGGCGGCAAGGTGGTGCTTTCCGACGGCCCCGATACAAGGGTGCCCTCGCCGGACCTGGACATCGTGCGCTACTCCACCGCCCGCTCCGGGGACGGGCTCTTCTGCTTTCTCGAGGTCGCCGGCAGGATGCTCGCCGGGACGGAGAGAAGCGTCGACGTTGTCAACGTCTTCATCGATGCCGACCTGGACGCGTCCACCGGATACACCCTGCGCGGGCTGGGCGCCGACCGCCGCGTTGAGGTCTGGGGCCATGACAATCTCGTGCGCGGGTGCAACCTCTACCTGTTCTCGCCCGGAAAGGGGACCGCCGACTGGAACGGCTGGACCGCCTCGGGAAGCGCCAGGGCGGCCTCGTCCGGCAAGGGGCTCGAGCTCGAATTGCCGGCGGAATGGCCGGGCAGCGGCGCCTCGCGCGAGTACCGGGCCCTTTTCCAGGTGAGCGACTCCATTTCGGGCCTTTCGGACTTCTCCTCGATGACCGCCGGTCCGTACGGAGGTGCCCTGCGCGTCACCCAGGCGCCGGTGGACACCCCCTCCCTCTCGATACCCTCCTCGGACCGGACGGTGCTCGGGTTGGACCTTGTGGCCGGCGGCGATGATATGGAGCTGCGCCGGCTCGTGCTGGAGCGCTCCGGAAACGCAAGCGACGGCGACATAGGGACCGTCCGGTTGATATCGGAGGGCAGGGTGCTCTCCTCCGGTTCGTTCTCCGGGCCCCGCCTTTCTCTCGACACGCTGTTCACGGTCGCGCCCGGAAAGCCGGAGCACCTCGAGGTCCGACTGGACATCCCGGCAGGCGCAAAACGGGGTGCGGTCCTCGGAATCGGTCTGGCTGGCCACGATTCGGTGCAATCGGCCCGAGGCCTGGCCACCGTCAAGGGCTTCGGGCTCTGGAGCTACTACCTGGGAGCGCCCCCGGGACGGATAACCATTGACGGGGCGTTCGGGGACTGGGTCCTGGCGACGACCCATCCGGACCCGGTCGGCGACGGACACGGTCCCTGCGTGGACCTCCTCGACGCGCGGGCGATCAAGGAAGGGGGCATGGTCTCGTTCCTGGCCCGGGTGGACGGCACGATGATGGGCGGGGAGACTATCCCCCCGCCGTTCCAAGGGAGGCCGAAGGCCGCGCCCTCCGGACCGCCCGGACCTCCCTCCGGGGTCATCGAGCAGCCGGTCCTCGTGCCCTACGACACCGTCACCGTCCTCATCGACACGGACGCATCGAACAGGACCGGCTGCTCCATGCCCGGGACTGGCCTGGGCGCCGAGGTCTCCCTCTCCGTGAAAGGCATCGGGGGCCGCATCCTGTCCCGCGAGGCATTTCTCTGGGCAGAGGCGGCCCGAAGCTGGATTCGGACCGGCGAGGTGGCGGCGGAGAGGGACCCGGCCCGGATGGAGCTCCAGGTCCCCGCGGCCCTTCTGGGGAACGCCACCGCACCCAGGATAAGGACCCTCGTGGTCGCCAGCGACTGGGGCGGGCGCTCCGACAGCCCCGGGGCCCCCATCGAGCTCTTCGATCCCGTCCAGCTTTCGGCTAATGGAACCATCTACTTCTCGTCGGACGGGGTGACATGGTCGGCGCAGACCACGATAAACAGCGATCTCAACTGGCGGGACCTGTGCACCGACTCCAACGGATACGTCTACGCCATCGAGAACAAAGGCACGGTCTACAAATCGACCGGGGACTGGACGAGCTGGAGCCGGATAATCAACTCGCCCCTCAACCGATCGGTGGCCATCGCCACGGACGACACCTACTTCTACGCACTTGAATCCAACGGGGAAACATATAGGGCCAGCTCGGGCGGGGCGTGGAGCAAGCAGGGCGTCGTCGGCGGCAACAACGACTTCGAGGACCTGTGCATCGACGGCGCCGGCAACCTGTACGCGATTCGGAGCGAGACCTGCTCCACGGTCTTCAACAGCACCGACGGTGGCCAGAACTGGGCCGCCTTCGGCGACAAGAACGTCGGCAGCGCCAGCGAGTTCGTGACCAACGTCGCCATCCTCCGGGGCCCGGGCTGGGGCGGGACGAATTACACCTTCGTTCTCCAGTCCGACGGAAATGTCAGGTACGACACGGACGGGAAGACCACGGACCCCTGGAACACCACCGGCGCACCGGGCAACTCCTCCGGCCAGGAGTTCATGGACATCGACCTAGACCTTGACACGAATGAACTGTGGATAGCGGCCCTGTCGGGCAAGGTCTACAGCTTCAACTTCAGTTCATCGGCCCCGGACGGCACCTGGAACACCACCCTGGGCAACAGCAGCGACAGCAACGGCATCTGGGCCATCGCGGTCAACATCATCCCCGAGTTCCGGGACATCGCCCTGCCCCTGGGCGGCCTCATCGCCATCTTCGTGACGGTCCGCCGGCTCAGGCGCGCCGGGGACCGCGCCTGATTCAAAGGGGGCGGCAAGGCAGCAAGGCAGGAAGGGAACAAGGGAAGGCAGCAAGGGAGCAAGGCAGCAAGGGAAGGGAGCAGGGCAGCAAGGCAGCAGGGCAGCAAGGGAGCAAGGCAGCAGGGGAAAAGGAACGACCGGTCGTCCCCTTGCTCCCTTGCTGCCCTGCTGCCTTGCTGCCTTGCTGCCTTCCCCCCTCCCTTGCTGCCCTGCTGCCTTGCTGCCTTCCCCCCCTCCCTTGCTGCCCTGCTGCCTTGCTGCCTTGCTGCCTTCCCCCCCTCCCTTGCTGCCCTGCTGCCTTGCTGCCCTGCTGCCTGCTCCCTTTCTACCCCACTGCTGCCCGCTGCCTATCCCTCCCTTCCTGCCTTTCCCTCACTTGCAGGTCTTCAGCTGGTTCATGATCTCGGGCACGACCTTGTAGAGGTCCCCGATTATCCCGAAGTCGGCGGCCTTGAAGATCGGGGCGTCCTTGTCCTTGTTGATGGCCACGATGAGCGCCGAGTCCCTCATGCCGGCGATGTGCTGTATCTGGCCGGATATGCCGACCGCGACGTAGACCCGGGGCTTGACCTTGGTCCCGGAGAGGCCCACCCAGTGCTCCTTTGGAAGCCACTTGAGGTCGGCGGCGATGGGCCGGGTGCAGCCCAGCTCGCCGTTGAGCGCCCTCGCCAGCTCCGAGATGATTCGGATGTCCTCCTTGGCCTTGACGCCCCGGCCCATCGAGACCACCACCTGGGCGGTGTCCAGCTTGACCCCGGAGACCTCCCGGGGCGTTACCTTGAGGGAGGCCGCCCTGGGCGGGGCCAGTTCGAAACTCTTGCGCTCCACCTGCCCGCCCGGGGAGGCCGCTTCCGGGAGGCAGGGTATCACCTTGGCCGGGACCGTGAGCACCGCCGGGAGCTTGGCCATCTGCTCGGAGGACATGGCGTTGCCGCCCAGGACCAGCCTCTCGACCGTGAGCGTCTTTCCGGCGTCCAGGCTCACGGAGGTGCAGTCCAGGGCGCAGCCGCACCCGAGCAGGCCGGCCAGGCGGGCCGCCACCTCCTTTCCCCACCGGGTGGAGCCCACCAGTACGACCGACGGCTTGTGCTCCTCGCATAGCTGGTGGAGGATCGCGGAGTAGTTCTCGGCGAGCGGGACATCGCCGGCGAGATGGGGGCTCTCCGGGACGATGACCCGGTCCGCGCCGCGCTTGTAGAAGCCCTCCGGACCGGGGCTCCCCGGGTAGGCGAGCGCGATGACCTGGCCACCGAGAACGGGCGCCATCTCCCGCGCCTTCGCCAGGAGCTCGTTTCCGGTCGGGACCTGCTCGGAGAAGACGAGCACGGTCATTTCTGCCCGCCCCCCAGCACGCCCTCGCCTCTAAGGGCCTCGACCAGCTTCCGGGCCGCCTCGGGCGGCTCGTCGGCGAAGAGCACGTTGCGACGCTTCATCACGATGCCCCGCAGCCCGGCGAGCCGGACCGCGGGCTCAAGCTCGGCGGGGGCGACCCCCAGGGTATCGGCCCGCCACTCGGTTATCGGCTTCTTGGAGGCGCCGATGATCTGCATCATGTTCGGAAGGCGCGGCTCGTTGATCTCCTTTGTGAGCGTGACCAGGGCGGGATAGGGCAAACGGTACTCCTCGACGAGGTCCCCCATCTCGCGCTCGGCCACCAGCCCTTCCTTGTCGGGCGTGAGCTTTCGGACGTACGAGACGCTCGGAACGCCCAGGGCACCGGCCAGGCGCGGGCCCATCTGGCCGGAGTACTGGTCGATGGAGGCCTCGCCCGCCAAGACGAGGTCGATCTTGCCCAGCTTCCTTATGGCGGCCGCCAGCAGCTTGCCGACGGCGGCATAGTCGAGCTCGGAGAACCGGGCGTCCGTTACGAGATAGGCCTCCTCGGCGCCCATGGCGATGAGCTCGCGCAGCTTGTCCCTGGCCTCGGGCGGACCGGCTGTCACGACCCGTACCTTGCCCCCGAGCTTGGCCTTTGTCCTCAGGGCCTCCTCCATCGCGTTCTTGTCGAAGTCGCTCACCTTCAACGGGACGCCCTTGAGGATGGGCTCGCTCGTGTCCGCGTCCATCTTGACGGCCTGGACATCGACGGTCACCTTCGCCACCACGACCGTTTCCACCAATTTCCCACCTCGCCGCTGGGAAACGCACGAGCGTATATATTTTTAATGCTTTGTTGCACCGGGGAGCGGGCAGCGGGCAGCAGGCAGCGGTTATTGAACGGACCCCTTCGCCCAATACTGCCCGCTGCCCTTGCCTCCCGCTCCCTGCTCCCCTTCCCCCATTTTTTATAGTTGCATCCCGATATCCCGCGTGATGGGCTGGAAGCTCGCCGACGAGGAGACGCTGGTAGAGGCCTTGAGGCGCGCCCTGGGCAGCCGGAAGACCATTTGCTCCCAGCGGGAGCTCCGGGAGAAGGTCCTAAAGGAGCTCAAGAGGACCGACCCGGGTCTCACGGCCAGCCCCGAGAGGATAAGGCGGCTCGCGATAACCACCGGGCTCGCCCACGTGGAAATACAGTGGAGGGACACGGACAAGAGGACCGCCCGCTTCAAGTGCCCCGTGTGCGGAAGCCCGCTCCGCCCGACCCGGAACGAGACCGTCTTCGGCGGCACCGTGACGCTTGGGTTCCGGTGCCCCGCCTGCCCCTTCAGGACCACGGTCAAGCGCAAGGAACCGACCAGGTACACCTTCACGAGGAGGGACCGATGAAGGTCCTCTGGGACGGGGCGGTCTGCCTCGAGAAGGGCCCGGAGAGGCTCTACCTCGACCCCAAGCGCCGCCGGCCCCAGGCGATCGTCACCCACGCCCACCTGGACCACATGGTCGAGGGGGCCGTCATGACGCCCCAGACGCGGGACATAATGGTGGCCCGCTCCGGCCGGGAGGACTTCCCGGCCCGGGTCGTGCCCCTCGACGGCAGGAGCGCGGTTGGTGGCTTCGAGGTGGAACTCAGCGAGGCGGGCCACGTCCTGGGCTCGGCGATGGTCAAGGCCGACGACACCTTGTATACCGGCGATTTCAACACCTTCACCGGCATCACCTGCGGCGCCGCCGCGCCCCGCAAGTGCGACACCCTGGTGATAGAGGCCACCTACGGCTCGCCGCGATTCGTGCTCCCGGACCAGGAGGGCGTGGTGTCCGACCTTCTCTCCTGGATGGAATCGGGGCTCGAGGAGGGCTCCGTCATACTGGGCAGCTACGAGTTCGGCAAGGCCCAGGACCTCGTCGCGCTGGCCAACAGCATACGGGCGCCCGTGGTGGTCCCGGACAGGATAGGGGCGATCTGCGACGTGTACCGCAGGCACGGCGTGACGCAGGACTGCACGCCCCTCTCGCGGGCCGGGGATGTCCTCCTAGGTTCCCCCCACGTGCTCGTGACCTCGCGCAGGGAGCTCAAGCACCCGGTCCCCGAGCACATCGGCCGGTACCGGAGAAAGGGCGCGGCAGCGGCGTTCGTTTCGGGCTGGACGGCGTTCATGAACTACGGCAACTCCCACGACATTGACGTCCAGTTCCCGTTCAGCAACCACTGCGACTTCAACCGGATAATGGATTTCGTGGAGCGCTGCTCGCCCCGGAAGGTCTACACAGTCCACGGCTCCTGCGAGGCCCTGGCGGCCGAGATCCGCTCCCGGCTGGGCATCGACGCCGAGCCGCTGGAATGAAAAGAAGAAGGCGCAAGGCGCAGGGCGCAAGGGACGAAGGCGCAAGGCGCAAGGCACAAGGGATGAATGCGCCAGGGCCGATGAGTCAAGGGACAATGGAAATGGGGTGCGGGACAAGACACGGCATGGAGGAACGATGAAGTGCAATCTCCTCCTTGCCCCTTGTGCCTCAACCCTTGCGCCCTAAGCCTTGCGCCTTGCGCCTTGCGCCTTGCGCCCTAATTTTCCCCTACTCGAACTCCGCCCCGCAGTTCTTGCACTTGGTGTCCGTCTCTCCGACCGCGGCGCCGCAGGCGGGGCACTCGTACTCGACGGCCTCGCCCCCCTTTTGCCCGGCCTCCTCTTCCGCTGCCTCCTCGTCGTCCTCCTCCTCCTCTTCCTTCTCCTTTTCCTCCCCGGCCTCCTCTCCGGCCTCTTCCGCCTCCTCCTTCTCGGCCGGGGCGGGCGGCTCGGGGGGCCTGGCTGGAGCGGCAACCTTCTTTTCCTGCTCCTCCTCCTCGTCCCCTTCTTCCTCCTCAGCCGCTTCCTCGCCCTCTTCCCCCTCCTCTTCCTCGCCCTCCTCGGGTCCGGCATCCATGGCCGGAGCCCGGGGTTCGCCTGCGAGGGGAGCGGGTGCCGCCTGTCCGGCCGAGGCGGGCTTCTTGCGCCAGACGAAGGCCACCACGACGCCCAGGGCCAGGACGATGAGGGCCACGACCAGGATCATCATCTGGGTGGGGCCGATCACGATGTCGGCCGGGTGCTTGTCGTCCATTATATTGAGAATCGGGTCCAGCAGGACGGCACCGACGAGGCCCAGCACACCCAGGATCGCTATGACAACGCCGCCGATGTTGAGGCCGGCTTTCTGCGCCTCCGGCAGCTCCGGGGGCTCCGGTTCCTCCTCCTCCTCGCCTTCTTCCTCGTCCTCCGCCTCCTCCTCGCCTTCTCCCTCGTCCTCCGCCTCCTCCTCGCCTTCCTCCTCGTCCTCCGCCTCCTCCTCGCCTTCTTCCTCGTCCTCCGCCTCCTCCTCGTCTTCCTCCTCTTCCTCCTCCTCGCCTTCCTCCTCGTCCTCCGCCTCCTCCTCGTCTTCCTCTTCTTCCTCCTCCTCGGCTTCCTCCTTGGCCGCCGGGGGGGACGGCGCTTTTACGCGGGCGGACGGCTCGCGGGGCGCGGCCTCCTCCTCGGTCTCGAACTCGACCCCGCACTCGGGGCATTTGGTGTCATCGACGCCCACGCTGGCCCCGCACTGGGGGCATTCAAAGGCCTCTTCTTCTTCAGGCATAACTATCGAGGGCCATATCCTATTCATGGCTTATAAATATTGCTTCTCAATCTTTGAAAAGTGTCGCCGTTCAGTAACACGGCGAGGCATGCATTTCCGTGGAGCGGCTGTCACTCGGAGCGGCCGGGCGTCTCCGCAGCGCCATCCGCGCCGGAGCGGGCGACCGGGGCGAAGAGTTCCTCTTTCACTATGCCCCCTTCCAGGGCGTCGAGCACCACGGCCCCGTTGCCTCCCTCTATGCCCCAGACGGGCAGGAAGATGAGCCCGCGATATCCGAGCCTCAGGGCGCCGGGGGACGGCCTCAGCGTCGTCTTCTCGTAGACCGTGACGCCGCCGCGGTCGTGCCTCCGGTGGACGACCCGGGTGTTCGCCGAGACGACCCACGCGCCGGCCCTTTCCTCGGCCTGGGCCCTGTCGAGCGCCGGCTCCACCCGGACGGCTGCGCCGTCGGGACGGACCAGCGCGGCGGGCTCCCAGGCGGAGACTGCGCCGCTCAGGCCGTTCACGAGGAGGAGGCCCCTTTTCGTTTCGGAGCGGCCGTGGCGCGTGTCCACCCGGCAAACAAAGGCGAAGCAGTAGTGGGGCACCGTGCGCAGGTCGAACCGGAAGGCGCCCTCCAGCCTCTCGGCGGCGAGCTCGCGCGCCCTCTCCTGCGTGACGGCGGGAGGGACCGCCGCCTCTCCGTCGAAGAGCTCGAGCCCGGGGAGGGCCTCGCAGACCGCATCCCCGGTTTCGGAGCCGCCCTTGGCGGCGGCCGCGCCGGATGCCTCCGTTTCCGGGGCGCCCTCGCCCAGCGTCTTCCCGGAGAGGAACGGCTCGAGCAGGCTCTCGTCGGCGTCCGGGGCCTCCCGCGTGTCCACCTCCGCAAGGAGCATGCGGCCGGCCTCCTCCTCGAGGCGGCTCCGGTCCCAGAGCTGGACCTTGCGCCTCTCGGCGAGCTCTCGGGCGCCGGCCGAGAAACGGCCCAGGGAGGCCACGATGCGGCGGTCGGCCCGGGAGCCCCTTGCGAGAAGGCCGGCCAGGCCGGATTCGTCCAGCTCGGTCGCGCCCTCCACCGGGATGAGCTCCACCTGGAGGCCGCCCTTGCGCAGGAGCAGGGGCGAGCCCTCGGCGGCGGGCCCGCCCTCGAAGCCGTAGTAGCGGAACAGACGCCTCAGGAGCTCGGGAAGCCCGCTCAATGTCCGGCCCCCAGAGCGGGCTCAGCCCTCCCGGACCCCGGTCACGGTCATCTCGCTCGTGGTGGATTCGGTCTTGAGATCGTTGGTCCAGCTCCTGACGTCCTCGGTCTTCAGGGGCAGTCCGGTGAGGTTGCCCGAAGAGACCACCCAGGCGTCCGAGCTCCCGCTGCCGTTTCCTCCATCGTGCTCGAAGGTGCTCTGGACGCGCACGACGTCGTACACCGTGACGTCGACCCCCATGGTCGACTCCTCCGTGACCTCCATGACCACGATCATTCCGTGCTGGTTGGTGCCGGCTATCCTGTCGCCGACCCGAAGCTCCCGCGGCACGAGGCCGTGGAACTCGTAGGCTTCGTCCATGGAGACCGGCGCTGGGTCCGGGTTGTAGGTGCCGTCGCCGTCGTCGTCGGGATATTCCTCGCCGGAGGACGACTGCTCGGCCCACAGCGTCCAAATGCCGGTGGCGTCGTCCACCGTGTAGACATTAATGGCATAGATGACATATATGGTCGAGTTGACATACCGGCCGCTCTGGACCGTCCAGGAGGTGAGGTCGCGGAATATCCGGAGGTGAAGCATGCCCAACCTACCATCACCGGTCATGTTGGTGTGGGTCTTTATGCACGGGAAGATGGTCCCGTGGCCGTTGGCCTTCTCTTCGATGCCCAATGTATCGACCTTCATGACGATATTGAGCCCCATCTGGGTGCCCTCCATCTGCTGGTACAGGTAGGTGGTGTTGCCCTCGAAGACCTTCCACACCATCTCCACGGAGAGCCTCTCGGTGACCTCGCTGGAGGTGGTGTTGGTGGTGGTGGAGTTGCCCCGGCCGTATATCTCGTAGCTCCGGTTGCCCGGGACGCCCTGGTCGAAGGTCTGGTTGAACCAGCCCTGGTATATTTCGCTTCTCCCGGCCCGGACCTCGTTCTCGCCGGCGTCGTTGATGTTCTCCATAGTCCCGTTCACAATGCGCAATTCGTAGTCGGCGTGCCAGCCAACGACCGTTATGTCACCCGCCGCGGAAAGGTTCATCCACTCCTCGCCGTCCGGCATCTGCGAGTGGCCGGAGACGGTGCTCTCGACCGTGGCGGTGCAGTCCTTGCCGGGAAGGGCAGTCCCCTCGTATATCGTGAGCGTGCGGGAGGCTATGTCGTGGCCCAGGTAGCTTGCGGTCACGGTGAGCACCGCCCCCCTCGTCGGCAGGACGGTGCTCGTGGCGCGGTAGCTGTCCGCGGCCAGTATCTCGAGGGCGGCGGACGGGTCGGTCCCGCCCGCGGAACTGGTCACGCCCACATTGAGGGCGCTGCCGTTCACGGCAGCCTCGGGCAGTATCATGTACCCGTAGTCGGTCCCGTTCCAGTCCAGGAGAATCCTCGCCCGGGGAAGGACCGTCACGACCAGGGTGTCCGTCCGGCTGGCCTTGCCGTCCCCGACCGTGCCGGTGACGGTGAACTTGCCCGGCCCGGCGTAGGCGTGCGTCACCTCCATCCCGGTCCCGTTGCTCCCGTCGCCGAAGCTCCAGGAGGCCGAGAGTGTGTCGTTGTCGGCGTCGTGCGAGCCGTGGGCGTCGAGCTCCACCGGATCGTGGATGAACGCCACCTCCGGCACCGCCCGGAGCACCGGGACCGGCGGGCGGTTGGCCTGGTACACCATGATGGCTAGCTGTGCGCCGGAGGTGGTCTTGCCGTCCGAGACGCTGAGCGTCACATTGAAGGCGCCGACCGCGGCGAAGAGGTGGGTGGCGGTCATCCCCTGGGCCGTGCCCCCGTCGCCGAAGCTCCAGCCGAAGGTCAGCGCGTCGCCGTCCGCATCCGTGGTCTCGGAGGCGTTGAACAGGACCTGCTCCTCGTTCGAGACGGTGGTGCCCGAGGATTTGAACTTGACCGCCGGGGCGCGGTTGGCCTGCTTGATGTTGACCTCCACGCGGTAGGAGCCCGTCTTCTTCCCGTCGCTGACCTCCAGGCCGACGATGTACTTGCCCGGCAGGGCGTAGGAATGGGTGGTCAGGTTGCCCGTGGCGGTGGTGTTGTCCCCGAAGTTCCACCTGTACGTCAGGGCCTTCTTCTCCGGGTCGTAGCTCCCGTTCCCGTCGAACGTGATGACCACGCCGGTGTCGAACGTGGCGCCGTTTGGGGGCGAGCCGATGCGCGCCACGGGCGCCTTGTTCACGGGCGACGGCGTCTCCGTGCAGGCGGCGAGCGCCACCGCCGCCATCAGGAATCCCAAAAACGCCGCAGGCAACCTGGCTTTTTCCCCTGTCATACTGCACGACCCCCTCGGTTCCTGCATCACGTGTAAGGGGTGTGAAGATAAAATTGTTGGCATTGTTGGTGAGAAGGCAGCAAGGCAGCAAGGCAGGAAGGCAGGAAGGGGATGGCAGCAAGGCAGAAAGGCAGAAAGGCAGCAAGGGAGGGCAGCAAGGCAGAAAGGCAGAAAGGCAGCAAGGGAGGGCAGCAAGGGAAGGCAGCAAGGCAGCAAGGGAAGGCAGCAAGGCAGCAAGGGAAGGCAGCAAGGGGGGCAGGAAGGCAGCAGGGCAGGGAGGGACGACGGCAATCCCTAGCTCCCTTGCTGCCTCCGTAGGCGAGCTTCGCTCGCCTCGGCCGAGAAGACCGCTGCAGCGGTCTTCTACGGTCCTGCCTTCCTCCCGTCCCTTGCTGCCTTTCTGCCTTGCTGCCTTCCTGCCTTCGCCCAATCACCGTATGTGGTCCAGCGCGAAGGAGCCGATGTTCAGTCCCTTCTTCGTGTAGGTGTACTGGATCCAGGCGCGGGACTGGACGTCGGTCAGGCCCTGGACGCTCAGGAAGGTCTTGACGCCGTCGGTCTTGAACTCGATGGAGCCGTCCATCAGGTGGGCCAGGGTCTGTATCTCGGTGTCGGAGTGCATGCCGCGGTCCAGGGTGAACATCGACACCACCTTGGCGCGCTTGACCTTGCCCGTCACGGCCTGGAGGAACTTGTAGGTCGAGGTCGGGTCCGAGTAGGTCACCAGGGTGGAGATGGACCGCACCGCCATGCGGTAGGTCTTGGACCTCTCCTTGAACTGCTTGGTGATCATCTCTATCGCGCGGGATATGCCCGGGTAGTCCGTGGGGTGGTCCACGTAGACGGTGTAGGGGTCCTCCTCCTGGAGGCCCATGCTCTTAGAGTAGACGTCGATGTAGCGCAGAAGGCCCATCTTCTCGAACTGCTCCACGCCCGGGGCGATGTAGTTGAACTCCTCGCGTATCTCCTGGGGCGAGATGTCCGTGGTGACCACCAGCGCCGGTATGCCCTTCTGGAGGCCCTCCAGCAGGAACCGGTCGATGAGCGTCTCCTTCCCTATGAACGCCGGGCCGATGCAGAGCACGTTGGAGCCGAAGGGCATCCCGCCCATGAGAAGGTCGTCGAGGCGGGAGTTGCCGGTCTTGGCCTTCTCGCTGGAGAGCTCTATCCGGAGCTCCTCCTCCTTGGCCTCGATCTCCTTGCCGACCATCTTGGACTCGCGCAACCGGAGCTCCTCCTCCTTCTTGCGCAGGTAGCCCTCGCGGCTTTTGATCTCCTCCTCCTTCTGCCTGATCTGGCCCTCGAGCGACTCCAGCTGCTTCTTCAGCTCGGACTCCTCCACGGTGGCCTGCTGCTGGCGGGCCTCCTCGACCTTGATGGCCTCCTTCTTCAGGAGCTCCTCGCGATAGCGCAGGTCCTCCTCGCGGCGGAGGAACTCGGCCTCCTTGTACTTTATCGGCTCGGTGATGCGCCTGAACTCGGCCTCCTTGTTCCCCAGCTCCTGGCGCAGGCGCTTGAGCTCCGATTCGACCTGGGGCGACACCGCCGGCGCGGCGGGGGCAGCCACCTTCTTCTCGCGCTGGTTGAGCTCCTCCTCCTTCTGGCCGAGCTCGGTGCGCAGGAGGTTGAGCTCCTCCTCCTTGAGCTGGAACTCCCTCTTTATGTCCTGGAGGATCTTGCCGTCGCGTATCTTCTTTTGGATCTCGCCCTCCAGGCCCCTTATGCGGTCGACCAGCGCCTTCTCCTTGAGTGCGAGCGCCTCCTCCTTCTGGCGGACGTCGTTTTCGCGCATCTGGAGCTCGGATTCGAGGCTCTTCACGGCGTCCAGGTCGACGCTGTGGGAGGCGGCGACCTTCTCTATCTCGGCCCCCAGCGCCCGCTGGCGGGCCGCCAGGCTCTCCTCCTTCCTGTGGAGCTCCTCTTCCACCTGGAGCCGCTTCTGGATCTCATTCTCCAGGGCCTTGCGGAGGGCCTTGAACTCCTCCTCCTGCTTTTTCTGCTGGAGGCTCGTGATGTACTTCATCATCGCAATCGAGCCCTTCTTGACGTTGTCGAGCTCGGTGCGGAGGTCGTTGTTGCGCAGCTGCTCGGCCGTGTCCCGGATGACCTCGGCGAGCTCCTGCTCCTTCTCGGCGAGGCGGCCCTCGGCGCGCTGGAGGGCCTCGCCCTTGACCTCGAGGCTGGTCTTCATGCGCAGGACCTCGTTTTCGAGGTTGCGGATCTTGTCCTCCACCGCCGGCGACACCCGGGAGACGGGCTCGGCGCGCTTGACCTGGGCGGCCTCCGTCTCCAGCCGCTTCCTGAGCTCGGAGAGCTCAAGCTCCTGCTTCTTCACCAGGTCCTCACGCTCGGCGAGCTCGCCTTCGCGCTTTTTGAACTCCTCGCCGACCTCCTCGCGCCCCATCGTGCACTTGCGAATCTCCTTTCTCAGGTTGTCTATCTCCCGCTCGTACTTGATGCGCTGGAGGGCCAAGGAGTTCTTCATCTTGGTGGCGTAGTCCATCTTTATCCGGTTGAGCTCCTCCTCCTTGGCGCGCAGCTCCTCCACGACGCTGCCGCCGTTCCCGTTGGCGCCCTGGCCCTGGCGCAGGGACTCGAGCTCGCTTTCGGCGCGGTTGAGGGCGTCGGCTATCTTTTGGCGCTTCTTGACCTCGCTCTCAAGGACGGCCTGGAGCTCCTCCTCCCGGACGGGCGTCCGGCCCTCCTTCCCGCGCCGCAAGGCGCGGTGGGCCGGATGGAAGTTCTCCAAGACAAGCATGTACCGGCTCGCGCCGGCGGGGTGGCCCGCACGGGCGGCGCCCGGCGTGTGGTGCTTGGTGCTGATGTGCGTCATCCTGGCGACCAAATCCCGGCACCCCTGCCGCGCTCCCCTCCGACGGAGGGCCCTTACGCCTCTATTTTATGGGTATATATATTTTATTATATGAAGTTTGAGAGTGGGGGAGGAGCTCAGCGAGCGGGCATGGGCAGCAGGCAGTGGGAAAAGGGAGCCGCGAAGGCAGGAAGGCAGAAAGGCAGCAGGGCAGCATGGGAAGGCAGGAAGGCAGCAGGGCAGCAGGGCAGCATGGGAAGGCAGGAAGGCAGCAAGGCAGCAAGGCAGCAAGGCAGCAAGGCAGCAAGGCAGCAAGGGACGCAGGCCCCGTTCCCCCCTGCGTTTCCCATCGTCCCTTGCTCCCTTGCTGCCTTGCTGCCTTGCTGCCTTGCTCCCTTGCTGCCTTGCTCCCTTGCTGCCTTTCCCCGATCGCGAGGCGTTCACGGCGTTTAGCCGATCGCGCGCATTCCCGGGAGGACCTTGAAGCGGCCGCCGCGGAGGTTGTACATCCACCTGGGGTACTTCACCTTGAGGTCGCCGAGCCTGATCAGCTCCAGCTGGCCGAGGAAGTCCTCGCCCTGGCCCACCTCCTTGAGGTTGACGACCGCGTCCGCTGTGCCGTCGAGGTCGGCGGTCGGCCGGTCGAGTACGAGTATCAGGCCCGCGCCGAACTTGGCGGAAAGGTCGTCGCGCAGGACCCCCGCAAGCTGGGCGAGCTCGATGCCGTTCTTCTCGCACAACCGGTCGGCCCGGTCCAGCATGACCAGCAGCCCGGATGCGCCCGGGGGAACCCGCGCCAGGCCTCGATAAACGCGGAGGAGCTCCCGGACGTCCTTCTTGCCGATGACCGCGCGCAGCCCGGCGAGCTCGGTTCTGTCGGGCTCGGGCTCCTCCGGCCCCTCCGCCGGCGATGGCTCCGGGACCTCGCCCATGATGTCACGGAGCATCTCCTTGGCGCTCTTGATCCGGGCCTCCTCCTCGGGCGGCTTGGGCGGCGGGAGCGTCTTTTTGGGCGGGGGGCGCGCCACCTGGAACAGCACCTCGAACGACCTGTCCCGCGCCTCGTTTTGGCGCAGCCAGGGGAACTTCTCGTACATGACCGGGTCGAGCGCGCGCGTGCTCACGATGAAGACGTTCTGGGGCTGGGAGACCGCCTCGGAGAGCCCCAGGCAGAACGCCGTCTTCCCGGTGCGAGGCCGGCCCCGGACGAGAAGAAGCCGTGGCGAGGACCCCATGAAATCGACAAGCTCCCTGGGGAAATCCCCGGCGGCCTCCTGCCGTGCCCCCTCGGCCTCCTCCACGGGCTCGAATACCCCGGGCCGGTTATCAATCTTGCGCCGCCTACTTCTCTTCCGGGCCCTTCCCGTCCACCACGGTGGCGACCTTGGCGACCTTGCGCGAGGCGGCCTCCTCGTCGTCCACGGGCTTTGCGACCAGTGCCTTCTTCGGCGGCTCCTTGAGCTTCTGGTTGCAGAACGCGCAGACCACCCAGTCGGGCTCGACCTCCTCCCCGCACTTCGGGCACACCGCCCGTCCCTTGGCGTTCTCCGGCCGGGAGGCGTCCACCCTCGCCCGGGCGTCCATCTCCTCCATCAGCCGCTCGGCCTTGCGCAGGTACTGCGTGGCCACCTCCATGTTGCCCTGGAGCGCGAACGACTCGGAGAACTTGAGCATCCGGGCCGGTTCGGCCACCTTCAGACCGTCGGACCGGCCCTTCTCGACCAGCTCGCGGGCGGCCGCCATCCCCTCCTTCCACTGCTGGGGCGTCATCGGCCTCTCGGTCTCCCTGAGGCCCCGGACGAGCTCCAGCGCCCTAAAGGCGCGCTCCCTCGCCGGCGGCAGGTCCTCCTCGTCGAGGAACAGGCGCGCCGTCTCGATCTCCCGGTCCACCTGGGAGGTGTCCTCCCCCCGGCCCCGGAGCTCCCCGGCGGCCTCCCGGGCCGCCTCGAGGTCCCGCTCGATGGCCTCCCTCGTGGCGGGGGCCGCCTCGCGGGCGGCTATCTCGTCCAGCATCTTGCGGACCTTCTTGGAGTACTGCATGCCCGTGATATAATTGCCATCGGCCAGGAACGAGATGGAAAGGCCCATGAGCCGCTTGGCGGGCTTGACGTTGAACCCGGAGGCGTCCAGCTCGTCGAGGCGCTGCTGGGTGTCGGCGACGAACCTCCGGGCGGCGTCCTCGTCGACCTCGGACTCCTTGCGGGAGCGCTGGTCGCGGGCGAGCTTGACGGTCTTTTTGGCGTACTGGGCGGCCATCTCCAGGTTGCCCTCGGCCAGGAACGAGGAGGCCAGTCCCAGCATCTTGGTCGTGCGCACGGTGTCGATGCCCTGCTCCTCGAGGTCGGCCACCTCCGCCCGGGCGGCCTCTATCTGGTACTCCACCTCGGCCGCCGTGGGTGGCGGCGGGGGCGGCGGGAACCTCTCGGAGCCGGGGACCACCACCGGGGCGTACTCCGCGGCTGCCTCGGACGGGGTGGCGTCCAGTGCTCGCGCGGGGCGCGCCCGGCCCCTCCGGATGAACACGTACACGCCGCCCGCCGCTGCCGACAGAAGCACCACGGTGAGCAGGGTGTACAGGAAGGAGTGCTCCGCGACGGCGGGCCGGGCCCTGACCTCCAGGAGCTGCACGGTGGAGACGTTCATCACCCCGTCGTCGACGTAGAGCGTCACGGTGTACTTTCCCGGCCGCTTGAACGTGTGCCTGGTTTCCATCGTCCAGTCCACCCCGCCGTCCCCGAGGTCCCAGGTGTAGCGGAGCTTGTCCCCGTCCGGGTCCGTGCTCGTGTTGGCGCTCAGCAACACCGGCCTGCCCGCCTGGATGACGGGCGGAACGGTTATCCTGGGCTCCGGCGGGCGGTCGATCCGGGTGTAGTTGGCCTGCTCCACGAAGTCCGAGTAGGTGCCTGCCCGGTCCATGACCCGGTACCGGAAGCGATACGCCTTGCCCGGCTCGCCGGTGTACACGAACGGTCCCTGGGCCGGCCTCTGGTCCCCCCAGTCCCCGTCCCCGATCTCCTGCCAGGCCGACCAGCCTATGGGGAGCCGGTTTGAGATGTCGGCCAGGCGGTACTCCAGGTCCGAGTCGGTTATGCCCAGCCCGTTGGGGTCCGTGGAGTCCAAAGAGAGCTCGATCTCCGTCCCGGCCTGGACCCCGGCGCCCGGCGAGATGAGGGCGTAGGGCAGCTTCAGCCGGACAACTATGCCGTCGGTCGTCATCGCCTGGGACCAGAGGCCGGCCCGGTTGAGCGCCCGGGCGCTGATGTAGTACCTGGTGCCGTTTTGCAAAAACAGGGGGCTTGCGGTCACGTCGGAGCGGTCCGTCAGCACCGGCCCGAAGGTCTCGTTGCCCCCCGGCGTGGTGCCGATCCAGTACTCGTACCGGATGACGTCCGATTCGAAGTCGTTGAAGCCCAGTACCGCGTGGAGGCGGGTGTTGTTGCCGCTGACCTCGCCGTCGTCCGTCACGGTCCCTACCGGGGGAGTGGTGTCCACGATGGTCTGGGTGTCGCCCCCGCCCATCGGGAACGAGCCGAAGTTGCCGGCGGCGTCGCGCGCCCGGACCTGGAAGAAGTACCTCTTGCCCTGCTGCCCGGTGAACCCGGCCGAGGTGAGGTTGGTGGCCACCAGCCAGTCCACCCAGGGCGAGCTCTCACGGTCCTTGTACTGGACGTCGAACGCCGAATCCGGGTGGAGCCCCGACCCCGGTTCCGGGTCGGAGCCGTCCCAGCTGACCGTGAAGGTCGTGGTGTTCGTGTAGGCTGGAAGCTGGGCCACCCTGGAGTCCGGCGCCTTGGTGTCCACCCTCAGGCGACCCTTTTCGGAGGCGGTGGACCATACGGTCCCGTCCCAGACGTACGCCCTCCACTGGTACTCCCCGTCGATGCTGAGCCGGTCGTAGTGGGAGAGCTGGTAGGTCGCGGTCTCGCCCGGGCGGTAGCCCGGCTTGTCCCAGTTGTCGGTGGTCACGAGCTGGCTGTAGCCGGAGCGCACGGTCTTGAAGTCGTCCAGGCTAAGCTCGAACCTGAACTTGAGAAGGGAGGTGTCGCTGTCGTTGGCCGACATCTTGAAAAACGGGGTCTGGCTCGTGGTGAACTCGTTGTCCCGGAGGTTGCCCAGGACGGGTGGAGAGGGGGCAAGGTCGTAGGCCACGACGGGACTGGACAGCCTGAGCCGTCCCAGCGAGCGCGAGGAGAGGACGAAGACCACATCGACATTGCCCTCTGCGTCCGCCTGTGCGTCGTGGAGGGTGGCGTTGAGCCTCTCGGTGAAATCGACGGAAGCGGGGTCGCCGTTGGTCCCGAACGGGCCGGTCCAGTTCCATATCGGCGCGCCCCGGGGCCCGATGTCCAGCGACGGGTCCACCGGGTAGCTGTGCATGGTGTACCTGAGGGTGATGTTCTCGAAGCGGGGCGTCTGGTTGATCGCCCCGGAGGTCAGGCGCAGGCGGTACCCGAGGGTGTTGCCGGTCGAGGGAAAATCCACGGTCTGGCCCCGGGCGGCCCGGTGCCAGGTCTGGCCGTTGTTGTTGGAGAGGTCCACGGTGAGGTTCTGGCCCTGCCCCGTCACGGTCAGGTTCCAGTCGGCGGAGGCCTCGAAGGCGTCGTACGGAAGGGGCGTGAAGGCCGATATGTAGCTTCCGTTCATGTCGAAGTCGAACCTCTGGGTGAACACGCCGGCGTTGTTGGCCTGGCGGTTGGAGACGGCAAGATCGGCCTTCCCGTCGGAGTTGAAGTCCCCGGCGGCCAGGAAGGTCGGCCAGCTGCCCGCATTGATGGTGGTCGAGGAGGAGAAGGTGCCCTGGCGCGTCTGGTTCAGGATGCTTACGGTGTTCGCCAGCTGGTAGTGGGAGACCGCAAGATCGTTCAGGCCGTCGCCGTCGTAGTCGATTATCTCCAAATCGACCGCGTTACTGGCCACGGAATAGGACACGCGGGAGTTCAGGCCGCCGGCCGCCGTCTGCGTGTAGACGTTGACCGTGTTGGCGGTCCAGGCGGTGGCGACGATGTCGTTGCGGCCGTCGGCGTTGACGTCGCCTATCCGGACGCTGTGGGTGGCGGCGTCGGCCGCAAGCCGGGTGCCCGGCACCTTGAGCGTTCCGTCGGCCGCCTGGTAATAGACCACCACCTCGTTGGTGGCCTGGGCGACGCAGACGAGGTCGTTGCGGTTGTCGCTGTTGACGTCGCCGACCGCCACGCCCCGGGAGCCCTCGCATGTGTAGTTTCGGGGCGGGAAGAAGGTGCCGTTGACCGGGTCCTGCAGGAAGACGCTGACGGTGTCCGGGTCCGGATCTACCGTCTGGTTGTTGATGTTGGAGATGACGATGTCCGGCCAGCCGTCGGAGTTGAGGTCGCCGGCTGCGGCCAGGTACGCGCCGCTGTTGCCGACATTTGTGTAGTACGTCGTCGGGGTGCCCGAGAAATCACCAGCCGCGGTCTGCCAAAAGACCGTCGCCCCCGCCTGGCCCCGGTTGCTGAAGACCAGGTCGTCCCGCCCGTCGCGGTCGAAGTCGGCCACCGCCAGGGCCTGGAGCGGCTGGGAGGGGTTGCCCACGCTGTACTGCACCTGGTTGGCGATCTGGAAGGCTCGCGTCTGGAGAAGGACGCTGCATCCGGCTCCCCCGGTCAGGGTGTTGGCCGAGGCGATATCGTCCAGCCCGTCGGTGTTGAAGTCCCCCCTGACGAGCCCCACGGGGCTTCCGCCCACATTGTACGTGACCATCTGGTTGAGGGTGCCCGGCCTTGTCGGCCTCAGCAGGTAGACGGTCAGGTTGTTGTCCGCCCTGTCGGCCGCCGCAAAATCCCTCTTGCCGTCCAGGTTGAGGTCGGCGATGGCCACGCACTCGGGGCCGTTGCCAGCCCGGTAGAGCTCGGGAGGCAGGTACGTGCCGTCCGTGTCCTGGAAGAGCAGGGAGACCGAGCGGTTGGCCCCCAGCGCGCAGGCGATGTCCGGGCGCCCGTCGTAGGTCAGGTCTCCCACGGCCACCCAGAAGGGACCGCCGCCGGCCGGGTAGGAGACCGGTGGCAGCAGTTTTCCGTCGCCGGCCTGCATCAGCAGGCCCACCGTGGAGTTGGACTGCTCGGCGACCACGACGTCGATTCGCCCGTCCCGGTCGATATCGGCGACCGCAACGCCGCCCGGCCCGGCCCCGACGTCGTAGGCCGCGGCGCGCCTGAGCCATGTGGTTGCGTTCTGCTCGTAGACCGTGATGGAGTTGTCGTCCTTGTTGACCACCACCGCCTCGGCCCGGTTGTCGCCGTTTATGTCCCCGGCCGCGACCGACACCGGGTTGGAGCCGGTTGGGAAGGTACCCACCAGGGAGAGGACGTGCTGGCGGTCCTGGATGAAGAGCGACAGCGTCCGGTCCACCGAGTTGACCACCACGGCGTCGTCAAGGAGGTCGAAGTTGAAGTCCGCGATGGCCACCGCCCGCGCCCCGTTGCCGGAGCTGTAGGACAGGGCCCCCTGAAGCACGCCGCTCACGTCCTGGAGCAGTACCTCGAGCGTCCCCAGGCCGGAGCAGGCGACCGCGACGTCCAGCCGGCCGTCGCCGTTCAGGTCTCCGATCGCGACGCCCTGGGGGCCCTGCCCGACCGGGTAGGTGACCTGGGGCTGCATCGTCCCGTTGGTGGCGTTCTGGATGAGGACGCTGATGCTCGCGCCCTGGCCGTTGACGACCACGAGATCGTCCCTCCCGTCGTAGTTGACGTCCCCGGCCGCCAGGGCGACGGGGGAGTTGCCCGTCCGGACGGGAGTGCGGTTGAGGAAAGGCCGCAGGACGATGCTCCCGCCGGCGGAGGAGGCGTTGACGAACGCGCCGTTTGCGAAATCGGAGGCGGTGTCGTGGGTGAACGCGCCCTCGAGGTCCAAAAGAAAGCCGGAGACCTCCACAGAGGCGCTCTTGACGAGGGCGACCTTGGGTACCTTGACGGAGGTGGAGAGGTTCGTGCCCGCGCCGAAGTACGACTTCATCGACTCGGTGGAGTTGTCCGAGAACGCTGTCAGCACAGTGTACATCGTGGGGTCGAGGACCCGGCCGGCCCCGCCGGAGAGGGGAGCGAGCGGGCTGGAGAGCACCAGGACCAGCGCCCCCAGCACGGCTAAAGCCTTCCGCATCGCAAGTTCCCCGCCCTTATGAATGATTTCAGCTGATATATATATATTGGGCGGAGGCGGCGGAAAATAGATAAGGGAATGCGCAGGGCGCAGGGAGGAAGGCAGCAAGGGAGCAAGGCAGCAAGGGAGCAAGGCAGCAAGGCAGCAAGGGGACGACGGTTCGTTCCATACCCCCTGCTGCCTTTCTGCCTTTCTGCCTTGCTGCCTTCCCTTGCTGCCTTGCTGCCCTGCTGCCTTGCTGCCTTTCCCCCACGCATCCTGCGCCTCTTTTCACCCCGCATCCCCCCGAAAATGATTTTAATGGGTACTTTTATCTCCTTCTGAGAAGAACGGACTGGGCTCATGGTCTAGTTGGTATGACACCTCCCTGACACGGAGGAGATCTCCGGTTCAAATCCGGATGAGCCCACATTACAATTTGTGAGGGCTCATCCTTACCGTAAAAAAGCTCGCTTCGCTCGCATTTTTCCGGTCCGGAGGGGCCCAAATCTTTCTTTCTTCAAAGCAATTGATGCAAGAAAGAAACATTCGAGAAAGTTGCATGGACAATTGGAATCATGCAACTTCCGAGTTCATCGAAAGGCAAGCTCGCAAGGACTCTCGATGTGATATGAAAGAAAGAAACGACTGGTCGGTTCCGGCTCGCTCCGCTTCGCGGATGACATGATCATGATCAATGAACGAAACGACCGATGGCCTTCGGTATTTTGAGTCTTGATAATGCGTCTTCACGGAGCCACCAGGTCTTTACGAAGTTGAGCATGAGCCGCGCCTCGATGCTCGGGCGGCCCCGGACGGCCTCCCTCAACGCCGGGAAGACATGGCACCCGCAACGTTCGCACATCCGGGGGTCGGCGAAGATGCAGGGCTTCTTCAACCGGCCAGCGGCGTCGTAGGATTCTATCCATCCGGAGGGGCAGCGCCGGGACCACCCGGGCGTCCGGAGTAGGTCGAGCTCCCAGCGCGTGTTCACCACGAGACCGTCGGGCCCGTCGGCAAGGCCCAGCACGATGTCGATGTCCTGGTTCCTCTGCGCGAACGGGACCCACAAAGGGTCCTCCTCTCCCAGCGGGTTGTGCCAGTTGAACATGATGCCCCGCAAGCCCAGCGCCCTTGCGGCCTCCACGGTTTCCACAAGGTACGGGCGGTTGACAGTGTTCAATGTGCAGAGGGCGTAGAGGTCGTCGTGGGGGGCCCGCCGGACGTTCCGCTTCAGCAAGGCGAAGGTGCCCGGCCCCCTCAGCCGGTCGTGCACCCTCGCCGGCCCGTCGAGGCTCACGATGTACGTCGCCGGGAGGTCCGGGAGCTCCCTCGTCCCGTTGGTCACGATGTAGGTCGCCCAGAAGGAGTCCACGATGAGGGCGCATTTCTCAACCGATGACCGGTCAAGAAAGGGCTCGCCGTCCGTTATCGTGCAGTGCCTCATGCCCCTTGCGAAGAGCCGGCCGCAAAGCCCCCTCATGCCCTCGATGTCCAGCTCCGCCCGCTTCCCCTTCCGACGGGCGCGCTCGTAGCAGTGGGCGCATCTCAGGTTGCAGCGACCGGTCGCGGCGAGGGAGCAGCCGAAGGGGAGCACCTCCCCCGCCAGGTTGAGCCGGGCGAGCCTCCGGAGCACCCATGCCCCGGCGAGCGTCTTGGAGAACCTCATCTCCCGCTTGGAATGGCCTGGCATCCCTTAATTGTATGGTTCAGGGCGGCGGCCGCGGCGGCCGGGTTCTATCTCATCAAGCGAAGGAAATAGGGGTCGGGGTGTACAGGCCCGCAGGAAAGGACGGTCATTCCCCTTCCCTGACCAGGTGCCTCGTCTCCAGCGCCCAGCGGTGCCTGCGCAGCTCGTCCGGCTCCAGTCTGAGCCTCTGGCCCTGGACGTAGCGGGTCCTCGTTTCCCAGTCGGTGTAGCCCTTGCGCACGACGTAGTAGGCCGGCCCGCCCTCCGCCTTCTTCGAGTCCTCCTCGTCCTCGCGGGCGACGATGCTGCGGTACTGGGTGTAGTTGCCCGGGAACGAGCGGACGTGGCCGCCGTACATCGCCATCATGTGGTCGCAGGTCCGGTCCAGGAAGTACCGGTCGTGGGAGGCGGCTATCACCGTGCCTTGGTAGGTGTTGACCGCCTTCTCGACCGCGTCGCGCGAGAAGAGGTCCAGGTGGTTGGTCGGCTCGTCGAGCACGAGGATGCTGCAGGGCGAAAGGACCAGTTTCAGGATGGCGAGCCGCGCGCGCTCGCCGCCGCTGAGCTTTCCCACCTTCGAGTAGACGGCGTCGCCCTTGAAGCCGTAGCGCCCCAGCAGGCCCTTCTGGTCCTCCTCGGCCATGGTCTCGTCGACCCGGTGCAGCTCATCGAGGAGGTTGTTTCCGGGCTCGAGCGAGAGGTGGCCCTGGTCGAAGTAGCCGACGGAGGCGACCTTGGAGAGCTCGAGCGTGCCGCCCGAGACGGGCTCCTCGCCGACGATCATGCGGAGGAGCGTGGTCTTGCCGCAGCCGTTGGGCCCGATGAGGCCGACGCGCCAGCCGTGCTCTATCTCGAAGCCGACGTCGTCGAAGAGCGTGCGGTCGCCGAACGACTTGGACAGGCCGCTCGCGGTGACGGCCCAGCGGCCGCCCTCCCGGGCGTGGGCGAATCTTACCTTCAGCAAGCGCTTCTTGAGCTCCGGGTCCTCGGGCCGCTCCATCTTGGCCATGCGGAAGAGCTTGTTGCGGATCTGCGCGTCGAACCTGTTGCGCCCGCGCAGCTTCAGGATGATCGCCTTCTGGCGCGCCTCCTCCTTGTCGAACCTGTCCCGGGCCCGCTTCATGATGGCCAGCCGGAGCTCCTTCTGCTCGGCGTAGTCGGTGTAGTCCCCCTCGTACACCCGCAACCTCGTGGCCTCGATCTCGAATATGCGGAACACGGTGTCGTCGAGCATGTACCGGTCGTGCGAGACTACTATGGCCGTGCCCTGGTAGTCGCAGATGAACTCCTCCAGCCACTCTATGGCGTCGATGTCGAGGTGGTTCATGGGCTCGTCCAGGAGCAGGAGGTCCATGGAGCCGGCCGCCACGAGCACCTTGGCCAGCGCCACCTTGCGCCTCTCCCCGCCCGACAGATCGCAGATCCTCGAGCCCATGCCGATGCTCCGGGCGCCGAGCTTCTCGAGGAGGATGCGGGCCCGGTCCAGAATGCCGGCGCCGCTGAACTTGGCGGCCTCGGACTGGAGGCTGTTGTAGCGCTCCATCGTGGCGACGTAGTCGGCCGATTCGTAGAACCCGGGGTCGGCCATCCTCTCCTCGATGGCCCGGCACTCCTTCTTGAGCGAGCCCGAGTAGTCGCTCTCCGAAAGCGAGTCCTCCACGGTCTCGTCGCTGTCGGCGGTCTGGTACTGCTCGAGCCACCCGACCTTGAGGCCGGGCCTGGAGGCGATGTCGCCGTAGTCGATGCGCTCCAGGCCGGTGAGTATCTTGAGAAGGGTGGTCTTGCCGGCGCCGTTCTGGCCGACCAGGCCGATCTTGTCGCCCGGGTGGATGTCGAAGGCGACCCTGTCCAGGAGGAGCAGCCCGGGCCAGCCCTTGCGGAGCTCCCGGACCGAGATGAGGGGCTTCACGCGACGCCGATGATGGTCGCTGGTGATAAAGCTTTAGGGCTGCGCCCTCAGGCGGGAGCGGCATCCGGAAGCGAGGGGCAGGGCGGCCGCGAGGGCGGCGATGGCGAGCGGGGCCCCGAGTGCGGGAAGGAAGCCCTTGACGGCGATGGTCCTGGGGGGCGGTTTGACGTCGATGGACAGGGTGGCGCTCGCCGTGAGGTTGCCCGGATCGCGCGTGTGCAGGGTGATGTTGTATCGGCCCGCCGTCCGGTAGGTGTGGCTGGCGACCGCCGAGGCGGACCAGCCCGTCGAGTTGCCGTCCCCCCAGTCGAAGCGGTACATCAGGGTGTCGTTGTCCGGGTCCGAGGAGGCGGAGGCGTCGGCGGTGACCGGTTTCCCCGCTGCCGGAAGGGGCGGGGAGACGGCCAGGCGGGCGGCGGGGGCCCGGTTGGCCGGAAGGGGAATCTCCCCCGTCACGTTCACCATCGCCAGCGCGCACGGACCGTTGTAGCGGGCCGGGTCGCGCACCATCACCACGGCCTCGTAACTCCCGTTCGGGTAATCGCGGGAGACGGCGGGCGACCGCGTCCAGCCGGTCGAGTTCCCGTCGCCGAAAAGAAAGAGGTACTCCAGCGGGTCGCCGTCCGGGTCCGAGGAGCCGGAGGCGTCGAGGACCGCCGTGTTCGGTCCCGCGAGTCTCGACGACAGGCTGGCGGAAGGCATTCGATTGTCGGGGTCGGGGGTGACGTTGAGCTCGAGCTGGCGCACCACGACCTGGCTCCCGTCGGAGGCGATACAGGTGACGGTCCTCGGCCCGGATCCGCGGAAGGACACTGGGGCCGAGGGGCCGGAGGCATCCAGACCCAGCCCGTCGGAGAGGTCGAGGTCCCACCATACGCTCAATCCGTCCCCGTCCGGGTCGGAGGCCCCGGCTCCCAGCTCCACCTGTCTTCCGGAGAGGACCTCCCGCGCAGAGGCGTTCATTTCCAGGGAGGGCGGGCGCCCGCCGCGCGGGGTGGCGCCCATCATCAGCTCGTCCAGGACCCGCCGGGAGACCACGGTACCGTCGGGAGCGGTGACCGTCAGGACTATGCTCACGAGGTCCTCGACGGGGCTGGTGAGCTCCAGGAACCTCGTGAGGTTTTCGCCGGCCGGGACGGGGAGCACCCGCCTGACGGCGAGGTTGGACGGCTCGGGGGCGAGGGAGCCGTTGTAGGGGGTCAGGTCGATGATGACATTGACGCCGATGTTGTTGGCCGTGTTGTTGACCTGGACGTCGACGATGGCGGTGTCGATGAGGCCGTCCGCGTCCGCATCCGAGGCATTGATGCCCGCGCCGGCGAGGGGGGCCCGGACCAGGCCCTCGACCCCGGGGTACGTCTGGATCGGGATGAAGTCCTGCGGGGGGCCCGGGTGCATGGCCTCGAGCAGCCGTATCCATCCGAAACCGGGCGGGAACGCGTTGGGGAGATACTCATCCCTTAGCCGGGAATATTTCTCACTATCCCGGCAGAAGAAGATGTTGAGGGCGCCGTAACCGAGGAGGGCGAAATCCCCCTCGAGGTGGCGGTCGAGGAAGAGCCCGTCCAGGCGTCCGATCACATCATCTATCGCCGCCACGACACCCCGATGGCCATCGGACCCGGGATGACTCATGACCATTTCGCGGATTCTGTTGAGGAGGATCTTCAGGTCCGCGACGGCCCAGTTCGGGTCCGGATAGGGGACGTGGTACGTGTTTCCCTTCACCAGGGGCCCGAGGGCGGTCCAGTTCCCCAGCAGCCTGGAGCACATCTCGTCCAGGGAATTGAAGAACGGCCCGGCCCTGTCGAGCCTCAGCACGCCCATCGGGTAGTTCCTGTGGTCGCTCTCCCTGAAGCCCTCCATCAGGTCCCGGCAGGCCTGTTCCGGTATGGGGGGATAGCGCGACTGGAATCTCCTCAGGCCCTCGGGCGTGAGGAGCAGCGAGTCCGACCATATAATCGTCTCGCTGGCGAGGATGTACCCCGTGTCATCCGCGAGCCTGTAGACCACCTCGGCGGAGGACATGAGGCACGCCTGGAACACCAGAATCTGCGGCTTTCGTGCGTGCGACCTGAACCCCTGGAGGCATTGCTCCAGCCCGGAGACCGAGATGTGGCTCTTGGGACTATTGTAATAGTCCCAGCAGACCCCGTCCCAGCCGCCACCATGATCGAGGAGGATGATGCAGTAGTTCTCGGCGGGCGCCAGCGTGGCCCCCCAGACGAGGAAGTCCAGCAGGGTGTCCGGGCTCCCCATGTCGAGCTCTCCGAGGGTGGAGAGCAGCGTAAGGTCGGTCCCTGCCTCCGAGTCCCTGTTAAGCTCGTATCTGTAGGTGGTGCCGCGTGTACCGCTGCGCTCGATGAGGTAGCGGAACTGGCCCGCGGGGCCGCCCGTCTCCATGTTGTCGATGTAGCGGTTGATGTAGGGCGCAAGGTTGTTGTCGTCGGAGATGAACTCGAGGAAGGTCCAGCCGCCATCGCGGGCAAGCACGCGCACCTGCACGGGCTCGGGGAGTTCGTAATAGACAAAGCCCCCTGATTCCGAGATCACCCGGACCTGCCACCGGTACTGGAAGACCGTCGGCGACACCGGAACGGTGAGAAGCTCCAGCGGCCCGGCGCTCCAGTCGAGCCCGGGCGCTATCGAGAGGCCCTGCCCGACGGTGCGGTTGTAGACCTCGGTTCCCGTCCCCGTCCAGAGCCTCAAATCGACCGAGACCGGGGTGATGAACTCCCAGGGACGGCCGTGGGGCAGCCTCAGGCTCAGGTCCACCGCGAGCCTCTCGCCGGGCAGGAGCTGGCCGCCGGTGGAGGAGTAGGCGAGTCCGGCGGTCCAGCCGACGGTGTAGGGGGCCACCTGGAATGTCAGGTCGGCGCGAGCCGTGTCGCTTCCCTTCGTCGCTGTCACCTGCACCGTCACCGGCCCGGCCCACAGCGAGCCGCTGGAGTTGGAGGCGGTGTAGATTATCCGGGCGCGGCCGCCCGCATCGGTCAGGGCGCCGGATGCGGACCTCCAGCCCTTCGCAGCGAGCCATTTCACCGTGGCATTGGGAACCGGTTCCCCGCCCTTCATCACGATCGCCGTGAGGTTGCAGCTGCCCCAGCACGGAAGGGGGTCCTTGTCGGTCGAGACCGAGACGGTCAGGTTCCGTATCTCCGACACGACATGTATGGCCTTTGAGCCGACGATCGGGGCGCCCGTCTCCGGCTGGACCCGGACGCTCAGCACCAATTCGCCCGTCCGGGAGGCCGGCGGACTGTAGTCGAACCAGCCCATCCCGGCGTCATTGGTGATTCGCTGCTGGTCCACGACCTCTCCGAGCGCCGGCGCCTCCACGAAGATCGTGGCGCCGGCGATTGGCGACGAGCCGTTTACGGCGCGGATGATGTAGCGCACGTTCCCTCCGCCCGCCAGGACCTGGTCCGGGCCGTCTATTCCCAGGCGCGCCACCGTCCTCACCCAGACCGTCACGAATCCCGTCGTGTAGGGCGGGATGTCATAGACTGCAGTGGCGTTGATTCTCACCGACCTCGCCTCGGGGATGTCGCGCGGAGCGGTGTAGACGAAGTTCGCCACGCCCTGCGAGCCGGTGACGGCCGAAACCCGGTCGAAGCTCCCCAGCTCGGCCTCGACATCGACCCTTGCCCCGGCCACCTTCACGCCCGTCTCGTTGTAGACCGTGACGTAGACCACCGTCGAGGCGCCGGCGTCCAGGCTGCTGCTCCCGATGTCCACCCTCACCCGGGGGCCAAGGTAGACTCCCGAGGCGGGCGGGAAAGGCATACCGGCGAGCAGCAACATGCAGATCAACAGGGCACATGATTGCCTGGCCATCATTGTCACCACCCGGCCGTAACCGGGTCGATATATGGCCGGCCGATTAAATACATTTTTGCCCGGGCGCCCGGAGAGGGGCCCCCGCCCTTGCAGGTCATTTCAGGAGGGCCAGCATCGTCCCCGGCTCGGTCACCGGCTGCTTGCAGGTCCCGCCGGTGCAGACATAGGCCGTCGCCTTGCCGTCGTGCATCTTCATGTCCTTCGTGAACGGCGCCAGCTTGGCCAGCGCCTCACCCTTCTCGCCCGGCGGCTTGAGAAGCACGACCAGGTCGGGCAGGAACTCCGCGCGCAGCGCCTTGAGCATCGCCGCGGTGTCCTCGGCCTCCGGCTCCCCGGCGATGACCACCTCGCGCGTGGGTCCCAGCGACAGGGCCAGGGCCGACATCAGGTGGGTGTGGGCCGCCGGGAGGCTCTCCATGTCCGCCGAGAAGGCCCGGACGACCTCGCGGCCCCTCTCGGCCAGCTTCGGGTCGCCCGTCAGGAGCCCCAGCCGCAGGAGGTTCATCGCCGCCACCGAGTTCCCGGCCGGGATGGCGCCGTCGTACGCCTCCTTCTGGCGGATGAGCAGCTCCTCGCCGTCGTCCGGAGTGAAGAACAGCCCGCCCCCCTCCCCGTCCCAGAAGTGCCCGAGCATGAGGCCGTTGAGCTCCAGGGCGGCCTCCAGGTGGGACGGGTCGTGGTCCCAATCGTAGAGCTCGAGCAGGCCCCAGACCATGAAGGCGTGGTCCTCCAGGTTCCCGGCGAAGGAGGCGTCGCCGTCGCGGAAGCGGTGGAGCAGCCGCCCGTCCCTCCGCATCCGCTTTTCCACGAAGTCGGCCGCCTTCCGGGCCGCCTTCCCGTACCGGTCTCGCCCGAGCACCACCGCGGCCCGGGCCAGCGCCGCGACAATCAGCCCGTTCCAGTCGGCGAGCACCTTGTCGTCCCTGTGGGGGCGCGCCCGCTTCTCCCGGGCCTCGAGGAGCTTCCCCAGGACGGTCTGCAGGCGCCTCTCGAAGGCCGTCGGCTCGAGCTCGAGCACCCCGGCGATGTCCTCCAGCTCCGCCTTGAGATGGAGCAGGTTGCGCCCGTCGCGCTTCCCGGTGGCCTCCTCGCAGAAGTTCCCGGCCTTCGTGGCGCCGAAGACCCGCCCCGCCAGGGCGGCGTCGTCGGGCCCGAGGACCCCGTCGAGCTCCCCGGCGGTCCACAGGTAGAAGCGGCCCTCGACGCCCTCGCTGTCGGCGTCCTCGGCCGAGCAAAAGCCGCCCTCGGGGCCCCCCAGGTCCCGCAGGACGTAGTCCAGGATGTCTCGGGCGGTGGAGGCATAGGCCTCCTTGCGCGTCGCCTGGAAGGCCGAGGTGTAGGCGATGGCCAGCATCGCCTGGTCGTAGAGCATCTTCTCGAAGTGGGGCACGAACCACTCCGCGTCCGTCGAGTACCTGTGGAAGCCGCCGCCGACGTGGTCCCAGACGCCCCCGCGCCTCATCGCCTGGAGGGTCCGCTCGACCATCTCGAGCGCCCTCGCCTCGCCCGTCCGCTTCCAGCGGCCCAAGAGGAAGAGCAGGTTGTGGGGCGCCGGGAACTTGGGGGCGTCCCCGAAGCCGCCGTGCGCCTCGTCGAAGCGGGACGAGAGCATGTCGTGGGCGGCCGCAAGCGACCTTTCGTCGGGCCCGGGCGCCCGGGGCTCCTCGGTCCGACGGCGCATCGCCGCCTGTATCCCGTCGGCGAGGCCCGTTATCTCGGTCCGCCTCTCCTTCCAGACCTTGGTTATGTTGGGCAAAAGCTCCAGCATGCCGGGCTGCCCGGAGCGCGCGGACCGGGGGATGTAGGTGGCGGCCATGAAGGGCCTCTTCTCGGGCGTCAGGAATATCGTCAGGGGCCAGCCGCAGTTGCCCGACATCATCTGGCACACCGACATGTAGACGCCGTCGATGTCGGGCCTCTCCTCGCGGTCGACCTTGACGCTGACGAAGCCCTCGTTGAGCAGTCCGGCGACCTCCGCGTCCTCGAACGACTCGTGCGCCATCACGTGGCACCAGTGGCAGGTGGAGTAACCAATCGACAGGAGGACTGGCTTGTCCTCCTTTCTGGCCCTCTCGAAGGCCTCCTCCCCCCAGGGATACCAGTCCACCGGGTTCTTCGAGTGCTGGAGAAGGTAGGGGCTCTTCTCTTCAGCTAGGCGGTTGGCGCTCATGGATGCAAAGGCGCAGGGCGCAAGGCGCAAGGCGCAAGGCCGAGGGCGCAGGGGTCAAGGCGCAAGGCGCAAGGCCGAGAGCGCAGGGGTCGAGGCGCAAGGGTCAAGGGGGAGAAAACTGAGATTCGGACCACCTTCCCCTTGTGCCTTCCGCCTTGCGCCTTCGGCCCTGCGCCCTGCGCCACGCGCCTTGCTCCTTCTTCCCTCACACTTCCTCGTACAGCGTCGTGAAGGTGTCGTGGTGGTCTTCCTCGTCCTCGAGGATGTGGCGGAACATGAGGTTGGTGACCTCGTCGCCCTCCTTGCGCGCCAGCTCGATTATCCTGGTGTACATCTCGATTGCGCCCTGCTCGTCCTTGATGTCCTGCTCGATGCGCTCCTTGAGATTTTGGCCGACCACTATGGGCGTGGGCTTCGTGGTCGGGGTCCCGCCCAGGTAGTAGAGCCGCTCGGCGATCTTCTCGGCGTGCTTCATCTCCTCGATGGCGATCTCCTTGAAGGCGTCCTTTGTGGCGAACCCCTTGACGCCCCCCCAGAGCACGTGCTGCCACATGTACTGGATGGAGACCTGTATCTCCCGGGCGATGGCCATGTTCAACATATCCATCAGTTCCTTCGACGCTTTCTTCAACGGCATGTCATCTCCTCCCCGTTCAACTGGGTAACCCAACATGAATTATGGTAATTATAATTTGTGCCATATGTCGCCGGAATCCTGCCTCCCGGCCGGAAGGCCCCGGGCCCTCCAGGCGAGCATTCCGCCCTCCAGGGAGTGGACGTGGGCAAAGCCCGCCTGCTGGAGTATCTGGGCCGCGGTGTGGCTGCGGCCGCCGCTGCGGCACACGGTCACTATCTCACGTTGCCTGTAGGCCTCCAGCTCCGCAAGCCGCCGCGAGAGCTCGTCTATCGGGATGTGCACTATCCCCGGGAGGTGGCCCAGCGCCCCGGCGAGCTCGGAGCGCTCCCGCACGTCGAGCAGCACCGGCCGGTCGTCCCGCTCGAGCCTCGGTCTCAGCTCTCCGGGGTCGATGGTCACGACCACCTGCTCGTTGGCGCCCTTGCCAAGCGTCCCCCTGGCCTCGCAGGCGTGGGCGTCGACCGGTATCCACACCTTGCCCGGCTCGAGGGCGCAGGCGTAGTTGGCCCTGAGCACCTCCTTCATCCAGCCGGCCGGCCCGAGCCTGAGCTCCTGGATGTAGTGGATGAACTCCTCCCTGGTCCGGGGGCGCAGGTGCGGGTTGCTCCCCTTCTGGACGGCCAGGCTCGACGGGGCCCGCTGGCGGTACTCGTGGGCGGGGTAGACCACCAGCCCCTCGGGCAGGGCCAGGAGCCTCTGAAGGCTGTGCCAGTGGGCCCCGGCGTCCCCTCCCGGGAGGTCGTCGCGGCCGGCGCCGCCGTCGTCCAGGAAGAGCGTGTCTCCCGTGAGGACACGGTCGGGGAGGACCAGGCAGACCGCGTCGCCGGTGTGGCCCGGTGTGTGCATCACCCGCATTTCCAGGCCGGCGAGGCGGAGGGCCTGGCCGTCTAAGAGGCGCCGGCTGGCGCAACCCGCTGGAGCGGCGGCGTGCATGATGTAATCGCAGCCGGTGAGGTCGCGAAGGGCCGGGCCGGCCGATATGTGGTCGGCGTGGGTGTGGGTGTCGACGACGGCCACGAGCTTGAGGTTCTCCCTGCGCAGGAACGTCAGGTAGGCGTCGAGGCGGTCGAGCACCGGGTCGACCAGCGCGACCTCCGTGATGCCCGGCTTGCCCAGAAGGTAGGTCCGGCAGGCACCGGGATTGAGCTGCTGGAAGCGGATGGCCATGTTCCCACCGTCCCGACATCATGACGAAACTGGATTTCAATCTTTTCATGGAATGTTGGGGTATTTCGAACCGCGTCCCGATCATGGCGCAAGGCGCAGGGCGCATGGCGCATGGCGCAAGGCGCAGGGCGCAGGGCGCAAGGCGCAAGGCCGAGGGCGCAGGGGTCAAGGCGCAAGGGTCAAGGGGGCGAGCTCGTTCTTCCGCCCCTTGCCCCTTTCCCCTCGCCCCTTCGGCCTCGCGCCATGCGCCATGCGCCTTGCGCCTTTTTTCTGTATGCATCCCATTTGCGCAAAAGATTAAATCGGATTACGGGGGTCCGAGGGCCGGACGCGAGGGAGGATCGACCTTGAGCAACGAGGATATAACATCGAAAGGGCCCGGCAGGGCGTTCATGATGGCCAACGAGGCGATGGTGCGGGGCGCGCTGGAGGCCGACGTTAAGCTATTCGCCGCCTATCCGGGCTCCCCGACCAGCGAGATACTGGACGCATTCGCCGAGACAGGCAGGCAGATGGACCTCGTGGCGGAGGTCTCCTCCAACGAGAAGGTGGCCCTCGAGACGGCCGCCGGCGCCGCCATGGCCGGGTTGCGCTCCATGACCTCCATGAAGAGCGTCGGGATGAACGTCGCCTGCGACTCCTACTTCTCGCTCGCCTACACGGGCGTCAAGGGCGGGATGGTCATCGCCATGGCCGATGACCCGCACGCCCACTCGTCCCAGTCTGAGCAGGACGGCCGCTTCTTCGGCCCGGCGGCTTACGTGCCCATGCTCGAGCCCTCCGACCCCCAGGAGGCCAAGGACATGGTGAAGGCCGCCTTCGACCTCTCGGAGAGGCACGGCGTCCAGGTGCTCGTCAGGACGGTCACGCGCGTCAACCACCAGAGCGGCATCGTCGAGCTCGGGGAGCTTGGGCGCACCCCGTTCAAGAAGGTCCCCTGGCCCCACGAGCCCACGCGGTTCATAACGGTGGCGGACCGGGCCCGGGCGTTCAAGGCCGGGATGCTCGGGCGCACCGCGGCGCTCGAGAAGGAGTTCGAGTCCTCGCCCTTCAACCGCATCCGGAAGGACGTCGTTCCGGGTGGGAAGCGGTTCGAAGGCACTGGAATCGTCGCCTCCTCGGCCGGCTACAACTACGCGGTGGAGGCCTGCCGGTTGATGGGGCTCGACCTGCCCATACTCAAGCTGGGGACCACGTTCCCCCTGCCCCGCAGGCTGATTTTTGGATTCATCGAAGGCCTCAGGAGGGTCATCGTGGTCGAGGAGCTTTCGCCCTACCTCGAGCAGAACATCAGGGCCCTGGCGAAGGACGTCAACCCCAAGCTAGAAATAGCGGGAAAGGGCCCCGGCCTCTTCTCCGAGGCGCTTGAATACAACCCCAACATCGTGGCCACCGTGCTGGGCAAGGTGCTGGGCCTGCCGACGCCCGTGGACTACGCCGGCGTGCTCGAGAGGGCCAAGCGGCTCAAGGAGGGTTTGCCCAACCGGCCGCCGACCTTCTGTCCCGGCTGCCCGCACCGCGGCACCATACACGCCCTCAGGAAGGCGCTCCGGGGCGTCAAGCACGTCCTCGCCACGGACATCGGCTGCTACTCGATGGCCCCGCTCGAGCCGCTCAGGTACGGAGACACGCTGCTCAGCATGGGCGCCTCCCTCGGGGTCGCAGAGGGCCTCCGGCGCTCGGTCGAGGAGCCTGTGGTGGCGATGATAGGCGACTCCACGTTCCTCCACGCCGGGATTCCCGGGCTGGTCAACGCCGTCCACCAGAGGGCGGACTTCAAGCTGGTCCTCCTGGACAACGCCGTGACGGCGATGACGGGCCAGCAGCACAACCCGGCCTCGCCCCATGAGGAGGATGACGCGGCCCAGCAGAGGATAGACCTTGACGCGCTCGTGAAGGGACTGGGCGTGGCCGATGTAACGGTCATAGACCCGTATCAGATAAAGGACACCCCGGGCCAGATCAAGGAGGCGCTCGCCCGGCCGGGGGTCGGGGTGATAATATCGAGGCGCGACTGCGCGCTCTACGGCGACCGCAACAAGCGGCGCAAGGGCGAAAAGATCGTGCCCAACAAGGTGGACAAGCAGGTCTGCAAGCGCGCCTATACCTGCGTGCGGGACTTCCACTGCCCGTCCATATCGCTGGACGCCGACCGCCAGGCTTCGATAGACCCCGCCCTGTGCGACGGGTGCATGAAGTGCGCCAAGCTCTGCCCGCTGGGAGCCATACAATCCACGCAGGGCAGCATGGCAGGAAGGCAGGAAGGCAGCAAGGGGACGGGGCAGCAGGGGACGACGGGGGGTGCCTGAGATGTCGAAGAATTTCAGCCTCATGATGGCCGGCGTCGGCGGACAGGGGCTCGTGCTGCTTTCGAACATCATCGGAACGGCGGGCGCCATCGCCGGGATAAGGGTCATCACCGGCGAGCAGCACGGGCTGTCCCAGAGGTCCGGGTCCATACAGGTCCACCTGCGCGTGGGGCCCGACGTGCGGTCGCCGCTGATACCGGTCGGCTCGGCGGACGCCATCCTGTCGCTGGAGGCGCTCGAGACCCTCCGGTACATCGAGTACCTCAAGGACGGCGGCGTGGCCGTCATCAACAAGCGCGTGATGCACCCCGTGGGGGAGACCGGGGAACTCGTGAATGACAAGACGCGCCAGTACATGGGCCTCGAGCAGGTGGTCGAGCGCGTGGGGCAGGTGACCAACCACGTGCTCACCCTGGACGCCTTGGAGGTCGCAAGGAGGGCCGGCAACGCGCTGACGGAGAACGTGGCCCTCCTGGGCGCGATAAGCGTGCTAGAGGAGTTCCCGGTCCCGCCGGAGCCGCTGAAGGGCGCGGTCGCAAGGATGGTCCCGAAGAAGGCGGTGGAGGTCAACCTGAAGGCGTTCCGGCTGGGGGCCGAGGCCGCCCGTGACCGGTTCTGCAAGGAGCTGGCGTGCCGGGGCGATTGAGTACACCGAAGTGGAAAAAGAGTTGAAATTCCTACCAGGAATATTAAAAAATAATATTACCCCGCCGCACCATCGGGTCGCGGATGCCCGCGCCCGAAAGACTGGTCCTTCCGAGGCTTCGGTGGCAGCCCCGCTTTCTGCCCCCGCGCATACACGAGTTCATCTACTCGAAGGCCAACCTGCTCGTGAGCCTCTTTGTCGCCTCTGTCGCATACCTGCTCCTCGCCGGCCAGCCCGAGCTTGTCCGCCGCGCCGTGGCCGTCTTCGTGTTCGCGGCCCTATGCTGGGTGCTGGAGGTCTTCCCCTACCCGATAACCGGGCTCATGGTCCCCGTGGCCTGCGCCCTCACGGGAGTGCTCCCCCCGGCCGACGCCTTCGAGCCCTTCGCCCGGGAGGTCATCTTCATCTTCCTGGGCGGCCTTGTGATGGCCGAGGCGCTCGTGAAGTTCAAGCTGGACCGCAGGCTCGCGCTCTACATCCTGCGAAAGTCCGGGGGCGACCCGGACCGCCTGGTGCTGCTCTTGATGTACACCGTGGGGCTTCTCAGCATGTGGATATCCAACACCGTCACGGTGCTCGTGCTCCTACCGACGGTCCTCACCATCATCTCGGCCCTGCCCCGGGACCAGCCCAACATCGGCCGGAAGCTCCTCCTTGGCATGGCCATAAGCTCCTGCGTCGGGGGCATCGGGATGCTCACGGGGAGCCCGCCCAACCTCATCGCCGCCGACGCCCTGAGCTCCCTGGGCGGGTTCTCGTTCCTCCAGTGGGCCTACTACTGCTTCCCGATAGCCATCGCCTGCATCGCATTGTCCTACATCGCCCTGAAGCGCCTTTTCCCGACCGGCAAGGTCTCGATGGACCTGCGGGAGGTCGAAGCCCAGGCCGCACGGCTGGGCCCGTTCACCGGGGGGCAGATCCGCACCCTCGCGATATTCGGCGCCACCGTGACGCTCTTCCTCGTGGGGGAGAACTTCGAGCGGCTCCTGGGCCTCCCGCCCTCCCTCTCGTCGGCGGCGGTGGTCTCCATCCTGAGCGTGCTCATGCTCTTCGGGGCCGGGCTGCTCCGGCTCGAGGAGGTGCGGGGGATGCGCTTCGACCTCATATTCCTCATAGGCGGCGGGCTGGTGCTGGGCCAGGCGCTGCTCCGGTCGGGCACCGCAAAGCTTATCGGCGACGCGGTCGGCTCCGTCGCCGGGGGGGCGCCGCTCGTCCTGGTGCTGCTGCTTGTCATCCTGCTCACGGTGCTCCTGACCAACTTCATGTCGAACACGGCCACGGCCGGCATCATGGTACCCATCGCGGTGGCCGTCTCCGGGACGCTGGGCGTCGGGCCGGTCCCCTTGGTGCTTGCGGCTGGCGCCTCCGCCTCCATCGCCTTCCTGACCCCCGTCGGGACCCCGTCCACGGCCATCGTCTTTTCCTCCGGCGGAATTTCCAAGAAGGACCTGCTCGCAGCCGGCCTCGCCTCCGGCGCCCTCATCGTGCTCTTCACCGCCCTGTGGCTCTCGCTCGTCCCGGCCTGGTAAACCGCACCCTGCACCCCGCATCCCGAGCTCGTCCCCGCACCCCGCACCCTGCCACTCAGTCCGTCTTCCACCCCCAGCGGATGGCAGATTGGATTGACACCCCGGTCGGATATTGACAGGATGTGACATGACTATACATGTCACAACTCAGGCAAGTAATGCTTGATTTAGTTTATATAATTATTATATTATAACTATTAACCTCAGAAAGTTCAAGATTAAATGGTGGCATGTCCCATGTGGCAAGTATGCGAGGAGGTCGGGGGGGTACTGAGCGATGTCCGAGGCTGGGTTGGGTTTCGGTTCACCAGCGCCTTTTCTTTACTATATTACATAAAATTATTCTGTCCCGATTTGGAAAAATGATTAAATACACATACAACGATTGACCGGTTGAGATGAGCGTGACCGACTTCAAGGAAATGCAGAAGAACTACGGCGGCAGGTTCGTTGCCATCCTGAATGAGGAGAAGGTTGTAGCCTCCGGAAAGACGTTCAACGAGACGGTCTGCAAGTTGCAGGGCATGAAGCTCGTGAACAAGGCGGGACTATCGATTCGATTCATTCGGCCCCAGATGAACAGCGCCATGCGGTTCTGATCGTTCCATCCTTTGGCCGGAAGATTTGGGATTTCCCCTGCCTCCAGTGGAAACTTTTCTTTCGTGGCATGGTCTTTCCTTCTGCACGATATTATATAAATACATAAAGTACTCATCTCGCCTGCATGGGCAGAAACCTCCTGGTTTTCTGGGCGGCGGTGCTCTTTCTGGTCTCCCCCCTCATTCCTTGCGTCGCATCGGACATTGCCCCAGAGCCGGAGCATCGCGCCCTCCTGGTCCTCGAGTTCGGAAACGGGCTGCCCGATGACCTTCCGGCAAGGCTCCGGGAGTGTGAGGCTGAGCCGGTCGCCTTCCTTCCGCCCTCCTCCATGCTCGTTTCGGCCGGTCCTGACCGTACCGGCCTGGCGTTGACCCTGGGGGCGGATTCCATCTCCCCGCTAGCGCCGGAAGAGAAGCTCTCTCCATCGCTCGAAGCGGCCCCGGAAACGGGGCCCGTCATGCTCTGGGCCCTTTTCACCGGCCCGCGCCGGACGCTGGAGGCCGGCCTCTCCGAAATGGGCGCCCGGGCCGCTGGCTGGGGCCCGGAGAAAGTGACGCTGGAGGTGGAAGCCTCACGGCTCGGCGACCTGGCGAGGCTCCCGCAGGTCTTCTGGGTGGAGCCCGCCCTTCTCCCGGAGCCGGTGATGGACAGGAAGGCCCGGACGGTCGGTGCACGTCAAGCCCGGGACGGGGCCTTCCAGAACGACGGAACGTCGCTCTGGAGCTACAACAACGGCGCATTCGAGGGCACCACGGGGGCCGGGGTCAACATCTCCATCGTGGACAGCGGCGTAGACGGCACCCACCCGGCCTTCGATGGCCGGAAGGTGGCGTTCCGGTCCTATGGCTCGACCCCGGCCTGGTCCGACCAGGACGCCGGCTATGGCCACGGGACGATGTGCGCCGGGATAGCCGCCGGCGACGGCCGCTGGAGGGCCTCCGACCCTTCCGGCTCGCCGGGCAGGTACGCCGGCATCGCGCCCGGCGCGGGGCTGGTCGGCCAGGCCAACATCTACCAGTACTCCTATACCTACAGCATCTACGACCTGTGCAGGGATGCGGCCACCCGCGGTGCCCAGATATCGAGCAACAGCTGGAGCTCGGGGGCCAACTTCGGCCAGTACGTATCCGTCTGCCGGGAGTACGACACCTACGTCCGGGACAGTAACCTCAATGTCGAGGGCGAGCAGCCCCTCGTGGTGGTCTTCGCCGCCGGCAACTCGGGCCCCACGAGCATCACCGTGGCCCCGCCGACCACCGCCAAGAACGTCATTTCCGTGGGCGCCCTGGGCAACGACCGGACCGGTTCCCTTGGGTACGTCTCCTCGAGCCAGCTTGCAAGCTACAGCAGCCGGGGGCCCTGCTCGGACGGCAGGATCAAGCCCGACCTCTGCGCGCCCGGGCTGGACGTCTACACCGCGAGCGCGGTGAACAACCTGTACCGGGGCATGCTCGGGACCGTGCCCGACGACCCGGACGGCACCTCCTATTTCGTCGGGGGCGGTACCTCCGCCGCCTGCCCGGGCGTCGCCGGCGCCTGCGCCCTGGTCATCGACCGGTGGCGCCAGGACCGGGGGGCAACGCCCGGCCCGGCCCTGACCAAGGCCCTGCTCATCAACGGGGCGGAGCCCCTCTCCTCCTACCCGTATCCCGGCCCGGACCAGGGCTGGGGCCGGATAAACGTCACCCGCTCGGTCGTCCCCGGGCCGGGCCGCGAGCTCTTCACGGTGGACCAGACGGTCGACCTCGCCACGGGGAACGCCGAGTCGCTTCTCTTCAATGTCTCGGCCGCATCTGAGCTCAAGGTCACGTTGGTGTGGACGGACGCTCCCGGCACCCCGGCTGCGCCCGTGGCGCTGGTCAACGACCTGGACCTCGTGGTAACGGACCCGGACGGCAACGTCTACCGCGGCAACAACTTCGTGAACGGACAGTCCGTGCCGGGCGGTTCCGCCGACGGCCGCAACAATGTCGAGGGCCTGCTGCTCAGAACCCCCCGCCCCGGGAGGTACTTCGTCAACGTGAGCGCCGGCAGCGTGCCCGTGGGCCCGCAGGACTACGCGCTGGTGGTATCGGGTGGCGTGAGGCTCATCACGACCGACCCGGCGGCCGTCCAGGCGGGAGCGGCCCCCTCCACGGCCTTCGAGGGGGAACCGGTCCGGGTCGAGTTCGGCCTCTCCAACGCCGGCCGGGGCACGGCCTCCGGTTTCGCCTACGAGGTCCGGCTGGACGGCCTGCCGCTCTCCTACGGCACGCTCCCCGACCTTTCCCCCCAGCAGTCGACCACCGTGCCGGCGGACTGGGTGGCGGTCCGGGGCGTCCATACCTTCTCCATCGACATCGACCCGGCGGGACTGCTCGACGAGCTCCGGGAGGACAACAACAATGTCCAGGTGGATGTGAACGTCCTCCATTTCGGCGTAGGCGCCTCAGTCCAGCCCGACCGGGCGCTCTCGGACCCCGGCTCGGTGTCTGCGTTCACCGTCTCGGCCTCCAACACGGGCACGGCCGCAGACACCCTGCTTGTCTCTGCCTCGGTGGACCTTCCCGGCTGGGGCGTCTCGCTCTCGTACCCATCCCTGGAGCTCGACCCGGGGGCGACCGGGTATGTCCAGCTTTCCGTCTCCAGCCCGGACGGGGCGCTGGCCGGGGAGACCGCCACTGCGGCATGCACCGTCGTCTCGTCCGGGAACTCGACCTACTCCACCCTGGTAGCGGTCAGCGTGGTCACGCGCCAGATATACTCTGTAGCCCTATCCCCCGACCCGCCCCGGGTGGACATCTACCCCTGGGAGAGCGCCGGCTTCGACCTTTCGGCGCGCAACGGCGGGAACGGGGACGACACGCTGACCCTGGACGCAACGATGATCGGCATCGGGGGCGAGCCGCTGCAGGGCTGGGGGGCGGCGCTTTCGGCCGGCTCGCTCTCCCTGGGACCGCGCTCGGAAGGGCCGTTTTCGGCCAATGTGACCCCGCCCGCCCTGGCTCTTGCCGGCGAGACGGCCGTGACCACCGTGTCGGCCTACAGCCAGGGGGGGTTGAGCGCCTCGACGGTCCTCAAGGTCGGCGTGAAGCAGTACTTCGACATCGACCAGAGCTTCGTGCCCGGGCGGGAGGAGGCGTTCCCCGGGCAGGGCGTCGACGGCATATATTTCCTGCACAACCTGGGCAACGGGCCGGACGCGGTCCGGCTGGAGCTTTCCGGGGAGCCAGGCTGGGAGGTCCGGCTGGAGCCGGATGTCCTTCTTTCGGCCCGCGAGATCCGGCCCGGCAACCTGACCATCACCGTGCCCGGGGACGCCCTGGCCGGCGTGTATCACTGGCGCCTCGTGGCCACCTCTTCGGGCGGGAGGTCGGTCAGCCACGATTTCAGCCTCCGGGTGCTGCAGGTCTTCGCGCTGGAGGCCTCTCCGACACCGCGCCGCGAGGCGATCTACCCGGGGGAGCCGGTGGAGCTAGCGATCTCCATCACCAACCTGGGCAACGGGAACGACACGTTCACGGTGCTGCCCGAGGGGCTTCCGGGCGCGCTCTCCGTCCGGAGCATCGGGGGACCGGTGCCCCTGGGGGCCCGCTCGACCGCTGCGGCCTCCGTCAGGCTTCTCTCGACATTGGAGCTCCCTCCCGGAGAGACCCTGCTCACCTTCCGGGCCGTGTCCGGGGGTAGCGCCCGGACGGTCAACACCACGACCATGGTGCTCGTGGTGCTGCCAATCCTTTCGGCCCCCCGGGAGACCGGGCTCGACCTCCCCCAGGCGCCCGACCCGACCGTCGGGGGCAGCGAGATGTGCGGCGTCGTGGCCATGATAGCCCTGGCGGTCACGACAGCCGCCGCCATACGCGGCCGGCGCAAATGGATCGAGTTCTACGAGAGGGAACGGTTCGCGCGGCGATGATGCATTTCTACGACATTTAGAGGCAGGAAGGCAGGAAGGCAGGAAGGCAGGAAGGCAGGAAGGCAGCAAGGGAAGGCAGCAAGGCAGCAAGGCAGAAAGGCAGCAAGGGAAGGCAGCAAGGCAGCAGGGCAGAAAGGCAGCAGGGGGTATGGAACGAACCGTCGTCCCCTTGCTGCCTTGCTCCCTTGCTGCCTTGCTCCCTTGCTGCCTTGCTCCCTTGCTGCCTTGCTCCCTTGCTGCCTTGCTCCCTTGCTGCCTTCTTCCCTTCCCTTGCTGCCTTCTTCCCTTCCCTTCCTGCCTTGCTCCCTTGCTGCCTTGCTGCCCTTCTCATTTATTAACCCGGAAATGGATAGCCCGCCGGCATGGCCGGTATGAATGTTGGGCTGGGGTCGCTCGAGCTGGCCGACATGGTCGTCGAGATGAGGCTCGAGTACCGCCTCGGCCGGCGCATCGAGCAGGGCTCCGACGGGGACGACATGATCCTCGAGGGCCGCAAGTCCTACGAGTTCGTCCTCAGCGGCAAGCTCTCGATGGAGCAGCTCCGGGCCATAGAGAAGGAGGTCGCCCGCGGCGAGCCCATCTTCCGCTCGGAGTTCGGCGAGTTCAAGGTGGCGGTGAAGTCGGTCCACTACCGCAGCGACACCGGCGAGGTTTCCATCGTCCTGGTCGAGGATGTGTGCTGACGCCGCGCGATCGGACAAGGGGGCAAGGGGACGACGATGCTTTCCCGTCCCTTGACCCGTGCCCCTTGACCCGTTCCCCTTGCCTCGATTACGTCCCTTTCTTCTCGAACCAGACCTCGAGGAACCGGTCCACGACCGTGTCCAGGAAGCTCGGGCGGTGGGTTATCAGTATGCGCACGACCTCGTCAACCGGCCCCACCGAGTAGAGGCTCTCGCGGCCTGACCGCTCCCGGATCACCACGCCCTTGGCCTCCAGGTCCCGGAGGTAGAACGAGAGCGTGGAGGGGCTCAGCCCGAAATTCTCCAGAAGCGCGCGGTGGGAGCTGCCCGGGTTGAGCACGAGATGGAGCACGATCGATCGGGGCCTCTCCTGGCGCAGCGCCGAGAGGTAGGTCTTCTCCCGCGCCCCCATCTCCGAGGGGTAGTAGCGCTTGTAGTAGCGGTCCATGCGCGACGAGATTATCCCGCGCTCCTCCAGGTAGTTGAGGTGGTGGTTCAGGAGCCCCATGGGCATCTCCAGGGCGCGCTGGAGCTCGCGCAGGTGCTCCCCGGGGTGGGAGCGCACGCGCACGAACACGCGCCTTCTGTTCTCCAGGTCCAGGTGCTCCCCGGCGTCCATCCTTCACCAGCCACCGCTCTCTTGCTCCGTTTCCTCCCGCGCCGTCCTCAACGCGCCAGCACCGAGATCGAGAGCATCGCCATTATCAGGGCGTCGAGGAGGGCGGACCCCAGCAGGAACCATTCGAGAATCATCGGGTCCAGGAGGTAGGCCGTGAAAAGCAGCGCCTTCCCGAAAAACAACCCGAATCCCACGCTCACGAAGAGCAACCTCCGGTGGCGCACGCGCCCGTAGGCCACGAGCGACACCGCGAGCATCACCAGCGAGAAGACCACGGTCCACGCCACCAGCACGTTCTGCAGCTCTCCGGACACCATTCAACCAGCCTCCTCCAGCCTGTCGGTCGTACCATTCTTGACATTGAACACGAACTCGCCCGGGTCCGCCCGGCCGTTGCCGTTTCGGTCCCGGCCGTTCCACGGGCCCTGCGCGTCGACCAGCGCGCCCGGCCGGGCCGCCGCCGGCGGCGAGGTGAAGTTGTCCAGGCGGGCCGTGATGAAGCCCCCCGGTCCCGAGAGGTTCACGAGCGGCCAGGCGACCTCCGAGACGGTCAGGTTCTCCACCCGGACGAACTGGCCGGCGTACGCCTCGGGAGAGCCCAGGAGCTCGGCGAGGGCCACCGTCCTGAACTCCGGGCCCGGGGGCCCTGTGGAGCCGGGCGGGCCGGTCCCCGGTGGCTGGCCGTCCGGCTGTCCGGGCGGGCCCCGGGGGCCGCCGGGCGTCAGCAGGCGGCCGTCGGCCGCCTCCTTGAGGTAATTCGCGGCCGGGACCAGTATCAGCAGGGGCATCCTCAGGAATATTATCGGGGCCAGGACGAACGAGTTGCTCCAGACGTTCCCCGCTCCCTCGGACCAGTCGGCGCTCCACTGGACGGACTGGTTGCGCTCGGTGAGCTCTCCGGTCCTCGAGAAGTCCAGAAGCGAGGTGGCGTCGTAGCCGGAGCGCAGGGGCCCTCCGAAGTAGGTGGCGTTGTACTGCATCGGCGGCGCGAGCACGACCAGGAGCCCGACCATGAAGGGCACGAGCGCGAGCGCCAGCGCGGCGCAAAGCGTCCCGGTCAGTGTGCCGGCGCCGAAGGAGTCGAGGGCGGCGACCAGCAGGGCGTGCGCCGGTCCCTTCTCGTTGACGACCTGGTATTCGCCGTCCAGCGACACCACCGAGCTCTGCGTCGGCGGGTACCCGCGCTCCTTCCATTCGGAGAGCGGGATGGCGTGCCTCCCCTCCCGAATGAGGCCAGACCAGATGTCGTTCGTGGTGGCGTCCGCAAGGTCCGTCCCCGGGTCGTAGGGCGTCGAGAGCACCCAGACCGACATCGCCAGGAAGAGGACCGGGAGCGCCGGCGCCAGCCTCCGCTCGACGAGGTGCGGCCCAAGCCGCCGCCAAAGGCCGGAAAGGAGGGCCATGGTGGTCATCCCTCCCGATCAGCGGCCGTTGCGCTGGCTCCTTCGTATGTAGGCCGTCACCGCCACCGCTATCAGGGCGGCGAGTATGTACAGCCAGGGATTGAAGATTATCCTCGGGAGGGTCAGGGGCGGCCCGGGCGCGTTCGTCGCATTGACGCCCACCGTCGGGTCGTGGAGAAGCGAGACCGTGCCGGCCGGGAGCGGGTAGTTCAGCCCGAGGGCCATCTGGCGCCCGTCGGTGGAGTAAGAGAGGTTGACGGGCAGGCTGTACCGGGCGCCGCCGGCGGCCTCCACGAGCACCTCCGAAAGCCACGTGTAGTAGCCGTGCTCCCGCCCCCCCGGGCCGGAAAGGCCTATCTTCTGTACTGCAGCCGGAAGCGGCCTGAAGATGCTCCCGTTGGCGCCCTCCGAGGCCGGCCTGAAAACGCGCGTGCGGTCGGATTCGAAGGTGAGGAAGTGGTTCAGGCCCCTCTCGTCGGACAGATAGTGCTGCAGGCACAGCCCCGTGACCGGGCCGGGGAGTTCCCTCAGGGGCTCGATGAGGATGTCTATCTTCATCTCGGAGCCGCCCCTGAGCGTGAGGGCGGGGGCCGCGCCCAGCTCGAGGTCCCGGCCGGACATCGTGAAGCCGAGCGTCAGGCGGCCCCAGCGGGGGATCCGGGCCTGGGGCTGGGGCGAGCCGGCCTGGGGGCGGACGGAGGACATGTCCAGCACGGCCGTCAGGTTGTAGCGCAGGGTCCGGCCCCCGTCGTCGCCGGCGACCTCCGCCTTGCTGGCCTCCCAGCTTCCGAGCGAAAGCAGACCCTGGTACATCTCCTCGCCCGGGTCCCACACGCCGTTGGAGTTGCCGTCGGAGTAGGCCAGAAGCTGCGTGAAGACCAGACGGAAGCGGGCCGAGCGCCCGCTGTCCATCGAGTAGTAGAACGTGATGTCCGGCGCGGTGCGGTTCACCTCCGCGGTGACGAAGGGACCCCGGCCCAGGTAGGTCCCCTCGCCGACCTCCACCTCGGGAACGGCGGGCGGGGCGGGAGGCCTCTTCGGCAGCGGGCGCTTGTCGAACTCCGATGCCCCGAAGGCCTTGGTCTGGAGCTCCAGCCGGTCGGGCGGGAGGTACGCACCCAGGCCCGGCCGGGATTCGGGGAGGGCGGCCAGGTAGAGGACCACGGCGTACGGTCCGTCGGAACCGGCCTGGCGGATGGCGGCGCCGTCGAACATCAAAACGAGCTTGACCTGGCCCGCGGGGAGGTCGAGCTTGCTGCCGGCCGACGCCACGAAGCGCCCTCCGGCCGTCAGCACGCCGGCGATCTGGAAGGGCCCGGCGAGCGCGACCTCCGCCGGGGCGGTGACCCTGAGGCCGTCGAAGAGGCCGTTTCGGTCCTTGTCCGTCGCCTCGACGGACGGCGTCCCGGCGAACCGGGCGGGCAGCTCCGGGGGCTCGAACCGGGACCACAGGTACGCTCCCGTGGTGTAGGTGCCGTTGGAGACATACTGGACCCGCTCGGAGAAGGCGTCGACGGCAACCGTGTAAGGGCCGTCCAGCTGGAGGGTGCGAAGCAGCGGGCCGCTGATGTCGAAGGCGACGGTGTAGTTCCCCCTCCGGGGGGCGTCCAGGCCGACCACCGGCCGGGGCAGGAGCTCCTGGACCGCCCTCAGCCGGTCGGGGAGGCGGAGTGACGCCCTGAACGAATAGGCACCTTCGAGGGCTATCCCCACCTCCAACTGGATTCGGAGCCGTTCATGGAGGCCGTTGCCGTCGCCGTCCTGGGCGGAGTCCGTGCCATTGCCGGTAATCCTCACCGGCGGGCCGGGCGCATCGAAGTCGGTGGCGTTGTACGGGGCCGTCCGGTATTTCCAGGTCGTCTCCCCGCCCGGGAAGGCGGAGAGCCAGACGGTCACGTCGTATGGGCCCGGGGCGTCCAGTCGACGGATCGCGCCGCCGTCGAAACGGAGCTCGACCAGGCCGGTCCGGTTCATCGCGTCCAGGGCCCCAAGCAGGCCGGTGCCCCTGACCGCCCCGTTGAGGCTTCCCGAGACCTCCGCGTCGCGGGTCGTGAGGTTGACCACCTCGAAGGTGATGTTCAGGTAGCCGTAGCTCCCGCCTGCATCCAGGGGCTCGGGGACCTCCCTCACCAGCCCGCTGAACCGCGGCACCGCACCGTCCGGCCCCTTCTCGAACTCGCTGCCCGAGTAGACCGACAGGGCGGGGAAGGTGCGGGCGTCCACGGACATTCCCGAAGAATCCGTGAGTATTATCCTGAAGACCAGCTGCGAGCGGGGCGGGATGGACGAGAGGTCGGCCCCGGGGAAAGCCAGCCTGACGGCCTGCTCGCCCGGGTCCAGGTAGGCCTTCTGGGCGGCGTGCGAGAGCGCGGATGCGCCCTCCTGAAGGAGGACCCGGGCATCGAGCGAGTAGACGTCGGCTCGCCCGACGGAGAGCGGCACCTTGAGGACGAGGTAGTCGAAAAGGCCGTCCGAGTCCAGGTCCGCCCCGAAGTCGGCGACCTTGTCGAGAAGCAAGGCGGGGGCCGGCTCCCCGGCCGCGGCGGGCGCGGCGGCCAGGCTCAGGAACATCGCGGAGACCGCCACTGCCAGTGCCCGACCGCCGGCCCGCTTCGGCTTTGCGACCATCGCGCCCATCACCATTCGCCCCGCAGGAAATCGCCCTGCGGGGTAATTACGCTGCCGGCCGGTCGAAAAGCTCGCAGGCGACGAGTACCTCGTGCCCGGCGTCGCCCACGGGAATCCTGAACCTGTCGCCCTCGAGCCTCGCCAGCCGGACGGTCTTGCTCCACTCGCCGGCGGTCAGCGTGACCGCCGGATTCCCGGAACCGGCCGGGACCATTATTATCACGACGACGCCGTCCCGCGCCACCGTCGTGGAGGACCTCCACGAGAGGGTGTCTTGCTCCTTCTGCGGGTAGATCTTGTCGTCGCACCCGTTGGCGAACCTGCCACCGGTCTCGAACTGGATTGTGCGCAGGAGCCGCACGGTTCCGTCCGAGACCTCGGCGGAGCCGTTCCAGGCCGCAAGGTCGCCCTCGCGGTTGATCTCGTCGATAAAGCCCCAGACGAGCTTCAGCTTGTACACCTCGAGGCCGGGCTTGGCGTCCAGCCGGAGGGTCGGGGCGATACCGTCGGACACGGGGACCTCCACCGCCAGCCGGCCCGGCCGGTAGCCAGTGGCGACCGCCACGATCACGTTGTCATTGGTGGCGGCCCTGGAGACGAAGCTCCCGTTCTCGTCGGTGCGGACGATGAATATCCCCCTGGCCGCCAGCTTCTCCAGGAGGTCCGCCTTCTTTTCCTGGAGCCTCTGCTCCATCGCCCGGAGCGTCTCCCGGCCCTCACCGAGCCTGTCCCGGGCTCTCCTGAGGACGGACAGGACCTTCTCGACATAGGCGTCGGCGTCCCTGGCATCCTCGGGTATATGTATGATCACCACCGTCGCGCCGGCGATGCCCTCGCCCGATGAGTTGTCCAGGACATGGCCCTGGAGCCTGCCGTCTGCTCCGGGCTGCTCCGGCCCGGCCCCGACGGCATCCAGGCCGTACTCGTCGCCGGCCGAGCCCGCGACCGCCGCATCGTCCACGTCGTTCCCGCCGAAAGACGCCCCGGCCGCGGAGACCACGAAAAGCATCGCGGCCCCTATCGCGGCCATCACCCCGACCAGCCCCTTCTTGGCCACCATTTCTTTCACCTGGCCTGTTTCTATCCCGGTCGGGATATAAGCCGATTCTGGAACAAAGACTGAAAGATGGGACAAACGCTGAATTAAGGCGCAAGGCGCAAGGCGCAAGGCGCGAGGGGATGGGGCGCAACCGAAGCCGAGCGAAGCTCGCCCAGGCAAGGGGGACCGAAGGTCCTCCGGGGGCGCAAGGGGCGAGGAAAAAAAGGGGAGGGGAATGGGGCCACACCCCAGAATCCAGCCTTGCGCCTCGCGCCTTGATCCTTGTGCCTCAAGCCCTGCGCCTTGCGCCTCGCGCCTTGCGCCTTCCCAGAGTTCCCCGTTGCCTCCCCCTACTTCTCCAGCATTTCCTTCATGGGCTTCCAGTAGAAGTCCTTCCAGCCCTGGCGGATGTCGGCGGCGACGTCGTCAGGGACGCCCGTCTGGGTGAATGAGAGTTTCGTGCCCTTTTTGGTCTTCGTGAACGCGAAAACCACTTTGGATTCGGTGCCCTCGGGCCACTCGCTCACCCGCCAGCTCTGGACGATCCGCTTTCCCGGGAGGAGCTCGATGTTCTTTCCGGTCGCGTAGCCGTCCCAGACGGAGAACGGGCCCCCGACCTTGCGGCTCACGGTGGCCCTCGCGCCGGTGAATCTCGAATGCTTTCTCGAATCCATCAGCGCCTCGTAGACCTCTCCGGGGCTGGCCTTGAACTCGACGGTTTGCGTTATCGTTTTCATAGCTCCCACTGCTCCTCGTCGTGGCTGAAGATGGGCATCGCGCCCAGCGCCTTGCACCTCTCCAGCGATTCCGTGGCGGCCACGGGGTCGAGAAGTATCCCGACCGGTATGCCGGTCTCCCAGTTCTCCCTCACCGGCGATACGTCCCCGGTATAGATGTACCTCCGGTCCCCCATGTTGATGACCACGGACTGGTGCCCGGCGGTGTGCCCGGGCGTCGGGATTACATCGATGCCGTCGGCGATGCGGCCGGGGCCGTCGATGGTCTCAAGGTTGGGCGTCTCGAAGAGATCCCGGACGTAGCCTCCCCGCAGGAACCTGGGCGGGTCGCGGGCGAAGCGGAGCTCCCGCTCCTGCACGAGAATCCGGGCTCCGGGGAACATCCGGTTGTTCCCGGCATGGTCGAAGTGGAGGTGCGTGTTGACGACTAGGCAGATGTCCTCGGGCCGGAGCCCGTGCGCCGCCAGGCTCCCGGAGAGGCGGGAATCCCGGTGCACCGGATAGTACTTGCGAAGCTTCTCGGGGACGTCCCCCAGGCCGGTGTCGAGCAGGATGCTCCCCCCGTCAGTGCGGACGAGCAGCGGCCTCACCGGGGCAAGGTACTTCTGGCCGAAGTAGGCCGTCTTGAGGTAGACCATGAGCCCCTTGTCGATCTCGAAGTGGCCGTCTCGCAGGATTGCAATCGATTTCACGGCCATATCATCTCCCCCCCTTCCGCACAATCATGCCTGTACGCCGCCGGCCGTCGGCGTAGACGTCGAAGCCCTTCTTGTCGGTTATGACCCTGAGCCCCTCGAAGCTCAGCGCCTCCCCCTGGCGCTCCAGGTAGCGCACGTTGAGGAAGTCGCCCTTCTCGTGGAACACCGGTATGTACAACGTGTTGGTGACCACCATGTCCCCGAAGAAATGGGTCCCGTAGGACAGCTCCGGGGTGAAGGAGCCCCAGGAGCACTCGACGATCACCTGGGCGTTGGAAATCTCGGCGTAGGCCACGGGGACGCCCAGCTCCGGGTGGCTGGTCGCCCACCGGCCGGGGCCTATCAGGATGTAGCCGTCACCCTCGAAACCGGCGTTGACCTCGCCTATCTGGCGCGCCAGCGCGAAGCCCCTGTCGAACCGGTAGGAGCGGAGGGGGACGTAGACTATGTGCCTGAGTGCCTTCTTTATCCCGTTGCCCAGGACGTTCTGGCTTCGGAGGACGATGTTCCTGCGGGGCGTGCCACGGGGAAGGTTCACCTGGCGGTGCTCCGGCCGGCCGCCGAGGGGCCGGACCTGGACGATGTATAACCGGTCGTCCCCGCCGATGTTCACGGCGAACTCCATGTCCACCGGCACTTGCATGAGCCTCTGGAGGTTGTCCAGGAGCCCCTCGAGCGTCTTGACCAGAGGGAAGGCGCTGCCCGGGCGGAGGATGGGGTCGAACGTGAGCACCAGTTCGTCGTCCGGTCCCGGCCTCCGGGGCGGGTCCAGGAAGTAGGATCCCTCCCGGAGCGCCGACGTCACGAGATGGATGCGATCGTTGGCGAGCTTCACGGAGTCTATCGAGGGCGAGGCCATCCCGCCGGTGACCATGTCGAGGGCGTCGACGTCCCGCTGGGAGTACTTGAGGATCTCCTCCACGGAACCTCCCTCCGGGCGGATGGCCGGGGACCGGGGCGAGAACACCCGGGCGTAGTTGCGCCCCACCGCCCGCGTGCCCAGGCCGAGCACGAGCCGGACCACCCCGCCGTCCATGTCGATGCCCGGGGCCCAGGGGTGGAAGTTTTTGGAGAACCCGACGCCCGCAAGCAGCGGGTAGTACATGTGGTCGGGGTGCTCCCGGCCGATGAGGTTCTCGATGAGGACGCCCATCTTCTCGGTCCGCCAGGCGATCCGGTGCCTGAGGCGGTACTCCCGGGCGTTGTCGCCGAAGGTGCTCAGGTAGACCAGCTTGACCGCGGTCTCGAGCTGCTGCAGCCGGGCGCGCTCGGTTCCCCGGTTGGGGATGAAAAACGACTGGTATATGCCGGCGAAGGAGTGCTTGATGCTGTCTTCGAGGAAGCTCGACGAGCGCACCGCCAGAGGCCGGCGCTCCCTGTCCAGGAGGCGCCCAAGCTCCGTCACCAGGCGGGGAGGCAGGGGGGAGTTCATGAAGCGCTTGGCCATCTCGAGCTTGGTTATCTTGAGGTCGCACTTGGCCTGGACGGCGGCGTCCAGGCGGTTGTCGCCCATGAAGGCGTCGAAGTGGCCGGTGGGGACGATGGTCGATTCTGGGAAGGCCAGAAGCTCCGGCCGGTCCGCCAGGCGCTCGCCGTCGAACTCGACGGCAGACATGGCGAAAATGAGGCCCACGGCCTTGCCCCCGACGAACCCCTCGCCCAGTAGCCTCACCCCGGACGGCAGGTTGTCCGGGTCTATCTCGTAATCCATGTACCGGCGCCCTTGCACCATCCCGGCCATCTTGTCCGTCAGTATGTACCGCTGTTCTATTTATTTTGCGGTGGGGAACGGAAAGGGCAGCAAGGCAGCAGGGCAGCAAGGCAGCAGGGGAAGGCAGCAGGGCAGCAAGGCAGCAGGGCAGCAGGGGTAATGGAACGACCCGTCGTCCCCTTGCTGCCTTGCTGCCTTGCTGCCTTGCTGCCTTTCCGCTGCCCGCTGCCTGCTGCCCCAAAACAGATTTATCTGCGACGCGATTACCGGCCGGTCGGCATGAACCACCTGGAGAAGATATTCCGAGCCTACGACATCCGCGGGATAGTAAACGAGGACCTCACGCCCGAGGTGATGGCCCGGATAGGCATATCGTTCGGGACCTTCCTCGGGAGCGGGAAGAGGGTCTTCGTCGGGCGCGATGGCCGCACCTCCAGCCCGATGCTCGAGCGGGCGCTGCTCTCCGGGCTCGCCTCGACCGGCTGCCGGGCGACGGCCGGCGGGCTCCTGCCAATCCCCACCTCCAACTTCGCCACGATGTACCGCAAGTTCGACGCCGGCGCATTCATCACCGCCTCCCACAACCCGCCCGAGTACAACGGCGTCCGGTTCCGCCACTCGGACGGGACCGGCTTCACCTTCGAGAACGAGCAGGTGAAGGACACCTTCTTCCGCTCGGAGCTCCGGAAGGCCCGCTGGGACGCCCTGGGGGACATAGAGCAGGCCGACGGCCCCGAGATAATCGACCAGTACGTCGAGTTCGTCCTGGACCGCACGAGGATGGAGGGGCCGCTCAAGGTGGCCCTGGACCCCGGGAACGGGGCCTCGGTGCTCACCGCGCCGGCCATATTCCGCAAGCTCGGGGCCGGAGTGGAGATGGTGAACGAGCGGCTGGACGGCCGGTTCCCCGGCCGGTCTCCCCACCCCCACGAGAAGAACCTGGGCGACCTCCAGGAGCTCGTCAGGCGCTCGGGCGCGGCGTTCGGCGCCGCCTACGACGGCGACGGCGACCGCGCCGTGTTCGTCGACGAGAAGGGGCGGGTCGCCCAGGTGGAGAAGGTCGGGATCATAATATCGAAATGGATGCTTGAAAAGCAGAAAGGGCGCATCATCGTCAACGTGCCCTGCTCGATGATAGTGGAGGACGAGATCGAGAGGGCCGGCGGGACCGTCCTTCGCGTCCGCGTCGGGGACGTGTTCATATCCGAGGCGATAAAGGAGCACGGGGCGCTCTTCGCGATGGAGATATCGGCCCACTACTTCGTGCCCACCTTCTGGAGCTTCGACGACCCCGTGCTCACGAGCGTGAAGCTCGCCGAGATCCTCGCCGCCCGGAAGGTGCCGCTCTCGAAGCTGCTCGACGAGATACCCTCCTACCCGATGGTGGAAAAGGAGCTCCGCTGCCCCGACGAGGTCAAGTTCTCGGTGGTGGACCGTCTGGTCGAGCACCACCGGCGCAAGGGCGACCGGCTCGACCTCACCGACGGGCTCAAGGTCATATACGAGGACGGCTGGGGGATGGTCCGGCCCTCCAACACCCAGCCCATGGTCCGGCTCTTCGCGGAGGCCCGGACGAGGCAACGGATGGAGCAGATAGCGGCCGCGATGGAGCTCGAGTTCAAGCAGGCGATGGAAGAGCGGTCGGCCGGCTGACGGGCCAAAGGTAAAATATCCGAAAGCCCATGGCAATGGCGGTGGCTCCGTGTCCGAGCTCGCGATGCTCTGCAAGAACTGCAGCTGGGGTTCGAAGAAGGAGACCTGCGCCAAGTGCGGGGACTGGATAGGCTCCCACGGCCTGCAGGCCAAGCTCTGCAACGAGTGCGGCTTCGGCCCGAGGAAGGGCGAGTGCGCGGTGTGCGGCCACTGGATAGGCTCCGAGGGCGCGCCGGCGATGCTGTGCCAGCAGTGCTCGTTCAGCTCGAAGAAGGACCACTGCGTGAAGTGCGGGAAGTGGGCGCCGTAAATTGTTATTATTCGTGACAGGGTGCAGGGGGCAGGGGGCAGGGTTACGACAGGGTGCGCGGGCCGGAAGCGGGGTTCGGGGTTTCCCCTCCGTCGCGCTGCACCCTGCACCCTGCACCCCGCACCCCGAAATCCAAGGGAAGCGTGCAAGGATGGATGAGATACTCGCGCTCAACGAGCTGATACGCAACCACTGCCGGGGAAAGCGCGTCCGGCTGGTGGACGCCTACGTCGAGTTCGCCGACGCAAGGGACCACCTGAGGAAGGAGTTCTCCGCGGGGGACGGGGGGCACCTGAACGGGGAGGGCTACCGGCACATGGGCCGTTTCATGGCCACCTCGCTCTCCGACATCCTCAAGCCGGGGGCCAAGGTCGCCTGCCTGGGCGACAGCATAACGGAAGGCTACCCGGGCCATTTCAACGGGCAGGAGGAGACCCGGCAGTGGGAGCCCTACACGCACTACCTGAAGAGACCGGGCGTGAAGGTGACGAACTTCGGCCTCTCGGGCGACACCACCGAGGGCATGACCCGGCGCTTCTATCGCGACGTTCTCCGGGCCGGGCCCACCATCTGCATCATCATGGGCGGCGTGAACGACCTGTTCGGCGGCATCCCGCCGAAGGAGGTCCTGGAAGCGCTCTCGGCGCTCTACGCCGACAGCGAGAGGCACCAGATGCTCCCGGTGGCGGTGACGGTGCTGCCCATTGATTGAGACGGACGGGTGGCGGGCGGGAAGGCAGGAGGGCAGCAAGGCAGGAAGGCAGAAAGGGAAGGCAGGAGGGCAGCAAGGCAGCAAGGCAGCAAGGGGAGGCAGGAGGGCAGCAAGGCAGCAAGGGGACGGCCGCCGTTCCTTCCTGCCTTGCTGCCTTGCTGCCTTCCCTTGCTGCCTTGCTGCCTTGCTGCCTTCCTGCCTTCCTGCCTTCCCGTCGCCCAATCGCCAAAAACTATATCCGGTCGGAGCGGGTTCCGTCAACGGGGGTCAAAATCTGCCGATAGCGGAGTGGGGCTACGGGCCGGGCGCGATGGAGCGCGGCTACAACAACCGGACGCTGTACGTCAACCTGTCCACGAACGAGATCCGGGAGAGGCCGGTGGACCGGAAGATGAAAGACACCTTCACCGGGGGCAAGGGGTTCGATCTGTGGCTTCTCTGGAACGCGCTGCCGAAGGGCCGGGTCACGGGATGGGACGACCCCGAAAACGAAATATGCATCGCCTGCGGGCCGCTGGGCGGCACCACGCTCTACCCCGGCTCGGGCAAGAGCATCTGCGTCACCATCTCGCCGCTCACCGGCTCGGTCATCGACTCCAACGTCGGCGGCTTCTTCGGCCCCTTCCTGAAGTTCAGCGGCTTCGACGCGCTCGAGATACAGGGGAGGGCGGACCGGGAGGTGGTGGTCTTCATAGACGGCGAGACGCGCCGCGTCGTCATCGAGGAGGCGGGCGACCTTCCGGCGGACACGCACCTGCTCGTGCCGGCGCTGGGCGAGCGCTTCGGCGGGGGCAACCCCAGGTCCATATCCACCGTGACGGCCGGCTCCGGCGCCGACAAGAGCCTCTGGGGCCATCTGAACTTCTCCTACTACGACCTGGCGCGCAAGTCCTTCCACTGCAAGCAGGCCGGCCGGGGCGGGATAGGCACGGTGATGCGGAACAAGCGGATAAGGGCGCTCGTCGTCAGGTATCCGAAGGTGACGCCCGAGCTCAACGCCCCGGCGGACCTGGAGGCCCTCAAGACAGGCGGGCGCCGCTACAGCAACGAGATAAGGGAGCTCGACCCCAAGCAGAACGAGATGGCGACCATAGGGACCACGCACCTGGTCACCATCATGAACGACCACGACCTCCTGCCGACGAGAAACTTCCAGTACGGGAGCCACAAGGACGCCGCCAGCATGGGCCGGGAGGCCTTCCGCAAGCTGTTCCACCCGGGGTTCGACGGCTGCTGGATAGGCTGCTCCGTGGCCTGCTCGCACATGCAGAAGGACTTCCAGCCCCGGACCGGGCCGTACAAAGGCCAGAAGGTCTGGGTGGACGGCCCGGAGTACGAGACCATCGCCGGCTGCGGCTCGAATCTGGGAATATTCGACCCGGCCACGGTCACCGAGCTCAACTTCTACTGCGACACCTACGGCCTGGACACAATATCGGTCGGGACCGGGCTTGCGTTCGTCATGGAGTGCTACGAGCGTGGATTGCTGAAGAAGGAGCACACCGGCGGGCTGGAGCTGCGCTTCGGCAACGGCGAGGCGGCGCTGGAGCTCCTTCATCGGGCGGCGAGGGGCGAGGGCTTCGGCGCCATCGTCGGCCAGGGCATCCGTCGCATGAAGGAGGAGTTCGCCGGGCGGTTCGGGGCCGATAAAAAGCTCATGGAGGACATCGGCATGGAGGCCAAGGGCCTGGAGTTCTCCGAGTACATGACCAAGGAATCCCTCGCGCAACAGGGGGGCTACGGCCTTGCCCTCAAGGGGCCCCAGCACGACGAGGCCTGGCTCATATTCCTGGACATGGTCCACGGCTACCTGCCCACGTTCGAGAAGAAGGCGGAGGCGCTATTCTGGTTCCCGATGTGGCGCACCTGGTTCGGCCTCAACGGCCTGTGCAAGCTGCCCTGGAACGACATCGTCCCGCCCGAGAACAAGCAGACGCCCGAGCCGGCCAAGGTGATGCAGCACGTCGAGTGGTACGCCGAGTACTTCACGGGCGTGACCGGCCGGAAGGTCTCGGTCGAGGACATGATAACGATGAGCGAGCGCGTCTACAACTTCCAGCGCGTGTTCAACCTTCGCCAGGGCTTCGGGACCCGCAGGCACGACACGGTGCCCTACCGGGCCGTGGGACCCGTCACGGCCGAGGAATACGAGTCTCGCAAGGAGCGGTACGACAAGCAGCTTCGGGAGAAGGGCATAACGGACCCGGAAGGGAAGGGCACGCAGGAGAAGGTGGCGGCGCTGCGCAAATACAGGGAGGATCAGTACGAAAAGCTCAAGGACGCCGTGTACAAGAGACGGGGCTGGACGAAGGAAGGGGTCCCGACCTTGGAAAAGATAAAGGAGCTGGGAATCGATTTCCCCGATGTCGTCGAGCTGGTCCGAAAACACCAGTAGGAAAGGGTGGAAGGGAGCAAGGCAGCAAGGCAGCAAGGGAGCAGGGGGAGATGGAGATCGAGGTCCGGTTCTACGGGGGTTTCGCCGTCGCGGCGGGCACGGAGAGCGCCCGAGTGGTGTTCGGGGGCGCTTCGCTGGGGGCGCTCCTCGAAGAGGTGCGGCGCCGCTGGAAAAGGGTGGCCGAGCTCTTGGACGGCCCCGGAAAAGGGTCGGCGGTGCTCGTGCTCAACGGCGGGGCGCTGGAGGGGCCGGACCCTGATACGCCGCTGGCGGAAGGGGATGTCCTTTCGATAATGCCATTCGTCGCGGGCGGCTGACCCGGCCGGCGAAACGTTTATTTGTGTCGAGATACGTGTTTTGCGCATGCCTTGTCCGGCCGCGGCCCGGCTCGCCAGCATAATCACCGTCGCCACGATGCTTTTGCCACCGATGGCGTCCCAGGTCTCCGACGGCGAGACATCGTTGACACAGGGAACCGAGGGTTTCCAGAACGCGACGAGGTTCAACGCCACCGTCACTCCGCAGGGAATGCGGCTTCCCTACAACGAGACCTGCCTGAACAACTGGACGAGGATGAACTCGTGGCCGGACAACAGATGGACCCATTTCATGGCCTACGACAGCGCCAACGGGGTCTCGGTGCTCTTCGGAGGCATCAAGTGGCTCTATTGCAATGAGACCTGGGTCTACAATCACAGCACCAATACCTGGACAGAAAGACACCCCAAAGAGAATCCAGGCGGCGCAACATCGAATCCGATTGTCTACGACAGCGCCAACGGCGAGATGCTCCTATATTATTATTATACGTGGAGCTACAACGTGAGCGCTGACAAATGGACCTCCAGGGACATCCGTCCGGGGCCAGCCCCCAATGGCGCACAGGCAATGGCCTATGACAGCGCCAACAAGGTGGCGGTGCTCTTCGGCGGACTCGGTTATATAAATGAGACATGGCTCTACAATTCGTCTTCCAGGAAATGGACCAATGCGATGCCTGCTGTGTCGCCTCCCGGACGGAGCTCTGGCGCGATGGTCTATGATAGCATCAACAGGAAGGTTGCGCTGTTCGGTGGGGAGGACCAAGATCGCCGCTATTTGAATGACACGTGGACGTACGATGTCAGCACGAACGTCTGGACGAATCAGTCACCCACCAATGCCCCGTCCAACAGGACGGGCTATTCCATGGTCTTTGACAGCCATAACGGCAAGGCAATCCTTTTCGGAGGGGCTGACCCCTCGGTCCCATCCGGATTGGTGAATGATACCTGGACATATGACCTCGCCACCAACACCTGGACCGAGCAGAAGCCGTCCCTGGCGCCTTTGCCGAGATGCTATCACGGAATGTCATACGATTCTGGAGGTGGTGAAACCGTTCTCTTCGGCGGGAATGTGTGGAGTGGCACGCAAGTAGGCGATGATACCTGGACATACAACCTGAGCAGAAATATGTGGACGAGGAAGACTTCATCCCCGTCCCACAGGTACTCAATGGGAATGACGCATGATGACAGGAATGATGCGATCATTTTATTCGGGGGGAAAGGGGTTGATGGTTCCTACCCCAACGACACCTGGACCTTCGACACGAAGACCGGCCGGTGGACCGAGAGACGCCCCAAGCTATCCCCGCCCGGCACCTCTGATGCCCGGTTGGCGTTCGACAGCGCCAACGGGGTGGCGGTATTGTTTGGGAATCCGGACCTGGACGATTACACTTGGACCTACGACCTTAGCAAGGATACCTGGACGAGTATGCATCCGAATCCGGCCCCAACTCGCCGAAATGGACATGTCCTTTCTTATGATTCGAAGAACGGTATGGTGATCATGTACGGAGGTTGTACTTATTTCGGTGCATATCTTGTCGATACATGGACGTACAATATAAGTAACAATGTTTGGGAGGAGAAGAAACCGGCCTCTCACCCGCCCGCAAGATGGTGCCCTGCCATGGATTATGACCGGAGCAACGGGGTCATGGTGCTTTTCGGCGGTATAGGCGCAGTAGAGTACAACGACACCTGGACATACAATGTGACAAACGACACTTGGACGGAAATGAAACCCTCGGTCTCCCCACCTCCTATGACGGGGCGTCTGGTTTATGATCCGTCACTTGGCGGAATGGTCCTGTTCAAAGATACATATTTTGAACCGGCGGACATGTGGACCTACAACCTGAGCCGTAATGTCTGGACGCAGCTCACACCTTCAAAGATGCCGGTCGCTCGGTTCATGGCAGGCATGGCATGTGACAGCAACACGGGAACGATAGTATTATTCGGTGGCCATCCATTCGGCTACACTCTCGCCGACACCTGGGCCTACAATCTCAAGCGCTACCTCCCCTCCGGCAACTTCACCTCCCAGCCAATAGATTCTAGCGGCGCCGCCTGCTTCGGCGAGCTTAGGTGGAACGCGACCGTTCCCGCCAACACGACCCTGACATTCCAGTTCCGCACCGCCGACACGGAGGCAGGCCTCAATTCCACGCCCTTCATCGGTCCCGACGGCACCAACAAGACATGCTACAGCACGACCGGGCAGGGGATATTCAGCGGCCACAACGGCTCCCGCTGGTTCCAGTACCGCGCATACCTGTGCACCACCGAGCCGGGCTTTACGCCTCTTCTTCGCAATGTCACGATAAATTACAATCTCCTGCCGGAGAACGCCACACTCAATTCCCCGTACGAAGGGGCCTGGTCCAACGATTCCAGGCCGCTGTTTGGCTGGAATTTCTCCGACCGGGATTCCTCGGTGGCCGGCTTCCAGTGGCAACTGGACGATTCGTCGCTCTTCGATTCGATAATCCTCGACAGCGGCCAGGTCGACTCGAGCGAGCTGGCATACCAGCCGGAGAACCCCATCGCCGACGGCGCGTACTACTGGCGCGTCAGGACGCTGGACAGCGACGGCGGCTGGGGTCCCTACTGTGCTGGGCGCCTGCTGCGCATCGATGCCAGCCCCCCGGAATCATTCCAGCCGATAGCCTCTCCGCCCGGATGGACCAACGGGACTATCCAGGTCTCATTTGAAACGACCGACGCTTTCGCCGGGATGGACCATTATGAGGTGGAGATAGATGGCCTCTCCCAAGGCGCTCAGGCAAGCCCCTTCACCCTCCCGCCACTGTCGGACGGAGAGCACAACATCACGGTCAGGGCGTTCGACAGGCTATGGAATTATGCGATTGGTCAACTGGATGTCTTTCAGGACCGGACGCCCCCGCTTGCGTTCGCTCCCGCCGCGGAACCTCCCGGCTGGACCAACGGCTCGCCGCGTATAACTTTCGAAACGTCCGACGCCTCCAGCGGCGTCGAGCGCTACAGGGTCAGCGTGGGCGGAGGCGCCTTCTCCTGCCAGACAAGCCCGTTCACCCTTCCGACCCTTCCTGACGGCCGGCACAACATCACGGTCCGGGCCTTTGACAGGGCAGGCAACTTCATGGACGGCGCCGTGATCGTCTACCTGGACAGCGCCGGGCCGTTCAATTTCAGCATTTCCCTCGATTTCACCGGGTGGACGAACAAGGACCCCAACATCACCTTCCACGCCCTGGACAACACGAGCGAAATCGACCGGTACGATGTGAAGCTGCCGGGCGCCGGTTTCGCGTGCCGGACAAGCCCTTTTCAGGTGCCCGACCTTCCCGACGGCCGGCACAACATCACGATAAGGGCCTATGACCGGGCAGCCAATTGCGCCGAGGCGACGATCGAGCTCTTCATCGACAAGACGCCACCGGCCAATTTCACGCCCGTCGCCAGCCCGGCCTCTTGGACGAACCAGGACCCGGACATCACCTTCTCGACCGTGGACAACACGAGCGGCGTCAGCCGGTACGAGGTCGGCCTCGCGGATAAGAATCTGGCAGTCCGGACGAGCCCCTGCCGGTTCGCCAACCTTTCCGAGGGCCGGCAAGAGGTCGTCGTGAGGGCCTACGACGTCGCCGGCAACTGCGCCGAGGGCACCGTGCCGGCCTACATCGACAGAACTCCACCGGGCCAGATATTCCTTAAGATCAACGAAGGGAGGAAAGAGACCGCAAAGACAAAGGTCTCGCTCTCGATTCTGGCCTCGGACAACCTCTCGGGCCTGGATTCCATCTGTTTCAGCACCGATGGGATACTCTTCTTGGATTGGGAACCTTTTGCCGCCTCCAAGGCCTGGAATCTCACGAAGGACCGGGGCAGCAAGACGATTTATCTAAAGGTCAGGGACAAGGCGGGAAATGTGGCCGACCCGGTCTCGGCGACCATAAAGTACTCGCCACCCGCGACCGGCGGGGTCTCGTACCTCGTCCCGGTGATGCTTCTGCTGCTCATCGTTGCGGTGGCGGCCGTTGGCACCGTCGGCTGGAGAGCACTGCGAAAAAGGAAGGCCGGGGCTATCGTTCCGGGACCGTCGGCGACCGAAGCCGAAGAGGCGCCGCCCCCGCCAGTCGGAGAGGAAGCCCCACCGAAGGAGCCTGAAAAGGAACCGGAGCCTTCGATGGTGGGGCCATTGCCTGGGACCCACGCCATTCCGGCCAAGTCGGCGGCTGAGGCCCTCCCTCCACCGACAATAATCGCGCCGGTCGCTGAACCGTCCCCGGCGATTCCCGCAACGGTCACCGTCGCGCCCGCGGGCTTCGCCGTCGAGGACCTCTTCCTGATGTACCAGGACGGCCGGCTCATCCAGCACACGACCCGCAGGATGAAGGCCGACATGGACGCCGACCTGATGGCCTCGATGCTGACCGCGGTCAAGGCTTTCATAAAGGAGAGCGTCGGGATGGCCGAGGGGACGGAGCTGGGCGCGATGGAGTACGGGGAGAACAAGATACTCCTCCAGAAAGGCAGGCGCGTCGTCCTGGCGGCGGTCATCGAAGGTGCCGAGCCCCCCGGTTTCAGGGACGAGATGAAGGGAACGGTGTCCAACGTCGAAAGCGAGTTCGGGCCGGTGCTGGAATCCTGGGACGGCCGCGCGCTGAGGCTCGACGGGGCTCGGCGGTTCCTGTCGCAGCTTGGAGCCTACAAGGCCGCGGAGGCCGCCACCGCGCCGCCCCGGGCAGATGTCTTGCTCAAGTCCGAGCTGGAGTTCTACCAGGGCTTCGTCAGGCTGAAGGTGGCGGTCAAGAACAACATGCAAACCAACATCACCCGTGCCGCCTTCACATTGATGTACAACGAGTCCGTCCTGAGGCTCGACCGCGTCGAGCCGGAGTGCGAAAGGAAGGGCGAGCAGGTCGTCTTGGGCATAGTGGACCCCGGAGAGAAGCGGACCGTGGCGTTCTACCTGGACCCGCAGACATGCACGGAATCCTATGTCGAGGGCGTCCTGACGTTCAAGGACGCGCATGGCAATCTGGAGACCCTCAAGATGCCACGCAAGCTCGCCTCGGTGGTGTGCCCGATAATGTACACCGATGAGAACATAAACACGGCGATGATAAAGAGGATGGCGGCCGAGGAGCTCGACAAGAAGGACACGAAGGTCTTCTCGATTCCACCTTCACTCGCGCCGGAGATCGCCTTCGACCTCGCCGAGGCGGCGGTGCAGCACCACGACGTGCGACTCGTGAGGGAGTTCGCCGAGGAGAGGCCATTCATCGGAGAGGCCTGGTACTACGGGAAGGCGAAGGGCCGGCCGGACAGGCTGGTGATAAGGGCCCGCGTCCTGGGTGAAAAGAAGGTGCTGGAGTTCTTCGTGGCCTCCAGCTCGACGCTCATGCTCACCGGGATGCTCGCCGAGTTGAAATCGGACCTGAACCGGGAGCTGGAGACCCAGAAGGGGAGGCCGCAGGCCGCCCAGGTGACGGAGCCCGAAGCGGTCGCCGCCGTGGCGAACGTGCGGACGCTCCTGGACAAGGCCTCGGAGCAGGAGATGGCGGCCGGGGAGACCGAGACGAAAAACTAAAAATGGGTGCATCCGCATTCCCACAGCCGTCCAGGGGCGGGTGCGCACATGAAAGCTGCGATAATCGGGACCGGCTATGTCGGGGTCGTAACCGGCGTGACCGCGGCGCTCGACGGCCACGAGGCGGTCTGCCTCGACGTCTTGCGCGAGAAGGTGGAGGCGCTCAACGCCGGCAGGGCCCCCTTCTTCGAGCCCGGGCTGGATTCCGCTATCCGGAAGATGGTGCGCAAGGGCCGGTTGCGCGCCTCGACGGACCTGGTCGGCGGCCTGCGCGATTCGGACCTCTCGTTCACCTGCGTCGGAACGCCCCCGATGGAGGACGGCAGCGCCGACCTGCGCTGGGTGAAGGAGGCCGCCCGGGCGATAGGCGAGGCGCTCCGCCCGTGCAAGCACTACCACGTCGCGGTCATGAAGAGCACCGTGCCCCCGGGCACCTGCGCTGGCCTTTTCGTCCCGACGATCGCGCAGCTCGCCGGGATATCGGCCGGCGGGTTCGGGGCGGCGATGAACCCCGAGTTCCTGCGCGAGGGCAGCGCCCTCCAAGACAGCCGGGAGCCCGACCGGATAGTGATCGGGGCCATCGACGGAAAAAGCGGCCGCCGGCTCCTCGATTTCTACAAGCGCAAGAAGTGCCCCAAGCTGACCATGGGCACGACCGCCGCCGAGCTCGTCAAGTACGCCTCCAACTCCTTCCTGGCGACCAAGATCGCGTTCTCCAACGAGATGGCCAACCTGTGCCAGACGTTCGATGTGGACGTATACCAGGTGATGGAGGCCGTCGGGCTGGACCCGCGCATAGGCCCCCACTTCCTGCGGGCGGGCGCCGGGTTCGGCGGCTCCTGCTTCCCCAAGGACCTCTCCGCCCTGGCCCGGCTCGCCGAATCCCGGGGGGCGCGCTCGCGCATCCTCGAGGCGGTGCTCGACCAGAACGAGGAGCAGCCCCTTCGGGTGGTCGAGCTGGCCGAGAAGGCGCTGGGAGGCCTTTCCGGGAAGGATGTCGCCGTCCTGGGGCTGACGTTCAAACCCGACACGGACGACGTGCGCTTCTCCCGGGCGGCCCCCATCATAAAAGGCCTGCTGGCCCGGGGCGCCACGGTGACGGCCTACGACCCCAGGGGCATGGACAACTTCAAAACCGAGTTCGGGCTGCAGATAGCGTACGCCCGATCGGCCGAGGGGGCGATGCGGGACAAGGACGCGGTCATCTTCCAGACCGAGTGGAGGGAGTTTCACCGCATCCGCGCCACCCGCTACGCCAAGCTCATGAGGGGGCCGGTGGTCATCGACGGCCGGAGGACGGCGGACGCCGGAAAGCTGCGCAAGGCCGGGGTGAGGTACCTGGCGATAGGCGCCCCCGACGGGCCCTGAAAACGGCCGGCTCTCAAGAACCGAGGCATCATACTTATATGCGCGTAGCCATATCTGCCGTCCGGCAAGCCGAACCTCAGGGGTTGCGAAAATGCTCGGGAAAGGGGACCTGTCCAAGAAGGGCACCGAAGTCGACCACCTTGCAGGGCTGGAGGAGGAGATAACCCGCACCGACCGGATGATCCAGATGAAGGTCGCGATGAACTACCTCGCCCAGCTCATCGACCCCAAGTACCGCCAGGCGTTCGAGGAGGCCGAGCGCAGCGCCAAGAGCATCGACGACATGAACCGCATCATCGAGCTCGCCAAGAAGTTCATCGCCCAGAGGACAGTTGTTGATCTTTTGGGAATCGAATGAAGGGCAGCGGGGAGCGGGCAGCGCGGGCGTCTGAAAGCTGGATACCCCGGACTTCAGTCCGGGGTGAATGCGGCTCAGGTGAACGTTATCAACGCGATGCCACCAACGGTGAGCGCCGCGCCGCTGATGAACTTGGCATAGGCCCCCCGCCGGTCCCCGACATCCCGCAGCTCCCCGAACATCACGATGCCCCAGAGGGAGCTGACCAGGGTCTGGGTCCCGACCTGTACGGGCGTGCCCATCGCTATGCCGGTGCCCATCCAGCCGAACATGATGCAGGCCATGGCGGCGGCCCACACCAGCCCCTGCGCCAGGGCCAGAAGGTGCCACTTCCGGGGCGCGGCTCGCCAGGCGGAGAGGCTGCCGCCGCCCGCCACCGCCGCCGCCAGGACGGCCCCGGCGACCGCCCCCGGGGCAAGAAGGCCTAACGTCGGCCCGGCCGGGGCGCCCTCCCGGTTGATGGCAAACGCTATCATAGCGTTATAGGTCGAGAAGAAGAGCGTGGCGATGAAGACCGCGACCAGCCCCCGTCGCATCCTGGCCCCGTCCGTCCCCGGCCCGTTCCCTCCGTTGCCCTCTGCCCCGCTGCCTTGCTGCCCCCGTCCATCCTTCCCCCTGCCCCCGGCACCCTGCACCCTGTTCCTCGGCACCGTCGTCCCGACCAGGAACGCCCCCGCCATCACCAGCCCGATGCCGGTGACTATCAGGCCCAGCCTCGGGGCCGTCAGCGCGGGCAGCTCGCCCAGGAAGGCGATCCCCCCGAAGAACGAGAACACCGCCGTGAAATTGACGATGATGAAGGCGCGGGCCATCCCGGCGCTCGCCACCGCGTAGACCAGGAGGAGGTTGCCGAAGACCCAGACCATCCCGCCGGCGAACGCCAGGGCGCCCAGCATTACGGGCATCGAGGAAAGGCCCAGCAGCGGCTGGGCCGCGGCGGCACCAAGCAGGATGCCCAGCGCCATCGTGATGTTGTAGGCGCCGGGCCCAAAGCCCGGGCAGTACTTGTGGAAAACGAACTGGCTGCCGAAGAGCAGCGCGGCGACGATTATCCAGGTGACGCCGGCAAGGTCGGGCAGGGGACCACCGGGCTCAGAACCGTCCCTTCGGGTCCCGCTGGGACTGGCCCCGCCGGGCAGCAGTGGGCCGGTTCCGCTCGTCCACAATGATGATGCGGGGCTTGTGCCGGTGGGCTTCGTCGTCCTCCATCCACACGTAGCTCACGATGATCACCAGGTCGCCCTTGTGTATCAGCTTGGCCGCGGCGCCGTTCATCTCGACCGTGCCGGAGCCCCGCGGGGCCGGGATGGTGTAGGTCTCCAGCCGGGCGCCGTTGGTGATGTCGTACACGTGGACAAGCTCGTAGGGCAGGATGTCGGCGGCCTCCAGCAGTCCCTCGTCGATCGTGATGCTGCCGACGTAGTCCACCACCGCCCCCGTCACCGTGGCCCGGTGGATCTTGCCCCAGCACATCAGGCGCTGCATCGGAGCGGCCAGAAATCTACGGGTATAAAGATATTTGTATGAACGGTCAGAGGGGCAAGGGAGCGGGCAGCGGGCAGGGTGCAGGGTGCGGGGTGCGGGGTGCGGGAAGGGAACCGGGCAAGTCCCCTTCACCCGGCACACAGCACGCAGCACCCAGCACCCAGCACCCAGCCCGCTGCCCGCTGCCCTTCCCTTATCCCGTGCCCCGTTCAAAATATTTATACAATCGCTTTGCATTCTGAGCACCCATGGACGTCATGGAGGCCGTAAGGAAGCGCCACACGTTCCGGAAATACACAAGCGAGCCGGTCCAAGCCGAGGATCTGGAAAAGCTCCTCGAGGCCGCCCGCCTGGCGCCCTCGGGGATGAACCTCCAGCCCTGGGAGCTCGTGGTCGTGACGAGGCCCGACCGGAGGCTCCTTCTGATGGAGGCCTGCAACAACCAGTCCTTCGTGGCCGATGCCGGGGCCGTGTTCTGCGGCGTGGACGACCCCGGGGCGAAGTGGGCCGACGTTGACCTGGCGCTGGCGATGGAGCACATCGTCCTCGAGGCCGTCGAGCTGGGACTGGGCAGCTGCTACATCGGCTCGTTTTCGGAAAGGAGGGTCAAGGAGCTCCTCTGCATCCCCCGTGACCGGCATGTCGTGATGCTGCTCGCCGTGGGCGTCCCCGCCGGGAAACCCCGGCCGGCCCCGAAGAAGCCGATGGGGAAGCTGGTCCACTGGGAAAGGTACGGCGGCAGGCGCTGAGGGTCAGGCCGGACGCTTCCGGCGGTGTCGCCCGAGAAAGAGCGCCCCGAGAAGCGCCCCGGCCGCCGCCGCCCCCTCCATACCCGGGAGGAGGCCCTTCTCCGCCGCCTTGGGCCGGGCCGCCTTGACCTCGACGGTTATCTCCCTGGACCAGGGGCTCTGGGCTCCCTTGTCGTCTTGGACCCTCAGCCGGACAACGTACTGGCCCGGCGAGGCGTAGGAGTGGTCCACGGAGGGCGACAGCGTCCAGCACGAATCCGTCCCGTCGCCGAAATCGAAAAGATAGAGCATGACCCGGCCGTCGGGGTCCGTGGAGCCGCCGCCGTCCAGCACGAGCACGTCGGTAAGGTTCATCACGGAACGGGAGACCGAAAGCGAGGCCCGGGGTGCGCGGTTGGGCGTCTCGGGCTCGGGCGCCGGCTCCACCACGAGGCGGGCGGTGGTGTCGGCCGACGAGGCGCCGTCGTCGTCCCGCACGGCCAGCGTTACGACGTGGGCGCCCTCGACCAGGCTGGACACGGTGAGCGGCGTCCCCGAGCCGAGCACTCCCTGCAGGGACGAGCTCCAGCGGTACTCGACCACCGAGCCGTCCGGGTCGTCCCCGATGCCGTTGAACCGGACGCTCTCGCCGGCGACGGCCGGATTGGGCGATATCGAGACTATGCGGGCGACGGGGGGCTGGTTGGCGGGCCGGGGCGAGACCTCGACGCCGCTCGAGACGCGCGCCGACCAGTCGCCCCGGTCGTCTCGGACCCGGAACCAGACGGTGTGGGTGCCGGTCGACAGGCCCGTCCAGGAGAAGGTCATCGCGGTGGCGAGGTCGCCGTCGATGCTCGATGTCCAGCAACAGGCGACCACCCGGCCGTCGGGGTCGTAGGCGTCGCCCGTGAACGTGACGGCGTCGCCCTCGGTCGCCGGATTGGGCAGTATGGAGGCGATGCGGGCGACGGGCGGCTTGTTGGGGGGCAGCGAGACGGTCACCGGCGCCCGGGCGTCGTTCCCGCTGGTCATCGAGGAATTGTCCCGCACCCGCAGAGAGGCGGTGTACGTGCCGGGCGAGGCGTAGGAGTGCTGAACGACCGTGTCCGCCACCCAGCCGGAGGACTGGCCGTCACCGAAGGTGAACTCGTAGGCGGTGACGGTGCCGTCCGGGTCGTAGGAGCCGCCGCCGTCGAAGTAGGCGGGCTGGCCCAGCTGCACGCCGGCCGGCGTCACGGCCAGCGAGGCCACGGGCGGCCGGCCCGACCCCGCGGGCAGGACGGTGAAGATCCGGGACCGATCGTCGTTTCCCGGGTTGGCGTCAGGCGGGGCCGTTGAGGTCGCCCTCACGGTCAGCTCGTGGGTGCCGGCCTTCCCGGTCGTGTCGTACACGTGTTCGAACGTGCGGCTCGCTTGGGCCTGGAGGGGCTCGTCGATGCGGAGGTCCCGGACGGTCTCGCCGTCCATCGCCATGCGGACGGTGTATTCCGCGGAGGCCTTGGAGCCGGTGTTTTTGATGTGCGCCCGGACCAGGAGCCTGTCCCCCTCAACGGGACTGGAGGGGACGAGCTCTATGTCGGACACGAGGTCGGGCTCGAGCGCCGGCTCGACTATCGTGACGGTCTGGTTGAGGTGGTACACCAGGTCGTCCTCGCGGAAGAGCAGGTTCTGTACAAGGCCGGAGGGCCAATCTATCCGGATGTTGAGATACCGCGTGTGCCCGGCGTGCCCGAAATGCACGACCATCGAGCTCTGCATGGAGTGGGGGCCCATGCCCCCCTGCACCTCGCGCATTTGTATTTCCGCGGGGTTCTCGTATGCGTAGACCCTCGCCCCGATCGCCGCGGCGTTGCTCTTCGTGCCGACCAGCCGCAGACCGAGCCAGGTCGAGTCCCCCTGGTCGTTCAGGAGGTTCCTGTAGAGATGTATCTCGTGCGTGCCGTTCGTGTCGGGGGTCCCCTTGCCGCCGGTCACGAGGTCCAGGTCCCCGTCCCCGTCGAAGTCGCACCAGGCCCCGCCGTAGGTGTCCCACACGCGCACTCCGGCATCCTCGGACACGTCCGTGAAGGTGTTGTTGCCGTTGTTGCGGTACAGGAACGAATAGGCGTAGGTTATGTCGTTGTATATCTGGGGGATGAACAGGTCCTCGTACCCGTCGTTGTCGAAGTCGCCCCAGGCGCAGCCCACGAAGAGCTCGTCCTCGCCTCCGAGGATGCGCTTGGTCGGGATGCCGCTCGTGTCGCGTATGCCGGTGAAGTCGTAGTTGTGGTTTATGCCCCCGATGGAGGCGTTGCCGTAGTTCAGGTAGAGCTCCGAGTCGTCGCAGATGGGCCCGCGGTAGGGGTCCTTGTGCGCCAGGTTGGTCACCCAAAGATCGAAGTCGCCGTCGTTGTCGATGTCGGACCAGGCGGCGCCCACGCTGTGGCCGTAGTAGGTCTGGCCCAGCCGGTTGGTGGGCTCGCCGGCGCAGTTGAGATGGGTCGCCCATTCCGTGAACGTGCCATCCCGGTCGTTGATGTAGAGGTAGTTGGCCTTGAGCCTGTAGTTCGAAACGTACACGTCCGGCCAGCCGTCGTTGTTGAAGTCGCACCAGGACACTCCCCGGCCCGGCTTGGGGTCGGCGCTCTCGTTCATGTGGGCCGAAGAGGTCGCGTTCGTGAACGTCCCGTCGCCGTCGTTGCGCCAAAGCACGTCCGGGTAGTAGGAGCTCATCGAGGCGTTCTCGTAGTTGGCCACGTAGAGGTCGACGAAGCCGTCGCGGTCGTAGTCGCCCCACCCCGCCGCCACGGACGGGAAGCCGTCGGTCACGTGCCCTGCCGCCTCCGTGACGTTGGTGAACGTGCCGTCGCCGTTATTGTGCCACAGGACGTCCCAGCGCGGGTCGTAGTCCGTGGACCACCCGCCCGAGGGGCAGAAGAGGTCCAGGTACCCGTCGTTGTCGTAGTCCGCCCAGTTGCCGCAGTTGGCCCCGCTCTGGCCGATTCCCGCGGCCGCGGTCACCTCCGTGAAGGTCCAGCCCGGCGGGCCGTTGTTCCGAAAAAGCCTCTGGCCGTCCACGAGCAGGTCCTCGTGGCCGTCGTTGTCGTAGTCGCCCCAGGCGAAGAAGTTGCCCCCGACGCCCGAAAGCCCCGCCGCGGCCGAGGCGTTGGCGAAGAGGGGGACGGCGCGTCCGGCTGCGCCACCGTCCGCCGGGGCGAGCGCAACCCCCGGCGACTGAAGGGGCGGAGCGGCCGGGATGGCAATGCAGGCCACGAGGGCCAATGACGCGACCGCGGTCAACCGTGCCGTCAAATTCCCATCCCCCGAGAGCGTTCCCGCCGGCGGCCCGGCAACGGCCGGCGTTCCCGGGCGCCCCGGTCCCTACTCCATCTCCTCGACGCGGGAGCAGGCCCCGTCGATGCCCTTGAGCACCGCCGCAATGTCGGCGGCCCCCCGGGTGCTGACGACGAGCAGGCTCTTCTCCCCGGCGCCGGCCACCACGGTGCGGCCGTCGCCCGATTCGACTATTATGCGGTCGGGGAGCTTCTTGCGCAGCTCGGAGTTGGCGGTGATGGCGGCCCCCAGCATGGTCGCGCTCATGATGGCGAAGGTCTCGCCGTGGACGTCGTCCGGGATGTCCGAGGCCATCAGGATGCCGTCGCGGCTCACGACCGCCGAGGCCTCGATGCCCCCGACCTTCTTGAGCTCCCGCAGGATCTCCCCCAGCTTTTCGGACCGAAGCATCTTGTTTCCCCCGTCACCATTTCGATTCGGAAAGGATCTTGAACTGGCACCGCTCCCGCCCGGTGGACTCGCACTCCACCTCCTGGCAGTATACCTTTCTTTCCATATAAACCTCGTATATCTTCCGGATTATGCCGCGCAGGCGGTGGCAGGTGGGGGATTCCCCCCGGGACGCCTCTATGGAGCCCGTGGCGGAGACGGTGTCTTGGTCGAACGCGATGTCCTTCACCCAGTTCTTCTCCCTAAGCACCCTGCGGCAGGTCTCGAAGTAGGTCCCCCGGTCCCGGTTGGCGATGGAGGCGACCCCGATGCCGATTATGCTCCCTTCCTTGAAGAACAGGCCGTGGGAGGCGTTGGACATCACGCCCTCGTAGAGCGCGCGTATCTCGTTGAGCTCCTCCTGCGAAATCAACACGTGCCTGCCGGACATGGCCGGATGCTTCAACGCTGTACGACATAGATAAACCTTGTTGTATCGCGCATGAAAAAGGCGCAAGGCGCAAGGCGCAGGGCGCGAGGGGAAAAGGCAGGAAGGCAGGAATGCAGAAAGGGAGCAAGGGAAGGCAGCAAGGCAGCAAGGCAGCAGGGGGTATGGAACGACCCGTCGTCCCCTTGTTGCCTTGCTGCCTTGCTGCCTTGCTGCCTTGCTGCCTTGCTGCCTTGCTGCCTTGCTGCCTTGCTCCCTCCCCCTTGTTCCATATGCCTTGACCCTTGCGCCTCAAGCCTCGCGCCTTGCGCCTTGCGCCTTGCGCCTTTATCGAAATTATGTTGAAATCCCCACGAGGAGTGAATTATTATAATATCGGCGGGGCATGTTGGTCCCATGACCTGGCGTCGGGCGAGGGCGGCCGCAGCGCTGGCCGCAGCCCTCCTTCTGGCCCCGGCCGTCCTGCAGCTCATGCCCGTCGCGGTCGGCGGCTCGGAGCTCTACAAGACCTCCGCGGGCGACACCTCCGCAGAGCTCCTGGTGCGGGTGCCTCCCGGCTACAACGACTCCGTGTCGTTCACGCTCCCCTCGGAGGCCCTGGTCCAGGGCGCCCGGTTCGACCTGAGCCCCTCCCCGGTCCGGATGTCGACCAACCTGACCGTCGCCGGCGCCGGCCTCCTGGAGGGAGGCACCTCCGACGGGCTGGTGCTCGACGGCGACCTCCTGCGCCTCGCCGACGTCCCGGGCTCGTTGGGTTTCTCCGCCTGGCAGGGCAATCCGGCCTGCGGCACGGCCGTGGTGGACCGCACCCTCAGGCTCTCGCTGGACGCCGGCGCGATGTACTTTTCGAAAAACCTCCGCATCCACCCCACGAACCAGCCGCAGTACGACCCGGCGCTCGCGGTGGACTCCCGAGGGCGCGTCGTCATCGCCTGGACCGACCAGGGCGAGTACGACTTCAACATATACCTGGCCGCCACCGGTGAGGGGGGCGCCAACTTCTCCCGGGCGGTCAGGGTGAACGACGATCTCGGCTCCAACAAGGCCCGCCAGGAGGCGGCCGAGGTCGCCATCGGGCCCGGGGACCGGATCTACGTCGCCTGGACGGACAACCGCAGCGGCAACGAGGACATCTACCTTTCGGCCTCCACGGATGGCGGCGCCACGTTCTCCCCGAACGTGCGCGTCGATGACGGGCCCCCGGGGACCAACGCCTCCTTCCCCTCGCTCGCGCTGTCGCCCTCGGGCAGGGTGGCGGTGGCCTGGGAGGACACGCGCGCCGGGGACAAGGACGTCCGCTGCGCCCTCTCCGACGACGGTGCGACCTTCTCGCCCTCGGTCCGCCTGAACAACGACGGCAGCGGGCGGGAGCAGCTCCGGCCCCGCCTGGCGGCGGGCAGCGACGGCCGCTTCCACGCCGTGTGGTACGACAACCGCAGCGGCGACTTCGACATATACTACGCCCGCTCCGGGGGGAGCGGCTTCCTTCCGGAGAGGAGGGTGGACGACACCGGGGACCAGGGCTCGTTCCAGGCGCTGCCGGCGGTGGCGGTGGGGCCCGACCAGACGGTTCACGTGGTCTGGCACGACCGACGCTACGAGGGCTACAGGATAATGTACTCCCGCTCCCCGGACGGGATAGCCTTCTCCGCCAACCTTCCGGTTTCAATGGTCGCCGGCCCGGGCAAGGACCAGTTCCAGCCGCGCGTGCGCCTCGGCGCCGACGGCACGGTGCACGTCGCCTGGCACGACCGCCGCAACACCTACCCGGACATATTCTACGCCAACTCCACCTCCGGCGGCAAGTCCTTCGGCCCGCCGGTCCTGGTGGACGACGCGCCACGCGACACGCTCTCGTACTCGCCGGCCCTGGGAGTGGACGCCCAGGGCTGGGTCCACGTGGCCTGGTGGGACAACCGCACGCGCCAGGGTGCCTTCGGCACCAACTTCCAGATCTTCCACTCCCGGGGGACCATCCCCTACTTCCCCGCCGGGGAGTTCCTCTCACCGCCCCAGGACCTCGGGACGGTCCCGGCGGCGCTGGCGGGGGCCGACTGGTCGGGCGACCTGCCGGACAACACCACCCTGGGCGTGGAGCTGTCGACCTCGCCGGGTGCGGGCGGGCCCTGGTCCGACTTCTTCGACATCTCGGCTGCCGGGGCCCCCGACGGGCCCCCCGCCGCAAGGTACCTGCGCTGGAGGGTTTCTCTGTCCACGAAGGATCCCACCGCCACGCCCGCCCTGGCCTCGCTCGGTCTCGACTACCTTTCCCACCCCGCCAGGGGGACGCTCCGCTCCAGGCACTTCATACTCCCGCATCCCCTCCGGACGGCCGACGTCTATCTCGCCGAGGGCCGGCAGGGCGAGGGCCCCGCCTCGCTCGGGATGGAGCTCAGCCCGGACAACGGCACCACCTGGCAATCCCTCCGGCCGGGCCTCCCTTTCGAGTTCTCCGGAACCGGACGCGTCCTGGTGTACCGGCTGGTGCTGGACGGATCCCCGTCGTCGACACCGACGCTCTCGTCGGTCTTCCTGGACCTGGGGATGGAGAGCCGCCCCTCGGACGTCAGCCTGCTCTTGGGCCGCTCGGGGGTGACCGCCTGGAATTTGCCGGGGGCCCTGCCCGACGGCAACCACTCGAGCCCGGAGCTGCGCGATGATTTCAACCGCCTGGTGCAGGAGGCCCGGCGGGCCCTCCTGCCCAACGCCACGGTGCGCCTCAACTTCACCTCCGCCACGCCCGGGTACCTCACGGTCGACAACATCCGCATCTCCTACGACAGGCCGCCCCGCATACTCTCCAGGGACCCGGAGGTGGCGCCCGACGTCGACGAGGGGGGCCTGCTGGCGTTCTCAGTCACCGCCATAGATCCCGACGGTGACGCGCTGTCGTCCCGGTGGCTCCTGGACGGAATCCAGGTGGAGACCGGCACGATGGGCTTCGTCTACAGGCCGGACCACACGGAGAGCGGGGTGCACAACCTGACGGTGTCGGTCTCCGACGGGGTGCTCTCGGCCTCCTCCACCTGGCTGGTCAGGGTCATCGACGTCAACCGCCCCCCGGTCATAGAGTCGTCTACGCCGGCAAGCAGGGTCCGGCTGCACACCGGCGAACCGGCGCACTTTGAGGTCCGGGCGACGGACCCCGACGGCAATCCACTTGTCTACGAGTGGCGCCTGTCGGGCCAGCCCGCCGGCTCCAGCGACCGCGCCTTCGACCTCGTCGCGCCCGATCGCCCCGGGACGGAGACCCTGACCGTCAACGTGACCGACGGGATCGATTCCACCGGCCACACCTGGGTCATCGACGTGGAGCGCCCCCAGACCGTTCCGCCGGTCGATGCGCCGTTCCCCCATGTCCAGCTGGCGGCGGGCGCCATGCTGGCGCTGGCGGCCGTCATGGCCGTCGTGATGTTCCTCAGGCGCAGGCCGGGGGGCCACCGGGGCGGCCGGAAACGGGCTAGACTGTGATAGGGAGGAAGAAAGCAGCGGCGGCGCAGCAAGGCAGCAAGGGAGAAAGGGACGACGGCCGTCCACTTCCCCCCTTGCTGCCTTGTTGCCTTGCTGCCTTGCTGCCCTTCAAGTAAGCCTCATCAAGGTGGTGCAGCGCGGGCACTTGGTCATCAGGGGCCGGCGCCGGTCCTCGACCAGGAAGCGGTTCCGGCAGTTGGGGCACTCGTACTCGCTGGGCGGAGGGCCTCCGGCGACGGCCACCGGGGACTGCCTGGGGCCGGCCTTGGCGAGGTCCGGCTGCGGCGCGCCCGGCGCCACTATCTGGGGACCGGCGGGTGCGGCGGCCCCGGGCGGGACCCGCCCGCCGCCCTGCGGCTCGCCGTTGTCCTGTGGAGGGGCCACAATGACCGGCGGGATCTGGGAGCCGCCCGGCTGGGGGAGCCTCATGGTCGCCGCGAGGATCCTGGGGCGGGCGCGATGGCGGCGGGGCGCGCCCTCCTGAGAGGTGCTCTCGGCGGCCGCGGCCGTCTTGGCCTCGCCGGCCAGCCGCACCGCCTCGCGGGAGCACTGGATGCACTTGCCATAGTCGCCCTCGGCCAGCCTCTCCTCCGCCTTGGCGAAGAACAGCTCGGCGTCGGAGAGGTCCAGCCCCTCGATGCGGTGGGCCATGAGGCTGTCGCGGGCCTCGTCCAGGACCCGGGTGGCCTCCCTGCGGAAGGCCAGGAATATCATCTCCTCCACGCCCTCCAGCCGGGCGCGCGCGTCGGGCTGCTTCCGGTCCTTCATGAGCGCGCTCGCGGACTGCACCGCCGACTCGGCCTCGGACATGTCGATGCCGTAGGAGCGGGCCTCCTCCAGCCGCCGGGCGGTGCGCTCCAGCCGGTCGCCCAGCTCCCGCACCTTGTCCTCTGCCAATATGGCGGCGCGCTCGGCCCGCTTGGCGAGTGTCTCGGCCCTCTCGTAGTCCTTCTTCCCGAGCGCCTCCCGGGCCGAGGCGAGCAGGCCCTCCGCCTCGACGTTGTCCACCCCGAGCTGGGCGGCGCTCCGCACGGCCCGCTCGGCGCTCGAGAGGATGTAGGAGACGCCGTACACGAGGTACTTCTGCTTGGCCTCCCGGGCCAGTATCATCGCCTTGCGCGCGTACTGCACGGCGCCCTCGTAGCTGGAGCCGTCCAGGGCGGCGCGCGCCTGCTTGAAGAGCCGCTCGGCGTCCGAGGTGTCGGCCCCCAGCGCCTTGGCCTCGGCGATGGCGCGCATGGTGCTCACGAAGCCGTCCTTGGCGGAGCAGTAGGGGCAGTCCTTGGTCTCCTCCTCGAGGGCGGCGAGGTGGACCTCCTTGGCGCGCAGGTCCCTCTGGAGGTCCTCGACCTCGCCGCCGCGTTTTGCTATCTGCTCGAGCTGCTGGTCCATGCGCTGCTCCTCGGCCTTGAGGACGCCCTCGCGCTCGGCGAGGCTTTTGGCGCCGTTCTCTAGCTCCAGGCCCCGCACCCGCAGTTTCTCGGAGCCGGTCTCGATGTCCCGCTTCATCCGGAGCAGCTCGTCGCGCTCGGCGTCCAGCGCGTCCTCGTCGTGGTCCAATGCCTCCTCCCGCTCTCGCAGGTTGCGGTCGGCCTCCTCCTGCTCGGCGGCCCTCTTCTGGATGACGGCGTCCAGGGCCCGGAGCTCCTGGTTGAACTGCTCGGCCACCCGCTCCCGCTCCTCGAGGAGCCTCGTGCGCTCGTCGAGCTCCTTGGCCACCTGCGCCCTGTCGTCGAGGCCCGCCAGGAGCTTTTGGAGGTTCAGCTCGCGGGCGTCGAGCTCCCGCTCGCGGCCGGCGAGCCCCGTCTCGCCCTCGGCGAGCCGCCCCGAGGAGGCTGACAGCTCCTCCTCCCGGGCGGTGAGGTCGCGCTCGCGCTCGTCGAGCTGCTCCATGGCGCGCCGGGCGGCGGCCTGCAGCTCCTCGTCCCGGAGCCGGAGCTCCTCCGACCGGCGCATGAGGTCGGCGTCCAGGCGCACCTTGTCCTCGTCCGAGAGTTCCCGTGGGGAGGCGACGGACTCCCTCAGCCGCCCCCCGGCGCGCTCGAGGTGCTCCTGCCCCACTGAGAGCTTCGCCGAGCCCTCCCTCAGGGCGACCTCGCGCCGCTCGAGCTCCTCCTGCCTGAGCTTGAGCTCCTTGTCCCGCAATCGCAGCTCCTCGCGCTTTGCCTCGAGCTCGGTGGCGAGCTCCTCCTGGGCCGAGGTCGCGCCCGGCACGGGCGCCGGGGCCGCCTCGCGGGAGGCGAGCGCCTGTCCCCGGGCGGCGAGCGCCTCCTCCCTCTTCAGGAGCTCCTCCTCCCGGCGGCCAACATCCTCCGACACGGCCCGAAGGGAGTCCTCTCGGGCGCGCAGCTCCTCCTGCCTGAGCGTGAGCTCGCCGGTCTGCTGGTTGAGCCGCTCCTCCCAGAGGCCCAGCTCCTGCTCCCGGGCCTGCGGAGTCGCGCCGGCCCCCTCGCCGATCGTTCCGGTCCCCTCACCGGGCGCGCCGGCCGCATCGGCGGCGGCGTCCCCCTGCGGTTGACCGTCGCCCAGGGCCGCCCTCTGCTCGCCTCGCTGGAGCGACTTCTCGCGCCGCTCGAGCCCTTCCTCCCGGAACCGGAGCTGGTCCTCCCGGCGGGCCACCTCCTGGAGCTTCTCGGAGGCCGCCTTCTCGCGCTTTTCGAGCTCCTGCTCCCGCCGCGAGGCCTCGTGGGTCCGGGCGACGCTGTCTTGGTCCCTGCGCTGGGCCTCCTGCTCCCGCCGCGCCAGCGCCTCCACGCGGCCGCGAAGCTCAGTCTCGGCCTCGTCGTTGAAGTTCTTGATCCGGATGTTCATCTCCTGTTCCTTCTTCTGCAGCTGCATGGCGAAGTTCTTGAGGTTGCGGGCGTCGACGGCGTTCCTCCTGCCCTCGTCCTCGACGGCCCTGGCGTTGGCCTCGAGCGCCCTCGTCCTCTCCTCGGCCGCGGCGGTCGCCCCCTCCCGCTCCCGGAGCTGCGCCTCCCTGCGCGCGAGCTCCTCGGCTATCTTCCTGAGCTCCTCCGCCCTGCCGGTGAAGTCCTGCTTGCGCCTCTCGAGATCGGCGCGCCCCCTCTCGACCTCATCCTCGGCGGCCTTGAGCTGCCTCATCCTCTGGGCCAGTTCGAGCCCGGTCCCGGGCGGATCCTCGCCGGCGCCACCGTTACCTTCCAAGCCCAACCCCCATCCGAACCCTTTCTCCCTGCCAGTGCGCGGCACGCGCCGCCCTCCGCACCGTCGGCTCTTCATAACTCCCAATGGATATATATTTAGCGTTTGGCGTTTATCCTGCGCCGATGGCCCGGGCGCTCCACTGGAGGACCACGGCCGCGATGGCGTCGTTCTGCGCCGCGGTGGCGGCCCCGCTCGTTCTCTTCATCGGGGACACCACCGCCCTGCTCGCGAACCTGCTTGCCGCGTTCGCGCTGGCGCTCCTGGCCGGGAACCTCCACGTGCGCTCGCGCTATCGGGCGGAGCGGGCCCCTGGCGCCAGGGGGGCGGCCGGGCCCGAAGGCGCCCG
>Ga0194125_10000344_pt1 | contig 77306 bp, 80 predicted proteins | sample TA2KigC250mmetaG_FD_148626 | JGI IMG/M metagenome (GOLD analysis project Ga0194125, IMG submission 148626) | Freshwater microbial communities from Lake Tanganyika, Tanzania - TA2015034 Kigoma Deep Cast 250m | ecosystem: Environmental > Aquatic > Freshwater > Lake | place: Tanzania: Lake...
CCGAGGCCGCGCGCGATTTCACCGCGCGCCTCGCCATTCTTGAGCACGTCAAGGCTTTGCCGGCCGGCGCGGTGTGGGATTACTTCTGCCTGAAGCATGACGCGCCCGCGGGCCTGCGCTGGCTGGACGAGGTCCGCCGCTACGAGCGCGAGGTGTTGAGCAGGCGATAGCCTTCGCGCCTTGCGGCCTCGACGCGGAGGCCGGCGGCGGAACCCCGCTGCCGATCACGGCCCGGCGGCATCCCGGCCGCCCCTTTCCGGCGCCGCGCCGCGCTCGCGAATCCCCGGGGGAGGGTTCGCCTGCAGCAGGCGTTCGAGCTGGATCGCGGACAGGCGCGCCATCAGGACCGCGCGCGCCTGCTCCAGCGTGGCGGCGAGCAGCCCGCGCCGGGCGTCGAGCCGTTCGATTGCCGACGCGCGGCCCGCTTCCGCCGCGCCGGCCGCCAACTCGTCGCGGCGCAACGCCAGCGGGACGATCTCCCGGTCGTAGGCCTCGGCCAGCGCCCTGTTGCCGCGGTGCGCCGCCAGAAGGCGTGAAACCGCCGCGGCCGTCTCCACTTCCGCGGACCGCGCCGTCGCTTCCGCCGCGCGCGCGGCGTGCCGGGCCGCCGTCACGTTACCCTGGTTCCGGTCCCACAGCGGCAGGTCCACGCCCACTTGTCCGCCCAGACCCGCGCCCGACGTGCCGTCCGGCCGACGGGCCTCGATCTGCCGCGCCGCGCCCGCCACGCGCAGATCCATCCAGCGGCGGGCGCGCTCCAGGCGCTCTTCCGCCCTGGCGGCGGCCGCCGCCGCCCGGGCCGTATTAAGCGCCGGGTTGTTCGTCAGGGCCATGCACAGCAGGGCGTCGAACTCCGCGCCGTCGAGAAGCGCGAACGCCGGTCCGCACTCGATCCGGACGGGCGACGGCGGCGGCATGACGCCGATCGCCGTGAACACCCGCCGTTCCGCGTCCGCCGCCTCGGCCGCCGCGCCCTCGGCCGTGGCGCCGGCCGCGGCCGCCGCCTGCCGGAAGCCCAGCTCGGCGGCTTCCGACAGTTTTCCCGCCGCCCGCAGGCTTGCCGCCAGGTCCGCCATCTCGCGCTCCGCGGCGGCCAGGCGCCCCCGCAGGTCGGCCGCCGCGCGCAAGTAGTCCAGTTGCGCGAACGCTTCGCCGACACCGGCGCGCACCTCGGACCACGCTTCCGCCACTCCGGCGGCCGCCGTCGCGATCGCCGCGTCGGACGCCCCGGCGCGGGCCGCGCGCTTCCCGCCGAGCTCGATCGTCTGCGAAAGCGCCACCTCGGATTCATCCTCGGCCGGCTTGCGGAAGACGCCCAGATCCAGTTCGGGACGCGGCCACAGGCCCGCCTGCGCGCGGATGCCGCGGCTCCCGGCCGCCCGCTCCCTCGCTTCCGTCACCGCCGGATGATGGCGCCAGGCGTGAGTCAGCGCCGCGTCGAGGGTCAGCACCTCGGGAAGCGCGGGCGCATCGACCGGCTCCCCCGCGCGAGCCGGCGGCGCAGCGAAAAGCAAAGCCGCAACCGTGCGCGCGGCCGCGCCCGGAAGGAGGAATGTTGCCGCCATGCGGGGATTCCGGCTGCGCCTACCCATGCCGCAGTCCCTCGATCACCGTGAGGCGCAGCCCTTTCAGCGCCGGAAACAGGCCGCCCGCCAGTCCGATCAGGAGCGACAGGCCCAGCCCCGCCCCCAGCACCGCCGCGTCGGCCACGAGGAAGAACGCGCCGTACGAGAGGCTGATCGGCAGGCGGTTCAGGGCCGCCCCGGCCGCCACCCCCACGACGCCTCCGGCCAGCGCCAGCGCGACCGACTCGATCACGAACGACATGAGCACATCGCCCGTCGTGAAACCGAGCACGCGGTACGTGGCGATCTCACGCATGCGGTTCAGCACCGCCGTGTACATGGTGTTCGCGCCGATCAGCGCGCCGGCCGCGGCAATGGCGAGCACCATCAGCAGGGACATCCACAGAACCCACGAAAGCGCCGAACCGAATTCCACGTAGTAATCCCGTTCCGGCCACCCCTTGAAAAAGCGCTCCAGCGCGCCGGTCTGCTGGAACCTCGGCATGGCGGCGGCCACGGCGGCCGCGTCGGACATGCGCACCACGGCGAACGTATCCGACCTCCGCCGCAGCAGGTCCTTGAGCGTGTCGGCGCCGATCCAGATCTCCGACTCCGCCAGCGATCCGCCGGCCTCGAAACGGCCGCTCACGGTCCAGTCGGTGTCCTCGAAGCGCACGACGCGGCCGGGCGCCAGCGCCTCCGCGGGCACGCCCAGTTTCACGTGCGCGGTGCCGCCGGCCAGTATCTCGTCTTCCTGCTCGGGGATGCGGCCTTCGACGATGCGCAGCGCGCGGTGCACCTCGTACGCGATGGGCGTGATGCCGCGGACGTACACGGGCGCCCGCGCGGCCGCGCCCGACTCCGCGTCCAGGCATTCAACGGTGGCCATGTGCATGACTTCCGCCGAAACAAGCGGTTCGCCGAAGGCCCCCAGCGCGACGTCCGGCAGACTGGAGAGCTGCACCAGCTCGTCCGCGGTAATGGAGCTGAACATGATGTTCTGGCCCTGGCGGCTGATGAGCAGGATGTTCGCCTCCTCGCCCGAAGCGCGCACGCGGCGCTCCAGGCCGCGGTTGAGCGACAGCATCAGCACGGAGGCGAAGACGATCACCGCCACGCCGGAAACCGTCATCAGCGAGTGCCGGAAGCGGCGTCGCAGGTTGCGCAGGGCGTAGCGTGCGGGCAGCTTGAGCATGCGGCCTTACTCCTCGGGACGCAGCGCGCGCAGGATGTCCACGCGCGACGCGCTCCACGCCGGCAGCAGGCAGCCGAGCGCCGCCGCCAGGGTCACGACCGCCAGCGACACGGCCCACGGCCGCGGCCCCACCAGGAAGTCAACGGTCATGGCGCACGTGGCCACCGAACGGATCAGGCCCGCCCAGGCCAGGCCCTGCACGACCAGACAGCCGGCCAGAGCGCCGACCAGGCCCTGCAGCGTCCCTTCGCCGATAACCATGAACGCCACCGCGCGCCGCGGGAAGCCGAGGGTGCGCAGCACGCCGAATTCGCGAAACCGGTCCCGGGTCGCCATCGATATCGCGTTCCCGACCGCAATCAGCAGCACGACGATGACGATGCCGACCACGGCGCGGCTCAGCCTCACGAGGTCGGCGAGCTGATCCAGGATCGTGGTCACGAGGGCCTCCTCCGGCTGGGCGGTGACCTGCACCGTGAAAGGCATTTCGGCGATCGCGCGGCAGAGCGCGGCCGCATCCACGCCCGGCGCGGCCTTCACCAGGACGTAGTGCGAGAGGCCCAGCTCGTCCTCAATCTGCTGCAGGAACGAACGGTCCACGTAGATCAGGAAGTCGTCGGCCGAGCCGCGCGGCTGGACGATTCCGCGCACCGTGAAACTCACGCCCTCCAGCTCCTGGAGCGTCACGTGCTCGCCCGGCCGCCAGCCGTAGCGGCGCGCGATCTTGGCCCCCACCAGCGCCCCGGACGTGTCGGCCGCGAACTCCTCCCACTCGCCCGGCGCGACGTCGAAGTTCCGGAACCTGCGCACCAGGCGCTTGTCGACGCCGTGGAGGGCAATCACGTCCGTGCTGGACTGGCACGACGTCATCATCAGCCGGACCGGCATGACTTCCGCAACCTGCGGAAGCGCCCGGATGCGCTCGGATTCCGCATCCGGGATCAGGCTGGCCGTGGGTCAGTAGCGGTCCGTCTGGCGCACGATGACGTTGGCGTCCTCGCCCGCGGCCTGCGTCATGCGCGCCAGGCTCATCTGCGCCGCGAGGAAGAAGCACGTCACGAACGCCGCCGCCGTGCAGCCCAGCACCGTGATCATCAGCCTCGTCCTGGAGCGCGCCAGATTCCGCAGGATCGCGATCAGCAGTCTGGGAATCATCGCCTCAGTTCTCCTTTCCCGTTGAAATCAGCCGGCCCTTCTCCAGGCGCATGATGCGGCCGGCAAAATCCGCGGCCGCGTGGTCGTGCGTGACCAGGATCACGGTCTTGCCGAAGCGGCGGTTGAGCTCCCGGATGAGGGTCATTATCGCCTGCTCGGACCCGGCGTCCAGGTTCCCGGTCGGCTCGTCCGCCACCAGGATGCCGGCGTCGGTCACGATCGCGCGCGCGATGGCTACGCGCTGCTCTTCGCCGCCCGACAGCTGCCGCGGGAAATGCCGCGCGCGGGCCGCGATGCCCACGGCCTCCAGGGCCGCCGTGACGTGCGCGTGGCGCTCGCGCCGTGACAACGGCAGCGTCAGCAGGGGCAGCTCCACGTTCTCGTAGGCCGTAAGCACCGGAATCAGGTTGTAGAACTGGAAGATGTAGCCCACGCCGCGCGTGCGCCAGGCCGTGCGCTGCGCCTCGGTCATTCCGTCCAGCCGCACGCCGTCGATCGTCACGCTGCCGCCGGTCGGCCGGTCGATGCCGGCCATGATGTTCAGGAGCGTTGTCTTGCCCGAGCCGGAGGGGCCCATCAGCGCCACGAACTCGCCGGAAGCGATATCGAGGCTGATGTCCTCCAGGGCCGTTACCATTGTCTCGCCCTGGCGGTAGGTCTTGCCGAGTTCCCGGATGGCGATGAGCGGCTGCATGCTACCTGGTGATTACCTCCCTGCCGTCGGGCAGCCCGTCCGCGTGGCTTGTTATTACGCGCTGGCCCGCCGAAAGCTCGCCGCCGACCACGGCGGCGGAATCCGTGGTTTGCCGCAGCGTGACCGGGCGCCGGCGCGCGCGGCCGTCCTCGACCAGCAGGACGTAGGCGCCTTCGCCGTCGCGGCGCACGGCCTTGAGCGGCAGGGCGAACTCGCCGGGCCGCCCCGCCGCCGCCCGGCCGGACAGGAACGTCGCATGGGCCACCATCTCGGGGAAGAGCATTTCGTCCGGATTGTCGATGCGCAGGCGGACGGTGATGGTGTTCTTGGCCGCTTCGGCCAGCGGCTCGACGCGCAGCACCGTGCCGCGGTATTCGCGCGACGGATGGGCTTCGGTTCGCACGGCCACGGGGTTTCCGGGCTGGACAAGACGGATCTTCGCCTGCGGAACGTCCACGCGCATCTGCATGTTGGAGGGCGCGTACAGGGACACGACCGTCGGGTTGCGGTCGACCGCGATCCACTCGCCCGGCGCGTGGTGCACGGCAAGCACCTTCAGCCCGTCCGGCGCCGGCGGCGCCGTGATGGTGCAGTAGGCCAGCTCGTTGCTCGCCAGGTCAAGGGCGGCAAGCGCGGCGTCGTGCGCGGAGGCCGCCGTGCTCCAGGCGGCCGCAAGCTCGTCGCGCTCCTCGACCGACAGCGCGCCCGCCGGCAGGTTCGCGGCCCGTTCGCGGTTGGCTCCCGCGATGCGCAGCCGCTCCGCGGCCCCGGCGGCCTGCGCCGCCGCCGCGTCGCGGCGCGCCCGCGCGTCGCCGTCATACAGGCGGGCCAGCACCTGTCCGGGCCGCACCGCCTCGCCCTGCGCCACGTTCAACTCGTCCAGCCGCTGCGATATCAGGCTGGAGGCATGCACCGGAAAATGCGGCGCCGGAACCTCGATCCACCCGCCGGCGGTGAAAGACGGCGCCGCGGCCCCGCCCGCCGCGCCGACCATCACGGTGTCGACTTCGATCGGGCCGCCGCCCGCGCGGCCGGCCGACAGCCTGCCGGCCGCGAAGCCCGCGACCAGGCCGGCCGCGGCCGACACCAGCACGACGCGTCCGGCGCGCCAGGCCGCCGCCGGCGAATCGCCCTTGGGAATACGCAGTCGTGACAGATCCATCGCGCCGGCTACATCCCCTCGTTCCAGAACACGCAGAGCCCGTCCTTGCCCGGGACGACGATGTCAGGGCGGCCGTCGCCGTTGAGGTCGGCCGCCGCGAAGTGGATGCCGCAGCCCTTGGCCTCGCCGATGGGCCCGTAGTCGATCACCTGCTTGGCGAACCCCTCGCCCGTCCACTTGAAGTAGTACATTCCGTAGTCGTCCCACTCGCCCGGATCGTTGCCGCAATGCGCGCGGTGCCTTTTGCCCGTGAGCAGCTCCGGCTTGCCGTCGCCGTCGATGTCCAGCCACAGCATGTCGTGATACTGGGCGTTGAAGGGGTCGATCGGGTGGCTCTTCCAGGACCGCCTGCCGGCGGCATCCGCCGCCTGCTCCAGCCAGCACAGCCCGTAGCCGTGGCCGTTGCCGACGATGATGTCGTTGCGGCCGTCGCCGTTGACGTCGACCACCAGCATCGGCACGCTGCTGCCCCACCAGTCGAGCTTCCACTCGCCGGGATGCCACGTCCACTTTCCGGCCCACGGATCGGCGGGGGCTTCCAGCCAGCCGCCGTGCAGCACAATGTCCATGCGCCCGTTGCCCGCGATGTCGCCGCAGCCCAGCCCGTGTCCCTGCCCCTGCCCCTCCGGAAACGCGAACAGGACATGCCGCGCGAACGCGCCCGTTCCCCTGCCGTCGGCGCCGGTCTTCAGCTTGAACGCCGTCACGTTGGCGGCGCACGGCGTGTTGGGCACGATCTCGACGACGCCGTCGCCGTCAATGTCCCATGCGCGCGTGGTCTCGATGTTGCCGGTTTCGGCGATCACGTGTTCCGGCCACGGCTTTTTCGGATCGCCCGGGTTCTCGCGCCAGCGCAGCGTATTGCCCCACCAGCCGCCCGTCACGAAGTCCGGCCGGCCGTCGCCGTTGACGTCGAGTGCGATCGTGGAGAAATCGTCGTAATACTCGCCGGCTCTTCCAACCGGTCCGATCTCGGACTTCCGCCGGAAGTCCGGGCCCTTGTACCAGAACCCGCCGGAAACGATGTCGGGCACGCCGTCGCCGTCCACGTCAAACACGGCCGCCGACTCGAACGTTTCATCCGAGACCCACTGTTTCTTCCATTTCAACGGCATTCCGTGTCCCCTTGTCCGTGACGCATCTGGACATAGTCCCGCGCCACTTTCAGGTCCTCGACCGCCTCGGCGGCCGTGCACGGCGGCGCCATCTCGCCGCGGCAGACCCTGACGAAGTTCACGGCCTGCTGCCGCATGGCGTGGATCCACGGCAGCGTCGGGCTCGACCGCATCGGCGTGGCGCCGTCGCCCGGATCGGCGAAGACCTCCACGCGCCCGGGGCGGTTGATCGCGGTCGGCGCGGGAAGCTCGATCCGCACGTAGCCCTTCTCGAAACACACGAGGATGCTTTCCTCCCAGTCGAGCGTGGTGCGGTAGGGCGTCATTTCGATCGTGCCGGTCACGCCGGACTCGCTCTGCACGGCCAGCAGCACGCCGGACTTCGGGGCGAAAACCACCTTATAGGCCTCGCCCAGCATGTGCCGCATGTAGTTGACCTGGTGGATGTAGTAGTTGACAAAGCCCAGGTAGTCGCCCGCCTGCCCCTTCCACTGCCAGCATCCGACGCCCTCCGCGGCGCCGGAGAACCCGGTCAGCGACGCCGGCTCGCGCGGGACGTCCTGCGTCGGCTGGTCGCCGGCGTTCAGGATGCCCATCAGGCCGTTGGCGGTCCAGTCGCCCGCCGGCATCGTGATGCGGACGTAGCGCAGCCGGCCCATTTCGCCGCTCTTCTTCCAGCGCTCGATCACGTCCTTCGCGTAGGCCGTGGCCGGATCGGACCGTTTGTGGTAGCCGACCATGTGCACCGTGCCGGTCTTTTCCGCCAGCGCCGCCAGCGTTTCCCCGGCCTTCACGCTCACGGCCAGCGGCTTCTCGGTGAACACGTGCTTCACGCGCCCGTAGATCTCCGGAAGCAGCGTCGCGTGGACGTCGAACGGCTGGCTGGCGACCACGCCGTCCAGCTTCTCGGCGTCGAGCATTTCCCCGTGGTTGCGGTATGCCTTCGGGATTCCGAAGCGGGTCGCCACCAGCCGGCCCGTCTTTTCGCGAATCTCGGCCAGCGCAACCACTTCGCATTCCGGGATGGTCAGGTAGTTGCGCAAGTGCGCCCGCTGCCCCATCCCGCCCACGCCCACGAAGCCGATTCTGATCATCGCCTATTTCACTTTCCTTGTCGCCAGGTCCCCGAAACGGTTGGCGATGGCCAGGGCCGGGTCCAGCGGCACGGCCACGCGCCTGACGTCTTTCGGCGCGGCGATCGCCGGCCTGGCGGCGAGCTTGCGGCCCTTGAACTGCGGCAGCCACTTGCTCTGCGCCTTGAGCATCTCGGCCGTCATCTCCCGCGCTTCCTTCAGCGTGCAGCACGCGCTGGTCAGCGGATCCATGGCGACGGCCTGCATGGCATACTCCGGGTCCCCCGTGAGCGCGGCTTCGACCGTCAGGATCTGCACGGTCACGTTGCTCTGGTTCAGGGCCGCGCACTGCGGCGGAAGCGAGCCCACGCGCAGCGGATGGATGCCGTGCGCATCGACGTAGACCGGCACTTCCACGCAGCAGCCGGGCGGCAGGTTGTCGATGTAGCCGTCGTTGCGCACGTTGCCCTGCAGGCGGAAGGCCACGTCCGTCTCGCGCGCCTCGAGGATGTGCGAGCAGTACTCCGCGCTGCGGCGGCCCAGCGTCGCGGACTCCGTCGCGAGGTAGTTCAGGCCCTCGTACTTGTCGGCGATCATGCGGCAGAACTTGTAGTAGGCGCCGCTTTCGCCGCCGAAGGCCGGCTCGTCGCAGTAGGCTTCCAGCGCGCGCTTGCTGGAGCGGAACCAGGGCACGTACTCGGAGAGGTGTCCCGTCGATTCGGTCATGAAGTAGCCGAAATGCCGCATCACCTCGCAGCGGACCTTCTCGTTGACGTAGTAGCCGGGCTTTTCGCAGTTCCTGCGGAACAGGTCATACAGGTCGCGCCCGTCCCGCTTGTCCCTGAGCGAAAGGAACCAGGCCATGTGGTTGATGCCGGCGCAGGTGAAATCGATCCGGTCCTTCGGCACGTTGACGTAGCCGCTGATCAGGTCAAGCGTGGTCTGCACCCCGTGGCACAGCCCGATGAACTGGATGCGGTCGGTGACGCGCCCCAGCAGGTAGCAGCACGCGCCCATGGGATTGGTGTAGTTGAGAAAGAGCGCGTCCGGGCACAGCTCCTCCATGTCGCGCATCATGTCGATCAGCACCGGCGCGGTGCGCAGCGTGCGGAAGACCCCTCCCGGTCCCAGCGAGTCGCCGATGCACTGGTCGACCCCGTACTTCAGCGGAATCTCGTAGTCGTGGCGGAAGACGTCCACGCCGCCCACCTGGATCATGTTGATCACGTAGTCGGCGCCCTTCAGGGCCTCGCGGCGGTCCAGCGTGCTCCACACTTTCGCGGGCAGGCCGTTCTCCGCGACCACGCGCTTGAGGAAGGCCTCCATCTGGGAGAGCTTCTTCCGGGTGCGGCTCATCAGGCATATCTCGCTGCCGCGCAGCGCCGGGGTCGAGAGAATATCCATGGCCAGCGTCTTGCAGAACACGAGGCTTCCCGCGCCGATCATCGCTATCTTCGGCATTGTCCTTCTCCTCCTTGCATGCGTCGTCGCCCGCTCGCGGTCTCTCCGCGCGGCAACCGTCCGAACAAAGCTCCCAATGTAGTCCTCTTCGCGGCCATGTCCAATTATATCGTTGCGGCCGCCTCACGGCGCGGCGCCGAGCTCGCCGACGCCGAACAGCGCCATCAGGACGCGGCACAGGACGGCCGAGAGCGCCGCGGACACGGGAATGGTGATCACCCAGGACGCGAATATGCGCCGCACGACCCGGCCGTCGATGGAGCTCAGGCCGCGCGCGAAGCCCACCCCCATCACGGCGCCCACCAGAACGAACGTGGTCGAGATCGGCAGGCCCAGCAGCGAGCAGACCAGCACGGTCGTGGCCGTGCTGAACTCGGCGGCGAACCCGCGCGTCGGGGTCACTTCGGTGATCTTCGTTCCGACGGCCTCGATGACCTTGTACCCGTAGGTGGCCAGTCCGACGACGATCCCGACTCCGCCGAAAGCCAGGATCCAGGCCGGCACCGCCGCGGCGCCGCTGACCGTTCCGCGGATCCCCTGCACCACGCCGACCACCGGCCCCACGGCGTTGGCCACGTCGTTGGCGCCGTGCGCGAAGGAAAGGTAACAGGCGTCCAGGATCTGCAGGCGGGCAAAGAAACCCTCCACCCGCTCGGCCTGCCGCGACAGGTCCCCGCCCGGCAGGCAACGCCGCCGCATGACGGCCCACACGACCACCCCGGCCACGTTCCCGACCACCAGCGCCGTCAGGGCCGCGATCCAGCACGCCTCCGCGCGCTCGATATGGAAGAAGCGGGGATAGGCCCCCTGCAGGATCGAGTAGAGCATGACGCATGACATGGCCGCGAGGCCGAGGGGCACGAAGTGCCGCGCGCGGCTGACCGGCGCGCGGCTGTGCAGGACAAAGCGCCGCAGGCCGTAGTACACCGCGAAACTGATGGCCGCCCCCACCAGCGGCGAAATGAACCAGCTCGCCGCGATGTGGCCCAGCTTGTGCCAGCGCACGCAGTGCACGTTCACCACGGACACGCCGAACCCGATGACGGCGCCGATGATGGCGTGCGTCGTCGAAACCGGCTGGCCGAAGAAGGTGGCGACGTTCAGCCACACCGAGGAGGCGATCAGCGCCGCCACCATGCCGACCGCAAACAACTGGGTGTTCCCGGCGAACATCTCGGGCGACACGATCTCCCCGCGGATCGTCTTGGTCACGTGCGAACCGGCGAAGAAAGCGCCCGAGAACTCGAACACGGCGGCCAGCAGAAGCGCGCGCCGCATGGTGATGGCCCCCGAGCCGACGGACGTGCCGAAGGCGTTGGCCACGTCGTTCGCGCCGATGTTCCACGCCATGTAGAAACCGGCCACAACGGCCGTGACCGTGAGCGCCTCAACCAGCATGTCGCGGCCTCCGCAGTCCGGTTCAATGCCGGATTATCATCAGACGGATATTCTTGCCGACGTTCTCCGCGTGATCCGCGACGTTGGTCAGCGCCCGGCAAAGCTTGTCCAGAATGATCACGGTAATCGGGTCCAGCCCGTCGGCCGCATAGTACCGCCGCGCGCACAACTGGCTCAGGCGGTCGGTTTCCCACTCCAGCCGGCATACCTCGTCGACTTTCTCCAGGACCTTGTCCGCGTTGACGCCCTCGAAGTCCTCCTTCTGCAGAACGGCCAGGTGCTCGGCGAGCTTCAGCAGCGCTTCGTTGGTCTCGACGGTCTTGTCGACGAGCGCCAGGAAATCCTTCTGAACGTCGGCCGGCATGTCCAGGCGCCGGAACGTGGCGATGACGGCGAAGTCCTCGGCCCCGTCGCCCATCTTGTCGAGCTGGCGGACGAAGTTCAGGATGTCCTCGCGCGCCACGGGCAGGAAGAACCTGCGCGGCAACTGCTGACGGATGGCCTCTTTCATGCGGTCCGCCTCGTACTCCGTCTTGGAGACCTCTTCCTGGAGGTAGTGCAGGCGATCCATGTCGCCGCTTGTCATGGCGTCGGCGATGGGCCTTATCCGGTTTACGCACTCGTGGACTTTGCGCGCGTGATCCACCATGAATTCGAAAGGCGACCGCCCGAACAGCTGGTCCAAAGTCTTCATGCGCTTCACTCCCGTCAATCGTTGCCTGGGGGCCCGGGCGGCGGTCAGCCGCCGCGCCCGTCGCAATCCAGACTGCCACGTCCCCGCCGCCGCGTCGAGCCAAACCCGCGCGTCTCCCGCGGCCGGCCCCGCGGCGGGGCGCCGCCCCGCCGCCGTCACCGGCGCGGCTCGATCACGACGCGCACGGGCAGGTGGTCGGAGTAGCCCGTGCAGTACGTGCGGCGTTTGGTCTGCGCGTCGGCAAGCATCCGGAACGGCAGCGGGCGGCCTGCGCCGTCAACGATCGACTCCGGCCGGAAAACCTCGTAGCTCCCCTCCCTGAGCGCCCACGCGGCGGCGGCGACCGCCGCGGCCTCGGGCAGCATCCCGCGGCTCACGCTTATGGTGTCGAAGGAATTCCACGCGCCGTCACGCCGGTAGTAGATGGTGCCGCGCGCCTTCTCATCCAGCCCGGCGTGCAGGTTGTACAGCCAGCCGGTCTCCGGCTCGGCGAGCACCCGCTTGCGGTCGCCGACGCTCCGCACGACGTCGGCGACGAGCGCATCGTCGAAGTCCACGTTGAAGTCGCCGGCGAGCAACACGGCCGCGGAGGGGTCGGCCGCCAGGACGCGATCGATCTCGGCCCTCACGGCCCGCGCCTCCGCGGCGCGTATCCGCGCGGCCTCGGCCTTCGGACCCCACCCCGATTTCCAGTGATTGACGATCAGCGTGAACGGCCGGCCGTGCGCGGCGAATTCCGCCACCAGAACGTCGCGCTGCCCGGGCACGGGCGTGAGCCACCGTGTCGCGCGCGGACGCAGGCGGCTGAGCACGGCCACGTCAATGCCGCGCTGATCCGTGCCCTCGCGGTGCACGATGCAGGGGTAGTCGCGGCCGTGCCGTTCCCGCAGCGCGGCGGCGAGGTCTTCCAGCACGCGCCGGTTCTCGATCTCCTCCAGGCAGACGATGTCCCCGCCCAGCCGGTCGAGCACTTCCGCCAGGTGCGCGAGTTTGAGGGCGTAGCGGCCCTCCGTCCAGCACTGCCATCCCCCCGCGGTGAACTCGTCATCGCCATCGTTGTCCGCATCATCCTCGGCGTCGAACAGATTCTCCACGTTCCACTGCACGACCGTCAGGGCCGGCGCCGGGCCGTTCTCCGCGCCGGCGGCCGCCGCCGCGAAACAGACCAGAAGCGCGGCGGCGGCGGCGCAACGCAAGGCGCATGCGCATGCGACGGGCCGTTTCATGCGCCAACAGCATAGCACGCCGCCGGCGCCGTTCCCAGTCCCATCCGGCGCCCGAACGGACTGCTTTCCACGCGCCCCCTGCTCCTGCTATTCTGCCGCGGCGTGAGGAGGGCTGAACGGCGTGACACCCGAACTTGTCGTGGACTGCCGCTGCGTCACCGGCGAGTGCCCCCTGTGGCACCCCCTCGAAAGGCGGCTGTACTGGGTGGATATCCCCGCGTGCCGCCTCCACCGGTATGACCCCGCCGGCGGCGCCCACGACGTCTTCGAAACGCAGAAGCCCGTGGGAGGATTCACGATCCAGGCCGACGGCGCGCTGCTGCTGTTCATGGCGCAGGGCACGGTGCAGCTCTGGCGCGACGGCGAAACGCGCGTCGTTCTGCCCGAGGTCGGGGGCGAGCAGGACAGCCGCTTCAACGACGTGATCGCCGATCCCGAGGGCCGCGTCTTCTGCGGCACCATGTCCACGCCCGCGCGCGCCGGCCGGCTCTACCGGCTGCACGCCGACCGCGCGATCAGCGTCGCGGCGGAAGGCATCGGCACATCCAACGGCATGGGCTTCACGCCCGATCGCCGCGGCTTCTATCACACCGATACGCGCAGGCGGGAGATATACCTTTACGACTATGACCGCGCGGACGGCGGCCTCTCCGGACGGCGGGTGTTCGCGCGCGTGGAGGATGACGGGGCGGGCCGCCCCGACGGCCTGACCGTCGACGCCGACGGCTGCGTATGGTCGGCGCGCTGGGACGGCTGGCGCGTCGTGCGCCACGCGCCCGACGGCAGGGAGATCGACGTGTTCCGGATTCCCGTCCGCAACGTGTCGTGCGTCACTTTCGGCGGCGACGACTACCGCGACCTCTACATCACGACGGCCGGCGGAGACGAGCGGCCGCGCCACGGCCCGCACGCCGGCGCATTGTTCCGCCTGAAGCCCGGCTCCGGGGGCGTGGCGGAGTTCTTTTCGCGGATTACGGCTCCACCACGATCTTGACCGCGCCCGGATCCTCGCGCGCCGTATCAAGCGCCTTCTTCACTTCGTCCAGGCGGAACCGGTGCGAGACCAGCGCCTGCCCGTCCACCTCGCCGCCGCGCAGCAGCGCCAGGGCCAGCGGCCCGTGGAAGGCCGGCGAAAGGAACGCGCCCCGGACCTGCAGCTTCTTGAAGTGCAGATCGTTCACGTCGATCGCGACGCGCCGGTCGTCGCCGTAGCTGATCCCGATCAGCGCGATGATCGCGCCGCGCGCCGCCACGCGCACCGCGTCCGCGAGCGCCCGCGGCGGCGCCGTGACAAGGACGCGGTCGACCGGAAAGCCGATCGCGGCCTGCTCCAGCGGGCCGCCGTCCGGGTCCAGCAGCGTGTCCGCGCCGAAACGCAGGGCCAGCGCCCGGCGCGCGACGCGGTCCTTTCCCTGGCTGACCGCGATGCGCCCGGCGCCCGCCCGGCGCGCCAGGGCCGTCGCCATCAGGCCGATCGGTCCGGCGCCCATCACCAGCACGTTGACGCCCGGAACGACCTCGGCCGCGCGCACCATGTCAATGGCCACGCCCAGCGGCTCCTGCAGGCACGCCACGTGCGGGGCAAGACCCGCGTACGGAATGGCGGAAGCCGCCGGGGCGATCATCTCCTCCGCGAAACCGAACGACTGGCGCGCCCACAGGCTGTGCGGATCCGTGCACAGGTCCGCGCGTCCGTTGCGGCAGTTGTCGCACCGCCCGCACGGCGTCGAGGAATCCAGGGCGACTTCCTGTCCTTCCCGCAGCCCCGCGACGCACGGGCCCAGCGCGGTGATTCTCCCGGCCACCTCGTGCCCGAACGCGTGGGCCTCCGCGGCCCGCTCCGGTTTGACCAGCAAGTCCGACCCGCATACCCCGCAGGCCCTCACGCGCAGCCTGATCTCGCACGGCCCCGGATCGGGAACCGGAATCTCCCGCAGCTCAACTGCGTGCGCCTTCCTGAACGCGGCTTTCATCTTTCCCGGATGCCAACACTTAGACAAAGATCGCGCGGGCGATCAAGCGCAAGATTCCGCAACTTAACTTCTGGACAGCGACCGCGTTTTGTGCAAACTGCACTCGTTCGGCAAGCGAAAAGGTTACTTGCCCTGCAGGAAAGGAGTGTTCTTCAATGCCCAACGTCGCACAGGTACTCAAGGCCGAAACCCTGCGGCTCGCGCGCAAGGAAGCCCGCGCGGCCACCGCCAAGCTCCGCAAGGACAACGCCGCGCTCAAGCGGAATACCGCCGACCTCAAGCGGCGCCTGGCGGCCCTCGAGAAAAGCAGCCGCCAGCTTGCCTCCCTCGTACGCGATCGCCGGAGCGAGACGCTCGCGCCCAGCCGGGAGGAGATGGACAAGGCGCGCGTCACGAGCCGGATGATCCGGGCGCTGCGCAAGCGGCTTAAGTTGACGCAGGTCGATTTCGCGCGTCTCGTCAAGGTCACCCCGCTGACCGTCTGGACCTGGGAAACCAAGGACGGCCGCATCCGCCTCCGCACCGTGTCCAAGGCCGCCGTGCTGGAAGCCCGGAAGATGAAGGCGCACGAGGCCCGGGAACGCCTCGACGGCATCAAGCAGGCGGAGGTTGCGCGCGCCGGCAAGAAGAAGACCAAGCGCCGCAAGCGCTGACCTTCCTTGGCCGGATGGCACCCCCAAGGGGAATCGAACCCCTGTTACCAGGATGAGAACCTGGCGTCCTATCCGCTAGACGATGGGGGCGCGGCAAAAGGTCCGGTCCAAAGTCAGGGGCCAGACTATACTTGAGCGCCGCGCCGGCGTCAACCCGCCATTTCCCGGCGTTCTCCGGGCGATGATCACCACCGCCCGGAGACCGGCAACGCGGTCACGCTGGTCTACATCTCCTGGCGGTTGCCGCCGTCGCGCACAAGCCACGACACCTGCCTGCCCGTGACCAGGACCAGCACCACCCGGAAGTCGTCGCCGTAGGCGCTCCCCGGCGCGGCCCAGCGCACGTGCACGCGGTTTCCGTTGTGACCGTCCGGCCAGTAGATGCTGCGCGGCGTTTCGCCGTCGCGGCTGCCGCCGTCGATGTACACGCTGTCGATGCGGTCCAGGCGGTACTTGGCCGGGAAGAGGTTGACGGCATTGCCGTTGCTCTCCGAAACCGGCTTCCAGAGAAAGATGTCGCTTCCCGAGGCCGCGGGCTCGTCAGGCATCCCGTCCAGCGCGACGGCGGCGGCGTCGTTGGCCAAGTCCTGGTCGCCGGCCGCGCCATTCTCGCCGTCGTACCCGGCGCCTCCCTCGTCCCCCGAGGCGTCGGCGGAAGCATCGCCGGCGCCCTGACCGGCGCCCGTGCCGTCATCGTCATCGCCATCGTCAACGTCATCGCCATCGTCATCGTCCGCATCGTCGTCTTCGCCGGCCCGCGGGGGAGGATCCATTTCTTCAACCCGCTGCATCACGTAAGTCGCGTTTATCCTGGCGCCCGCTTCCTTGTAGCCGGCCGCGAAGACCAGCCGTTGGCTGTCGGCGCCATAATTGCCCGAAACCACGCGCCCGCCGCAGTCGACGACAAGATCCGCGCCGGACGCCTTCCAGGAACCCTCAAAAGTGCGTCTTCCGCCCGCCCCGCTGCGCTCTCCATAACAGGAGTAGTCCTCATGAAAGGCAATGCGGTCGAAGAAGCCATGTCCGGCGGAACGCGCCTCGCCGCCGTCCGCCGCCTTGCTCTGGCTGTTCACGAGCTTCCACGTGCCGACAAGGTATCCGCCCGCAAGCGCTTCCGCCGGCCTTTCCTGCTCGCAACCCATCGCCAATAGAACCGCCGCCGCCGCCATGACACTCTTCCGCATGCCGCCTCCTTTGCTCGTTCCCGTCTGCCTTTTCCGTTAGCGCATCACCTGCCCTCCGTGGCCTTCCACGCGCAGGGCGGAGCACTTGCCCGCATAAGATAGCAGCCCGCGGACGCGCCGGCAACCCTGATGGAAGAAAAAAACAGAAGTCAGGCGAAACAAGCGTGTCGTAAGGGCGCGGCATCCGCGCCGCCTGTCGGCGGCGGCGCAGCGGGCTATTGTTCCCGGCGTTCGGCGCCGTCGTCGATCGTCCAGGAGACCGTATCTCCGGAATCCAGGACCAGGACCACGTCGAAATCCTCGCCGAAATCCTCGCCCTCGGCGCTCCAGCGGGCGTGAACGCGGTTGCCGTTGCGGCCGTCGGGCCAGTAGATGCTGCGCGGCTTGTCGCCGTCGCGATCGCCGCCCTTGATGTAGACTTCCGCAATGTCGTTCAAACGGTACTTGGCCGGGAACAGCGTCACCGCGTTGCCGTCGTTCTCGGACTCCGGCTTCCACAGGAAGGTGTTGCTGCCCCCTGCGCCGCTCGATCCTCCGGAGTCGCGGCTGCCTCCATCCACGTCCCCGTCGCCATTCCCATCACCGTCCCACGCGTCCGGCGCCGGCGGACGCTCCAGCGCGGGAGCCCGTTTCATGATAAACGTCACGTCAACATCCACGTCTCCGTCCGCGCGCGTGGTCGTGAACACGAGCCGATCGTTCTCAACGCCGTACTCGCCGGCAACGACGGTGCCGCCGCAATTCACGATCAGTTCCGTCCCGGCGACCGTCCATGTCCCGTCGAAGTTCTGCGGGCGTCCGTCCGTGATCAGCTCGCCGTAGCAGGTGTTGTCCTCGAAAAAAGCGATACGCCCGAACATGCCCTGCGCGGCGGCCCGCCGCTCGCCGTATCGGATCGAAGTCCAGAACGGGGCGCCGGCCGCTTTCACCGCGCTCTCCTGCATACCCCATGTGCCGATCAGATCGCCGCCGGCCAGGGCCTTCGTGGGATCATCCATCTCGCATCCCGCCGCCAGAAGCCCGATCGCCACCGCAATCGCCGCCGTCGCCCGCCCGAATTGGGTACCGTTCTCGCTCATGCGCTATGCTCCCTGTTTTCCGAAGTCCGTATCCATGACTGCTTCGAAGGAAGCATAGCAGATTCCGTTCCAATGCAAGCGAAGGAATTGAAATGAGACGATTCACTCCTGTGCCGCGTTCCTGCCCTTCTTGCGTCCTGTCACGGACGAGAAAAGAACTTCCGCTGTGCACACAAATGAACATTGCGTTGAGATACGTACTCTGGCATGGTTCCCGGGAACAAGGTGCTGTTCCGGACAAGGTGAGGGCGGGCGGATGCCGCTGCCGGCCGGGGCACGCTGTTCCGCCGTCACGCGCTAAAGAGGAGTACATGCCATGTCGGTAGCGTCCCCGTTGGCGACCGTTGGAAGGATACGGATCTTGTCGGGCATTGCGCTGGCGCTGGTCTTCGTCTTTGGCGGATGCGAAGCGTTCAGGGGTATTGAGGGCGACTGGGGCGGTTACTGGTGGTACGCGGGCACGCGCGGCAACGTCTACATCACATGGTCGTTCGGCGACGGGCAGTTCCGCGGCGCGATCCCGTCGGCGCCGGCGAAGTTCTCGGGGACCTACACCGTCGGCGAAGGGGATGATGCCGGCACCATCGATCTCAAGGTCGCCGCATCGGACACGACCGCCTGGGTCATCGGCGAAACCTACCGCGGCTATTACCGGATCGACGGCGGGGTAATGTACCGCTCGCAGCTGTTGCCGAAGCGCCCGGCCTGGTCGGCTTCCCTGCTCGATCCCCAGGTCAGCACGGTATTCGTGGCCGAGCGGGCGGACTGACCGCCCCCGGCTCATCGGGGCTGTTCATCGGGTCGCGTTTGCGGCGGGAGTCGTCGTTCCATGCCCGACTTGCAGGACTACCTCAGAGAACGCGCGGCGTGGATTGACCGCGAGCTCGACGCGGCCATGCCGTCCGCCGACACGCCCCCGCGCGTTCTGCACGAAGCCATGCGCTACAGCGTGTTCTCCGGCGGCAAGCGCCTGCGGCCCATCCTGTGCCTGGCCGCCGCCGAAGCCGCCGGCGCATCCCCCGCGTGCGCGGTTCTCCCGGCGCTCGCCGTCGAGCTGCTGCACACTTATACCCTGATCCACGACGACCTGCCCTGCATGGACGACGACGACCTGCGCCGCGGCAAGCCCACCTGTCACGTGGTTTTCGGCGAGGCCAACGCCGTGCTGGCCGGCGACGCCTTGCAGGCCCTGGCCTTCGAAACGGCCGCGCGGTTGCACCCGTACGCCGTGCTCGAGCTGGCCAGGGCCGCCGGCAGCCTGGGCGTCGTGGGCGGACAGGTCGCCGACATCGCGCGGGGCGCGAAGGCGCCGTCCCGCGACGCCGTAGACTTCGTACACGAACGCAAGACCGGCGTCCTCTTCCGCGCCGCCGTGCGCATGGGCGCCCTGGCCGGAGGCGCGTCGCACGCGTCGCTGGACGCGCTCACCGTCTACGCCGGCCGCCTGGGAACGGCGTTCCAGATCGCCGACGACCTGCTCGACGCCGCGCCCGCGCCCGGCGCCGCGCGCGCCGAGCTCAGCCCGCACCTCGCCGTCTACGGCGTCGAGGAGGCCGCGCGCATGGCAAACCGCCTGATCGACGAAGCCGTGGCCGCCCTGAGCATCCTGCCGCCCGAAAGGACCGAAGCCCTGCGCGGCATCGCGCGCTTCGCCGTGGACCGGAAGCACTGACAGAAAAAATCGCCGAATCCGCGCTTGACGTATTCCCAATTTTTGTTGTGAGTAGGGGCCGGCGGCCGGGGATGAGCCCGGCGCCGGACAGCTCACGACGAAGCGAGGCGGATATGGAGGACCTTTCAAACTACCTTTTCACCCCCGGACACGAGTGGGTCCGCGTCGAAGGCCGCAAACTCGTGATCGGATTCTCGGACTACGCCCAGGCGAATTTCGGCGACGCGCTCAGCGTTGAGCTGCCCGAACCGGGCGATCATCACTACGAGTTCAACGAGGAGATCGGCGCGGTGGAGGGCGACGCCTCGACGCGCGAGATCCGCGCGCCGTTGTCCGGCTTTATCACGGCCATCAACACCCGGCTGCTGAGCCATCCCGAGCTGCTCAACCAGGATCCGTACGGCGAAGGCTGGCTCGCGGAGATGAAGCCCGACAGCATGGACGGACTGGAAGACCTCCTGCACGTCGACGAGTACGAGGAGGCGCTGCCGGAAGAAGAAGACGAGTAGCATGACGACGCTTCTCTTGTGCGCCGCTTCATACCTGCTCGGCGCCGTTCCCTTCGGCTACCTTGTCGGGCGGGCGCGCGGGATGGACGTCCGCCTCGCCGGCAGCGGCAACGTGGGCGCCACCAACGTCTGGCGCACGGCCGGGCGCACGGCGGGCCTGGTGACCTTACTGGCCGACGCCGCCAAGGGCTTCATTCCGGCCTGCGGTTTCCCGATGCTGGCCGCGGCGCGCGGCGCCGGCGACACCACGGCGCTGGGCGTGCTGTGCGCGTGCCTGGCGGTGGCCGGGCACAACTGGCCGGTCTACCTGCGTTTCAAGGGCGGCAAGGGCGTGGCCACGACCATGGGCGCGCTGCTGGGCATCGCGCCGGCCGCGCTGGGCGTGATGGCGCTGGTATGGCTCGTCCTCTTCGCCGCCACGCGCTACGTCTCCGTCGGATCCATCGGCGGCGCGCTGGCCCTGTCCGCCGCCGGATGGCTTCTCTACTTTCGCGAGCGGGGATGGATTCTGCCCGCGGCCCTTACGGCGCTGGGCCTGGCGGCCGTGTGGCGGCACCGGGGCAATATCCGGCGCCTGCTGAAAGGCACGGAGCGGCGAATGGGAAAGAAGGCGCGCGGGGAAGGAGCGGCAGGTTGAGCGCGGATAGCGGCGCGGAGCGCGTGGCGGTCATCGGCGACGGCGGCTGGGGCACGGCGCTGGCCGCGCTCCTGGCCGAAAGGGGATGCCGCGTCTCCGTGTGGGGATGCTTTCCCGACAACATCGCGCGCATCCGCGCCGAGGGCGAGAACCGGCTTTTCCTGCCGGGCGTGAAGCTGCCGCCCGGGATCGAATGGACCGCGGACCGCGAGCGGGCCGTCGCCGGGGCGGGCCTGGCAGTCCTGGCCGTGCCGACCAAGCACTTCAGCGAAGTATGCCGCTCCTTCGCCGGGCTGCTGCCCGGCGACTGCCGCCTCGTCAGCGTCGCCAAGGGGCTGGAGCGCGGCACGCACCGGCGCATGACGGAAGTCGCCGCGGACATCCTGGGGCGCCCCGCGGCCGCGCTGTCCGGGCCCAGCCACGCCGAGGAGGTGGCCCGCCGCATCCCGACGGCCGTGGTGGTGGCCGCCCGGGACCAGGCGTTCGCCGCGCGCCTGCAGTCGCTCTTCTCCGGCGACAGCTTCCGCGTCTACACCAGCGATGACACCGTGGGCGTCGAACTCGGCGGCGCCCTCAAGAACGTGGTGGCCGTGGCGGTGGGCATCAGCGACGGCCTCGGCTTCGGCGACAACACGCGCGCCGCGCTGATAACCCGCGGCCTGGCCGAGATCACGCGCCTCGGCTGCGCCCTCGGCGCGCAGCGCGCGACATTCGCCGGACTGAGCGGCGCGGGCGACCTGATCGTGACCTGCACCAGCCGGCTCAGCCGGAACCGGGGCGTGGGCGAGCGCATCGGGCGGGGCGAGACGCCGGATGCGATCATGGCCGACATGAAACAGGCCGTGGAAGGCGTGTGGAACTGCCTCAGCGCCAGCGAGCTTGCCCGATCGCACGGCGTCGCCGTGCCGATCACCGACGAGGTCTGCGCGGTCGTGCACGAGGGCAAGCGGCCGCGCGACGCGGTCGCCGCGCTGATGTCACGCGACGTGAGGCCGGAGGACTAGGCGTTAGCCCCTATCCTTTCGCCCGGGCGGCCGCCATGGCCCGGCGCCGGCGCTGGATCAGAAGCTGCGCGATGGCCAGGCACTGGCTCGTGGACCAGTACAGCACCAGCGCCGAAGGCATGCTGTAGAACACGAAGAGCATCACCACCGGCATCATCATCATCATCTTCTGCTGCTGGGGATCGCCGCCGGTGGGCGTCAGGTGCTGCTGCCAGACCGTCGTGGCGGTCATGAACAGGGGCAGGATATTGAGCGCGCCCACAATCGGTATCATGCCTTCCAGCAGGCCCTCCGGCTCGCTGAGGTCCTTGATCCACAGGAAGGGCGCGAAGCGCAGCTCAACGGCGCTGCGCAGCACGGTGAACAGCGCGATGAACACGGGAATCTGCACCAGCACCGGCAGGCAGCCCGACATGGGGTTGACCTTGTGCGCGCGGTACAGCGCCATGACTTCCTGGTTCATCTTCTGCGGCTTGTCCTTGAACCTGGCGCGCAGGGCGCTCACCTGCGGCTGCAGCTCCTGCATGCGTTTCATGCTCTCGGTGCTCTTGTGCGTGATCGGCCAGAAGAGCACGCGCACCAGGGCCGTGAGCAGAATGATGGCCACGCCGTAGTTGGGAATCAGGCGGTAGATGGCGTTCAGCGTCCACAGCAGCGGTTTGCATATGACCCGGAAGAAGCCGAACTCCATGACGTCGTCCCGGTGGTTTCCCAGCGCGCGGAGCAGGTCGTACTTCTTCGGACCCAGGTAGCAGTCCGACGTTCGCGACACGCTTTCGCCGGCCTCCAGCGTCTTCTCCGCGAAGAGCAGCCGCGCCGACACCGATCCGACCTCCAGCCTGCGCGCGACGGCCATGTTGCGGCGCGCCGCGACCTCGCAGCCCGCGGCGGGTTCTTCCGGCGCCGCGATCTGCACGAAGAACTTGTTCTTCACGGCGGCCCACGCAATCGGCTCGTCGCTCCGGCGCACGGCCGACGGCAGAACTTCGCTCATGTCCGGCGCGGCGCACGAGAACGCGGAACGGCGCTGTCCCAGCATGGCCGGCAGTTCCTTGCCCCAGTACTTCACGCCCTTGCCGCCGTGTTCGGCGAGCGTATCGGCGCCCAGGTACGCCATGCCGCGCGTCTGCGCCCTGGACTCGGTAAGCGTCATGGCGCCCAGATCCAGCCCGTGGGCCGGCAGGCGCAGGGGCGTCCCGCCTTCGTTGCGGAACGTATCCGTGATGCGCAGGCGGTAGCCTTCCTCCAGCGCAATGCGCCGCTCGAACCGCAACCCGCCCGCCGTCGCGCGGCTGACCAGCGCCGCGCGCCCGCCGTCGGCGAGCGCCACCTCGAAATCGGCGTTGGCGCCGAGCCCCGGGATGCCCGAGAGCGCGAAGGCCGGCGCATCCGTGAAATCCAGGAGCACGGGTCCGCTTTCCGGATCGACGGTCCGCCGATACTCGCGCATCTCCGCCGCAGCGACGGCCCCGCCCCAGGACGTCACGCTGAACGCCGCCACGCCGTTGGTGATGGTCACGATCCGCTCCGGCGCCAGGCGCTCCTCCGGCTGCGGGACCGGCTCGACGGCGGCGGCCGCCGGCTCTTCCTCCGCCGCGGGTTCCGCGGCCGCCGTCAGCTCGGGGGCCGGCCGTTCGGCGGCGGCCGCGGCCGGAACGCCGGAGGTGACGGCCGGTTGCGCGCCTTCCGCTTGCGGGACGCGGCCCGCGCCGGGCGGCGGGCGTTGAAGCATCATCCATCCCAGCAGCGCCAGGAAGAGCGCGACGACGATTGCGATTTCCTTCCTGTTCATGACGCGTCCCTTGTCGCCCGCGCGGGAACGGGGTCGAAGCCTCCGGGATGGAAGGGATGGCAGCGGCCGATCCGCAGGAGGCCCAGCCGGATTCCATGCAGCAGTCCGTGCCCGCGCAGGGCTTGAACGCAGTAGTCGGAACAGGACGGGCTGAACCGGCAGCAGGGCCCGAGCCAGGGGGAGAGAACCGCCTGGTAGACGCGGATCGCGAATGTCAGCAGTCGCACCATCACCGAAGCTCCGGTTCCTTCCCGTCCGCCAGCAGCCGCGCGCGCGCCGCCAGAGCGAGAAGATCGCGCTCCACCGCCGCCCGCCCGGCCTCCAGAATCGCCGCGCGCGCCAGCAGCACGACGTCCACGTCGCGGCGCAACGCGTTCCGGTTCAGGCGGAAGGCTTCGCGCAGCAGGCGCTTGGCCCGGTTACGGTCCACCGCCCGGCGGAACACGCGTTTCGCCGCCACAACGCCCAGGCGGGCGCCCCCCGGCGCTCCGCCCGGCGCCGACCAGATGACCGCGTAGCGTCCCGCCAGCCGCCGGCCCTCCCGCATGACGCGCGTAAAGGTGGATGAATCGGTAAGCCGATCCCGGCGGCCGAGTCGCAGGCGAGCGCCGCGCGCCCCGTCAGACCGTGAGCCGTGCCCGTCCCTTGCGGCGGCGGTTTGCAATGACCTTTCTTCCACCACGGGTAGCCATGCGCGCCCGAAAGCCGATCTTGCGCTGCCGCTTCTTCCTGGATGGCTGGTATGTGCGCTTCATTCCTGCTTCTCTCAACCGGAACGTGTCCAACAAAAAAGAGCGGGCAGCTTATCCGTTTCGTCCCGCGTGTCAAGCGCCGCGGAAGATTAATCGTGATGGCCCGCGCCGATCGCGGCCGCGCCGCCGGCCGGCCCCTGTCAATCCGCGGCCCGGCTCAACACCGCCTCCGTGATCGACCGGCCGTCCACGAGCACCGGCGCCTTGCGCGGCCGCCAGGCCCGCCGCTTGGCCATGGCCACCAGGCGGTGCCCGCGCGTGAGCAGCGCCAACGCATCCATCTGGTACGCAAGCTTGTAGATCAACCCGGCCACGGCGTACACGCGCCGCGCCCTCTCGGCGCGCCCCGTGGCGTCCAGCGCCGAGTGGCGCAGCACGGCCTGGACCGCCGCATCGGTCAGGCCCACGCCGAACCTCACGTAGGAACGCACCTGGTAGACGTCGAACCCGTGCTTCAGCAGCGCGAACAGCGCCGACTCCGTATAGCCGGGCCGCGCCATGCCCATCCGCTCGGGGCTGACGCGCAGCAGGCGCTGCAGCGGCCCCAGAAGCGAAACGGGCTTGGCGTGGTCAACGTGCAGAATCAGGCGGCCGTCGGGCTTCATGACGCGGTGGCACTCCGCGATGAAGGCCTCCTCGTCCGCCGCTCTCTGCAGCCCGCCGAACACCACCAGCACGTCGAACTGCTTGTCGCCGAAGGGAAACCGGCCGCCGTCATGAACGTGAACCTTGTCGCCCAGGACGGCCCTGGCCGCGCCGAGGTCCTGTTCCGGCCCCAGTGCCGCCTGCCATTCGCCGCCCAGCCTGCGCAGATGATGACTCAGGAGCGAATTGCCCGCCCCGAAGGACAGACATGCCTTGCCCTCCGTGCCGTCCGGCAGAAACCGCAGCGTTTCCTGCAGCTGGATCTGAAGGGTGAGGCGTCGCCGGAAAACGTAGAGTTCCTGCTCGGCCTCTACCGGCAATTGATCGGCCTGGACCGCCATGCCCGTCCCTCTCCTTCCTTCACGCTGCCGGGGGATTATAGGCCTTCAACCGTCCCCGTCAAGCCGCGCGCGCGGAGGGGAATGCGGGGTTCCCGGCAGCCAGGGACCGGCCGCTGATTCCGCGGGCCGGCGCGGCGGTGCGCGCGGACTGCGCGGAACAGGCGTCCGGCGGTCAGGCTCCGTCGCTTGACGGCCCGGCCGGCCCCCGCTATCAATGTCTTGTGGCTACGGTCCTCCTCATACGCGGCGGCCGGCTTCTTGACCCGACGGCCGGCAGCGACCGCATCGGCGACCTGTACGTCGCGGACGGAGCTGTCCGGGCCGTCCCCGCGTCCTTTCCTCCCGGCATGGCGGTGTTCGACGCGCGCGGCCTGACCGTCTTGCCCGGACTGGTTGACCTGCACGCGCATCTGCGGGAACCGGGCAACGAGGAAGCCGAGACCGTCGCTTCCGGCTGCCGCGCCGCCGCGCGCGGCGGCTTTACGACCGTCGTGGCCATGCCCAACACCGCGCCCCCGGTCGACCGCCCGGAGCGCGTGCGCGAACTGCTGGCCCGCGCCCGCGCGTCCGGGCTGGCGCGCGTGCTGCCCGCCGCCTGCGCGACCGCGGAGCGCGCGGGCCGCGCGGCAACCGACATGGAAGCGCTGGCCGCCGCGGGCGCGGCGGCCTTTACCGACGACGGCAACATGATCGCCGACGATGGCCTGATGGCGGCGGCCATGCGCCGCGCCGCCGCCCTGGGCAAACCGCTCATGGATCACGCGCAGGACCCCGTTCTGGCCGCGGGCGGCGTCATGCGCGACGGCCCGGCGGCCCGCCGCCTGGGTCTGCCGGGCATCCCCGACGAGGCCGAGATCCGCGCCGTGGAGCGCGATATCGCCCTGAGCCGCCGCACCGCGTGCGCCGTGCACGTGCAGCACCTCTCAACGGCCGGCGCCGTCGAACGCGTGCGCGCCGCGCGCCGCCAGGGACTCCGCGTTTCGGCCGAAGCCACGCCCCACCACCTGGCGCTGTGCGAAGACGACATCCGCGCCCCGGACCCCAATCTCAAGATGAACCCGCCGCTGTGTTCCGCGCGCGACCGCGACGCGCTGCGGCAGGCCGTGGCCGACGGCACCATCGAGGTCCTGGCCACGGACCACGCCCCGCACCGCGCCGCCGACAAGGCCCGCGGTTTCCGCGACGCGCCGTTCGGCGTCATCGGCCTCGAAACGGCCGTCCCCGTAACCTACACCTGCCTCGTAAAATCCGGACGCGTTGACCCCGCCGCCTGGGCGCGGGCGTGGACAACCGGCCCGGCGCGCGTGCTGGGGCTGCCCGCGCCCACGCTTTCCCCGGGCGCCGGCGCGGATCTGGTCATACTCGACCTCGCAACCGAATGGACCGTGCGGCCCGAAGAGTTTGCCTCGCTTGCGCGCAACACGCCGTTTGCCGGCATGCGCGTCACCGGCCGCGCCGTCCTCACGCTGCTGGCCGGCAGGCCGACCTGGCGCGACGGAGCGGCGGGAGAACGGTTGACAGGCACGCTCCCCCATGCGATAAACGACCCCATTCAGGCGCGCTGACCGTGGCGCTTCGGAGGCTGCGTGGCGGAACTGACCATACTGAGCGGCAACCGGCTGGGCGAAACGTTCGAGATCGAAGCCAACCGCGCCGGGATCGGACGCGCGGCGGATAATCTCGTCGTCCTGAACGATCCTTCCGTCTCCGGCCATCACTGCGTCATCCTTCGCGACGGATCGAAGTACACCCTGCGCGACCTGAATTCCACAAACGGCACACGCCTCAACGGCGAATTTGCCGACGAAGCGCGCCTCAAGACGGGCGACGTCCTGCGGACGGGCGAAGTGGAGATCCGCATCGACGGAGAAGACATCGAGCCGCTTCCCGCGGAGCCGGAGTCCGTGGCCCCCACCGCCGTGCTGCCGGGACAGCAGGTCTCGCCCGCGTTCCGGGCGCGGCGCGACACGCGCCCGCTGGTGCATGCCGCGGTGGCGCTCGCCGTGCTGCTCGCGCTTGCGGCCATCGGCTGGTTTCTCTACACGCTTTTCTTCAAATCCTGATCGCGGACAGCGATTCATCGGACGCGGGCAGCGCCTCAATCTGCCGCGCGCCGCGCGCGGAACGCACCCGGATCGCGATTGCCGCGTTGTTTGCGCCGTCGCTGTAGCGCGCGCATATCGCGGCCGCCAGACGCACCTGTTCATCCCCGGCGGTCATCGGCAACAGCGCCGTCGGCCCCGGCGTGCTTACGGGTTTCAGCACCAGGTCGTAGAGCTCGGACCGGCCCTCGATCGCCGCGTTTTCCGCTTCGTCGCGGCCGACGATCAGCTTGACCCGGTCCGCGAGGCGGAAATGACGCCCGATCCTCAGCAGCTCGATGGCGTGCAGGCCGTCCAGACCCTCGTGTTCCTTCAAGTCCGACAGCCGCCGGCAGAAGCCGGGCTCCGTGAGCAGGCAGCCCCCCGCGGGCGACGGGAAACTCTTCAGCCCGTAGCGCGCGGCGAGTTGAAGCTGGCGCTTGCGCCCCCGGCCCTGCACGTCGAGCAGGCGCCCGCGGTCAACCAGGCCCAGTCGCTCGGGCTCGGTCTCCGGCAGGAGCGCGGCGCTGAGCGGCCGGACGACGCGCTCCGCGTAGCCCGAGGCCCTGGCGACCGTCCGCAACCCCTGCCTGGTCTGCGACATCGGCCGCTCGTTCAGCACCTCGCCGGTCGCCAGAAAGGCGTACCCGCCGTCATCCATCAACTCCCCCGCGCGCCGCAGCATGAGCGCGTGGCAGTCGAGGCACGGGTTCATGCACGAGCCGAAACCGAAACGCGGCCCGTTGAGCAGCGCGACGATGTCCTTGGAGAAGTTCAAGGCGTGCAGCCGCAGATCCAGCGCCGACGCGCCGGCCCGCGCATGGCGTCCGTCGAAGAAAGGGCTTTCGAAGAAGACGCCGTGCACGACGATGCCCTGCTCGCGCAGCACGCACACGGCCAGCATGCTGTCCAGCCCGCCCGAAAAAAGGCACAGCGCGCGGACCGGTTCACGCTCTCCGAAAGTTATCTGCATGGGACTCCAGCATATGCGCTCGCCGGTTCGCCGTCAAAACTTTCGAGGCGAAGCGCGCCGCAGGCGCATGGATCGAACCCGGCCGCGATCGCCGCGCGCACGCGGCTTACGCGCGGATCATGGCCGTCACTCGCCGCTTGACAGGCCTCGCCTCCTCGGCTACACGGCCTCGCAACGGAGAAGCGCATGACCGAACGCACACAGGCCATCCGGCTGGACGAGTTGCCGCGCGGCGAGGTCCCGCCCGATCTGCGCGCCGAAACCTATTTCGACTTCGCGGCCCATCCCTTCGCGCACCGGGCGCTTTTCGACCGCGCGAATTCCGTCTGCGCGGCGATTCGCGCCATTCACGACTACGCGACGGGGTGGCTGCAGGAGCGCTTCCGGCAGGCGCCGGCCTCGGCGCGCGTTGCCGACCCGTCCGCGCTGCCCGGCATGGACGGCGTCGACGGCGCGGCCGCGCTGCGCGTCGTGCTCGAAGAAGGCGCCGTCTTCCGGCCGGCCCGCGTGATCCCGGCCGCCGCTCCGCGCCCCCGCACGATCTACCTGGCGCGGGACGCCCGGCTCATTGGCGCGGACGTCTATCTCGACCGGGGCGACATCTTCCTGGACGAAGCGGCCGCCGTCGAGCCGTCCGCCGGGCTGCGGGGGCCGCTGATCGTGGGGCGGCGCGCGCAGGTGCGGCAGGCCGCTTACCTGCGCGGCGACTGCATCATCGGCGAGGACGCGGTCGTGCGCGGCGAGATCAAGAACAGCGTGCTCATGGGCCGGGCCGAGTTCCCGCACCACTCCTACCAGGGCGACTCGCTCTGCGGCTATAAGTCCCATTTCGGCGCCGGCGCCACGACGGCGAACCTCGGCATCTTCGCCGGCATGCGGGAGGAGCAGCGGCAACGTTCCATCGTCGTCGCCTGCGCCGGGCGGCTCTATGACCTGGGCACGCGCAAGATGGGCATCTGCATGGGCGACTACTGCCAGGTGGGATGCAACAGCGTGTCGGATCCGGCCACCTTCCTCCGCCCGCGCACGATCGTCTACGCGCTGACGCGCATCCCGCGCGGATTCTACGGGCCGGACGAAGTCCTGAAGAACAAGCCCATGGAGCGGGGCGTCGTGGAGCGCGCGCCCCTGCGCCGCGAGGACTGACAGGCCCGGACTGCCGGCTATTCGCCGCCGGAGGCCGTTGCGGCCTCCTTCTCGTAGGCGGGCGTGAGGAAGCAGCGCTCCGCCACCCACGTTCGCGCCACCCTCCTGGTCCACACCGTGTACGAGCGTCGCGAGCCGTCCGGCATCTCGACCGGCACAACGATCTGCGCCGCGTTTTTCTGGATATGCAATTCAACGCCCCGCATGCCGGGCAGACGCGCCTCGGCCGGAACGTCGGAGTTATTTCGCACGGCCAGGCGCGCGGCCTCGTAGTTCGCGCGCTGCGCAGGCCGGGCGCATCCCGCGCAAAGCGTCAGCAGCGTCAAGAGGCAAACGCTCCTGGCGGCGCTCATTGTGCTCCCTCGCCCCGTTCCTTCTCCGCCAGCTTCCTGCGCAGTTCGGCGTTTTCCTCGCGCAGCCGGCGCACCTCCGCCTCCAGCGCCGCGATCCCTTCGGTTTTGCGGATCACGCCGCCCGGCTCTCCGGGCGGCAGCGTCCATCCGCCCTCCCCCTTCTCCAGGCGTCGCGACTCGATCGGGCCGGGCTCCGCCTCTTCCCGCGGGGGCGCCTTGCGCTCATCCTCCGCGCTTTGCCTGCGCGCCTCGCCGGGCAGCTCAAGGATCACGAAGAGTCTGCCCTCCAGGTTCACGATCTCCAGGTCCAGCCGCCGGCCCTCCTCGAGCCCGCGAATGAACGCCGCGTGCCGTTCGTCCGGACGCCAGACGCCGGATTCGGTCTTCATCCAGCGCGGCCCCACGGTGACCGTGCAGTCCACGAGCAGGTTCGGGTCCGCGGCCTTGTTGGTTTTCCATACGTTGAGGATCTGCTCGACGTACAAGGTGAACGTATCCTTCTCGCCCTTGGCCTTCACGACCCCGCGCACCTGCCCGCTGAAGCCCCGCGCCCTTTCAGGCACCGGCCCGGCGGCAATCCCCTCCGCCGCGGCGATTCCGAACGCGACCAGCGCCGCTATCGCTGCACGGTTTCTCACCTTGGCCCCTCCCCTTTGCCCGCCTCCGCCCGCCCTTCCCACTTGTCGAGCAGGGCGTCCATGCGGTCGGCCTGTTTCTCGAGACGGCTCTGCAGGGCCTCTTCGCGCGCCTGCAGTTTCTCGTCGCGCTCCATGGCGCGCTCGTAGCGCTCCTGCAGCTCCCTGTTCCGGCGCATTTCCAGGTCGCTTTGCTTCCACATCTCGGCGCGGCGGCGCGCGTCTTCGGCCTGCGCCTCCTCCTGCTGCCGCCAGGCTTCGCGCCGCGCCTCCAGGCTCGCGCAGCCCGCGGCCGCAACCGCCAGCGCCAGCATGGCCGCGCCCATCACCACTCCCGAAAACCCGGTTTTCATGAATCTCTCTCCGCTCAGCCGTTTCGCTCCGAAACGGCGATAACACGTCTACCAGACCGGGCATGCGAGCACAAGCGCGGAAGGCGGCCCCAAATCCGCGCGGAAGCACTGAAGCCGCAAAAAGCCGCAAAAAGGCTATTGACGCTAGAGAGCCGAAGGACTAGGCTAGTCGCAGAAACAACCCTGGTAGCTTCGGCGAAGGGGCGCGGAGCCGATCTGAAAAGATCGGCTCTTGCTTTGTCGGGGAAGCCGATGAAAACGTATGTCTATGTGGATGCGTTCAACCTCTACTACGGGGCCGTCAAGGGAACGCCGTACAAATGGCTCGACCTCCAGTCGCTCTGCCGCGTGATGATCCCCAAGAACACCGTCACCTGCATCAAGTACTTCACCGCCAGAGTGCAGCCGCGAGCCGACGACCCGGATCAGCCCACGCGCCAGCTTTTCTACCTGCGTGCGCTTCAGACGATCCCGAATCTGCGGATCATCTTCGGCCACTATCTTTCCCACGTTGTCTGGATGCCTCTGGCGTTCCCCGTCACCGGCCAGAAGCCGTTTGTGCAAGTGGTCAAGACCGAGGAGAAGGGCTCCGACGTGAATCTCGCAACGCACCTTCTGACGGACGCCTTCGACGACGCCTTCGAGTGTGCCGTCATCGTCAGCGGGGATTCAGACCTCAGAGCACCAATCCGAGTCGTGCTGGACCGCTTCCACAAGACCGTCGGTGTATTGAACCCCCAGAAGGTCCCCTGCAAAGCGCTCCAGTCAACGGCGCGCTTCTACAAGCACATTCACGAGCCCGCCCTGCAAGCCAGTCAGTTTCCGCCCGTGTTGACGGACAAGACCGGCTCGTTTCACAAGCCGGCTTCCTGGTAGTCGCACGGTCTCGCGCGTGTCCCGCTTCCTTTCGGGGCAATCCCTCATTACTCCTCTGCTTCCGGCGCCGGCGGCGCGCATGGGGAGCCCCCGGCTTGCCATCGCGCAGCGTGACGGCGCTGTGGCGCGCGGCATGGCGCGACGGACCCCCTCGCTCAACCTGCCGGGGGCGTCACGGAAGTGCAGAATGCCCGCAGATCTTGCTCCCCGCACATGCCAAGGGCAGACAGACTCCTCAGGCCGGTCAACCGGCTTTTTACGCCTTGAGGTCCGCTGTGTGGTATTGTGTGCCGCTCACGAGGAGGCCGGGGAGTGGATTCGACACGACACAACAAGGCACGAGACGGCACATCAGTCAGCGTCACGGCGCTCTATTATTGGCTATTTCGCGGTTCTCTGGCGGAAGATGCTGGAGCCAGCTCAGGGAATCGAACCCTGGACCTGGTGATTACAAATCACCTGCTCTGCCGACTGAGCTAAGCTGGCTGCGCGAACGGCCGCGCGGACGCCGCTCTCAAGATAATAACTGCCTTCTCCGGCCAGGCGCAAATCCGAAATCCCCGCGGGAGTAACCGGTCAGTTATGCAGGGAGGCGAGGTAGGGCGGACCGTCCCGGTCCGCCGGGGCGGGGCCGGAGGCCGCGCCCTACCGGCGTGTTTCCACCGCGTAACTGACCCACTACCCGCGGGAATGCGCTTGCGTCCGCCGGCGACATGCTGCAGTTTCTCGGCCCGTCAAAGGCGCCGTGCGGCGCGCCAACGCAAGGATGGCTCATGAAAAGATACCGACTCAACGAACTGCCCGCCGTCACCGGCGGACACGTCTTCAGCGGAGTTCTTCCCGGCGCCTATCTGTGCATGGGGGGGATGGGTTTCAAGAGGCCGGGCGAGCGCACGCACACCAACGACGGCCCCGGCGGCAGGGATCTGCACGCGCACGACGATGACCGCGAGGCTTTCGTGATTCTGCAGGGAAAGGCCCGCATGGAGGTCGACGGCAAGATGCATCCGCTCGCGGCCGGCGATATCGTCGTCATCGAGCCGGGCGAGGACCATCACCTGATCAGCGACGCGCAGGACCCGTGCGTCAACCTCTGGCTGCACGCCGGGCCGCGTCGCCATCCGGACCAGAGCGGCGGCGCGGGGCGCGCGTAGCGCGGATCTCAGGCCGGAGCCTCCAGCCGCTTCCGCATCCCGCCTCGCGGCGCGGCCGCCTCAAAGCAGCGCGGCGGTTTCCCGCATGGCCCGCGCAATCGCGTCCCAGGCGCCCGCGGCGATGTCCGCGGCCTTGCCCAGCCATGTCCCGCCCACGGCGCACACCTCGGGCAGCGCGAGATAGTCGCGGAAGTTCTTCACCGTGACCCCTCCCGTGGGAATGAAACGCACCCCCAGATGCCGGTAGGGCGCGGCGATCGCCTTGAGCATGGGAATGCCGCCCGCGGCTTCGGCCGGGAAAAACTTGAGCGCGCGGCAGCCGAAGCCCAGCGCGTTCTCGACGTCGGTGGGCGTCAGCACGCCGGGAAAGAAGGGATAGCCGCGCGCCGCGGCCTCCCGCACCACAGCCGGATTCAGCCCCGGCGCCACCGCGAACTCCGCGCCCGCGTCGAAGGCCCGCCGCAGATCCGCCGCGTTCAGCACCGTGCCCGCGCCCAGGCACAGGCCCGGAAACGCCCCGCGCACGGCCTTGATCACGTCCGCGGCGGCGGCCGTGCGGAACGTGATCTCCGCGGCGGCCAACCCCGCCCCGCTGATCAATTCCGCCACGCGCAAGCCGTCATCCACCTTTTCGACTATCAGCACCGGCACGACCTTGATGCGCTCAAGCCGGGCCAGGATCCCGCCGGTTGCGTCTTCCGCCGTCTTCATTCCGCCTCCACCGTGGTTTCCACGTTCGGGTTTCCGGCGGCCGGACGCCGACTTCATCGCTCCGCCCGGGCCCCGCCGCCTTTCGCGAGTTTCTCGACTTCCGCCAGCGTCGCCATGGACGTGTCGCCGGGCGTGGTCATCGCCAGCGCGCCGTGAGCCGCGCCGTACTCGACGGCAAGCCGCGGGTCGCCCAGTTCCATCAGGCCGTAAATGAATCCCGACGCGAAGCTGTCGCCGCCGCCCACGCGGTCCATGATCTCCAGCCCGGGGCGCGGCGTCGCGGCATAGAACTTCCCGTTCACCCAGGCGATCGCGCTCCAGTCGTTGACCGTGGCCGAGCGCACCGCCCGCAGCGTGGTGCCCACGGCCTTGATGCCGGGAAAAGCGGCGACCACGCGCTCGATCATCGCGCGGAAGCCGCCGACGTCCAGCTCCGTCAGGTCCGCGCCCGCGCCCGCCACCTCGAAGCCCAGGCAGGCGGTGAAGTCCTCTTCGTTGCCCAGCATCACGTCAACGTTTTGCGCGATCTCGCGATTGATCCGCCGGCAGCGCTCCACGCCGCCGAAGCCCTTCCAGAGCGAAGGCCGGTAGTTCAGGTCGTAGGAGACGATCGTGCCGTGCCTGCGCGCCGCCCGCGCGGCCTCCAGCGCCACCTTGCCGGTGGTCTCCGACAGGCCCGCGAAAATGCCGCCCGTATGAAACCAGCGCGCGCCCGGCGTCCCGAAGACGCGATCCCAGTCGATCTCGCCTTCGCGGAGCTGCGACGCCGCCGAGTTGCCGCGGTCCGAGCAGCCCACCGCGCCGCGGACGCCGAACCCGCGCTCCGTGAAGTTCAGGCCGTTGCGCACCGTCCGGCCGACGCCGTCATAATCCACCCACTTGACAAGCGACGTGTCCACCCCGCCCTGCAGGACGAGGTCCTCCAAAAGCAGGCCGACCTCGTTCTTCGCGAAGGCGGTCACCACGGCGGCGCGCAGGCCGAAGCAGCGGCGCAGGCCGCGCGCCACGTTGTATTCGCCCCCGCCCTCCCAGACGCGGAACCCGCGCGCCGTTCGAATGCGGCCCTCTCCCGGGTCCAGCCGCAGCATGATCTCACCCAGGGACACGATGTCATACCGGCAGTCGGCGGGACTGCGGAGTTTCAGCAGGCTCATGTCAGTCATATATCTTCCCCTCGCGGTACGATGCCCAGGCCGTCTCGAACCACAGGTTGCTCTCCGGGATGGGCCGGCGCGGCGCCCAGCGGCTCTTCACCCTGCCGCCGGCCGCGACCGTTTCCAGCACCTTGTCGCGGAAGGCCTCGTTCTCGGCCAGGAAGCTCCATTCGGCGGCGTCAAGCCGCTCGTGGACGCGCCGCCCGGAAGGATCGCGCACCATGACCGAGCCCCGCGAGCCGACGCCGCTTTTCACCTGGTGGAGCGCGGCCGCGAGGTAGACCCAGTGCGCGAAGCAGAGCTGGCGGTTGCGCAGCGCCTCCACGGCTTCACGGGCCGTGCGGGCGCGGCAGCCGCGCGCTTCCAGCGCCCGGACCTGCGCCCGCGCTTCCCGCGCGGCGCGCCTCAGGCTTTCGAGCGCGCGTATGTGGGCGCCCGCCCTGCTCATGCGCGCCTGCAGCTCGCCGCGCACCCGGCGCCAGTCAACGTCCGACTTCGCGCACCGCTCCAGGAAGCGCGCAACGTCGCCGGCTTCGGCCGCCGCCGCCTTCCGGAACGCGCGCATGTCCAGATCGCTTTCCGCACAGCGGTGCCCGATGTACTCGGCCGCGCGGAATCCGCCGACCTGCCCCGAATTGAGCGCCGACCCGCCCGGGCGCGCCACGCCGTGCGAGCCGTTCACCTCGCCCACCGGGAAAAGACGCCTGATGTTGACCGACTCCCACCAATGGTTGCCCGCCAGTCCGCCGTTGTTGTGCTGCGCGCACACGGCCACCTCAAGCATCTCGCGGGCCAGGTCGATGCCGTGATCCCCGTAGAGCTCGATCGCGCCGGGATTCATGTGCTTCAGCCGCGCGAAGGGCGTCGCCTGAAACGCGCCGGACTTCTCCAGGTAGGCATACGCCTCCCCGTCCAGCGCCGCGAAGTCGAAACCCTCGGGGTTAGCGCGGAAGTCGAGAAAGACGCGGCGCCCTTTCAGCGCGGTCTCGATGTAGACGAGAATGTCGATGAGCGAGGAGCCGCCCACGATCCTGCGCGAATCGAACGGCCACTGGTAGCCCTTGAGGAACACCTTGGAGCTCATCGCGCCGGCGCCGTCGAAATACTCGCGCAGGAATTCGCGCGGCGCGCCGCCGCCGTCGGCGGCGGTGGACACGAAACGCGGAACCACCTGCATGTAGGTGCCGGACACGTTCCAGCGGAACTTGACGGAGGCCAGCCCGTACTGCGCTTCGGGCAGGCCCTGCGCCAGCGCGCCGGCCCGCAGCGCCACGCCGATGGCGCCGGTGTGGACCGGCGGATACACGCTGGCCCCGTAAAGCCCGCCCGGGCCGCCGACCGCGAAGACCACGTTGTCGGCGGCGAACGCCTCCAGCGCGCCACGCGCGTTCAGCGCCAGCGCGCCGCAGGCCCGCTTCCGCCCGGCTTCCCCGTACGTCAGCAGGCTGACGACGTTGATCTTCTCGCGCACCGGAATGCGGCGGCGCCCGACTTCGGCGATCAGCGCGCGGCACATCTCGCGCGAAGTGTACGGCCCCACCGACGTGGCGCGCTGCGCCGGATCATGGTCGGTCTTGTAGCCCACGAACTGCCCGTAGCGATCCTGCGGAAACCTGACCCCCAGGCTCACGAGGTTCAGGAAGGCGCGGCCGGAAACGGCCGCTTCCACAAGCGCCAGATCGCCGTGCATGCCGCCGGGGTCGAAATAGTTCCGGGCCATCGCCAGCGGCGCGTCCGGGTTGTCGCCGCACATGGAGCTCTTGTAGTAGGTCTGCTTGTCGGACCCCGTATTGATGGACGTGCCCATCGTGAGGCCCTCCGTCACGATCAGCACGTCTTCCACGCCCTGGTTGCGAAGCTGCACCGCCGCGTTCAGCCCCGCGGCGCCCGATCCGATCACCAGCGTGTGCGCGCGCGTGACGGGCAGCGCGCCGCTCGACCCGATCTTCAATCTGAGCCGCTTCATCTTCACCGTCACAGTCGCCGCAGCGTGAAACCGCCGTCCACCGTAACAATCTGGCCGGTCGAATAGGCGATATCGCCGCGCGCCATCATGGCCGCGACCCTGGCGACGTCCTCCGGCCGCCCCCAGCGGCTCTGCACCAGGATGCCCTTCTCGGCGATCAGGCGGTCGTATTTCTCCCTTACCCCCGCGGTCATGTCGGTCGCGATGATGCCCGGGCGGATCTCGTAGACCGGGATGCCGAATTCGCCGAGGCGCGCGGCGAAGAGCTGCGTCATCATGCTCATGCCGGCCTTGGAAACGCAGTACTCGCCCCGGCCCGGCGAGGCCACGACCGCCGATATCGAGGCGACGTTGATGATGCAGCCGCTGAACGCGCCGTTCTCCCGGCGCTGACGGATCATCCAGTTCGCGGCGGCCTGCGTCAGAAAATAGGGTCCCTGGAGGTTGATCTTCATCACGCGCTCGTAGCTCTCCTCGGTCGCCTCCAGGATGTCGGCCCGCGCCCGCGGCGCGACGCCGGCGTTGTTGACCAGCACGTCCAGCCGCCCGAAGCGTTCTTCGACGGCCGCCAGCGTCTTCGCGCGGTCGGCGGCGGAAGAGACGTCGGCGCGGCAGTACAGCGTCCCGGCGCCGCGGCCGCCGATGCGCTCCAGCGCGGCGGAAACGGCCGCCTCGTCATGCACGTCCATGACCGCGACGTCGCATCCCTCGCCGGCAAGCTCCTCGGCGATGGCCAGCCCGATGCCCCGGCCCGCGCCCGTGACCAGCGCCACTCTCTTCCCGCTCTTCATCGCTTTCCTTTCCCGGCTCCTGACGCCCGCCCGGAATGTAGCGCAGTCGCGCCGCGGCTGCAAACGCTTCACGCGTGCGACCGGCCCGCTTGCTCCGTCGGGCGCGGCGCAGCCCCGCCCGCGGCGCCCTTCAGCCTGCGGTAGTTGATGAAAGGCATGGCGGTGTCGTACGGCCCGATTGCCGCGCCGCAGGCCGGACAGAACCACACCGGCGCTTCGCACGGCGTGGCGCAGTGGTGACACACGGGAACGGCTTCCGACGCCTTGCCGGGCTTCTTCGCGCGCGCGCGTCAGGCCGCGGCTCCGCGTGACGGCGGCGGTATTCCAGGCGCACGGGAGCCCCCTCGAGGCCGAAACGCTCGCGCAGCCGCCGCACGAGGTAGTCGCTGTAGGCCGGCCGCGCGCAGCGCGGATCGTTCACGAAGAGCCGGACGGTAACCGGCTTGCGCCCCACCTGCACCGCGTAGAAGACGCGCAGCGACCGGCCCTGGAACGCAGGCGGCGCCGCGCGGCCGCAAGCCTCCGCCACGGCGCGGTTCAGCACGCCCGTCGGCAGATCCGCCTGCACCTGCGACGCCACGCGATCCAGCGCGTCGATCGTGCGCCGGATGTTGTAGCCGTCCTTCGCCGAGGCGAAGACCACCGGGCAATGCCGCAGGAAGGGGATCGCCTCCAGCACCGCCGCGCGGTATTCCCTTTCCGTCAGGCCCGCGGCGAGGTCCCACTTGTTCACGAGGATCGCGCAGCCCTTGCCCCGCTCGACAATGCGCGCCGCGATGCGCTTGTCCTGCGCGGACGCCCCGCGCGTGGCGTCCAGCATCAGCACGACCACGTCGGCGGCGTCGATGCTGCGCTCCGCGCGCATGGCGCCGTAGCGCTCCACGGCCGACTTCACGTTCCGCGCGTGGCGCAGACCGGCCGTGTCGATGAGGACGTAATGGCGCGCCTGCGCCCCGCCGCCGATGGCAAAGGGCACGCTTACGCTGTCGCGCGTCGTGCCGGGCTCGGCCGAGACCAGCAGACGCTCGCTGCGCAGCAGCCGGTTGATGTAGGAGGACTTGCCGACGTTCGGACGGCCCACGACGGCCACCTTCAGCGGCTCGGCCAGCGTCGGATTGGGCACGTCCGGCAGCCGCGCGAGCACGGCCGTCACCAGCTCCTCGATGCCGCGGTTGTGCAGGGCCGACACCGGAAACACGGGAAGACCGAGTTCGGCGAAGGCGTCCGCCCCGGCGTCGCGCGCCGCGTGGTCGGCCTTGTTCGCCGCCACCACGGCCGCGCGCCCGCCCGCGCGCAGCAGGCCGGCGACCTCCAGGTCCAGAGGCGTCACGCCCGCGGTCACGTCCGTGACCAGCACGGCCACCGCCGCGTCGGACAGGGCCGCGTCCACCTGCGCCCGCACGCCGGCCTCGATGCGGTCGCGCGCCGCGGCGCCGTCGGGATTGCGGACGCCGCCGGTATCCTCCAGTTCAAACCGCTCTTCGCCCCAGACAACCTCTTCGACGAGCCGGTCGCGCGTCACGCCGCTCTCCGCGTGAACGATCGCGATGCGCCGCGCCACCAGGCGATTGAAGAGCGCCGACTTGCCGACGTTGGGACGGCCGACGATCGCCACGACGCGCCGCGGCGCCGCGCCGGCGTTGTAGCCGGCGTTCCGGGGCGACTTCTCCCATACGGAACAATCCGCTTGCATGACAGGTCTTCAGGCCCCCGCGGGACCGGCATCCTGCCGGTCATTTCGCCCCGCACGCGGTCAAGCCGCCGCCGCCGCGCCGCGCGCCCGGTCAGTCCGCCTGCCCCGCGCGCTCGATCCTGGCCCACGTGTCGCGCAGCGGCACGATGCGGTTGAAAACCGGCGCGCCCGGCGCGGAGTCCGCGTGGTCGGCGACGAAGTAGCCCTTGCGCTCGAACTGGAAGCGCGCTCCGGGCGCGGCCCCTCGCAGGCCGGGCTCGGCCTGCGCGACGCGCTCTTCGAGCGAGGCGGGATTGAGCGCGTCCATGAAATCGGTCGCCGTTTCGTCGGGCCGCTCGACCGTGAAAAGGCGGTCGTAGAGCCGCACCGGCGCCGCCCAGGCGTGGCGCGCCGAGACCCAGTGCAGCGTGGACTTGACCTTGCGCCCGTCCGGCGCGTCGCCGCCGCGCGTCGCGGGATCGTACGTGCAGCGCAGCTCCCTGACCGCGCCCGTCGCCGGGTCCTTCACGACGCCCGTGCAGGTCACCAGGTAGGCGTAGCGCAGCCGCACCTCGCGGCCCGGCGCCAGCCGGAAGAACTTCTTCGGCGGATCCTCGCGGAAATCCTCGCGCTCGATGTACAACTCGCGGCAGAAGGGCACCTTGCGCGTGCCCGCCGCCGGGTCTTCCGGATTGTTGACGGCGTCAAGCTCCTCTTCCCGGTCCGCGGGATAGTTTTCGATCACGAGCCTCACCGGATCGAGGACGGCCATGGCCCGCGGGGCCGTCAGGTTAAGCTCTTCGCGCAGGCCGTGCTCGAGCAGGGCCACGTCCGTGAGGCTGTTGGTCTTGGTGATCCCGATCTCCGCGCAGAAGCGGCGGATGGACGCGGGCGTGTAGCCGCGGCGGCGGAGGCCCCGCAGCGTGGGCAGGCGCGGATCGTCCCACCCGGTCACGCGGCCCTCCTCGATGAGCCGCATGAGGCGCCGCTTGCTGAGCACCGTGTAGCTGATGTTGAGGCGCGCGAACTCGATCTGGCGCGGATGGTGCACGCCCAGCTGGTCGAGGAACCAGTCGTAGAGCGGCCGGTGGTTCTCGAAGTCCAGGTCGCACAGCGAGTGGGTAACGCCCTCGATCGAGTCCTCCAGGCCGTGCGCCCAGTCGTACGACGGATACACGCACCAGGCGTCGCCGCTGCGGTGGTGGGGCATGTGCAGGATGCGGTACATCACCGGATCGCGCATGTTGAGGTTCGGGTGCGCCATGTCGATCCTGGCCCGCAGCACGCGGCTGCCGTCCGGGAACTCGCCCGCGCGCATGCGCCGGAACAGCTCGCGGTTTTCCGCCACGGAGCGGTTGCGCCAGGGGCTCTCCCGCCCCGGCGCCGTGAGCGTGCCGCGGTGCTCGCGGATCTGGTCGGCCGTGAGGTCGTCCACGTAGGCCCTGCCGTCCTCGATCAGCCGCTCGGCGTGTTCGATCATCTTGCCGAAGTAGTCCGAGGCGAAGTAGAGGTGCTCCCCCCAGTCCCATCCGAGCCAGCGCACGTCTTCCTTGATCGCCTCGACGTACTCCGCCTCCTCCCTGGCGGGATTGGTGTCGTCCATGCGCAGATGGCAGCGCCCGCCGAAATCGGCGGCCACGCCGAAATCGATGCCCAGGGCCTTGGCGTGTCCGATGTGCAGGTAGCCGTTCGGCTCGGGCGGGAAGCGCGTCACCACCTTGCCGCCGTATCGGCCGGCGGCCACGTCGGCCGCGACGGTTTCGCGGATGAAGTCGAAGGGTGCGGATTGTGCGTTGGGCGGCATCGGGTCCTCGGTTGTCGGTTGTCGGTTGTCGGTGGTCGGCGGTCAGGCGCCGCAAAGTTCTTCCGCGGCGCGGGAGAGGCGACGCAGCACGCGGTCTTTTCCGATCAGGGCCAGCGTCTCGTAGAGGCCGGCGCCGTGCGCGAGGCCCGTGGCCGCGGCGCGAACGGGCTGGTTGATCCTGCCCTCCTCAATGCCGCGCTCCTTTTCCGCGGCGCGCAGGGCCGCCTCGATCGCCGCCTCGCTGAAATCCGTTTCCGCCAGGGCCGCGGACGCCGCGCGCAGGGCCGCGCCGGCGCCTTCCTTCCGGAGCAGCTTGCGCACCGTCTTCTCGTCGTACGCAAAATCGTCCGCGAAGAAGTAGCCCCATTCCGCGATGAAGGAATACAGATGCGTCCGCGACTGCATCAGCGCGCAGACCCCGCGGAAATACGTTTCATCCGGCTCCCGCCACCAGGCCTGGGATTGCGCCCATTCCCGGGCCGCGGCGGCGAAGTCCGCGGCGGGCATTCCGGCCACGTACTGCGCGTTGAGGTGGGTCATCTTGCGCAGATCCATCTGCGCCGGCGCGCTCTTGACGCGATCCAGCGTGAACAGGCGGACGGCCTCCGCGCGCGCGAGCTTTTCCCGGTCGTCGCCCGGCGACCAGCCCAGCAGCGTCAGGTAGTTAAACACCGCTTCGGGATGGAATCCCCTGGCGCGCAGGTCGCCCACGTAGGCGTCGCCGTCGCGCTTGCTGTAGGGCTTGCCCTGGGCGTTCACGATCATGGGCAGGTGCGCGTAGCGCGGCGGCGGCGCGCCCAGCGCCCGGAACAGCGCCACGTGCCGGAAGGTGTTCTCGATGTGGTCGTCGCCGCGGATCACGTGGGTGATGCCCATGGCGATGTCGTCGACCACGTTGCTGAGGTGAAACACCGGGGTGTCGTCCGCGCGCAGGATCACGAAATCGGACATGTCCGCGGCGGCCTTGCGCAGCTCGCCCCGGATCCCGTCCGTGAAGACCGCGTCCTCGGGCGGCATGCGGAAGACCACGCACTCGCCCTTGCCCAGTCCGCCCTTGTCCGCGCGGTAGGCGCGGCCGTCCCGCAGGAGCTGTCCGGCCGCGGCGCGGTGCGCGTCGAGGTGCGCGGACTGGAAAAACGGCTCGCCGTCGAAGTCCAGCCCCAGCCATTCCATGGCGTCGAAGATCGTGCGCAGCGCCTCGGGGGTGGAACGCTCGCGGTCGGTGTCTTCGATCCTGAGCAGGAACTCGCCGCCGCCGTGCCGCGCGAAGAGCCAGTTGAAGATGGCGGCGCGCATGTTGCCGATGTGCACGTGGCCGGTCGGGCTGGGCGCGAACCTGACTCTTACGCTCATATCCGGGACTTCCCCTATGCTGCTCGGAACGGCCGCGTATCCTAGCGCAAGCGCGCGCGGAAACAAGCCATGATTCCCCTTTCCGGCGTCGTATCCGGCATCCGGGTCTGCTCATTCCGCGGCGCGTTCAACGCCGGGCCGCGCGCCGCTTTCGCTTCCGCATCGACGCCGCGGAACCGATGATCGCCGCCGCCAGCAGGGACACCTCCGCCGGCTCGGGAATCTGGAACCCGGACTCGTCGCCGCCCCCGCCCTGCGCTCCGGTTTCGCCGCGCCCGACGTACGGGCCGATCCACTCGATCGCGGAAAGGTCCGCCAGGAACTGCTCCTCGCTGCCGAAAGGATCGGCGTCCCAGTCGTTCCGGTCGGCAAGCGGGGCCTGGTGGCCGGCCCCGGCCGGCGCCGCCGGCGACCGCAAGATGCGGCCCCACGTGTAGTGATTCGTCCGGGACTCCCAGCGGGCCTGCGGCCGGTTGGACTCCCCTTCCCGGGCCTGGAAACCGGGCTGCTCCGGCAGGCCGGGCAACCAGGCGCCGGCGTACAGGTTGGACGCGGCGACGCGCGCCGCTTCCTGCCAGGCAGCGCCCGGCCCGGCGCCGACGTCGGCCGGCGACAGGCGCAGCCATCCCCCCGTGTTTGCGGCGGCATCCGCGCTCAGGCCGGCCCGCACGTATTCGCTCGTCCAGCCGCGCGGCCCCGGATCCCAGTCCTGCGCGCCCAGAACGGCGTCCGCGCGGGCGCCGACGGAAAAAACCAGCGGCGCGACGGCGCAAGCCGCCGCCGCGAACCCGCGGCCGTGACGCTTCACGCGCATTCTGACTCCGCTGCCGCTCATGCTTGACCCTTCAATATACCATTAACCACGGATTCGGCAATTGACCGCCGCGGCATGCGCAAAAAGTCACGGGATGAACTTGACCATGAACCATCGTTCATCCAATCTGATCGCGTCACAACTTCATGGCGAAGGGAGGTGCCTCATGCCGCGCAAAACGGACATACGCGAGAAAGTCACGCGCCTGCGCGTCTTCCTGGCCCGCGAGCGGCGCATGCCGGGATACAACGAAATGCTGGCCCTGTTCGAGTACCGCTCCAAGAACGCCGTGCACGGCCTGCTCGCCCGGCTGGTCCGCATGGGATACCTGACGAAGCGCCGCGGCAAGATCGCCGCCACTTCCCGGCTGACCGGAACCGTGAAGCTGCTCGGCGCCGTGCAGGCCGGCTTTCCCTCCCCCGCCGAGGAAGAGCTGATCGACACCCTCAGCCTGGACGAATTCCTGATTGAACGCCCCGAGGCAACCTTTATGCTCAAGGTTTCGGGCGATTCCATGCTGGAGGCCGGCATCCATCCCGGCGATCTGGTGCTCGTCGAAAGAGGCGTCGCGCCCAGGAGCAACGACGTGGTCGTGGCGCAGGTTGACGGCGAATGGACCATGAAGTACTTCATCAGGGACCGCAAGGGCGTCCGGCTCGAGCCGGCCAACCGGAAGTACAAGGCGATCACGCCGCGCAGCTCGCTGGAGATAGGCGGCGTGGTGCGGTGTGTGATACGGAAGTATCGTTGAGAGGGTTGCGGGGCTCCGGCTTCAGGAGCGGCAGGAACGCGCGCGGCACGCGCCGCGCGCCGGCCGTCGCCCGGAACCCGGCCGGGAGAAACGCGCATGAAAGTTGTCAACACGATTGAAGAGGGCGAGGACCTGCGGCTCGATTTCGGCAAGATCGCGGCCGTTGCGGATACCTGCCCGGACGTGATTCCGGTGGCGATCCAGAACGCCGACACCGGCGAGGTCATCCTCGTGGCGTACACGAACGAAAAAGCCTTCATGGAGTGCCTGCGCACCCGCACCCTTGCGCTGTGGAGCACCTCGCGGGACGAGCTGTGGGTCAAGGGCGCGACGTCGGGCGAGACCTTTGAGCTCGTGGAGGCCTTCGTCAACTGCGAACAGAACTCCCTGCTCTACCGCGTGCGGCCGCGGCGCGGCGGCATCTGCCACACGCGCAACAGCGGCGGCAGCCCGCGCAACTGTTACTACCGCCGCATCAACCTGCGGACGCTGGAGCTCGAGAACACCGATCCGTAGTGAAACTACGCTGTCCCTACTGCCGCGCCGAATTCGGGCCCGAGCCGCGGCCGGTCTGCCCGGCCTGCGGCAAGACCATGCGCGTGCCCGCGCGCCTCATGAAAAAGCCGCGGCGCCGAAGGCCGGAGCGGACCTCCCGCCGCGAGGCGGCCGAACCGCTGATCCCGCTGCCGGACTTCCTGGACGGCCGCAAGCCCGCCAGCGCGGCCGCGGCGCTGATCGTCCTGTTCGTCGTCGGCGCCATGCTGGCGGGCCTGGCCCGGCGGCCGCCGCGCGCGCGGCTCGACCGCCGGCCGGAGTTCGTGGCGGCCCGCGAAACCGACGCGCTGCGGGCCGCGCTGGACCGTTTCCGCCGCGACTGCGGCCGCTATCCCGGCGCCGCCGAGGGCCTTGCCGCCCTGATCAACAACCCCGGCGCGCCGCGCTGGGACGGACCTTACGTCACCCTGCTCAAGTCCGACCCGTGGACCAACGCCTACGTGTATGTCTCCACCGGCGCGACGGGCTGCGCGGTCTTCTCCCGCGGGCCGGACGGCGTCGCCGGAACGGCGGACGATATCCGTCCGTCGCCGCCTTGACGGCCCGCCGCGCAGGCGCTATAGATCGGGACACAGGACACGAAAGGAGGTTGCGCCATGCGAAGGCTCATCCCCGCGGCATTCGGACTGGTCCTCCTGGCTGCCGTCGCCCGCGCCGGCGACGTCAAGCTAGGCGGCCACGCGGCCTACCTCGTGGGCGGCGACCTGGCGACCGACACTCTCGGCTTCGGCGCGCAGGCGCAGGCGTACGTGAACGACGCCCTCTCCCTCGAGCTGGCGGGCACCCGGTTCACGGACGACAACGCCGCGGACATCACGATTGACCACCTTGCCTTTGCCGCGACGGTGCGACTGAGCGGACATCCCGCCGAAGGCATCGAGGTCTACGCCGGAGGCGGCGCGAACTACAACCAGCCCTACGTCACCGCGCCGGCGAAGCGGCGCGGGCGCGTCACCCCGGCCATCGGGTACCACTATTGCGGCGGCATCGCGCTGGCGATCCTGCAGCACCTGGATCTCTTCGCGGAGTACCGCGGCTCCAGCGTGTCCTTCGAGCAATCCCTCGGGAAGTACGATTCCGGGCTGGTGTTCGTGGGCCTGCTGTTGCCGTTGTAGCCGGGGACAAGCGCGAATGGACGCGGATATGCGCCGCCCGGCGGGCGGCCAGGGGAGACATGTCATGACGAGAGCACTGTGCGCGGCGGTTTTGCTGGCAGCGGGTTTGGCGCGCCCGGCGCGGGCGGCCGAGGAGTTCCGGGCAGGGGGGCACGTGGCGTATTCGGCCGGCGGCGACGTGGCGGACGAGCGCTTCGGCGCGGGGGCGCAGTTCGCGGCCGCGGTGAACGACGTCCTTTCGCTCGACCTGGCGGGAACGTTCTTCTCCGAGGAGAACAGGAACATCAACTGCGGCATCACGTCGTTCGCGCTCAGCCTGCGCGGCGGAAAGACCGTCGTCGACGGCACGCACCTCTACCTCGGCGCCGGCCCGAACCTGAACCTGTTCACCGCGCCCAGCCTGGCCGCGTCGATCGGCTATCACGCCTGCGCCGGCGGGGAATTCATGCTCGGCCGCGGACTGGAATTCCTTGCCGAGTACCGTTACTCGATCGTGGACGTGGACAACCTGCGCGGCAGGAGTTTCCGCTATTCCTTCGGCCTCGTGCGCCTGGGCCTGTCCTACGCCCTGTAACGCGGCGCGGGGGAAGGATTGACTTCGGCCGGCCGGTCGGCTAGTGTTCTTTCCGCCGCGGACGGGCGCTTAGCTCAGTTTGGTTAGAGCGCTACCTTCACACGGTAGAAGTCACAGGTTCGAGTCCTGTAGCGCCCACCAGCCGCCGCCACGCGGCTCGCGTTACGCTATTCCCGGTCACGGGGTGGCCGGTAATTCTCCCTCGCCCTCCCGCCCCTTCGGGGCGACGACGCAAACGTCGGTCACGGCAAGGCGTGCACCGGGCTGTTGGCAAAGCAACCGGTGTCGTGTGCCGGATGGGTGTGAATGTCCGGCGACACGACGCGGATTCCGACCGACTGACGCCGGGCCAGAATCCCGCGAATGGCATATTCGATATTCCGGTCGGGAACGAGTATGACCACATCCGTCATCCCAGCACTCCTCCGGCGAACAGCACTGAAAGATCCGGCGAACCCTTCCAATCGCTCAGTTTCGGGTGTTTGTCGCCCGAAACGATGTCGGTCGCCCCTTCCTCGGTCTTGGCGAAGCACAGGACTTGCGGGGCCTCGACACAGCCTAGGATCACGGGGGAATGCGTCGCCATGAGCACCTGCGCTTCGTAAACGGAAGATAGTGACTGGACCACAGTCTCTACAGCGCGCGGGTGAATACCGTTTTCGGGTTCCTCAATCACGTAACACCCGCGGAATCCCTTGAGATACGCCGGCAATGCTAAAGCGAGCAGTCGAAGCGTGCCGTCCGATGCCATCCACGACGGCACTTCGAGTCCGCCTCGGTATTGCAGCATCATGTAGCGGTGTTTGTCGTCCTCACGCTCGATCGTGCGGATGCCGGCAAGGTCCGGCAATGCCGTCTGGAGATGACCGATCCACTCGGTGTAGCGAGCCGGGTCCGACTCCATAAGCCGGGCGATCACCCACGGAATGTTCGAGCCGTCTGGCTTGAAGCCGGCAACTTGTCCGGGCGGTGAAGCCTTGCGGATCTCAAGGCTGTCGAGAACAAACTGCTGAATCCCGTCGGCCAGAAACCCCTTCAGCCACGCGCTGACGGCGTAGCCCTCGTCCGGCGGCACGTTCGACAAGGCGACCCGCCGCGGAGTGGAAGAGTATGACGGCTTGTACCCTTTGGCCGTCTCTGGGTAGAAGTTCTCGTTGCCACCCAGTTCCTTGCTGACGATTACTGACTGACGTTTTCGGGAGAGCCCCTTACGGGACAGAATCGAGGGTGGCGCCGTGCGTAACTGTGGGAAGAAGTCGCGTTGCGTGTCCTCCGATTCGCCGTTGACCTTGAGTAGTACGCGCTCGGTGGTAATGCCGATGCCCTGGCCTTCGACATCCATACCCACGGCGATCTCATACCGGATACGGTCGAAATCGGGGTTCTCGAGTTTCTCGCGAAACGCTTCCGGGAATGTCGCTTCGATCGCCAACTCGAACGACTTCCCCTTTCGCCACCATGTCAGATCGGATGGCGTGTTGGTCCGGGCCGCAACGGCTGATTCCAAACCTTTCGAAACCACATCGCCAAGGAAGCCGATGACGTCCAGAAACGTGGTCTTCCCCGTTGCGTTCGGGCCAACCAGGACCTGAAAAGATTCCAGTGACTGCCGCACGTACTTCAGGCACCGGTAGTTGAGCGCCTCAATGAGTGTAATCATGGTTCAATCCTCCTGCTCGTCGTCCGCGCCGCCCATGCGGCACTTGACGTCGTAGTTGATCGTGAAATTCAGTTCCTCGTCCGTGAAGCCGTAGTGCTGCTGCAAGCCCCGATCGATCTCGTCTATAAGATGTTGTCAAAGATGCGTGGCACTGATCACTTCTCCTCTGCCTCTGTCCGCGCGGCCTTGCCCTGTCGGACCCACTCGTCAACCTCAGAAGCCTTGAATCTCCAGAGCCGGCCCATCTGGTGGGCGGGGAGTTTCTTCCGTTCGATCCACTTATAAACCGTTTCTGGGTTCACGCCCATGTGCGTCGCGATTTCCTCTACTGACAGCCAGCGTTCCTGCTGCATGGTTATTCTCGATTCCGAGTTGCGGCCGGACACTTTCCGGCGTATGCATCCAAAACGGTTGAGAACTTAGCATGGCGTGTCCAGTGAAGCCACCGGAAAGAGGATAGAAGAAAGCAGGATTGGCGAGACATGTCGCGCTGTCATTTGCGTGAACTGAGCCGGTGCCGCCCTGGAACTGCCCCGCCTTCGCGCGGACGCTTCGGCGGGTAGACTCCGCGCCCGCCCCCCTTCGACTGCGCTCAGGGCAGGCATGGGATGCCGGAAAAACGGTCTGCGCCCGCGGCGCGTAGGCGGCCCGAACCGCCGCGCGGGGCCGCTACTTGGAGAATTCCGCGGCCAGGACCCAGTAGGGGTCTACCTTCGGGTGTTCCAGCGCGCGCTCGCCGGACGGCCCGGCGATGCGCATGCCTTCGGCGGCCGCCACCACTTCGCCGACGACGGCCGCGGGGATGCCCTGGTCCTGCCAGGCGCGCACCAGGCTGTCGGCGTCCCGGCGGTCGGCCATGGCGATGAGCGTGCCCTCGCTGATCGCGGCGAAGGGATCGAAGTTGAAAAGCCCGGCCGTGCGACGGATCACCGGCTGGACGGGAATGGCCTCCTCCGCGATGCGCAGGCCGTAGCCGCCGGCCCGGGCCATCTCGTACAGGCCGCCCCACACGCCGCACTCGGTGGCGTCGTGCATCACGTGCACGCCGCGGAACTTGCGCGCCACGGCGCAGTCCTCCATCACGGTCATCTGTGAAAAGACCGCGGCCGCCTCCTTCTGGAAAGCCTCGCCGCCGGCGGCCGTGAAGCGCTCCGGGAAAAGCACGGCCAGCAGCCCGGTCGTCTCCACCGCCGGCCCCTTGGTGACGAGCACGCGGTCGCCCGCGCGCACGCGGTCCGGCCCGCGCAGGTCCCGCTTGCCGCCGACGGCCACCGACGTCGCCCCGCCCACCATGGGATAGGCGCAGCCCGTATAGCGGGCCGTGTGGCCCGTGATCACGCTGATCCCGTATTTCTCCGCCTCGGCGTGCACCGTGCCCCACATCTCCTCAAGCTCGGCCTCGGTCATCCCGGGCGGCAGGTTGAGGTCGATCGTCAGGTAACGCGGCGTCAGCCCCGACACGGCCACGTCGCAGAACACGATGTGGAACGCGAACCACGCCGCGCGGGCGAAGCCGAAGGAAGGCACGATGAAGAACGGGTCGGTGGAGAAGGCCATGTAGCGCCCCCCCACGCGTATGACGCCGTAGTCCACCCCGTGCCGCGGGCCGATCACGATGTCCGCGCCGGGCGCGCCGAGCCGGGGGTAGATCACGCGGTCGAAAAAGGCGGGATGAATCTTGCCGAGTTCGGGAAGCCGGTCGTCGCTCATACGCACTCCCTCCGCAGGTTTGAGCCTGATCAGGTTCCAAGGGTCCCGCGGCTCGCCCGCGGTTCTCAGCCCCGGCATACGCGGGGCTCCCCCGTTGACGGCGGCGCATTGTGCATAACCCGCGGCGGAAGTCAACTCCCTAGCGTACCGCGCCTTTCCGCTTTCCGCCTTTCCGCCTTGCATTCACCGCCGCCTTTGGCCTACCGTGACCGGCGGTCAGATGGGTGCGGGGGCGCACCCGACAACAACGCAAGGAGCAGACATGTCCACGATTGCCGATATTCGCGCGCGCGAGATCATCGATTCACGCGGGAACCCGACCGTCGAATGCGAGGTGTGCCTCGAAGACGGCGCGCTGGGACGCGCCGCGGTGCCTTCCGGGGCCTCCACGGGCGAGAACGAGGCGGTCGAGCTGCGCGACGGCGACGCGAAACGCTATCTCGGCAAGGGCGTGCTCAAGGCCGTCCGCAACGTGAACGAGGTCATCGCCCCCGCCCTGCTCGGATACGACGCCATGGACCAGGTCGGAATAGACCGCCTCATGATCAAGCTGGACGGCACCGCCACCAAGAGCAAGCTCGGCGCCAACGCCATCCTGGCCGTGTCGCTGGCCGCCGCCAAGGCCGCGGCCGACTGCGCCGGACTGCCGCTGTTCCGCTATGTCGGCGGCGCCAACGCCAAGGTCCTTCCCGTGCCGATGATGAACGTGCTCAACGGCGGCGCCCATTCGGACGCGCCCGTGGACGTGCAGGAATTCATGATCATGCCCCGGGGCGCCGCCTGCTTCCGCGAGGCCCTGCGCATGGGCGCCGAGGTCTTCCACGCGCTGAAAGGCGTGCTCAAGGGCCTGGGCCTCAATACCGCGGTGGGCGACGAAGGCGGCTTCGCGCCCGGCCTGAAGAATAACGAACAGGCGCTGGAAGTGCTCGTCAAGGCCGTCAGGAAGGCCGGATACAAGCCCGGCAAGGACATCTTCATCGCCCTCGATCCGGCTTCGAGCGAGTTTTACGACGCCGCCAGGAAACGCTACGTATTCAGGAAAAGCGACGGCTCTTCCCGCACCTCGGAGCAGATGGCCGAGTTCTGGGCCGACTGGGTCGCCAGGTACCCCATCGTCAGCATCGAAGACGGCATGGCCGAGAGCGACTGGACGGGCTGGAAGACGCTGACCGACAAGCTCGGCGACCGCGTGCAGCTCGTGGGCGACGACCTGTTCGTGACCAATACGAAATTCCTGTCCAAGGGCATCAAGATGGGCGTGGCCAACTCGATCCTCATCAAGGTCAACCAGATCGGAACGCTCACGGAAACGCTGGAGGCCATCGAGATGGCCAGCCGGGCCGGCTACACCGCCGTCGTCAGCCACCGCTCGGGCGAAACCGAAGACACGACCATCGCCGACATCGCCGTGGCCACCAACGCCGGCCAGATCAAGACCGGCTCGATGTCGCGCACGGACCGCATCTGCAAGTACAACCAGCTTCTGCGCATCGAGGAAATGCTCGGCGACGACGCCGTATACGGCCGCGGCAACGCGGCGTGAGCAATGAACTACTGGGTCGCGCTCTACAGGTTCGCCCTGGGCGTGCTGGCCGTGCTGGCCCTCGTCGGCGTCGTCTTCCTGTTCTTGCCCAAATGCAGCCGCCTGCGCGCGCTCCAGCGCGAACACATGGCCGCCCAGGAGCACAACGCCGCCCTCGAGGCGGAAATCCGCGATCTGCAGACCAGGCGCGAACGCTTCGATTCGGAACCGGCTTTCGTCGAGCGCACCGCGCGCGAGGCGGGCATGCTCAAGCCGGACGAGACCGTGTACAAGTTCCTGCCGCCGCAGGAAGTTGAGGCCGAAAAACCGAGGATTGAAGAGTGACGGCAGGGAGCGCGGCCGCGGCGACGGATTTCCGCCGGCCGGCCGCCGACCGAAATGACGCGCGACGGGACAGGCATGGGAGGGGCAGGACTATGAAACGCACGGCGCTTGCAACCGCGGCCCTGGCGCTTTTCGGGGCGGGATGCGTCAAGGTCAACCAGACGCTGACGATCAACAAGAACGGCTCGGCCACGTACGAGCTGTCCTACGACATCGCCGAGCAGACGGTGCAACAGATGAAGGCGATGTTCACGCTGCGCGACCAGATGATGTCCCTCTCCGGAGAGTCCGTCGCCGCGCCGCAGCTCGACCCGCGCGTGCGCGCCTTCTTCGATCCCGAGCAGCTCGCGCTCACCCGCGCGGTTCAGGAATACGCGAAGTACGGCGTGTCTCTGGAGCGCATCCGCGTCGAGAGCCGCCGCGGCGTCCGGGAAGTCCGCCTGAAGGCAAACATCAACCAGCTGGCCGCGTTGGCCGTAAGCGACCTTTTTCCCGACTACGGGTTCTCGCTTACAAAAGACGCCAAGGGCAACTACGAGATCTACCGCGTCCCCGGCAAGTTCGGACAGGCGGCGCCGGTTGACATGGACGACCCCGAGACGCAGAAGATGCTGCAACCGTTCTTCGCCGGATTCAAGGTCGTTACCAAGATCCAGGCTTCCGGTCAGATTCTCGAAAGCAACGCCGAGAACGATACGCGGTATTCCTCCGTCTGGTCGTTCGACTACGACCGCGACACCGAAGCTTTTCTCAAGCTGCAGCGCGAGCCCATGCGCATGGTCTTCGACGGGCGCGGAGCGAATATCACCGAGTTCAAGCAGGGCCTGTAGCCCGCCGCGTCCGCGTCTCAAGCCGGCTGTCGGGCGCCGCGCAGAATATTCACCCACTCGTCCCTCGCGCGCCGCAGCGCCCGTCCCCGGTGCGAGAGGCGGTTCTTCACCGCGGCGTCCATCTCGGCAAACGTGAGGCGGCGCCCCTCGGGCACGAACAGGGGATCGTAACCGAAGCCTTCCTGCCCGCGCGGCGCTTCGGCGATGCGCCCGGGGCAGATGCCCTCGACCGTGCGGCATTCCCCGGAAGGGGACGACAGGGCGATCACACAGCGGAACCGCGCCCGCCGCCGGCGCCGCCCGGAAAGCTCCCGCAGGAGCTTGCGGTTGTTGGCGGCATGGTCCGCCGGCTCCCCGGCATAGCGCGCCGATCGCACGCCCGGCGCGCCCCCGAGGGCGTCAACCTCCAGCCCCGAATCGTCGGCCAAAGCCCATAACCCGCTGAGCCGCGCCAGCGACACGGCTTTCTTGACCGCGTTGGCCTCGAAAGTTTCACCGTCCTCTTCCACGTCGGGCAGATCCGCGCGCTCGGAGGCGCCGACAAGCTCCAGGCCCGGCAGATCCAGAATCTCCCGGATCTCCCGCAACTTGTGCGGATTGCGCGTGGCCACCAGTATCTTCATTGCGCCTGCCCTGCCGCGGTTCTCCGCCGCGCGACCCGGCGAGCCGTTCTCCGCCTTTTTCGCCGTTGCGCACGCCGCGCCGGAAACGTAGCATGGCATCAATCCGAGCGGAGCGCAAACCGTGAGTGGTGTTTCGTCCCCATGCGACAGCTTCATCCGCGCCGCGGAGCCGCGCGTCGTGGGCACGATACGCAACCTGGCCACGCTGCGCGTCGACGCCGCGGCCCTGCGCCGCCAGTGCGACGCCGTGGAAGTCAGGCTCGACAAGATCGGACCGGACGCCCCGGACTGGCCGGACCTCTGCTCCGTCCTCGAGGCCGGAGGCATACCCGTCATCGTCACCTTGCGCGCCGCCGCCGAGGGCGGGTCGTGGACCGGCCCCGAGCCGCGCCGCGAGGAGATCCTCCTCGCGGCCCTGGAGCGCGTTTCCGCGGTCGACATCGAGCTGGCCGCCGCGATCCGGACGACTGTGTGCCGGCAGGCCGCGCGGCTTGCCAGGACGCTGATCGTCTCCTACCACAACTTCGAGTTTACACCCCCCCTGCCCGATCTGGCCGACATTGTGCGGCGCGCGCGCATGGACCCGGTCTGCGTGCCCAAGCTGGCCGCCATGATCAGGAGCCCGGCGGACACTGACGCGCTGCTCAGGCTTCTCGGCCAGGAGCGCGCCGCGGGCCCGCTGTGCGTGATCGGAATGGGCGGCCCGGGCAGCGAAACCCGCATCGCGTTTCCGGTCGCCGGTTCCTGCCTGGCCTACGGATTCATCGACGAACCGGTCGCGCCCGGCCAGATCCCGGCCGCCAGGCTCAAGGCGGAAATCGCCGCGCGCAAAATGCGCGCCGGGTGACACGGCGGGCTAGCGGCGCGGCGGCGCGGGCAAGGCCGCCAGCAGGCGCCGCAGCACTTCTTCCGCGCCGATCGCCTCCAGCCCCTCCGCGCCGCGCCGGGGCGGGGCCATCACGGACATGTCGCCGCCGCGGGGCCCCCACACGGCCGGATCGGACGGGCCGAAGATGGCCACCCCGGGAAGACCGACCGCGGCGGCGATGTGGGTCACGCCCGAATCGTTGCCCGCGTAGCCGGCGCAGGCGGAGAGGGCCGCGGCCAGTTCCACCAGGTCGCACGGCGGCAACACCGGAACCTCCGAGCCCGCGCGCTCAAGCGCCGCGGCGAGCGGCGCGTCGGCCTCGCCCAGGATAAACACCGGCGCGTGAGCCGTGCGGGCGCGCAGGGCTCCGGCGAGGGCGCGGAAACGGTCCAGCGGCCAGTTCTTGCGCGGGCTTCCGCTGCCGGGATGCAGCGCCACGACGCTGCCGCCGTACTCCCGGACCCGCTCGCGCCCCGCGGCCAGCAGGTCCGCCGCCAGCCGCAGCCGCGGGCGCTCGACGCCTTCCGCGTACAGCGCCAGCGTTTCCAGCGGCTTGAGCAGATGGTCCACGGCATGGCCCGCCTGCACAATGGGCGAACCGTAGATCACCTGCCGGGCGCCGGCGGAGAGCAGGTTGCGCTTCACGGTCTCGTCCGGATCGTAGAGATAGCTGATGACCAGGTCGAAGGAACGGACGTACGCCCGCTGCTCGTCCGCGAAGGAGGGGCGCAGCGAGAAGTACTGCGCCGTACCGGCGGCATCCAGGGACGTCACGCGGTCGGCCAGCCCGCCGGCCGCGGCCAGGCGCGCGATGTGGGGATAGCCCACGATCTCGATAAAGGCGTCGGGCCACCGCCCGCGCAGCAGCGCGAGCGCCGGAAGCGTCGCGATGAAGTCGCCGATCGCCCCGCCGCGGAAAACCAGTATGCGCGGCGCGTGCACGGCTGCTACGGCATGTGCCGGACCAGGAAATCGCGGAACTGCGCCCGGCTGCCGGCATCGGCGTCAAGTCCCATGTCGTTGTGGCCGCCCCGGAACCTGATCAACAGCTTCGGCTGCGCCGCCGCGTCGTACAGGCGCTGTCCGTGCGCGAAAGGCACCATCTCGTCGTTTGCGCTGTGGGACACGATCACCGGGCAGCCGGCTTCCCGTACGTGCCGCAGCGCGTCGTAGCGGTAGCGGCACAGCAGGCCCACGGGCAGGTACGGGAACATGCGCCGCGCCATGTCGGGCGCCGAGGTGAACGTCGAATCCAGCGCCAGCACGCCGGGACGGACGCGGCGGGCCAGTTCCGCCGCCACCGCCCCGCCCATGGAGCGGCCGAAGACCACCACGTTGCTCGCGGCAAAGCCCTTTTCACCGCTGAGCCATTGCCAGGCCGCGGAAGCGTCCGCATAGGTTCCCTTTTCGGAGGGACGTCCGCTGCTCTCGCCGTAGCCGCGATAGTCGAAGACAAGAACGTCAAGCCCCATGTCGTGAAACGTCTTGACGCTGTAGACCCGGTCGCCGATGTCCCCGGCGTTGCCGTGGCAATACAGCAGCGCCGGCGCGGGCTCCCGCAGCGGCGGCTTGCCGGCCGGCACGTACCAGGCCGACAGCGTTTCGCCGTCCTCCGTGCGCAGGGCCACGCTTTCGAAGGCCATGCCCAGCGCCGCGGGCGTAAGCGACACCGCGCGGTCGGGATAGTAGACGTAGCTCGACTGCCGCAGGAGGACCAGCAGCGTCAGCCCCAGGTACGCGGCCACGCCGATCCGAAGCGCCGACATCAGCACGTTTCCGATCATGCTCCTCCTTATCCACGCCCTGTCGGAAGGCTCACGTCCGCGGCTCATCGTCGTCCGACTCGGCCCATTTGCGAAGCTTGTCCCGCAGCTTGCGCTCGAGCTTCTTCTCCACTTCGTCCCCCTCTTCGTCAGGCTCGGCCTCGGCCCACTCCCGCAGCTTGCGCTTGATTTTCCGCTCGACCTTGCCGGCGACATCCTTGCACTCGGCGTCTTCTTCCTTCCGCCGCTTCGAGCGCGCGCAACCCGCGCCCGATCCGCCGCCCCACACGCGGATCACGCCGAGCAGAAACCGGAACACCGCCTGTCGCCGTCCATGTTCGTCTGCCGCAGGACTCCAGTCAAGTCCGGGTCTTCGCGCTGTTGCATGATCCGCGCCTATCCCATATGCTGGCGCCATGAGTGTGCGGCGCCGCGCGCAGCCCGCGGCTGCGCGCACGTCGGCCCAGCACGAACCGGCCCGGGAGCGGGCCTCCGGTCGAGCCCTGAGCGTGAACAGCAAGACAGCCGTCATCGACGGATACAACGTCATACGCCGCGTCGCCGCGTGGGATGCCGTGTTCCGCCGCGACACGGCGCAGGCGCGCGAAGCGCTGCTGGCGTACTGCCATGCCTGGACGCGACGCCGTCATTTCAAGGAAGTGATCGTCGTTTTCGACGGCCAGACCGGCGTGGAAGGCGGCCCGCGGCAGCCGCGGCCCGGCGTGCGGACGGTCTTCACCGGCAGCGGCGAAAAGGCGGACGACCGCATAGCGCGCTGGGTGCGCGATTCCGCGCCGGGCGCGTTGACCGTGATCTCCGACGACGCCGAGATAGTCCGCACGGCCCGCGCCCACCGGGCCCAGACCATGACGGTCAGGGACTTCCACGGCGAAACGGGGGCCCGCGGCCGCAAACCCGGCCCGCGGGCCGGAGACGAAAAGACGCCGCTCGACGCAAAAGCCGCCGGGGAAATCGACGAGATGCTGCGAAAGGCCTACGGCCTGGACGGCTGAGCGCGCCCGAGAGGCGGAGTGACCCGGGAGAAAGGAACGCGTGAGCCGATCGAGGCCGATCCGGCAGGTCGTGTCCGGAACCAATCAGGTCGACGGAGCGCGGCCCTCAAACAGGAACGCCGCGTTGCGGCGCGTGATATCCGCCGTCTCGTCCGGCGTGCTGCCGCGGGCCGCGGCCAGGGCCTCGGCCACGTGAACCAGGTAGGCCGGCTCGTTGCGCCGGCCGCGGTGCGGGACCGGCGCAAGGTAGGGCGTGTCGGTTTCGATCAGGAGCTTCCCGGCCGGAACCAGGCGCGCGACTTCGCGCAACCCTCCGGCATTGGCGAACGAGACGATCCCGCTGAAGCCGATGTGAAAGCCCAGCTCCACGAGCCCTTCGGCAAAGGCAGCGGAACCCGTGAAGCAGTGCAGGACGCCGATCCTCCCCGGCGGTCCGCCCCAGCGCGCGGCGTGTTCGCGCAGCAGGCGCAACGTCTCCTGTTCCGCGTCACGGCTGTGCACCACCACCGGCAGGCCCAGCTCGGCGGCGAGGCCCAGCTGGGCCCGCATCAGGGCGACCTGGCGCGACGCCGTCTCGGGGCTGTAATGCAGGTCCAGTCCGATCTCGCCGACGGCGCAAACCGCGCGGGCCTCCCCGGCGCACGCGCGCAGCTCCCCGCGCAGCGCGGCGACCGCCCGGGCCACGGCCTCGTCGTCCGCCAGCGGCGAGGCCTGATCGCGGTCATAGCCCGCCGCGGCCAGGACCCGCGGGGCATGGCGCGCGGACAGCGCCAGGACGCGGCGGTTCGCCGCGGGCGTGCCCCCTACGGCCAGGATGCGTTCAACGCCGGCCGCGCGGGCGCGCGCGATCAGGTCGTCGGCCTCCGTTTCGCCGAACGAATCGAAATGCGCGTGACTGTCGAAGAGGGGGCGCATGGTCAAGTCAGGGCCGGATCATAGCTCCGATGCGCGCGGACCGCGAGATCGAATCCTGGCGCCGCCGGAAGGCGGCGCGACCGGCGCGCCCCGGCTCGCGCCGGCGGCGGCCCCATGTCGTGACGCCTTCGCGGTCCGTCATCGGCGGGTTTTCCGACCGCCTCCAGGCGACCCGCGCCGCCGCGGTTTACGCTTTGGCTTGGAAACGCCCCTGCGTCTCCCTTACACTCCCCGACCGTGTCCGCTCTCTACCACCTGATTGCCGCGCACGTGTGGCTGGCCTGGCTCGTGCTCCTGGCGGCTTTTGCGGCGTTGGCCAGGAGCACCGACGTTTTCGTCGCGAGTTCGGTCGGCATTTCCACGCGGCTGCGCATACCGCGGCTCATTATCGGGCTCGTCCTGGTTTCCTTCGCGACAACGGCGCCGGAATTATCGGTCTCCGTCACCTCGGCCCTGCGCGGCAAGACGGACATCGCGCTGGGCAACGCCATGGGATCGGTCATCTGCAACACCGGCCTGGCGCTGGCGCTCTGCGCGATGGTTACGGGAGCGGCGGTGCCGGTGATTCCTCACGTGCTCGCCTCCGCCGGCGCCATGCTGCTGGGCACGGGCGCGCTGTGCTTCCTTTTCGTGGTCCGGGACGCCACGCTCGGCCGCCCGGAGGGCGCCGTGCTTCTGGCGCTTTTCTTTCTCTACATCGGACTGCTGTACGTCCAGCACAAGCGCGGGGTCTTTGAAGACGACGTGGAAGTGGAAGCCGAGGGGCACGCCGCGCACGGGCCGCTCTGGCAACTCGCACTGCTCTTCGTTCTGGGGCTCGGCGGCATTATTCTGTCCAGTTCTTTCATCGTGACTTCGTCCACCGCTATCGCCCGTTGGCTGGGCGTGCCGGAAGCCGTCATCGCCATGACGCTGGTGGCGCTGGGCACGTCCATCCCCGAGGTCGCCACCAGCGTCACGGCCGCGCGCAGGGGCCACGGGGCCCTCGCGGTGGGCAACATTCTGGGCGCCAACATCATGGATATCTGCTGGGTGGCGGGCGCTTCGGCCGCCGCGAAACCGTTGAGCACGGACCGCAGATCGCTGATGTTCATGTTCCTGTGGATGCTGGCGCTGATCCTGATCAGCGTGGCCATGCTGCGCGTGCACTACAGGCTGAGCAAACGTCAGGGCGTGGTCCTGGTCGCGTTGTATATGGCGTACCTGGCAAGCCTGGCGGCGGCGTGGTGAGGCCGGGCGTCACGGGTCGGGCGCGAAGGACGTGGGCGGCGCGGAGACTGACTTCGGAGAGCGGGCCAGGGGTTCCGGAAATCCCTCCCGCCATTCCAGGGTCAGCCCGTCATAGGCCGCCCGGATGCGGTCGGGCAGGCTTGCCTCCAGGCCGGCGTGGTCGACCTCGTGGTTCATGTGGACCATGTAGGACTTCCTTGCGCCGATGCGTTCCAGGAGCGCCACGGAATCCGCCACGGTCAGGTGGGTGGGATGCGGTTTCTCGCGGAGGGCGTCCAGCACCATCACGTCCGCCCCCCTGAGGCGTTCCAGCGTCGCCGGGGGCATTTCGGAGCAGTCCGGAACGTACCCCAGCGTGCGGTTGCCTTCCCGGAAGAGGAACCCCAGCGTGCGGGTGTGGCCGTGGACGACGTCCAGCGGCTCGATTTCCAGTCCCCCCATCCGCCACGGCCCGGCGATGACGCGGAATTCGGTGCGCGGCCGGTAGCGGCCCGCCGACGGCGGCTCGGTGATCACGTAGTTGAAGACCCGTTTCAGGTCGGCCACGGTCTCCGCGCTCGCGTAGGCCGGAATCAGCCCGCCCTGCATCAGGTTGAAGCGCCGGATGTCGTCGAACCCGAAAATATGATCGGCGTGCGAATGCGTGAACAGCACCGCGTCCACGCGGGGCACGCCGAAAGTCAGGACCTGGTCGCGGAAGTCCGGCGCGGTGTCGACGACCAGGCTGACCCCGCCGCCCTGCAGGTAGGCGCTCGTGCGCCGCCGCCGGTTGCGCGGATCCGCCGAAGTGCACACGGCGCAACCGCACCCGATCATGGGCACGCCCACCGACGTGCCCGTGCCCAGGAAGACGAGCCTCACCGCGGGTTGATCCTGAGCCATTCCTGGACGACCGGCGAGAACTTCACGATCACCGGCGCGAACACGACGCTGACCATGGTCATGAGCTTGATCAGAATGTTCAGGCTCGGGCCGCTTGTGTCCTTGCACGGATCGCCGACCGTGTCCCCGATGACCGCCGCGCCGTGCACGGGGTTCCTGCTGCCGTCGGGCAGCTTCTTGCCCCCGTGCGCGCCCTTCTCGATATACTTCTTGGCGTTGTCCCACGCGCCGCCGGCGTTGTTGAGCGTCGTGGCCAGCACGAAGCCGCCTACCAGCCCGCCGCCCAGCACCCCGACCACGCCCGGCACGCCCAGCACCATGCCGGCCGCGACCGGCACGACGATCGCCAGCAGCGACGGCACCAGCATCTCGCGCTGCGCGCCGGCCGTGGAAATGGCCACGCACTTGGCGTATTCCGGCACGGCCTTGCCTTCCATGATGCCGGGGATCTCCCTGAACTGGCGGCGCACCTCGTTGACCATGGCGCCGGCGGCGCGGCCCACCGCCTTCATGGTCATGGCGCAGAACACGAAGGCCATCATCGCGCCGATGAACAGGCCGCAGACGAGCAGCGGATTCATCAGGTGCAGCTCGTAGCGTTCCACGAAATCGAGGATGCTCGCGCGCTTGATCCAGCCGCGCGGGTCCGCCGCGAATTCCGCGCCCATGATGCGCACGATCCGCGCGTCGCCCGCGAGCCGCCCCGCCCAGATCTTCACTTCCTCCACGTAGGCGGCCAGCAGGGCCATGGCCGTAAGGGCCGCCGAGCCGATGGCGAAGCCCTTGCCCGTGGCGGCCGTGGTGTTGCCCAGCGCGTCCAGCGCGTCGGTGCGCGTCCGCACTTCGGCCGGCAGATGCGACATCTCCGCGTTGCCGCCGGCGTTGTCGGCGATGGGCCCGTAGGCGTCGGTCGCCAGCGTGATGCCCAGCGTGGCCAGCATGCCGACCGCCGCGAAACCGATGCCGTAGACGCCCATGGTGATGTCGTCGAACCCCCCGGCAAAGCCGAAGGCGCAGATGATGCCGATCACGATCGTGATCACGGGAATCCCGGCCGAGTACATGCCCGTGGCCAGTCCGTCGATGATCGTGGTCGCCGGCCCCATCACGGCCTGGCCGGCGATGCCCCGCGTGGGCGCGTATTCGTCCGAGGTGTAGTACTCGGTGGCCTGGCCGATGATCACGCCCGCCGCCAGCCCCGCCACCACCGCCATGACGATCCCCCACCCGACCATGCCCAGCGCCGCCATGCCGGTCAGGGCCACCAGGATCAGCGCCGAGCTGCCCAGCGTGCCGGTCAGCAGCGCGCGCAGGAGGTTCTTCTGGGTGGCGCCTTCCTTCGTGCGCACCATGAACATGCCGATGATCGAAAGCACCGTGCCCACGCCGGCCACGATCATGGGCGCCGTGACCAGCCCGATCGCGCTCTTCACGGCGGCCGCCGTGGCCGCGCTGCCGGCGCTCAGCGCCTGCGTGGCGTCCTCGAAACCCTCCGCGGAAAGCGCCTTCTGGACCCCGTGCATGCCCACCGCCGCGCCGAGCGCGGCCGTGGCCAGGATCGAGCCGCAATACGACTCGTAAAGATCCGCGCCCATGCCGGCCACGTCGCCCACGTTGTCGCCCACGTTGTCCGCGATCGTCGCCGGGTTGCGCGGGTCGTCCTCTGGAATCCCCGCTTCAACCTTGCCCACGAGGTCGGCGCCCACGTCGGCGGCCTTGGTATAGATTCCGCCGCCGACGCGCGCGAAAAGCGCCTGGGTGGAGGCGCCCATCCCGAAAGTGATCATGGTCGTGGTGATGTGCACGAGCTTTTCCGCCATGGTGCAGCCCGCCGGAACCATGGTCATGCCCAGCAGTTGCCAGCCGTTGGCCATGTTGTCCGCGGTGTAAACGAAACGGTCGAGGATCAGGTACCACAGGCAGATGTCCAGCAGTCCGAATCCCACCACCACCAGCCCCATCACGGCGCCGGAACGGAACGCGACCTGCAGGCCGCGGTTGAGGCTCTCGCTGCAGCCCTGCGCCGTGCGCGAAGAGGCCGCCGTGGCCGTGCGCATGCCGATGAAGCCGCACAACCCCGAGAAGAAACCGCCGGTCAAAAACGCGATCGGCACAAAGGGGTTCTGGATGCCGAACACGGCCAACAGGCCCAGGATCACCAGCAGAACAATGAACACCATGGAAACCACGCGGTATTGCCGCCGCAGATAGGCCATGGCGCCTTCCCGTACGTGACGGGCGATCTCCTTCATCCGCTCCGTGCCTTCGTTTGCCTTCTTCATCCGCGAGTGGAAGAAACCCGCGAACGCCAGGGCCAGAAGCGACGCCACCGGAGCAATCCACCATATCGCCGGTATGACCGAAACACCGTCCATATCGCCGAACCTTTCCCGTTGTCGCGCCGGCCGGGGAGCCCGTACAGGGCAGTCGCCGACGGAGAAGGCCGCAAGGTAGCCCAGCGGGCCGTTGGAGGCAATCACAATCGAATCACTACTGACCCGTCAGTCACGCGGTGAGGCGGGTTAGGCGGACCGTCCCGCCGTCGCCCTGCGGGCTATGGCGGGCGAGCCCGGTCCGCCGCGGCGCGGCGGGCGTGGCGCGCCGGAGCCTCCGGGCGAAGGCGGCACGCCGCGCCCTACCGGCGTGTCTCCACCGCGTAACTGACCCATTGCGCACTACTTGTCCGCGAGGACGGCGCTGCCGTAGCCCGGCAATCGCAGGCGTTCGCCGGCGGGCCTGCCGGTGATGACGTTGCGGCGCCGGCCTTTGCCCAGCAAAACGGTCCGCGGGGTCCGCCGGAAGTTCAGCGCGAAAGTCCACGTGGTCTCGCCGTCCGTCCGCGTCCGGAGCAGGACGCCCTCCGGGATCCGGCCGGAAACGACGGGCCGGATGCCGAGTTTCGAAACCAGCGCGCCGTAGAGCGCGTCAAGGAAGTCTTCGTCGGTCTTGGCGCCGACGTAGACGGCCCTGCCCTTGCCATGCCGGCTGGCCGTCACCGCCGGCGTGTTCCTGTAGAACTGGCCGCCGTAGGCGGCCACCACTTCGGCGCCTTCGGCATGGATCAGATCGCAGAACGTGTGCGCTTTGAATGAGCCTTTCAAGCCGAGGCTGTTGCCGGCGCGCATCTTGATCGACTGCTTGTCCTTTTCGGTCAGGTGGTCAATCTCCTCGGCCCAGATCCCGAACACTTCGCGGAGCCCCGCCCCCGGCCAGCCGCCCCTGTGGCAGAGGTTGGTGTCGCCCACCACCGAAGACAGATACGTCATGACCAGCGTGCCGCCCCGCCCGACAAAGGCCCGCAGGCGCTCCGCCATGCCTTCATTCACCAGGTACAGCATGGGCGCGACCACGAGCCGGTAGCGGCCCAGATCCTCGTCCGGGCGGATGATATCCACGTTGATCCCCTTCTTCCAGAACGAGCGGTAGTGCGAGCAGCTCACGTAGCAGCAGTCGCGGTCGCCGGCGGGTCCCGGCCCGGCCGTGAATTCCAGCGCCCAGCGCGCGTTCCAGTCGTGGACGATCGCCACATCGGACTCCACAATTGAGCCGCGGACCGGCCGCAGTTTCTTCAGGATGGCGCCCGCCTCGGCCACGTCCCGGAAGACCCGGGTGTTCTCGTGGCCCACGTGGTCAACCACCGCGCCGTGATGCTTCTCCGCGCCGCCTTGTCCCTTCCGCCACTGAAAGTACATCACCCCCTCGGCGCCGTGCGCCACGGCCGCCAGGGCCTCCAGGCGATGCACGCCCGGCCGCTTGAGCTGGGAGTGTTTCGCCCAGTTGGTGGAGGACGGCGAGCATTCCATCTGGATGAAGGGCTGCCCGTGCCGCAGCCCGCGTTCCACGTCATGGTTGAAGGAAATCCATCCCGCATGGCGCCACAGGTCTTCCTGGTCCCCGTAGTTGGGATAGGAGTCGTTGGCAACCACGTCCACGTGATCCGCCATCACCGCGTAGTCCAGCCGGTGATAGGTGTTCATCATGTTCGTGGTGACGGGAACGCGCGGCGTGAACTTCCGGACCGCGGCGATCTCGTGGCGCATGAAATCCGCGGTCTGGCCGGTCACGAACCGCCGCCAGTCAAGCATCAGTCCGTCGAGCGACCAGTCCGTCGCGCCGATCTGGTCCCAGCCGGTGATGGTGTGGCTCCAGAACGATGTCCACCAGGCCGCGTTCAGGGCGTCCAGGGTCCCGTACTTGCGCTTCAGCCACGCGCGGAACGCCTCGTAGCAGAGCGGGCAGTGGCACTCGCCGCCGTACTCGTTGGAAAGGTGCCAGATTCCGAGCGCGGGGTGCTTCGCGTACCGCTTCGCCAGCCGTCCGTTCATGGCCGCCACCTTCTCGCGGTACACGGGCGACGTGAAACAGTGGTTGTGCCGGAACCCGGACGGCTCGCGCGCGCCCTGCGCCGTCACCCGGCGGATCTCGGGGTACTTCTCGGACATCCACGTCGGCTTCGCGCCGGAAGGCGTCGCCAGCGCCGCCTTCATGCCGGCCCCGGCCACGCGGTCCATGATGTCGTCCAGCCAGTCGAACGTGTAACGCCCCTCTTCCGGTTCCAGGCTCGCCCAGGCGAAGATCCCGACGGATACGATGTTGTACCCGGCCAGGCGCATCATCCGGAAATCCTCCGCGATCGCGGCCGGCTCGTGCCGCCACTGGTCAGGGTTGTAGTCCCCCCCGTGCAGCATGTGATCGAATCCCAGAATGACCGGCTTCCACTTCTTCATCTTCTTCTCTGACGACATATTCCGCCGTGCCTCCCATGGGAATCATCGCGCCGCATGGCGTTCGGCCGCGCCCCGAAGGCGGGGGCGAGCGTTGTCGGGGTTTCGATTTCCCCCGCCCTGCCCCGCGGGTGCGCGGCAGCGCCTAGCTGATGTGCGCCAGCACGTCCGCGTCCGGAGAAAGCGAAACCGGGTAGCCGCAGATGTCCGCCAGCTTCTTGACGAGGTGATCCAGGCGCAGGCCTCCTTCGCATGCCGTGGTCAGCAATTCGATCTGCTGCGGCGTCATCTTGCCGAAAGCCTCGCCGCGCATGCCGTCGACGACGCACATGACGACCGTCAAGGGCTGGTACAGCTCCTGGACGATCTCGGACAGCAGCGTCATCAGCCGCTTGCGCGAGAGCTTCGCCACGCCGCCGGCAGCGGACGCATCGCCCGCCTTCTCCGCCTCGTCCGCCTCCTCGATCTCCTGTTTCAGTCCCGCGATCTTGCGCTCCGTGCGCTCCACCACCCTGGCCAGTTCCTTGCCGATGCCGTCCAGAACGGCGGAAATGCGGTCGGCGCCCGCGGCATCGCCCTCCCCCCCGCCCGCCGCCTGCCGCACCTCCTCCAGGAGCGTCGCGAGCCGGTCAACCGCGCTCACGCCGCCGCCCGTTTCCGCGTCGCCGACGCCGCTCTTGATCATCAGCTCGTGCCAGGCCGATATGGTGAGTCCGCTGGAAACCAGCCTCTTTTCCAGGCCGGAGAGGTTTCCGCCGTCCGCCCCCCGCGTTTTCATGTAGCGCAGGATGCGCGTCTCGTTGGCCTCGACCGCGCTGCGCTTCTTGAGATAGTCCTCCACCAGGCTTTCGATCTCAATGTCGTCCCGGATGGCGGCGACGGCTTCCGAAACCGCCGCCTCGTCGCCGGCGCCACCCTCCTCGGCGCGGCTGCGCAGCCAGGCCAGAATCTGCTCTTCGAGCGCGCTGAGGGTGCGCAGCAGCATGCCCCGGCCCTTCAGGGTCGCCGCGGAGGGGCTCTGCCGCAGCGCCGTCATCGTCTTCTGCAGGGCATCCGCCGCCAGCGCGGCGCGCGTTCGCCCGTCCCGGAATTCGATGGCGGCGTGCGCGGCCTGCACGGCGCGCGTGATGGCCGCGCCGAGGGCCGCGGGGTCCTCGCCGGCGGACCGGATTCGCTCCGCCGCGGCCGCGGCGTCGGCGCGCGGGTCGCCGCGCAGGAAACCCAGGCAGTCGGCATCGTCCTCGGGCGGCCGTCCCGCGCCGCCTTCCTCGCCCGGGCCCGCGCCCTCTTTGCCGCCGCCGCCCGGTCCGGTCCCTCAGCCTGTTCCCCTGTCCTCACCGGCGCTGACACGTACGTAAGTGCTGGCCGCGGCCTTGACCGCCTTGATCGCCAGGCTTTCAAGCACGGCTTCGAACCCCCCCAGCTTCTCGAGATCCGCGGCCTTCGCGGTCAGGACCTCCACCAGGGCGGCGAATTCGTTCCGGGCAATGCCCGCCATGAGGGAGAAACTGCCGACGTCCCGGTCCAGAAGCGTCCTGACAATGGTCTTGGCATGGGGCGCCGGCAACGGAACGGACACGCCGTTGATGATGGGCGCGTTGTCGCCGGTGGATATCACCAGCTCCCCACCGGCGCTTTCAAGGACGGCCTTGATGTGTTCGTAGCAGCCGTCAATCGAGCCCTGCACCGCGGCATGGGACGGGCCGTACAGCGCGACGTTCTGCAAACACACGCCCAGCAGCCTGACCAGGCTCGCGGCCGATTCCGACGTGAGACGCGACGCAGGTTGCTCCCCCGGCTTGCCGCCGGCCTTGCCGTCACCCCCGGGAACCGCCGGCCCGGCGCGTTCCGCCGCGGAAACCTCCGGCTCCGGCACCGGCTCCGCGCGGGGCGCTTCCGGAGCCTTCCCGTCGCGCGACAGGTCACGGATTGCCGCCATGCAGTCCCTTCCTCCTTGTCCCGACCGTCCGCAACGCGCGGCACCGCGCACGGCCGGAACGAGTCTCCCATTGACTATACACGCTTCGGGAATGAGCGCAAGCCCCCGCTGAAAAAGAAGTGTCTTTCCGGTGTTGACTCTTCTCGCGCGCCGCTCGTGATGGTGGTCGCTGACGAGCGCGACATACGCCGGCTGTTCCGCAGCTTCCTGGAATCGGCCGGCTACCGCGTGGCGCTGGCGGAAGACGCCGCGCGCGCCATCGAGAGCGCCCATTCCTACCGCCGGCGACAGGCTCTGCCCTGCCGCGGCATGTACGAAGCCGAGCGGCGGGAAACGAACCTGCAGGCCCAGCTCCGCCAGGCCCAGAAGCTCGAGGCCATCGGCACGCTGGCCGGGGGCGTCGCCCACGAGATCAGCAATCCCATCAACGGAATCATGAACTATGCCGGTTTCGCGGCCCGCACGCGCGCGGCAGCGGCGGCGAAGCCGTACGCTGGCTGCGCTTGTTGGCGCTGTTCTGTCCGCTCCCATCGGCGTCGGGGTCGGTATCGGTATCGGGGTCGCTTCCGGCTCGCCTGCCCCTCTCCGCCGTTGTCTTCGGAGGGATTCGATACCGATTCCGATACCGAACCCGACCCCGAGATGGCTTCTCGTCCCTCGATCCGGGATCCTCTCCGTCATCGTTTCCGTCCGGCCAACGCCGCGTTCGCCTGACGGTGGAGGACCGCGGCTGCGGCATACCCGACGCCGTGCGCGAGCGCATGTTCGAGCCGTTCTATACGACCAAGCCGCGCGACAAGGGCGTCGACCTGCTCGAGTAGGGCGGACCGTCCCGGTCCGCCGCGGCGCGGCGGGACGCCGCGCCCTACCGGCGTGTTTCCACCGCGTAACTGACCCACTACGGAGCGCGCGTGATTGACGTCGCGCCGCGTGCGCGCTAGAGTCCGTCGCTGATCGGAAATCCGGGACGGCCGAGGCGGCGCCCGGACTCTGCCGGGCGCGGCGGAAGACCCATGTTTCAGTCGCGCGAAGGCGCGGCGCCGCCCGCGCCGCTGTTTTTTCGCGGTTTCGCATCGCTCAACAGGAGGACACACATGGCGCGCGTATACAACTTCTCGGCCGGACCGGCCGTGCTGCCGCTTGAAGTGCTGGAGGAGGCGCAGCGGGAACTGACCGATTTCGGCGGTTCCGGCATGTCGATCATGGAAGCCAGCCACCGCGGCAAGGAGTACTCCGCCGTGCACGAGGAGGCCGTGGCCGGCACGCGCGAGCTGCTCGGGTTGAGCGACGACTACGCCGTGTTGTTCCTGCAGGGCGGCGCCAGCACCCAGTTCGCCATGGTGCCGATGAACCTGCTGGGCGACGGGCAGACCGCCGACTACGCCAACTCCGGCGCCTGGGCGTCGAAGGCCATCAAGGAAGCGAAACTGATCGGCAGGGTAAACGTCGCCGCCGACTGCGGCAAGGAGATACCCACCCGCGTGCCGCGCCCGGACGAACTGCGGCTGACCCCCGGCGCGGCTTACGTGCACATCACCTCCAACGAAACGATCTCCGGCGCGCAGTGGAAGCGGTTTCCGGAATGCGAGGCCCCCCTCGTGGCGGACATGTCGTCGGACATCCTTTCGCGCCCGTTCGACGCCTCGCGCTTCGGGCTGATCTACGCCGGGGCCCAGAAGAACCTGGGGCCGGCCGGCATGACGCTGGTCGTGATCCGCAAGGATCTGGCCGGGCGCGCGTCCGAGCGGCTGCCCACCATGCTGCGCTACAAGACGCACGTCGAGGAGAACTCGCTTTACAACACGCCGCCGTGCTTCGCGATCTACATCTACATGCTGGTCGGCCGCTGGATCAGGAAGATGGGGCTCGACGCGCTCTACCGCCGCAACGTCGACAAGGCCGCGAAGCTGTATGCCGCGATCGACGCCGGGAAGTTCTATCGTGGAACGGCCGTGCGCGAATGCCGCTCCGACATGAACGTCACGTGGCGGCTGCCCAGCGAGGAGCTCGAGGAACGTTTCGTCAAGGAGGCTTCGAAACAGGGCCTCAAGGGACTGAAGGGGCACCGCTCCGTGGGCGGCCTGCGCGCCTCGCTCTACAACGCCTTTCCGCCGGAAGGCGTTGACGCCCTCGTGGCCTTCATGCAAGACTTCGAGCGTCGGAACGGATGAGAGCGGCGCTGCCGCCCCGCTCTCGATTCGGGATTCCCGTGCGCCTGTAGCTCAATTGGACAGAGCGTCAGCCTCCGGAGCTGAAGGCTGTGGGTTCGATCCCCGCCAGGCGCACCACTCAGGCGCGTCCCAGCATCTCCATCGCCTTCTCCAGCGGCAGGCCCATCACGTTTGTGTAGGAGCCCTTGATATCGGCGATCAGGCGTTCGCCGTGCTCGTCAATGTCGTAAGCGCCGGCCCTGTCAAGCGGCCGCACGCGTTCGACGTAGATCACTTGAACAGCTCCGTGTGCAGCTTGCCGCCCGTGGCCCAGTTCTCCTTGGGCAGATCCTCGAACTGAATCGTCACCGCTTCCGGCGGCACCCCGGCCGTGTCCGCCATGCTCTTCGTCAGCGCCTTCGCCAGCTCCGCCTTCTGCTCCTTCGTCCTTCCCGCCCACATGCTCACTCTCAGCAACGGCATGTTTCGCCCTCCTCCTTCCTTCCGCCCGCGTTTTCCGGTTCCGTCCGTCCCCCCGCGCCGGCCACGATATCCGCAACCACGCCGCATTCCAGCCCGAAAGGCAGATAGCCCGCGTACCCCAGGAGCGGCATGGCGAACAGGCGGAAGCGGTCGACGAACGGCACTTCGTAGACCCACCGCGCGAGACTCCGGAAGTTCCACGTCTCCCAGCAGAGGCCGCACAGCAGCCCCGCCAGAGACAGCAGCCAGCACCTACGCCAGTCGCCGCGCCGGATGCCGGCAAAGATCGTCGGCCGGCCCAGCAGCGCCTGCATGCCCGGAATCATCGCCAGGGGCGAAATCCACAGCAGCGGGAAAAGGAAGTCCGGCCATATCCCGATGCCGAGGAGGCTCGCCGAAGCCGCCGCCAGCAGAACCGCCGCCAGGGCCCGCGGCCGCCGTGGGCGCAGGCGCGCAAAGGCCTCCAGGCCGCCGCCGAGCCGCGGAAACGTGCCCAGCAGTTCGTACGTGCTCGTCACGGCCGGCAACACCGTCGCGAAGGGCGGCGTCGCCAAGGCGAAATACTTCAGCGGCGTGTCCACGCCGACGCCGTTGTAGTACCACGTCTGGACGAACCGGTTCAGATACTCGAAGAACCACCAGAATGCCGCGCTCACGGGAAAGAGCAGAAGCAGGTAGCCGGGGCGGCGCGTCAGCATGCATTTCCCGGCGCGCCGCTGCGTCAGCGCATTGACGACGACGACGTACCCGAGCCATATCGGCGTGAAGGTATGGGCCTGTACGGGCGCCAGCCACGGCATCCGCGTCCACGCCGCCGCCCACGCCAGGGCCAGCCATGCCACGCCCGCCCAGCCCCACGCCGGGAATCGCCCGCGCGCAGCCGGCGGAGCGGGCGACGCCTCCCGAAAAGGAAAGGCGGCCACCCGCCATGCGAACGGGACGACCGCGCCCGCGACGAGCAACGCCATCCCCCAGAAGACCGGCCACGCGAAAGCCGCGTGCGCCAGGCGGTGCGTGACCGGCGGAAACTCGGCATAGACCGCCGGATCGCCTCCGCTGAGCCACACGCCCAGCAGCGGCAGTCCGAGGAGAAGAGGCGCGCACAGCAACAGCGGAATCAGTTCGCTCATCGCGGCTGAGTATGCCGGTTTTCCGGCCCCGAGTCGATACCCGCCCATGACGGGAATTCAGGCGGGAAAGCGCCCGCGGCGCCGGCAGGGCGCGCCTCCCGCGCCCCCGCGGATTCATTCCCCCGCCTGGAACGCCGCCTTGATCTCCTCCAGCCCCGCCCCCAGTGTCGCCCTGGCTATCGGGTCCAGCGCCGCCTCGTCGCCCTGGAAGTGGAAGGTGCGGTGCACATGCGTCGCGGTCTCGCCCGGCTTCAGCGCCAGGGCCGGTGAAGAGGTCTCGAGCTCGTAGAACGGCCCCAGCGGCTTGGCGCCGGGCGCCGGCGGGCCGTCATTGTAGGAGTTCACCGTGTCGCCCGCAAACGGCTTGTCCTGCGGCGCCCACTGGGAATTGACGTAGTCGGTCACGCCCTCCGGCAGGGTGTACTGCACCAGCGTGAGCACCTTGTTCAGCGCGTCGTAGCTGCCGACCACGGGTTTCGCCCGGCGCGGCGGCACCCCGATCTTGCTGCGATACTTGCCGTCGGCCCGGAAGTAGGCCGCGGCGTCCTTCACGATGAGCCGGTCGCCGGGCACCTTGCCGAAGTAGTCGTCGACGATCCTCGTCCCGAGTTCGTCGCCCCCGGCCTTGAACGGGATCACCACGGTTGTGCGCTCGCCAGGCTTGTACATGCCCAGGATCCAGATGGAGAGCAGACCGGTCTTCTTGTCCCAGGCCTGCCTGCCGGCGTTGGTCAGCTTGTTGACGCTTTCGTAGGCCACGGTCTTCACGCCTTCGCCGGCCCCCACGCCGAGCGCCTTTTCGACCGCGGCGGCGTCCAGCAGGCTGACCGTGCGCTCGATGGCGAGGTCGAATCTCGCGCCGGAATAGTTGGTCACGCCTGCTTTCTTCGTGAACGTGGCGCTGGTATCCGACTTGGCCTTCACGTCGTAGGTCACCGAGTCGATCACGGCCGGAGTCTGCCAGTCGTCGAGATTGAACTTGTCGCCGGCCTTGAAAAAGATCGCGAACTGGCCGCCTTCGGGACCCAGCCAGAAGCGGTCCTCGCCGCCATAGACGTTTATGTGCGGAACCGGCTTGCCGGAGGCCACGTGCTCGTAGTTGATCCACCCGTAGCTGTCGCCGGTTTCCCCGCCCGCGGTGCTGGTCATCACCCGCCCCTGGTACGCCGCCACCAGCGCCACCCGCGCCTGCCCGTCGGCGCTCTTGAGCACGTGCACGTCCTGGTGCCCGGCCAGGAAAGCCACGTCCTCGCCGAAACTGCGCTCCGCCGCCGTCGCCGTCTCTGCCGTCATCGTCATCCCTCCCGCTATGCCCAGCACTGCCGCAACCGCCATGCGCCTGCAACGACTTCCTTTCATTGCCCGCCTCCCCGCCGCCGTGCCCGCGACGCTCCTGCCTCGCGGACCGCGGCATTCCGCCCTACCTCTTCAGCCGCGCCGGAGAAATAGACGATCAGTATCTTTGCCATCATTGTCTCTCTTCCGTGGAGCGTATGCCCCGTCCAGCGTTGCGCGTATTCTTCCACATCGAGCTTGCGCCTGCAACCGTTGGCCTTCATCCCGAAACCGCGGGAGACGGCATCCGGCGCGCCCGGCAGATCGGATCCGGCAGGAAATCTCCCCGCTCTGGACCGCCGCCGGCGTTCGTGGTACAGAAGTATCCGGATTGCCGCATTCCGGCCACAAGAAAGAGGACGCGCGTATGCGCCGGGTATTCATCCGGTTCAACAACCTGCTCACCCGCCTGCGCCGCAGGAGGATCTCCGGAGACAACCTGCTTCTGCTCGTGCCGCACTGCCTGCAGGACAGCCTCTGCACGCAGGAGATCCGGCGCGACATAAACCATTGCCGGCGCTGCGGTCAATGCGACGTTGCCGGCCTTCTGAAGATCCGCGACCGCTACGGCCTGCTGTGCAACCTGGCCGGCGGCGGCGGACAGGCGCTGGCATGCGCAAGACGCCCCGAAGTGAAAGCGGTCGTGGCCGTGGCCTGCGAGCGGGAGCTGACCGCCGGCATCCTGGCGGCCTTCCCGCGGCCCGTGCTGGCCGTGCCCAACATGAGACCGCACGGCCCCTGCAGGGACACCGCGGTCGACCTGGCGCGGGTCGAGCGCGCCGTGCTGAGCCTGCTGGCGCCGGCCGCACCGTCCGCGTAGGCCGGCCCGCCACGCTTCGCTCAACGACGACCGGCCGGTTTCGTCCCCTTGAACGCGCCGTCTAGAACAGCACCCCTATGCCCAGGTTGTACTCGACCCGGCCGCGCCATTTCGGTTCCGGCGAAGCCGCTTTGGCGTCGTAGTACATTAAGTACTGCGCCGACGCGTTCGCAAAGGCCGCGCCGGCCAGAAACTTGCGGATGCCCAGTTCCGGGCTCACGAAAGGCTTCGAGCCGCGCAGATTGCTGTACGAGACGCCGGCACTGGCGGCCGCGAACGGAATCGCGACTTCGACCGGCAGGTACCAGCCCAATACCGCAGCCGTGGAACCGAGCAACTCGACCCCCGGACGGAAGTCTTCATAGTCGAGCGATTGACGCAAACCGACGGACAGATTGTCCGCCCAGAAATGCGCCGCTTCAACGTCTGCCGCAAGCTTGCTGCCGTCGCCCATGCTGAGCCCGCCGCCGGACAACAACAGCACGCGACCCCCCTTCTCACAGCCGGTCTGCGCGCCCTTCTGCTCGGCCCCGACCGCCGCCAAGCCCATAACCAGCAGCACCGTCACCGCCGTCGCAACCATTCTCATTCTCATCTCCACCCTCCATCACGTGTCTCGAACGAGGTCCTCGTCATTTGTCCGCCTGCACCCGAACCAGCGCCTTGTGCACCGTTCGAACATCACCTCCCTTCCCTCTTGCCGTTGATGCCGGCCACCCCAGCCTGAACCCGACGGTACACGCCGCGTGACCGAACCCCGCCGTCTTATCTACAGGCCGGCGCGCTCGAGAGCGGGGATCACCGGGACGCTCAGCCGGTCGTACCCGGTGCCGTTGGGATGCAGGCCGTCGCCGTCATGACAATCCGCGGGCAGTTGTCCCTCGGCGTCCACGATGGCGGCCTCCAGGTCGAGGCATACGATACCCTGAGAGGCGCAGTACGCGCGCACCCACGCGTTGAAGGCCCGGATGTCGTCCAGTTGCGGCTGCGTGCAGTCCCCCGCCCCGACGTCCACGGGGACCGTCGTGGCCAGCACCGGGGCCGCCCCGATGCCGCGGCACAGATCCACCATCCTGGTCATGATCCCCTGGTAATCGGCGACCGGCGTGCCGCCCTCGGCGTAGAAGTAGGCGGCGCATTCCTTCACGACGACGATGCGCGGTTTGCGCCGCGCGACCTGGTTCCACACCTGGGTCTTGTCCGCCTCGTAGTGAATGACCTTGGCGAAATCGCGCCCCGGGAAGTAGTGGTCGAAATCCCATCCTTCCATTATGGACGCGCCCACGAACACAACCTGGGCTTTGCCGAAACGGCTTTCGCAGGAACACGACTGCAAAGCCGTTCCCAGGGCCAGCAGGAGCATCCCCCCGGCCCCGCCGAACGATCCGACGGCCATTCTGGTTTTCATACTCCGAGTCTGTCACGTCCCGCGCGAAACGTCAACTCTTGTGGGGCCTCAGATTGAAGATGGTCGGGGTGGAACCCGCCTTCGCTCGGAGGCTTCGGCGGGGCAAGCCCGACCCTCCAGTTACGGAGGAAAGACGGCATGCTGGCATCGCTGGAGGGACGGCTTCCACGCCGCCCGCCGATTTTTTTCACCACGTTCTGACCCATTACGCCGTCTTCTTCCCGGCTCTTCTTCCCGGCTGTTGACACGCGCCGCCGTGTTCCGTAGAGTGCACACGGTACAGCGGACTTCCGCCGTGTGCGCGCAAGGCGCGGCCGGTTGAAGGCCCCTTTCTCGCGGGCGATTAGCTCAGCTGGCTAGAGCACTACCTTGACATGGTAGGGGTCACAGGTTCAAGTCCTGTATCGCCCACCAGCCTTCCTGTCTCCTCGCCGCGCCCATGCTACAAGCGCGGGCGTGAAATCCGTCTCGGACTTGTATCTATCCGTCGCATGGACGCATGGCCGAGGACCCCTCGGAAGGATGCGGCTACCCGGATCAATCCTCCTGCCGCACGACCGGCAGGCTGAAGTCGCCGCCGAACTGCGCGAGGTAGCCAACGCTGTAGAGCCTGAAGAACACCGGCACCGGCAGGGTAACGACGGCGCCCACCACCGGCAACAGCATCAGACACCCCGCCACGCAGCACGTCACCACCGCGAGCATGACGATGAACGCGCCGGCGGCGGCGGAAAGCACCGCGTAGAAGAACCCGTACAGAACGAATCCCCAGAAGCGCTTTCGCAGCAGGGGCAGAAAGCGCCCCCAGGCCTCCGTCGCCGTCAGATCGAGGTTGTACATGATCGGTATCACGAAGTCTTCGAGGAAGCGGGACACAAAGCTCGTCGCCAGCGCATAGACCGCGAGCAGCAATCCCGCCAGCGAAAGGCTCACCGTGGCCGACGGCAGCAACCTGCCGCTGCGAATGCAGGGCGCCACGCCCCCCATCAGGACCAGGGCCAGGATCGGCAAAAGAGCCACGAAACACACCAGGACGTAGCCGATGTTCCATTTGAAAAGCGAACCGGCGTGCTGCTTGAACGTGGTCCAGGGCGCGCGGACTTCCGCGGTATCGCTCACAACGTTGTCCAACAGCATGAACTTGCCGTGGCAACGCAGCCACAGAATCAGAAGCCCGAACGCCACCGCCGCGGCGACGCCGGCCGCGACGATCCATGCCAGCGTCGCGCCGTGCTGCTCCACGAAAGCCCCGGCCTTGCCGAGGGCTTCGCCGATGCCGGTTTCCGACCGCCAGTCCCAGTCCTCCGGCAGCTTGCGGTCCCCGCGCCAGTTCCAGTTGAAGGCGCCGCCGCCCTGGCTCTGCCCGAGCGAGGCGAGCCAGGCCGAGACGCCCAGCCCGAACCACCCGGCCATGCTGAAAGGACGGAAGAGACGCTCCTTCATGCCCTGCCAGGCCGGCGCCACCGGCGCCACGCAGGAGACGCGGTCGGACGGCTCCGCAATGCCCGGCGCGGCGGCAGCCGACGGAACAGGGGGCGGCCTTGCGACGCCGCACAGGCCGGGAACGTCGCCGGCAGGCATCCACTTGTCGCCCATGGACTCGTTCCAGACCAGGTCGCCGGGCGCAATCGTCCCCCTCGCGAGCAGAGCCTTCAGCTCCGCCTCCTCCACCGGCCCCCGCGAACGTCCGTCTTTGGCGTAGTACCAGGCCACGTCGACGTTCAGTCTGCCACGCCGCCCAACGCATGGCAAGCGTTGACAGCCGTGTTAACGGCAATCCCCGCAATGGGTGACCAGCGCGGGTTATGAAACAGGCCGCGCCAGATGCCTTTGCGCCGCCTTTCTCATTATCGCCTTTCTGGTTTGCGTCCGGCCCCTCCGCGGAGGCATGATTGCCCCGCCGTCCGGTGACGGAACCGGCAGGCGCATTGCAGGATTGACGCCTGGGTGGCGGAATCGGCAGACGCAAGGGACTTAAAATCCCTTTCCCTTCGGGGAGTGTGGGTTCGACCCCCACCCCAGGCATTTTGAGGCGCGTATGAGCGATCTGTCGTGTGGCATAATCGGCCTGCCCAACGCCGGCAAGTCGACGCTGTTCAACGCGCTGACCAGGGCGGGCGCGGAGGTCGCGCCCTACCCCTTCTGCACGATTGCGCCCAACATCGGCGTGGTGCCCGTGAAGGACCGGCGCGTGGACCGCGTGGCCGAGCTCGCCGGCGTTTCCAAGGTGGTTTACCACCACGTGGAGTACGTCGACGTGGCCGGGCTTGTGGAAGGCGCCTCCAAGGGCGCCGGGCGCGGCAACCAGTTCCTTGAGACGATCCGCAACTGCCACGCCCTGGTGCACGCGGTGCGCTGTTTCGACGACCCCAACGTGGCCCACGTGCGCGGCGCCGTGAATCCCGTGGAAGACGCGCGCACGGTGAACGTCGAGCTGATTCTGTCGGACCTGCAGACCTGCGAGCGGGCCATGGAGCGCTTCGGCAAGCGCGCGCCGCGCGAGCCGGAGGCGCGCGCCGCGCATGCGCTGCTGGAGCGCGCGCACGCGCACCTCAACGGCGAACGACCCGTCCGAACCCTCGAAAGCTCCGGCCCGGAACACGCGCTGCTCGATCAATTCCGGTTTCTGACCGCCCGCCGCGTGCTGTACGCCGCGAACATCGACGAAGCCGATCTGCCGGACGGCAACCCTGCGCGCGTCGGCCCCCTGGCGGCCATGGCCGAAGCCGAAGGCAACGCCACGGTTCCCATCTGCGCGAAGATCGAAGACGAGCTGGGCGCCCTGTCCGAGGAGGAGCAGGCCGCGTTTCTGCGCGACATGGGCCTGTCCGAGCCGGGCCTGCAACGCCTGGTGCGCGCGACAACGCGCCTGCTCGGGCTGGTCACCTTCATCACCTTCAACGCGAACGAGGCTCGCGCCTGGACCGTGCCGGCCGGCACGCGCGCCCAGGACGCGGCCGGCGTGATTCACTCCGACTTCGCGAAACACTTCGTGCGCGCCGAGGTCACGGCGTTCGAGGACTTCAAGGATGGCGGCGAGAAGCTGGCGCGCGAAAAGGGCCACCTGCGCATCGAGGGCCGCGATTACGCCATCCGGGACGGCGACGTGATCTACTTCCGGGTGGGGGTGTGACCTCAGCATACGCCGCCGGCATGGTCTTCATCCCGGCGCCGCACCAGGCGCGGCAGGCGGCCGATCATTCCCACTTTGTCCCCCTTGACGATCATTTCATGCGGTTTGAAATTGCAGCGAGGACAGCTCTTCCTTCGTGCCGCGCATCGAGACGCCGAGGAACTCGACCCCATGTGTAGAGCGCATAGCCGGCACGCACGCGGGCCGGCACACGCTTGGAACGTAGGAGGGAGCATGCCAGCAGGGCGAATTGACGGCAGTTCGATAGGCAGGACTTGGTGGTTCGGCCTGCCTATGATGCCCACTTCAGTTCAAGCTTCTTGTGGTTCAAGGCGCAGTCGCGCAGGTAGAGGTTGATGAGGTTCTGATATGGCATCCCCAGTTCGGTGGCCAAGGACTTGAAGTAAGCCACCGTGGCCTTGTCCAGGCGCATCGTGATCGGCTGTTTCAGCGCCTTGACGTAAGGATTCCGCGCCCCTTTCATCTTCCCAAAATCGTAGTGTTCTCTCATAGCGTCACCTCGCATTCCCGTAATCCGTCTCTTCCCCTTTGTCTGCCTTGCGGGCCGAAATGATCCGGATGACGGCGTCACTCACGCGGAAGCAGTGGCAGACAACCAGCACCCGCAACCGAAAACTGATGCCCAGCATCAGGAAGCGGTCTTCGTCCGCTGAATGGTCGGGATCGAAAAACCGAAGCGCGTTCTCGTCGAGGAAGACGGTCTGCGCTTCCTCGAACGAGACCCTGTGTTTGCGCTGGTTCTCCCGGTTCTTCGTCTCGTCCCACTCGAACCGCATCTCCTTCATACGTACACTGTACGGATAATCATTCTGTCCGACAAGTCATTTCCTCTCTGGCCGAACGTCCGGCGTCATGATGGCGAGCTGGCGAGCCTATCATGAACGCCGTGGTTGGCCTTTGCTTTCGGGTTCACCACGGAGGCACAGAGACACGGAGCCGGAAGGCCACGGAGACTCGCGAATGCCGACAGCCCGCTGGCGCGGTCTGCCGCC